>Ga0210074_1000171_pt1 | contig 25500 bp, 16 predicted proteins | sample China_Galinas_Co_FD_184860 | JGI IMG/M metagenome (GOLD analysis project Ga0210074, IMG submission 184860) | Wetland microbial communities from San Francisco Bay, California, USA, that impact long-term carbon sequestration -... | ecosystem: Environmental > Aquatic > Marine > Wetlands ... | reverse complement strand
ACCGTGCGCTGGAGCCACCAGGCGACCGGTCTCGGCGTCGCCACCTCGGACGATCCGGCCTTCCTCGACCGGATCAACGCCAGCAGCGCTTTCACCCAAGCCGCCGAGGACTTCATGGTCCAGTGGCAGGAGCCCAACCCCTCGGAGACGGCGATCACGCCGAACGACGAGACCTACTTCCCGTACCAGTGGAACATGCAGGCGATGGAGGCCCCGGCCGCCTGGGCCGCCGGCTGCACCGGCGCCGGCGTGCGCGTGGCGATCAACGACGGCGGCATCTACGACGTCCACCCGGACATCGAGCCGAACCTCGACAAGGCCTGCTCTGTCTCCTTCGTCCCGGGCCACCCGTATAACGACGACACCGGCACCTTCTGGCACGGTACCCATGTAGCCGGCATCGTCGCGGCGGCGGACAACGGGACCGGCGTCATCGGCGTCGCCCCCGAGGCGACCTTGATCGGCGTCAAGGTCCTCCACAGCGGATCCGGCTCCTTCGGCCAGGTGATCGGTGGAATCCTCTACGCCGCCGACCCGGCCAGTTTCGGTCTTCCCCAGTGCGCCCCGGCCGACATCATCAACATGAGCCTGGGCGCCGGCTTCAACCGGCGCGCCGGCGGCACTCTGGTCGCCGCCCTGGCCCAGGCGGTGAACTTCGCCGCCAGCAAGGGCACCCTGGTGATCTCGGCGGCAGGGAACGACGGCCTCGACCTGGGCCAGTCCCAGGACATCACCTTCGTGCCGGCGGAGTCAGGGAGCGGCCTCGCGATCTCCGCCACCGGACCGCACTTCTTCGCCCAGGGCGGCACCGACTTCCGCAGCCCGGCTCCCTACAGCAACTATGGTGAAGGCACGACCTACGTGGCGGCTCCGGGCGGTCAGCCGGGCGTCTCTGCCCTGGTCGACGTGAACTCCCCGGCCTCCATCGCGGGTGTCAAGTTCGCTGCGCGGGCGCAGTACGGCCCGGCGCCGGCCGGCGAGACCGCCGACGTGGTGTTGTGGACCGACGCGGCCGACACCACCGGCGACCCCCACGACGCGTGCGAGGGCGGCACCGATCCCGCCGTCGCCGGCAAGATCGCCCTGATCCACCGCGGGACGTGCGCCTTCGTCGCCAAGTCGACCGCGGCCGAGAGCTCGGGCGCCATCGGCGTGATGATCTCCAACAACGTGCCGGGCGGCGCCCCGGGGTTGGGTGGCTCGGCTCCCTTGACGATCCCCTCGGTGGGGATCACGATGGCCGATGGCGCCGACATGGAGGGTGAGCTGCCGGGCGTCAACGCCACCCTGCTGGACAACCCCACCGGCGTCTATGACCAGGTGCTGAGCTCCTGCCGGAGTGGGTGGTGCTTCGCCTATGGCACCAGCATGGCCGCCCCGGCGGCCTCGGGCGTGGCGGCGCTGATCAAGGGAGCCCACCCTGGGCTCTCTCTCGGAGCGCTCAAGGCGATGCTCGCCCAGACCGCGGACGACGAGGGGCCGATCGGCCACGACGAGTTCTACGGCCACGGCTTCGTCAACGCGTACCGCGCCTGCACCGAGTAGGCGGAATCAGGTTGCAGTACGGGTCCACCGGATCCGCATGCGGGGGAGGCTTCGGCCTCCCCCGTTCTGCTTTCAAGGGACTACCACCATTCACCTGGCACGTGGGGCCCGCCCCGGGCAAGTGCCCTCGCTCGGGCAGCGGCCCCTCCGAGATTGTTGGAGGTCGCCGCCGCCGCTACCCGTCAGCCCACTCATCAGCCAGGATCGCCCAGCGTTCGTGATCCTGCCACTGACCGCCGATCTTCAGGTAGCGCGGCGAGTAACCCTCGCGTCGGAACCCGAGGGCCGCTACCAGGGCGAGGGACCGCCGGTTTTCCGGCTGGACGGTCGTCGGGCATGGGCGGATCTGGTCGAACGGTCGTCAGGAGGGCGTGCTCCCCTAGCAGCCCGTGGCAGAAGTCTGCGCGGCCACTGCCACCATTCACCCGGGCAGACGAAGCCACCCCACCGGCCCTTCTGGAATGACCGGCCGGTGGGGTGGCGGAGGATCAGCCGGTAGTGCCGGTACCTTGGGCCGCATCGGACCGCGGGTCCAGGCCCTGACCGTGCTCCAGCCGGTAGTGCAGGTGCTCGTCGAGGCCGGCCTTGGCGTCGACCTCCCTCTTCAGGGTCCTGTAGCCGGGGTAGGAGAGATCGACTTCATGGTCACCGGGAGTCAGCCACAGCGGGCTTCCCGCAAAGTCGAAGTCGCGCGCCTGGCCCACGTCGACGCCGTCCACCTTGACCTCGGCCTTGTGGGGACGGACGTGGAGCACCACCATCGCCGCGGCGGTCATCGGAGGCCGGACGACCGCGGGACGCTGGTACGGCGGGCCGTACCACCAGGGGGACCAGAACGGGTCGTACCAGCCGTAGCCATAGCCGTACGGGCCGTAGCCCCAAGCACCCGGGGCCACGAGGACGCCACCCCCCTCGTGCTCCTCGTGTTCTTCGTTCTCCCCGGTTGCCGCACTACTGCTCGACGTGCTCGCCGCGACCAGGTGCGACGGTGGAGCCGGAGAGCCGGTCGCCAGGGCCGGCGGCGGTGCCAGGGTCGCTCCCAGAGCAACCAGGCCGAGGACCAACGAGAGTCGGAGTATAAGATGTTTCATCGTGATTCACTCCTTCCAGGAGGGGCGTTGCCGGGCTCCGTCGGTGGGGTCCCGGCCTCTGCCGTCTCCAGCTTTCGAAACTGCAAACGGCATGCCTTCGAAACCGCGATTTCGAGTGCCCGGCGGAGGTGGTTTCGACACAGGGCATTGGTAGCGCACAGCTTCCGGTTGGCCGCGCCCTCGCTGCCCGCGAACGCCGGCGGAAGAAAGCCCCTCCGTTCGCTCCGCTGGTCCGCGTCATCCACCTGACAGGCGGGGCCGAGAACCACTTCATGACGATCTTCCAGGGCGAATGCACGCACTGCCACAAGCTGGACGTTCAGACCGGCGCATGGTCCGTCCCCAGCGGCCCGGAGGCAAGCCCTTGAGCAGCAGCTGAGCCCGCGCCACTCGCTCGTCGGCAACCTGGAGGAAGGTGGTGGCTGCCGCGGGGTGCCGGCTGCGCATCTGCACGGCCGGGATGGCGAAGCCACCCTCAATTGCCACGAAACTTCCACAGTTCGCCACGCTCTCACCTCACCGAACGCACAATGTTTGATCACTCTCGGCTTCTATCGAAAGCGACCTGAGTCGCCGAACCTTCAACCCTCCCCTCCGGGGAAAGGAGAAGCCATGAGCAGAGCCCCACGAGACCGCAGGACGATCGATTTCGAACGCCGGGAACAGCCGCCCGCCGGACGCACGCTCCGGAGACCCCCAGTCCGCGCCGCCCTCGCCACTCTCGCCGTTCTTTCCGTCCTCTCGCTCTGGGCCCTGACCCCGTCGGTTGCCGAGGCGTCGACCGTGGTCCGCTCGGTGGCCGCCGAGGGGCGCCTGCCCACCGCGACCGACAACGACTTCCTGCGCCTCGACGGGGCGCTCCAGGCGGCGGTGTCGGGCGACGTGATCCTGCTCGAGGGGATGTTCGACTGGTCCGAGCCCTACGCCCTTGCCAGTTGGGCGCTCGGCAGCGACGGCGCGGTGGGCACGGCAGACGATTACCGGTTGTCTATCCCCTCCGGCCTGGACGCTGTGACCCTCGCGCCCTCCACCCCTGGTGCGGCCGCCATCGCCGGCCCGGGCGACGTGCCGGAGCACGATGGGGAGAGCTGCCTCTTCTTCGCCGGGCCGAACCATGACTGGACCCTGACCGACCTCGTCCTCCTGGATTTCGACGTCGCCATCGACTTCTCGCACTCGGCGAGCGCGACCTTCGATGGAACGACGGTCGCGAGGAACTTCGTGCGCGTGGCGACCGACCTGAACACGGACCAGGCCCCGTCGGACCCGTGGCCCAACTACGGCCTGCGCCTTGCTGCGGGCCGGGACCAGACGATCACCGGCAACGTCTTCGAGATGCCCGGAACCGGAGGCGGCACCGGTCCCGCGGCGGCGAAGTCCGTGGGGATGCTGCTCCAGTCTTCCACGGGCGACACGGCGGGCTACGACGGCCTGCTGGTCGAGGGCAACACGTTCCAGGTCAGCGGCTTGCCCCTGGGGCGCGCTGCCGGAGGGGAGCTCGTCGGCGGCTTCGAGGACCTGAGCGGCGCTCACGCCAGCAACATCGTGGTGCGGGACAACCGCTTCCTCAACCTCGATCCGGCCAACGTCTCCCTGGACAACCGGGAAACCGCCTTCCGCGTGCACGCCCACTCCGGTCCCGGCTCGGCCGTCCTCTACCAGGACAACCGGGTGGAGGGTGCCGAGGTGGGGGTGCTGTGGACGCTCGGGGGCGACCTGAGCCCGTACGATCCGATCCGCTTCGTGGGCAATACCTTCGTCGACGGCGACCGGGCGTTCGTCGTGGGCTCGGGAGGCAGCGCCGTGCTGCGTTGCAACCGGATCATCGATCACACCCGGGCGATCGACATTCTGAGAAACAACGGCTCGGTCTCTGCGGAGCGCAACTGGTGGGGCTGCAACGGTGGTCCCGACGCGCCGGGGTGCGTTCCCCTGACCCTTTCGGGGACCGGACCGATCCCGGTCGCACCGTGGCTGGTGCTGTCGGTCCAAGAGACCGTGGTGGAAGCCGGAGCGACCGCCCCGCTCGCTGCCGGATTCACCACCGACTCCGACGGCACGCCGGTCACCGAGTGCTCGGTGCCGGACGGCATCCCGGTGAGCTTCGCCGTGGCGGAAGGAACGGTCTCCCGGGCGGAGGCCGGCACGGTGGACGGCCTGGCGACGGTCCTCTACACGGCCGAGAAGTCCGGTCGCAAGGGGAGCGTGGACGTCACGGTCCAGGCCGACGGAGAGGTCGTGTCGGGGTCGCTCCAGGTGGTCCCGCGGGGCCAGGGCTCGCCGTAGCGGACCAGGCGGCCGGAGGGCTCAAGCGCGAAACCACCGGCCGGAGCACCTCGCCCGCTCGCTGTCCGACCTCGAGATCTTCGGGGTCGGACAGCGAGCGACGCCTACCAACCACCATTCACCTGGCACCCGCCCCGGCACCCGCTCCGCCCCGGCCGCCCCCGCCCCAGGCACTCTGGAGAGGTGGCACCGCGTCGCGACAGGACCACCCTTCGGGGTGGTGCCAGTTGTCGAATTTTGTGACATTCTGTATCGCATTGCTAAGCCGTACCGGGGGAGGCCGGCCGCGCTCTCCCGCGCCCCGCCTCCGGCGCGCTGTCTCCCTCAACCAGCGGCGCGGGAAGGAGGCTGACCGATGTCGCGGTCAGGAAGTCCTCTCGAGCTTCACCACCCCGCCCACCCGCACCGTCTCGCGCTCACCGTGGCGCTCGCTCTGCTCGCCGGAAGCGCGGCTCACGCGGCGACGGTCACCCTTCAACCCTCGGCGGACACGACGATCTACCAGGGCACCGACCCGGTCTCCCTCGAGAGCTTCGAGGACAACAGTTGCGGCGGCGGGCCGGACGCCTTCTCCGGCGTTACCAACGACGGGTTCATACGCCGCGCCCTCTTGCACTTCGACGTCGCCGGATCGATCCCGGCCGGAGCCGTGATCCAGGGCGTCACCCTGGCCATCGACGTGAACCGCTCCGGCGACAACCAGGACGCCACCATGACCCTCCACCCGCTCCAGCACCTCTGGGGAGAGGGCATCAACGACTGCTCGCCGATCCGGGGCGGCGGCCAGGGGATCGACGCCGCGGTCGGCGACGCCACCTGGCTCGACGCCCTGTTCCAGCAAGCGCCCTGGGCGAGCCCCGGTGCCGACTTCGGAGCGGCCAGCGCGTCCGCCGCGATCGGCACCCGCGGCGTCTACACCTGGGACAGCGCCACCAACCCGGCCATGGTCGCCGACGTCCAGGGGTGGCTCGATCTGCCGGCCTTGAACTTCGGCTGGGTCCTCGTCGGCGATGAGGGCCGGACATCGACCACCCGCAGGTTCAACACCCGCGAGGGCTCCTCACCGCCCACGCTGACGATCGACTTCACGGCGGCCGACGCGTTCGCCTGCTGCTTCCCCGACGGCGGCTGCTCGGTAACCGACCCCGTGAGCTGCACAGCCGGGGGCGGCACCCCGGATACCGGCGTGGATACCTGCTCGCCCAACCCCTGCCCACAGCCGTTCGGAGCCTGCTGCAACCCGGACGAGACCTGCTCCGACCCGGTCGACCGGCTGACCTGCGAGGCCGGAGGCGGCGTGTTCCAGGGCGCGGCGAGCCTCTGCTCGGACAACGGGGTCGACTGCGGCCTCACCCCCTTCGCCGACGCGCTGCCGATCCCGGCGGTGCTGCAACCGGTGGGGATCCGGGCGGACGGCGTCGAGCAGTACGAGGTCCGGGTCACGGAGACGGCCCAGAACCTCCACAGCGAGCTTCCCGACACGGACGTCTGGGTCTACGCCGGCAGCTTCCCGGGTCCGACCATCGAGGCGACGGCGAACGTGCCCCTCGAGGTGACCTACGTCAACGACCTGCCGACCACCGGCAACCGTCGGGGCGGCCACTACCTCGAGGTCGACGAGTGCGCCCACGGGCCGAGCTACTGGCAGGACACCGCACGGGTGGTAACCCACCTCCACGGCGGCCACACCCCCGCACGGTTCGACGGACAGCCCGAGCACCACATCCTGCCCGGCGAGCTCGACGTCTACGAGTACCCGAACACCCAGATCCCGGCGACCCTCTGGTACCACGACCACGCCCTCGGCATCACGCGGCTCAACGTCTACATGGGCCTGGCCGGCTTCTACCTGATCCGCGATCCGTTCGAGGAGAGCCTCGGCCTGCCGGCGGACCGCTACGAGATCCCGCTGGTGGTCCAGGACCGGGAGTTCAACGACGACGGGAGCTTCTTCTACCCACCGACGATCCAGGACGCCTTCTTCGGCGACAAGGTCTTGGTCAACGGCAAGGTCTGGCCATTTCTCACCGTCGACCGCGGCAAGTACCGCTTCCGCCTCTTGAACGGCTCCCAGGCGCGCGCCTACCGGCTGCGGCTCGAAAACCCGGACGACCCGGCGCAGACGATCCCGTTCGAGCTGATCGGTACCGACGGCGGCCTCGTGAGCGCTCCGCTCACCCTGCCGGAGGTCTCCATCGTGCCGGCCGAGCGGCTCGACCTGGTGATCGACTTCGAGGGCTTCGCCCCGGGCACCGAGATCGTGCTCCGCAACGACGACCCGGCGCCGCCGCGGGTGCCCAACGTCATGAAGTTCGTCGTCGGCAGCCAGACCGGCCATACCGCGGCGCTGCCGAGCACGCTCCGCCCGGTCGATCCGATCCCCGAGTCCGAGGCCACGGCCACCCGGCGCTTCAGGCTCGCCCGGGTCGCCGAGCCGTGTGCCGGGGGCGAGTGGGTGATCCAATCCCTCGACGCCCAGGGAGCGGTCGTCGGCGAGCACTGGGACGACATCACCGAGCTCCCGGTGCTCGGAACGACCGAGATCTGGGAATTCGAGAACCCCACCAACCTGATGCACCCGATGCACGTGCACCTGGTGCAGTTCCAGGTGCTCGACCGCCTCGACCTCGCCACCGGCACCCCCCTCGGCCTCGATCCATGGGAGACGAACACCTGGAAGGACACGGTGCGGGCCGAGCCCGGGACCCTCACGCGGATCATCCTGCGCTTCGAGGACTACCCGGGGAAGTTCCCGTACCACTGCCACCTCCTCGACCATGAAGACCACGAGATGATGCGGCAGTTCCAGGCCACCCACGACCCGGCCGGCTGCGACGGCGACGGCCTCTGCGAATCCGGCGAGGACTGCGTCTCGTGCGCCGACTGCGGCCTGGTGAGCGGAGCCCTCTGCGGCAACGGCCTGTGCGAGATCGGCGACGGCGAGGACTGCCTCTCCTGCCCCGCGGACTGCGCCGGCAAGCAGAAGGGGGGAGCCAGGAACCAGTTCTGCTGCGGCGACGGCAACGGCATCGGCCCGATCCTGCGCTGCGGCTACGACACCGACGGCTTCACGCTCCTCGACGACCGCTGCACCACGGGCGGCTTTTTCTGCCGGATCGCCCCCCGCGTGGCAGCCTGCTGCGGTGACGCCCTGTGCGAAGGCCAGGAGACCGAGGCGAGCTGTGCCGTCGACTGCACGCCCCAGGGTGGAGGCGGGTGCGTGCCGGAGAGCTCGAAGGAGAAAGGGCGGCAGTGCTCAGACGGTCTCGACAACGACTGCGACGGCCTCATCGACGGCGACGACCCGGACTGCTGAGAGCACAAGGGGCCCGCGACGGGATGGAGCGGTTCTCCGCGCCGAAGCGCGCGAGGCTATCGGTGATCGGGGGTGCCCGATCTCGCCGACCTTCCTGCCCGGGAGCTCGTTCGCCGAGTAGAAGGTGCCCTCGAGAGACCGGATCTCTTCGGTGCCGTCGTCACCCGCCCCGGGGCCCACCCCGCAGGCGGTGGGGCCTGCCATCACGAGGACGACGCGAGGAAAGCTCCCGGGGATGGGCTCGAGCGCTGCAGCCCGTCCCGCTCGCGTTCCAACCGGCACCTGGAAGGGTGAGGCAACGACTCACATTCCGTTCCCTGACCTGGCACGCGATGTACAGACAGGCGGAGCCGGGAATCCGTAGACCCGCCCGTCATCCCGTCGGGCAAGACAAGGAGGAAGCTCCAATGATGAAGCATTCATCGTGGATCGCGGTGGCGCTCGCCGCCATCGCCATGGTCGTCGTCGTCCCCGCCGGGACGGCTTCAGCGGCAATCGTCCAGTCGGGCCCGATGATCTTGCAGGCGAGTCCGCAGGCCGAGACGGTGGTGGTCACCCACGGAGAGACCTACGCCATGCGCAAGGCCGCGGTGCTGAGCCTTCACCAGCAACTCGCCGACCGCGAGGTGGCGGGCGCCGCGGCGCGGGGCCTGACCGTGCGGATCCCCGCTGCCGATCTGGAGCGCATCAGCGGGCCCGTCCCCGCCGTCGGCCGCCTGCTGGTCGGCAGCGCCTTGACGGTCAACATGCCCGTCGACCTCCCCGGTTCCGCCCGCCTCCAGAAGCGGAGCGCCGCCGGCACGTTCGGAGCTCTTCGCACCAGCCCTGACGGCGGCTTCGTGTGGAGCGCTCTGGTGAGCGCCCCGGGGGCCAGCGCCGTGCGCCTCCACTTCAGCGGCTTCGATCTCCCTGAAGGCGCCGCGCTCTACGTCTTCGGTGCCGACGGCCAGGCCGCCGGCCCGTACACCGGCCGCGGGCCGGTGGGCGATAGCCAGCTCTACACCAGCGCCATCTTCGGCGACCAGGTGCATGTGCAGCTCGTCCAGAAGGGTGTGGCGACCCGGCAGCCCGGCGCGCTGATGCTCGAGTCGGTGGGCTACATGGGCCCGCGCTTCCTCAAGGCCCTGATCACCGCCGACGGTGAGTCTCCCGCCTCTTCGGGCCTGGCGACCCGGTCGTTCTGCTCCTACAACGAGACCTGCGTCGAGAACGCCGCCTGCACGAACAGCAGCGCGGTCAACGCGGCGCGCCAGGCGGTGGCCAGCATCCTGTTCCAGTCCGGGGCTTACTACTACATCTGCACGGGCGGCCTGATCGCCGACACCATCGGCAGCCAGACGCCGTACTTCCTCACGGCGAACCACTGCATCAACAAGGGGAGCGAGGCGTCGAGCCTGGAGACGTACTTCGACTACATCACGACCTGCTCGAACCCCGACTGCACTCAGCCGTACAACAACACCGGTGACACGGTGGGCTCGACCATCCTGTCGCACTCCAAGACCAGCGACCACAGCCTGCTGCAGCTTTCGTCCAACCCGGTGACCGCCGACGGTACGGTCGCCTACCTGGGTTGGAACAGCTCCCCGGTGGCCTTCAACAACGGGTTCAACCTGTACCGCATCAGCCATCCCTCCGGCGCGCCCCAGGCGTACTCGGAGCACACCGTTGACGCCAACGCGGGAACCTGCAGCACCCTGGCGCGTGGCAACTTCATCTACAGCCACGACACCTACGGCGCCACCGAGGGCGGCAGCAGCGGCTCGCCGGTGGTCGACAGCACCGGCAAGATCGTCGGCCAGCTCTACGGCGCCTGCGGCACCAACGTCAACAACGTGTGCGATGCGAACAGCAACTCCACCGTCGACGGCGCGTTCGCCGTCACCTATCCCAGCGTCTCGCAGTGGCTCAACCCGGGCGGCGGCAACAACTGCAGCCCCTCGGGCGCGAGCTGCAGCAGCAACGGCGACTGCTGCTCGGGCCATTGCACGGGCAAGCGCGGGAGCAAGACCTGCAGCTGATGGATTGATCTGTCTCCGGTGCGGGCCGCGGCGGCCAAGACCGCCGCGGCCCACGCCGACGACACCGAAGTGAACGACCCTCGCCTGATGGCGAGGCCGCCGATGGGCGGCGGACGTCGCTTGAAGAACGAGCCACCGCCGCGGTCGGCTCCCCTCCCCGATGCGGAAGTCCTCGCCCTGAGGCTCCGGGAGTGTCCGATGGGGATGCAGGATCGCGCCGGCTACGAGGACTCTCGGCGCCGCTCATCGGCCTTGCGAGCGTCCTCGATCGCCTTCTTGGCCTTCTTGACCAGCGCGGCTCCGCTGTCGGACCCCCAACCCACCTGGCGCGACAGGATCCATCCCTTGTGGTCCACCAGGAGGATCGTGGGAAGGCCCTGGACGTGGAAATCCTGGTGCGCGATCTCGCCGTTCTGGTCCTGGGCCAGGACCCAATTCATGCCTTCCTTCTCGGCGACGGGCCGCACCGTCTCCGGGCGCTCGCTGCTGACGCTCACCACCGTCAAAAGGCCCGACTTCTGCCCCATCTCGTACAGGGTCTTGAGCGTCGGCAGGCTGGCATGGCACGGCATGCACCAGGTAGCCCAGAAGTCGAGGACCACCACCCGGCCCTCCAGACTCTCGTCGGTGATGGGCTCGCCGTCGAGGCTCGTGAGCTCGAGGTCCGGGATGATCTCCTCTCGCGCCCGCTCCGGGCGTTCCACGTAGCTCCTGGCCTTCGCCGTGAGCTCTCCCTCGGGCGCCCGATGGATGAACTGGAGGAGAAGAGGGACGCCCTCCTGGTCGCGCTCCAGGCGGAGGAGGACGATGGCACGCTCGTAGAAGAGGATCGGCGGCGCATGCTCTCCCGCCTCCTCGATCGCCTCGCGGAGGGCGGTGTCAGCCGCCTGCAGGTCCTTCTTGCGCTTGGCCGGCCGGAGGCCGGCGGAGCGGCGGGTGAGGCCCACCGCGAGCTCTCGCTTCGCCGCCACCCGCTCGGGCGGCGTGCTCGCGATCGCCAGGGCGGCCTCCGCGGACTTGATCTGTTCGTCCAGCCGCCCCTGGCTGGAATAGCACCTGGCGAGGGCGAGCCGTGCTCTGAACGAGCCGCCCGGGGCCAGCCGATCCGCCCGCTTCAGGGTCTTGACCGCCTCGCGCAGGGAATCGGGTTTCCCGACGAGCGCAAGTCCCTTGGCGAGCACCGCGTCGGCCTCGGACTGGCCGCCGGCGGCCGATGCGGGACCGGGCGCGACCAGCACCCCCGCGAGGGCCAGGGCGAGAGCCAGGGCCCGGGTCGGCAGGAAGGCTGGGAGAACGCGGTGACGTCTCGGCATGGGACTTCCTTTCGTCAGACGGCCTTACCCAAGAGTGTGTCATCGGCGCCCGACATTTCAAGGGCACTCACCGTTCCGGTAGGTGGCTCGGTGGGAGGGCGGATGCTGGGGCCGGGCTCGCGCCCAGGCCTCCGGGTGCCAGGGAACTGGAGGACCGGCAGCACGAGTGAGGGCTATGATCCTCCTGAAGTCCTATCGAGAGGAACCCCTTCCATGATCAAGCCCCCCAGCCACGGACGGTGCGCGATCTGCCACCGCAAGGTGCCCGCCGGCGACCTCGAGCCCATCGAGCTGCTGCGCCCCGGAATCGCCGAGCTCATCCACGCCGACCACCCGGACCTCGGCCCGGGCAGCACGATCTGCCGCGAGGACCTGAACAAGGTCCGGGCCGCCTACGTCACGCGGACGATCGAGGAGGAACGGGGCGAGCTGAGCGAGATCGAGGAGGAGGTGGTCCAGAAGCTCGCCGCGCAGGAGCTGGTGTCGGAGAACGTCAACACCGAGTTCGACGAGCGGGCGACCATGGGCCAACGCGTGGCGGACCGGGTGGCCGAGGTCGGCGGAAGCTGGGGCTTCGTCATCGGCTTCTTCCTTTTCCTGCTCGTCTGGATCGGCATCAACACGGCGGTGCTGCTCTGGCACGCCTTCGACCCATACCCCTTCATTCTCCTCAACCTGCTCCTTTCGTGCCTGGCGGCGATCCAGGCGCCGATCATCATGATGAGCCAGAACCGCCAGGAGGCGAAGGACCGCCTCCGCGCCGAGCACGACTACCGGGTGAACCTGAAGGCGGAGCTCGAGATCCGCCTCCTCGGCGAGCGGATTGACCGGCTGCTCAACCACCAGTGGCAGCGCCTCCTGGAGATCCAGGAGATCCAGGTCGAGCTGATGGGACAGCTCGGCGCAAAGAAGAAGTAGACGGGGCAGCCCGTACGGAGCGCCCCGGACTCCGCCGGCTACGCGTGCAGTTGGGAGTGGGCGGCCGCTGGTTCTGCCTCGCAGACTCCTAGGTCAAGCCGGGCGCTGGACGGAGTCGTCGAGAGGAGAGCTGGGAGCGACGGAGGGCCCGGGAAGGACTCTCCGGATGGGTTCACGGCCGCGCCGGGCTCCTACGGCTCAAAGCCTTCGCGGTCGAAGAGGCCGGGGAGCTCGTCGAAGCCGGGGCGGGCGCCGGCGAGGCGGTAGTACTCGATCTCCCCGGTGGAGATCTGGCGGATCCAGACCTCCACCTCCGAGGTCGAGAACTTCACCAGTGTCGGCCAGAGGCGGCCGTTCCCTTTCGGCCCGACGACCCGCACGAAAACCTCCGAGCGGCCGGGTAAAGCTCCCGAGACGCACAGGGTCTCGTCGATGCAGAGCGGCTCTTCGACGCCCTCGCGCTCGCCGGCGATCCGGACCTGTGTCTCGAAGCCCGGGACCCCGGGGCTCCGCAGCCATTGGTCGTACGGTGGCGCCGGGGTGGCGCAGTCGGAGATCCAGATCTCCGCGATGCGCGCCTCCGGAGCCTCGTCCGGTCCCAGGTGGAAGCGCGCATGGACGATCCTCCGGCCATCGCCGGAGATCTCGACGTCGAACGCTCCGCCCGGAAGCTCGGGGTTGGGACCGGGCAGCCAGTCCGTCACCCGGGTGAAGGCGCCATTCCCATCCGCCTGTTCGCGCCACAGGAAGACCTGCTCCATCGGGCTGCCCGCTCCGCCCGGCGTCGGGACGGTGGCGAGGAAGGCGACCGCCCGTCCGTCGTCGCTGATGGAGGGCCATCTGCTCTGGTCGGCCGCCGGGGCGGTGAGCTGCTGGAGCCCTTCGGCCCGGTCCCAGAGGAAGACCTCCTGGCGGCGCTCCGGGTTGGTACCGAGGGGGTCGATCGTGGCCGAGAAAGCGATCCGGCCGCCGTCGAAATCGACCGACGGGTTGCTCAGGTTGGTGTCGGCGTTGGGGCCGAGGTCGAGCAGGGTTTCGGTGCTATTGGTGGCGTCATCCCACAGCCGGATCCGGGTCGAATCGGTGGAGACGTCGGGAATCTCGTAGAACACCACCCTCCGGCCGTCGCCGCTGATGGTGGGCGCGATGAGAATGTCCTCGCTCGTGGCGACGACCCGCTCCCCCACACCCTCCTCCCAGAGGACCAGGTCCCAGCGGATGGGGTTCGAGATCGGGGCGTCGTAGACCGTGCGGACGAAGGCGATCCGGGTGCCGGATGAGTCGAGCGAGGACTCGTAGACCTCGTCGAGGTCGTGGTGGGTGATCTGGCGCGTGCCGACGGGCGGGTCCCAGAGGAAAACCTGCTGCTGCCGCTGCGAGTTGGCGGGGGTGAGGGGAGCGTCCGAGACGAAGGCGATCCGGCGCCCGGCGGCATCGGTGGAGATGTCGAACGTCCGCGGCCGGTTCGTGTTCTTCAAATGATCGAAGCCGACGCCGTCGCGCCACAGGTAGAGCTGGTTCAGGTGACCGGGGTTCTCGCCGAGAGGGTCCTCGCTGGTGATGAAGGGCACACGGTTGCCGTCGAAGTCGATCGCCAGGCCGTTGGATGACACCTCGGCGATCCGCTCCTGGACGCATCCGGGAGCCGATCCCGCCGACTGGGCAAAGAGAGAGGCGAGGGGGAGGAGAACGAGGAAGGCCAGAAGGGGAAGCGCTCGCCGCATGAGAGGGTCCTCTTGGTCGTCGATCAGAGAAGATACATGCCATTTTAGCATAGTACGCTCCCCTCGCCAGGTGAAGTCGGACGGCCGCCGCCGCCAACCGTGTCCGATGCTCTAAACTGACACCACGTCTCCAGCAACCCCCCAGGAATCCGCTGGTCGCGCGGCGTAACGGCCGCGAGGAGGTCGCCGTGTCGAAGTCTCGAGTCTCCCAATCGCACGTCGTGATGCTCTTGCTGGCGCTCGTCGTGGTCGCGTCGGTCGGTTGCCCGGTAGCGGTCCACGCGGCGACCTACCTCCACCTCTCCGACATCCACCTCGATACCAGCGGCGTGTCCGACGACACCGACCTCGCCCTCTGGAAGATCACCAAGGAGAAGCTGCGATCGATCCTGACCGGGCCGGATGCGCCCCGCTTCGTGCTCTTCACCGGCGACCTTGCGGGACACTACAAAGCCGCCCCTTGCAGCAAAAACGGCGGGCTGGTCCCGAGCCAAATCCCGTGGCACGATGCGAACATCGAGACGGTGCTCGAAGATCTTCACCAGCTCGTCGCCGAGACCGGGATCCCCCTTCTTTACACACCCGGCAACAACGACGCGCTCGCCGGCGACTACTTCTCGTTCACCGACGAGGACGGCAAGACCCCCTTCTCCCTGGTTCCCGACGACGGCTATCCCGCGATCAACGCGTCGCGGCCGTGCGGGCAACCACCCTGCACCGTCTCGCCGGGATCGCCCCACCTCGGCTACTACAGCGCCCGGCCGGTGGCCGGCCTGCGGGTGATCGCCCTCAACTCGATCATCTGGGGGCGCAAGTACCACCCGGTCGCCCCGGCGTGCCAGCACGCGGCCGGCCCGGTGAGCCAGCACGCGGCAGGGGACCGGCAGCTCCATTGGCTCGCGGCGCAGCTCGACGACGCCGCGGCCGCGGGCGACAAGGTCCTCCTCGCCATGCACATCCCGCCCGGCCTGGACGCCTTCAGGGTTTCAGAGGGCGAGCCGGACACCTCCATGTGGACCCGTCATCCCGAGGGCGAGGGGGTGTGGTCTACCGAAGCTGAAGGCTCCTCGGCAACGCCATGGCTCGACCGCTTTCTGGAGTTGGTGGCGGCGCACACGGACACGATCGTCGGGCTGGCCTTCGGTCACACCCACGAGGACGAGCTCCGCAGGCTCCACGACCAGAACGGCAAGATCACCGAGGTCGCGATCTCGGCTCCCGGAATCACCACCAACCACGGCAACAACCCCGGCTTCAAGACGGTGACCTACGACCCGGAAACGAAAGAGCTGCTCGACTTCAAGACCTACTACACGGAGCGCGGCAACACCACGTGGGGCGACGAGGACTACACCTTCTCGGAGCTCTACGGCTGCACCGGCCAGACCACGATCTTCGAGTGCCTGACGAGCCCGCGCTCCGCCGAGACGGCGGCCGTCGATCGCATCCTCCGGCGCTACTACACGGTGATGAACGGCTCGCCGTCCCTCGACCCAGGCACGGCCATCGAGGTCGAGCACGGCCAGTAGGGCGAGGCGGCCGCTGCGCTAGACTCCGTTCGCCGGCAAGGCCGTGAGAAGCTGGTTCCTGAAGCTCGAGCGAGAAGACAGAAGGAGGACACATGGCGTCACCTCTCGAGGTAGCACAGGGCGTCTACGACCGGTTTGCCGCCGGGGACATGGAGGGGTTCCTAGGCCTGTGCGCCGAGGACATCGAATGGGTCGTCAATGGGCCGGCCCATCTCGAAAAGTGCCAGGCCTTCCGAGGGCACAGCGGCGTGCGACGGTTCCTCGATCTCCTGGCCGTCTGGGAGTTCAGCGCCTTCACGCCGAAGGAGTTCCTGGTCGACGGGAAGACGGTCGTGGTGCTCGGCGAGGAAGCTGGCACGGACAAGGCGTCAGGCGTCAGCTTTCAGAATCGCTGGGCACACGTCTTCGACGTCGAAGGCGATCGGGTCGTCCGCTTCCGCGAGTTTCTCTGCCACTGGCCGGACCCGGACCAGCCTCCCGCGATGAGCTGGGGCGCGGACTGAGAACCGGGCCTGCGTGTCCGCGGAAACCACCTGAACTGTCGCTTCCGCCGAGACCTCCCGCTCTGAGAACGAAGGATCGGCGATCTTCCCCGCCCGAAACGGCTCGGCCGGTGGCGCCTCGCGCGCCTGATCGAGCTCCGCGCCGTCGTGGTCGGCGAGCACGGGCGCGCCCATCTCGACGAAGCGGTCTACTCCCCCCTTCGCAAGAGGCGGAGGATCTTGGCCGTCTCCCTGGCCGCCATCACCATGGCACTCGTCGTCGCGCTCTTCACGCTTCTCCGCTGAACCCGGCACGACGGGAGGACCGGGAGAGCGACGTGGTGGTGTGTATCGTGGCGCACCGTGACGGCTTCGTCCCCGAGAAGGGAAAGGGCAGCACCATACGCCCGACCTTCCTTCCTGGGGGACACTCCTTCCCGGAGCGCCACTTCATGGGCTAATTGCACAGCTCATGGCCGTTGGTGGACCCTTCCTACGCAAACGGGACGGCTCATTTCGAAGTTCGAAGCCGCCGTGCCGCGCCCCAGGCAGCCCCGACCCCCGGGCACTCTCTGCAGCAGTCGCGCCTCCGATGGAAATGCTTTGTCGCAGGCGGTGCACCTCTGGGTGAGCCTCACCGAACGAGCGCCGCCCCAACCGGCCTCGATCGCAACCCAGGGATGGAGCATCGAAGGGAGACTCCCCCATGAGCCCGTGGAACGGCCGACTCCGGATCAACCCGCGCACCCACCAGGCCTCGCTCATCCTCCTCGTCGCCGGATCGCTCGCTCTGGCGGCGGTCGGAATCGCACCGGCACCTGCTCGGGGGCAGACCCTGGAACCGGTGGATTTCGAACCGTCGGCGGTCTTGCCCAACCGGATGGAGGATGGCGAGGAGATCGAACTGTACTCGGCCACCTTCGCCCCAGCGACGGACAACGGCTTCTACGGCCTCTGGTTCGAGGTGCGGACCGGGGAGCACAGCCCTGGCCACCTCATGGGCCACCGCTTTGACGGGGGGGACCTGCCGATCGGCGCCCTGAGGTCGATCAACACCTTCAATTCCGGGCCGCTCCAGAGGTACCTCCAGGTCCGCCGGGCGGGCGACCACATGTTGGTCGTCTGGAAACGCGGAACGTCGACCTCGCCCAACCTCTTGGGTCGAATCCTCGACGCGCAGGGCAAGCCGCTATCACCGATTCTCCCCATCGGCGACACCTCCTACAGCATCCCGACGGGCATGGCCCTCTTCGCGTCGGGTCGCGCTCTCATGGTCTGGACGGACACCGGCCTGGCGGCCCATCGGCTGGCCGCGAGAACCATCGATCCGGACGGCACCCTCGGCACGGTCCGCTACCTGACCAGCAGCCCCGCCGGGAGACCCGTCCTGGGCGTCGACGAGAAGGAGCGTGTCCTCTTGGTCTGGTACGACGGCGTCCTGCGCGGACGCTGGCTCGACGCGAACGGACGGCCGACGAGCACGCCCTTCCTCGTCACCGAGGAGCCGAGCACCAGCTCCTCCCTCGTCGTGTGGCCGGACGGCCTCTCTTCCGTGGTCTGGTCGACCTGCTCGGACTTGAGCCGGCGAAACGATTGCGAAGTCCATCTCCGTCGGTTCGACGACGAGGGAACGCCTCTCGGTCCGCCGGTTCGGCTCAGCCCGGCCGACGGCGCCAGTCACCTCCAACCGGTGACGACGATCACACCGGACGAGCAGCAGTTCGTGAGCTGGCAGGCCTGCCCGGCCGTGCCGGGGCAGATTTACTTGAACTGTCGCTTCTACGCGGTCGCGCTCGACCGGGACGGCGAGTTGCTGGCCACCGCCCCGCCGGTCGAGTTCATCGGGGAGCCGGTGGACCGCCAGGTGGTGACGCTCGACGACGACGTCCTGGTCTACTGGTACGCATACAACTTCAATCCTGAAGGGAATCTCGTCCAGCGCTATCGGTTCACGCCGGCACCGCCTCCAGGGGACCCGCCACCGCCGGACGGGGTCGCCCCGCTCACGTCCACGGAGTACCCCGACTTCCAGTTCTGGGTGCAGATCGGCGAGGAGGGCAGTGCCATCAACGGGGCGATGGAGCCCTTGTGCATCCCGGAGACCCTGTGCGTGAGCGGGGCGCTGCCCGGACGCTCCGAGGTCTTCCTCCGGGTGGTCGGCCCGCGGGCCAACGGCTACCTGTGGCCCACCCTCGTCAAGTTCACCACCTCGCGCGTGGCTGTCTGGATCGAGCAGGTTTCGACCGGCACGGTCCGTTACTACCTTCTCGAAGGCGCCAGCCCGGGGAGCTCCGAGCTTCCGGGACTGTTCGACCGCGAGGGCTTTCCGCTCTGAGGCCGTACCCTTCGGCTGCTACTCCCCGCGCCCGCCCCCCGCTTCAGCTCCGGGGCCAGAAAGCGACCGCGGCGGCGGCCAGCAGGAGCACCATCAGGAGGACACCCCAGGGCGAAAGGGCCGGGATCGGCGCCGCGGGCGCCGCGACCACGTCGACCGTCGGGTCGCCGGGCGCGACCGTGGACGGGTCGTCCGTGGCGACGTCAGGGAAGTTGTCCCCGCGGGCGACGCCCTGGTTCTCGACCGTGGAGACGCCCTGGGGCAGCGGGTCGGCGACCTGGACCACGAAGCTGATGGTCGCCTGACCGCCCCCTGCGGGCAGCGTCCCCAGGGCGACCGATACGACGCTGTCTCCGCCGCCGTTGCCGCTCGTCACCGTGCCCTGGGTTGTGGTCACCGAGCCGACCACGAGGCTGGTGTTGGCATCCGGGGTGTCGTCGAGCACCACGTTCAGGGCGTCGCCGGCGCCCGTGTTGGTGACCACAACCTGGTACTCCAGCGTGTCCCCCGGCGTCAGCGAGCCGCTGCCGTCGAGGTCGTCGACGTCAGGGTCGAACAGGCTGCTCTTGGTCGCGGTGACCTGCGGCGCCGCGGCGGCGACGGTGAGGGTCGCCGAGGCGGTGTTGCCGGTGCCCGCGTCGGAGGTCACGGCGCCCGTGACGTTGACCTTGCTGCCACTGCTGGTCGCGGTGACGGCAACGCTCACGGTGCACGTCCCGGCGGCGGCGATGGAGCCGCCCGAGAAGCTGAGCGAGGGGTCGCCCGCCGTCGGCGTGAACGTGGGGCTGCCGCATCCGCTGGTGCTCGCCGCCGGGGGCGAGGCGACCTCGACGCCCGCGGGCAGCGGATCGGTGAAGGCGACCATCGCGAGGGCGGCGCCGGCGTTCGGGTTCTCGATGGTGAACGTGAGGGTGCTCACCTCGCCGATCGCGATGCTCGCCGGGGTGAACGCCTTGGTGATGCTCGGCGGCGCCGTGAAGCCCGGGGTCGTCACCGTCGCCGTGTCGGTGTTGGAGGTGACGCCGTCGGCGGTGGCGAACGCCTGGTTGGTCACGAAGCCGGCCGTGACGTCGCCCGGCGCGACCGTGTAGGTCGCCGTGCACACCACGCTCTCCCCCGGGTCCAGAAAGGCGTCGAAGTCGCCCACCGTGGTCACCGCCGGGCAGCTCTCGTCCGTGCTCTTGTCGTCGTCGACGGTGACCGGTCCGGCGAGGGGCGCTGCGCCGCTGTTGGTGACCAGGAAGCTGTAGTGCAGGACCTCCCCGGCCATGGTGAACTGGGTCTCCATGACGCTCTTGACGATGGACAGGCCGGTCGTCGCGTAGGTCGCCGTCGAATCGTCGTTGACGTTGGTGGCGTTGTACGAGCCGGAGCCCGTGGCCAGGTTGGGATGACTCCCCGCGGCGGCGGTCACCGGCCCCACCACGCAGGTCGCCGTCGGATCGTCGGCGGGTGAGCCCACCGGCAGGGGCGTCGGCCAGGAGCAGCCGGCGGCGCTCACCATCAGGTCGCTGACGTCGAGGTTGGTCAGCGGGACGTTGCCCACGTTCTCGAGCGTGAACCGGTAGTAGACGTCAGCACCCGGAGCGACGGCGACGAAGCTGCTCCACGGGCCGCTGGCGGTGGGAGCCACCTGCTTCAAGAGCCCGATCTGCGGCGTCGCCGGTGTCATGGTCAGGGTGTCGGACGCCGTGTTGCCGTCGACGGTCGAGCCCCCGACCATGTGCGAGACCGCGCTGGTGGTGTTGATGTAGGCACCGGCCACCGGCGCCGTGACGTCGACCTGGACGACGCAGGTGCCGCCGCCCGCGATCGTCCCGCCGCTGAAGGACAGGCTCGAGGCTCCGCCCGTGGGCGCGAAGGTCGGGCTTCCGCAGCCGGAGGTGCCGGCGGCCGGCGGGTTGGCCACCACCATGGCTCCGGGGGTGGTCGGCAGGGTGTCGGTGAAGGCGACACCGGACAACGGAATGTCCTGGTTGGGGTTGTCGATGGTGAAGGTCAAGGTCGACACCGTCCCGGCGAGCACCGGGTTGGGGGCGAACTGCTTGTGGATCACCGGCGGCAGGACACCCGTGATGGTGTCGGTGGCGACGCCGGTGGACCCGGTGTTGGCGCCCGTCTCCGTCGCCGAGACGAAGCCGCTGACGTTGTCGTGAGGCCCTGCGGCGGTCACCGTCACCGTGGCCGTCACCATGCAGCTCCCGCCCGCCGCCAGCGAGCCGCCGCTGAAGGAGAGGGAGCTGGGGGCCGTGGTGGTCAAGGTGCCACCGCACTGGGAGGAGGACCCGGAGGCGACCGTCACGCCCGTCGGCAGGGTGTCGTCGAAGGCGACGCCGGTGAGGGCCAGGGTCGGGTTCGTGTTGGTCACCGTGAAGGTCAGGGTGGAGGTCGATCCGGTCGCCACCCCGTCCGGCGAGAAGCTCTTGGACAGGGTCGGCGGCGTGGGGGAGCCGCAGCCCGTGAAGGTGACGTCATCGATGTACAGGTCGGAGCCCGGGTTGTTGTTCTTGGCGTAGGCGCCGTAGATCCGGAAGTAGGTCAGCCCGGACGCGTTGAGGCCGCTGGTGATGGCGATCGTGCCGGAGGACTCCCAGGTGTTGCTGGCCGACGGGAAGAGCACCGCGTTGGGCGGATCGCCCAGGGTCGCCTGGAGCGTTCCTGGAGGGGTCGGCGAGGTGCCGGAGTACACCAGCACCTGGGTCGGCCCGTTGCCGTTGGGCCGCCGGGCCCAGAAGGAAAGGTCGACCTCCGTGAGCCCTGTGGTGTCGACGGCGAATTCGAAGTAGTCGTTGGTCGCCGTGTTCAGAGCGGCGGTGCTGTCGAAGCCCCCGTTGGAGCCCCAGGAAGCCGTCCCCGTGGGCGTCCCGGTGTGATCCTGGGGGCTTTCGATGGGCGCCAGGCCGGCACCCGCCGACGCCGAGGCGCTCACCGTGGTGTTGGGAGCATACGGAGCCGGCGCGGTCACCGTGAAGCCCGTGGCGAAGTTCCACTGTGCCAAGGGCAGGCCGCAGATCGGCGCCGGCGGCGACGGAGCGGAGTTGACGTCGAGGGTGTCGGTGGCGGAGTGGCCGCTGTCCTCGCCGTCGATGAGCAGGTTCGAGCTGGTGTTGGTGTAGGTCCCCGTGGCCGGCACGGTGACGTTGACCTTCACCGTGCACGTGCTGCCGGCGGCCACGGTGCCGTCCGAAAAGCTGATCGATCCGGCCCCGGCGACCGGTGCGAAGGTGGCACTCCCGCACCCGTTGGTGGTGGCATCCGGCGGATTGGCGACCACCATGGCCCCGGGGGACGTGGGGAAGGTGTCCGTGAAGCTCAGGCCCGAGACGGGCACCGGGTTCGGGTTGGAGATAGTGAAGGTCAGCGCCGAGATGCCGCCGACGTTGGTGGGGTCCGGCGCAAAGCTCTTGGCGATGTCCAGGGTGGTGGGATCGACGACGACGGCGATGCGGGCCGAGGTGCCGAAGTCCGAGTTGTAGTGGTAGCTGCTGCCGGAGAAATCGTAGATCAGGCTGCCCAGAGGCTCGGGGTTGACCAGCGGTGCGGTGGGCACCTTCAGGATCTTGATCTGGTAGGTCGTGACGACCGTACCGCCCACCTTGCCCACGTCGTTGCAGGCGCGGTAGTTGGGGCTGTTCGGGTCGTTCTCCCACTGGCAGGCGTCGCCGTAGAGCTGGTCGTTTGGATTGGGTACCGAAGCCGACGTGTCGGCGGTGTACGTGGTCTGGACCGACAGCACCTGGAAAATGGTGTTGGGAAAGTTGATGAAGCTCTCGAGCTGCTCGTAGCCGTTGGTCGCCGTCGAGCCGTCGAGCTCGATCGTGTAGGTGCGCCCCACGATGAGCGTCATGGTGCCGCCGTTCGGCACCGAGACGCCGTCGAGCTTGACGTCGTTGATGTGGTTGCGCGCCTGAGAGACCAGGTGCTCTACGTAGAGCTCGCGCGGGGTCGGCGTGCTCACCGCCGGGACGGAGTCGGCCGCGGCGGTCACATGGTATGCGCGGACGTGGTCGTACGCCGCGGCGTCGCGGGTCACTTCAATCTCATAATAGAAATCTGCGCATGCATTTGCGGCGAGAGACGGGAGCGCGTCGGCACCGGTGAACGCCGAGAACGTTCCCGGGCGCAGGTCGATGTACGGGTCGCTCGAGTCCCAGACGAAGGCGGAGGTGACGTTCGTCGCCGCGGCGTCTCCCGTGTTGCAAACGCGCACGCCCACGGGGAAATGGTTCGGTCCGACGGTCACATCGTTGCTGTCGAGGCCCACGACGTTCCAGGTGATCGGGGCGATCGAGAGCGACGCAGCCGCGGACGCCGGGGCCGGCGAGGCGGCTGCCATCCCCAGGCACGAGACAACGAGAAGAGACACGTAGACAAGGAAGCCGTGACGATGGCACATAACAACCTCTTGAGTTATTCGGATATATGGAAGTGTTTAATGTCCCAGTTTCCTAATAATAGCCGCTGCCGCAAGCCGTGTAAAGACATCTTCTCGGCCCTGAGCCTTGCTGGCGCCGCCGCTCCGTCGATGCGGCTCGAACGTGGCGCCGAGCACGGCCCCCCCAACGGCACCTCCGGCGGGGAGGGCGGGCCGCGATGGGCCGCCCTCTCCGCCGGATGGATACTCAGGTCGATGAATGTGGCGCTGGTCGTCTAGAAGCAGCCGCAGCCGAGGACGACCGACGTCCGCTGGTACTCGGTGCACGACTGGCCGGACGCGTTGAAGCACACCCGGTAGCTCTCCTTGTACTGTCTGAGCGCATCGCCGTACCCAGGGTCGCAGATCGGCATGTTGGGCGGAGGCGAGCCGACCGGCCCGGGCTCGCAGTCGCAGAGCCGCCAGAAGCCGCAGTACGGGTCGCCGCAGTTCGAGTAAGAAGACCAAGTGCCGCAGGACCCGTACTCCGCCGGACAGGGCGTCGTGCTGTGGCAGCCGCCCGCCTTCAGGGCCAGCCCGTTGCCCCAGCGTGCGAGGTACTCCTCGCTGCTCAGCGTGACCTTGTCATCGGGCAGAGTCATCGCGGCGGCGTTGTCGCAGCCCATCGAACATGCCACGATCTGCTCGCTGTCTCCGAGGCCGAAGCAGTTGGCCACGCAGCGATCGTGGATGACGTCGACGGTTCCGAGGACCATGGACTGGGCCGAGGCTGCGACCATGGTCAGGAGCAAGCCCGACACACCGAAGAGAAGGACGAAACCGATCTTGACTGCCTTCATCTTGCCACCTCCTTGGCTAGCGGGGAGGATGGCATAGTCTAAGTTACGAAAATTAAGAAGTCAAGATAATCACCTGAAGTGACGCCCGCCAGGGCAGGGGACCACGCTGATGACGTCCGACGACATGACCATCCGACCGATGACCCGGGACGAGCTGGACACGCTGGTGGAGTGGGCGGCCCGCGAGGGCTGGAACCCTGGCCTGGACGACGCCGAGGTGTTCTGGAACACCGACCCGGAGGGCTTCATCGCCGCCGAGATGGACGGCGAGCTGGTCGGCGGCGGCTCGATCGTCACCTACGGCCGGTGCTACGGCTTCATGGGCTTCTTCATCATGCGGCCGGACCACCGCGGGCGCGGCCTGGGCGACCGCCTCTGGAACGAGCGCAAGCGGCTGCTCCAGGCACGGCTCGACCCGGACGGAGCCATCGGCATGGACGGCGTCTTCGACATGCAGTCCTACTACGCCCGCGGCGGCTTCCGCTTCGTCTGCCGCGACCTGCGCTTCGAGGGGCGGGGCCCGACCCTGAGCAGGGAAACGCCGGAGCCGGAAGGCATCATCGATGCGACCTCCGTGCCGTTCGAACAGATCGACGCCTACGACCGCCGCCACTTCCCCGCGCCCCGGAGCGGCTTCCTGCGCGACTGGCTCCGCCGCCCCGGCGGCCATGCCCTGACCGCAATCGAGGGCGACGAGGTGCAGGGCTACGCCGTCCTCCGGCCGTGCCGGGTCGGCCACAAGATCGGCCCCCTGTTCGCGGCGGACGCCGACGTGGCCGAGCGCCTCTTCGTCGCCCTGGCCGCGCGGGTCCCGGGCGAGCCGATCTTCCTGGACGCGCCCGAGAACAACCCCGAGGCCGTGGCGCTCGCCGAGCGCCACGGCATGACCGAAGTTTTCGGCTGCGCCCGCATGGTCCTCGGTCCGATCCCCGAGCTTCCGGACGCCGAGATCTTCGGCGTGACCACCTTCGAGCTCGGCTGAGGGGCCGCGAGCCTGGGTCACCGACAGGTCATCGGCCCGTCGCCCGGCCGACCTCCATTCACCTGGCACTTCTCGGGCGGCACTTCTCGGGCCGGGCGGGCAGGGCACGGATCATTTATATCTGTGTTCCATAAGACTCTGATTATCATAATACTTGCAAGGGTTCCGCGTCAACGATCCTCGCCCGGTTCCTGCAACGTTCACCCGGTAACTTTCGTATGGCTGTGCGGTAGGACCTTTGTACCCAGAAGGGAGCTCGATGCCGCACAGAAGACTTGCCAGACGAATCGCCCTGACCACACTCCTCGCCTTGACCGGCGCCCTGTGGGCCGCCCCCACGGCCCAAGCCGCGTCTCTGGCCGACAACGGCGCGACCATCCACATCAGCCGGGCCACCGGCGCGATCACGGTCGACGGCGACCTGTCCGATCCCGGCTGGAAGGGGGCCGAGCCGATCGAGACCTGGTACGAGACCAACCCGGGGGACTCGATCCCGGTCGCTCCGGAGCTCGAGAGCGTCGCCTGGCTGACCTACGACGACAAGTACCTCTACGCCGCGTTCCGGTTCGACGACCCGGACCCCGGGGCGATCAAGTCCCAGCTCGGCGACCACGACCAGATCGGCGGCAGCGGCCTGTCCGACTACGGCGGCCTGATCCTCGACCCGCGCGGCGACGGCAAGGTGGCGCAGATGTTCCTGGCCAACGCCAGCTCCATCGAGTACGACGCCATCTCGAGCGACGC
>Ga0210074_1000170_pt1 | contig 25588 bp, 17 predicted proteins | sample China_Galinas_Co_FD_184860 | JGI IMG/M metagenome (GOLD analysis project Ga0210074, IMG submission 184860) | Wetland microbial communities from San Francisco Bay, California, USA, that impact long-term carbon sequestration -... | ecosystem: Environmental > Aquatic > Marine > Wetlands ... | reverse complement strand
CAGGTCAGTGGACCTGGATGATGAAGTTGCCGATCAGTGGATCGAAGGTGACCGGAACCTGGTTCTCCGGCGGCTCGGGCGGCGTGGGACCGAAGAGGTCCGGCGGCAGGGTGCCGCTGGCCGACAGGCTCGAACGCACCAGGGAGATCCGGACCGGATGGGCGCGGAAGCAGCTCATGCGCGCCTTGCGCTTGATGTCGAGCTCGCGCCGGTCGAGGTCGTCGAAGTGACGCACGACAGCCGGGCAGCCCCGCGCCACCATCGCCGGGTCGGAAACGTTGATGCCGGTCAGGAAGCCGGAGAGGAAGGCCGGCGTGCCGAGCGGCGTGCTCGGGTCGACCTGGACGAACGGGGTCGAGGTCTCGCCGGAGTGGCAGCCGTTGCAGGAGTTGATCGAGGCGGTGAACCGGCCCGTGCGCTCCAGCGGGTTGCCACACACGTCGAGGCTGGCCTCGTCCCAGAAGAAGGCCGCGGTCGGCTCCTGGGGGTGGGCACCGAGGAAGTTGCCGTGGGGCGAGAAGATCAGCTGTACCTTCGGCACGTTGTTCGGCAATCCGGGGATGACCTTGTTGCGCACCCAGTCCGCGAAGGCCGCGGTGCCGTTGAAGCTGTCGTCCGGCGTGTCCGCCGTCGTCTTCTCGTGCAGGAAGCTGAAGAACCTCTGGTCGAGCTGGAACTCGCGCAGCTCCCAGGGGGCGGAGAGGAAGATCTCGTCGGTCCGCACCTGGCCGATGGCCGAGCCGTTCGGGCGGGTCGGGGCCGAGCCGGCGCGGACGAACTGCTCCGTGATCCGCTCCAGGTGGGCGTTGTAGGTCGCCGAGCCGAGGGTATAGCTGTTGAGCGAGATCCACTGCTTGGCCCAGCTCTTCACGTCCAGGCAGGTGCACTTGGGCACCCGGAACTCGAAGATCACCGAGAACGGAAGCGGCGTGCAGCCATCGAGGAAGCCGAAGATGAACCGCGCCTCGCCGCCGTCGAGGAAGTCGCCGGTGCGCGTGCCGTAGCCGGAGCCGCCGCCGCGCGTGTTGGCCAGGTCGAGGCGGGAGACGATGGCGAGCAGCCGCAGGGGGGACTGGTCCAGGTCGAGCGTGCCGTCGGACTTGCGCGGCCAGTTCGAGAGGATGAAGTTCATGTTCGGCCGCGCCGGCACGTTGAACGTGTTGATCGTCTGGTTGCTGAGCCAGTGCTTGAGCCACTGCTCGGCGAAGACCGCCGGATCAATGCCGGAGGCGGACTGGTTGGCCATCTCGGTGATGATGTGCTTGAAAGTCCAGACGCCGTTGGGGTTGCCGCCGGTGCACGGATCGAACGTGCGACTGGGATCCTGGACCACGCCGATGTCGGTGATCATCAGGACCTTGTCCTGGAACGCGCTGCCGTGGCTGGCGGCCGGCAGCGGCACGGGGTCGCCGTCGGAGCCGATGAGGGGGATCTTCATCGCCATCTGCGCGGCGGCGACGGACTCCACGGGCTCGACGAGTTGGACCTTGCGGCCGGCGGCGAAGCCGTCGGAGTCGAACGGCTGGGGGGCCTCTTCGCCGGTCATGACGCGACCGTCGAAGACCGGCACGGTCGTGGTCGCGTCGGCATTGGCCTGGTCCTGGGCGCCGCGATCGGCCAGATCGGCGTCGTCGACGGTGACGACACCGGTGAACTCGAGGTCGCCGGGCACCGGATCGCCACCCTGGCCGTCGTCGCGCAGGATGATCTGGTCTCCTTCTTCACCGAGGACGATGAAGTCGTCCCGGCCGGTCTGGGCGGTGAGGTCCGCCGCCTCCTCGGCGTTCAACTGAACGAACACGAGGGCGTTGCCGAAGCCGGGGAACAGGTCGGACTTCTGCAGAAAGACCTTCTCGGGCCTGGGCAGAAACGAGACGAAGGGGTCTTCGGCGGACGGCGCGGACTGGGCGGCGGTCGCACCAGCCAGCGCGACGAACGCCGGCGGCCGCTGGGCCGTCGCGCCGGGCGCCACGGCGGCGGCCAGAACGACGGCGGTAAGTAGGACGAGCAACGAGCGTAAGCGGTTCATGGTCCTCCTCCCGGTTCCGGGAAAAATTGGGTTCGAAACGAGCTGTGGGAGCCCGCCCCGAGGGGGTGACATCTTCACGTCACACAAAATTCGTTACTGCTTAGCACGTGATTAGTGCAACTTCGTCGGGAAACCGGGACAGGCGGCTCCTCGGGGAGACCGGCCTCCCCGGGAAACGCCCAGCTGCGAAGGGGTTCGGCGACGGCGAGACTCATCCGGCTGCGCGGCGGCGTGCGCGGCGGCGACAGCGGGCGCGTCAGGAAGGCGACGCTGGGTGAGGACGTACAATGGTTGCCGAATCGGAGCGAAGCTTGATGCAACGGATCGCGACAACTTGGCTCGTCCTCTTCCTGGCGGGTGCGGGAGGGCTCGCGTCCGCGAGCGCGCCGCCCCGCGAGCCCCTGCCGCCGGTGGAGTGCGTGCGGCTGCTGCGCAAGGCGCGCATCGCCCACATCGCGGGCAACACCGCGACCGAGCTCGACGCGCTACGCGCCGCCGCCAAGTCCTTCCCCGACGAGATCGCACCGATCTACGCCCTGCTGGCGTACGACCGCGACCACGGCCTGCCGAAAGAGGAGCGCCCGCGGCTGGAGGCGGAGCTGGAGCACGCCCTCGCCGATCCCGACCGCCCGCTGCCGACGTCGATCCTCCGGCAGGTCGCCCGCGACCCGGAGACCAGCGAGAAGCTGATCCTCCAGATCGAGGGCACCATCGAAGACCGGGTCCAAGAGGACGGGGACGAGGCGCCCAACCCCATGCTCGCCCTCCAGGCAGAGCTCCAGCACCACCTGGGGCGCGACCAGGACGCGGCACGGACCCTCACCCGGCTGTGGCGCCGGACCAGTGACAAGGAGACGGCGTGGAACCTCCTCCGCCTCGACCTGGAGCTGGAACGCTGGCCCGAGGCGCTGGAGGTCCTGGAGGAGGAGAAGGGGTTGGAGAGGGACCTCTGGTCGACCCACCTCCACCTGCTCGCCCGGACCGGCCACACGGACGAGGCGCTGGCCCTGCTCGACCGCCATCTCCAGGAGATCGGCGACGAGACCGGGAACGGCGACGGCGAAGACGCCGAAGCGCTCGACAAGGACCATTACGAGCTCGACTCGGCGGTCCAGGAGATCGAGGACCTCGCCTGGACCTTCCGGGACGCCGGGCAGGACGACCAGGCGGAGGCGCTCTTCCGCCGGGCCCTCGCCGCGAAGCCGGGCGACGCCGGCCTCGAAGCGGTGCTCCTCCACCTCTACTCGACCGGCGAGGAGCGGCAGGCGCACGCGGAGGAGGTGGCCCGGAGCTGGCAGGAGGAGCGCGACCCCCAGGCGCTCCTGGACGAGGGTACGCAGCGGCTCGCCGCGGGCGACGCCGAGGGGGCGGCCGACCTGCTGGCGCGGGCGGCGCCGCAGTTCCCACGGCTCGAGGCGCCCTGGTTCAACTTAGGCATGGCCGCCTACCGGCTGGAGCGCTGGGACCAGGTGGACAAGGCCCTGAAGCACGCCGCGGAGCTCAACCCGGAGCGGGCGGCCTCCTTCTTCTTCCGCGGCGTCGCCCTGACCCACCTGGAGCGCTGCGGCGAGGCGGTCGGGGCGCTCGAGAAGGCCCTGGAGCTCGACCCGAAGCGGACCCAGGCCCACTACTACCTGGCCAACTGCTACCGCACCCTGGGCCGCCCGGACCAGGCGGAGCGCCACCGCAAGCTCTACGAGGCGGCGAGCTCCGGCTGACCGGCGCGCCCCTCTCCCGAACGATTCGCGTCGTCAGAAGGTCCTGACGTACTCCTGGAAGGGCTGGTTCAGGTCTTGCGGCGAGAGGCCATAGACGGTTTCGAGCGCGGCCGCCACCGGGTAGCCCTCGGTGAGGTAGAGGAGCAGGGTCGGGAACTGCTTGTCGCTCCAGCCCGGCTCGCCGTGGCGTAGGAAGTGCACCAGCAGCCAGGAAAGGGCGTAGTGGATGGAGATGTCCTCGCCGTAGAAGGTCGTGCGGTTCATGGCGAGCAGATCCGCGGGGGTCGCCACCTCGCCCTTCCGGACCGCCCGCCGCACGTCGTCGAGGGTCCAGCCGGTCTGGGTCTTGCGGCGATAGGCCCCACGCAGCCGCTGATCGAGGACGTACCTGCCCTCCCGGACGCTGCCGAGGACCAGGTGCCCTTTGTGGATCTCCGACTTGCCGAAGTACGAGGCGAAGCCCTCGGAGAGCCACGGCGGCGGGCGAAAGCCCGGGCGATCCAGATAGCGGTCCATGTAGGCATGAACCACCTCGTGGACCATGAGGCCGAGCAGATCGTCGACGTCGTCGGTCTCCAGGTGGAAGGCGAGGAACCCCGGCGCGGCGTAGAAGCCGTTCGCCCACTCCGCTGCGCCCACCTGGGAGACCAGTGCCGAGAGCGACGCGCTCTTCCAGTAGACGTAGACCACCAGCTTGTAGTGGTCCGGATAGGGCGGGAGATCGAGCTGGAACGTCTGGTCCAGCAGGTTGAACACCGCTTCCAGGTTCCGGGCCAGCGTCTCGGTGGTCCCGGCCTCCGGCGCATCGCTGATCACCACGAACCGGGCGGAGTCCGCCCGGTGGCGGTGGCTGGCGTCGAGGAGCGGCTCGGCGAGGCTCGCCAGGTGCTTGAGGTACTTCGCTTGCTGCTCGAACGGCAGCGTGAAGATCTGCTCCAGGTTCGACCCGCTCTCGAACATCGGCCCGAGATCGGAGGTCCCGCTCGGCGGCAAGCCCGCCTTCTTCTGGAACTGGATGGTCCACCGGAGGGTCGACTCGACCGCCTCGCCGTTCCTCCACGCCGGGGCGTAGCGCCAGCCCCGGAGCGTCTCCTCCACCGCCTGGCGGAAGGCGTCGTCGTAGCCGCTCGACGGCTTGATCGAGAGCACCTCCACCCGGGTGACCCGGCCACGACGGTCCACCGTCAGCCGGACGTCGACCTCCGGCGCCACTCCGGAGCCCGCCGCGTCCACCGGGGTGAGCAGCAGGCTGTCGCGGAGCAGCACGGGGGGCGTGTCCGGCGCCCCGGCGCTCGCCGCGGCGTCCTCGCCGGCACCGGCGGCCGTCGCCCAGAGCAGGGCTCCCGCCACCGCGGCGGCCCACGCCACGCGCCTTCGACGATCGTGAAGCATCCAGCGAATCCTAACGCATGCGCAGGTTGTACTTGACGATGCACCAGGCGGCCCGGAGCCCGTCCTTCCAGCCGATCTTCTTGCCCTCGGCGTAGGTCCGGCCGTGGTAGGAGATGCCGACCTCGTAAACGCGCCAGCGCCCCGCAGCGACCTTGGCGGTGATCTCCGGCTCGACGCCGAAGCGGCGCTCCTCGATGGTCAGCCCGTCGAGCACCTCGCGGCGGAAGACCTTGAAGCAGGTCTCCATGTCCGACAGGTTGAGGTTGGTGAAGGCGTTCGACAGCAGGGTGAGGAAGCGGTTGCCGAGGAAGTGCCAGAAGTAGAGCACGCGGTGGGCTCCACTGCCGGCGAAGCGGGAGCCGTAGACCACGTCCGCCCGGTCTTCGAGGATCGGAGCGATCAGCTTGGGGTACTCCCGCGGGTCGTACTCGAGGTCCGCGTCCTGGATCAGGACGACGTCGCCGGTCGCGGCGGCGAACCCGGTGGCCAGCGCCGCGCCCTTGCCCCGGTTGGTCTCGTGAGAGAGCAGCCGGAGGGCGCCGTCCTCGGCCCTGTCCGCCGCCTCCGCGGCCAACCGCCGGAGGATCTCGCCCGTGCCGTCAGAAGACGCATCGTCGACGGCGATGAGCTCCTTGGTGACGCCGGCCAGCGAAACCTCCTGGACCCGGCGCACGACCTCCCCGATGGTCGCCGCCTCGTTGTATGCCGGGATGATGACCGAGAGCTTCAGGACCGCTTCCTCCGCTGACCGCGCCGGCCGGCGCGGGACGCGGCGTCAGCGTACCACCCGGGGACAGCCCCCGGGGTGTGACGGAGACGGCTCCCGCCCCTTCGCGGCGGGGACGGAGGTGCGGGAGCCGATTCGGGCTCTATGGACAGAGGTAGGCGCCGTCGTGGCAAGCGCACGACAGCGGACGCCGGCAGCCCAGAGCCGGGTCGTAGCACGTGGTGGTCCAGTTCTTCACACAGAACGAGCCCTCGACGTCCGAGCAGAAAGGCCCGCACGAAACGCAGGCGTTGCACGACTTGGTCCCTTGGGTATCGGACCAGCAGTAGCCCGCCTCATTGGGACAGTTGGCGTTGACCGCCCCGCAGGTGTTGCCCGAGCAGGTGACGGTGTAGCCACCCTGGCAGTCCGCGGTGCAGGTCGAAAGCTCGAGGACCGGGAAGGACGCCACCAGGACAGACGCCTGGTGTGCGGTCACAGACGATGCTTGCGGGGTGGCGGGCTGTGCGGCGAGAGCCGGCACGGCAATCAGACAGAGGGCAGCGATCAGCATCAGCTTCATGAGTTGTACCTCCCTGAAAGGTGGTTCATCAGCAAGAGTGCCGCCGGGGCCCGCGGACCCGCCCCATCGAAGGCTTCCACTGAACCTCGGCAATTGAGAAATAGGCCACTATTTTTACTTCGAATGGACTGGCCCGCACCACCCCTGTGGGCGGGCGCCGGGGCTCGATGGCAGGCCTACCTCTGCGCCCAGGCGCTCGGTGGCTCCGGGCGATGGGGTGCGGCCTCGTTGCGCTCCCTGCCATCGACCTCCGCCATGGCGCTCAGGAGCTCCTGGGAGGTGAATGGCTTGCCGAGGAACCGCACGCGGTGGGAGGAGAGCAGGTCTTCGATCGGGATCCGGTCGCGGAAGCCGGAGGTCAGGACCACCCCCGGCCCGCCGGCCGCCAGGGCCGCCTCGGTGACCTCGCGGCCGGAGGCGCCCGGCATCACCAGGTCGGTGACCACGACGTCGAACGGCCGCTCGGCGGTGCCGAGGTGCCGCAGCCCCTCGCTGCCATCGGCGGCCGTGGTGACCTCGTGTCCGACGGCGACGAGCACCGCGCAGGTGGCCCGCCGGAGCTCCTCGTTGTCCTCGACCACCAGCACCCGCCGCCCCGCGCCGTCCCTTCCGGGACGGGCTGCCGGCGTCTCGGCGCCGGCCCCGACGGGCGCGGATTGCCGGTGGGTGCGCGGCAGGTAGACCCGGAAGGTCGTCCCCTCGCCGACGGCGCTCTCGACCTCGATGAAGCCGCCGGCCTGGTGGACGATGCCGAAGACCGTCGCCAGACCGAGGCCGGAGTGGGCGCCCGGTTCCTCGACGCTGCGGTCCTTGGTGCTGAAGAACGGCTCGAAGATCTTGTCCCGGACTTCCGGCGGCATCCCCGCGCCATCGTCGGTCACGGTGAGCACGACGTATTCGCCGGCCGGCCGGCCGCCGGAGCCGTCCAGGGTCCCGTTCCCGGTGTTCACGGTGACCCGGCCGCCGTGAGGCATGGCCTCGCTGGCGTTGACCAGCAGGTTGACCAGGACCTGCTCGAGCTGGGTCGGGTCCGCCTCCACCGGCCAGAGGCCGGCACCGAGGTGGAGGTCCAGACGCACGTCGTCCCCCAGCAGGCGGCGCACCATCGAGCTCAGCTCCTCGGTCAGCGTGTTCAGGCTCACCACCCGGGGATGGGTCGGCTGGCTCCGGCTGAAGGCGAGCAGGCGCTGGATGAGCGAGGTGGTGCGCCCGACGGTGCCGATGATCTCGTCCATCAGGGACGCCATGCCCGGCGTTTCACCGTGGAGGATCTTGGCGAGCCCGGCTTGGGCATTGATCGTCGCCAGGTAGTTGTTGACGTCGTGGGCCAGCCCGCCGGCCAGGCGGCCGACCGCTTCGAGCTTCTGGGCCTGGCGGAGCTGGTCTTCGCTGTGCTGGAGGGCGGCTTCGGTCTGGGCCTGGCGCTGCTCCCGGCGGTGCAGGGTGCCCAGGGTGAGGCCGAGCAGCAACAGCCAGGAGACCAGGATGGCACCGAACAGGGCGTTGGCCCGCCGGCTGCCGGCGCGCATCCGCCGTTCGATACCGTGCTCGAGATCGCCCGTCTGGGCGAGCAGCTTCCGAAAGGCGGCGTCGAACCGCTCATCGAGCTGCGTGCCGATCCCCGAGGTGCTCTTGAGCCGGGTCCGCACCAGGGTCTGGAACCCGTCGAGGCCGATGCGGATCGCTTCGGCGCGCCGGCGGAGATCCTCCTCGCGCAAGGGCGTCACGATGCGGTGGCTCTCACCGACCGCCCCGCCCTCGAGGAGCGCCCGGGCGAGGGCGTCCGCCCGGTCGAGCTCGCCGAGCACGTCGGTCTCCACGTCGACCTGCGGATCGCCGGTAAGGTACTCCTCGAGCCAGAGATGGACGGCGGAGATGGCGACGCGTAGCTCGGCGGCACCGCGCTCGATCGGCGCGTAGTGTTCCACGTGGCGCTCACCGATGCGGTGCGTCGCATAGAGCATCACCACGGCCGAGATCCCGAGAAACAGCAGGGCGATACGAGTCCACGGACCGTGCGCCGGACGCACACCCACCGGACGGCGCGCTGGAGCTACGCTGGGCAGAGATTTCCTCCACACTGAAGGTGCAGACCGGCGACCGGAGAGGGACGGCGGAAACGCTCAACTCTTGGGTTCGACAAGCCCCTCGCGCAGCGCCAGGCTCACCGCCTCCGCGCGGCTTCCCACCTGCAGCTTTTCCAGCATGTTGCCAACGTGAAACTTGATCGTTCGCTCGGTCACTCCCAGACGATCGGCGAGCGCCCGCGTGGAGGTGACACCTCCGGCCATCCACTGGAGGACCTCCTCCTCGCGCTCGGTCAGCTCGAGCGGGTCCTTCCGGCCGCCGGCCACGGCTCCTCCCGAGCCGGTCGCCAGCCGCTGGAGGGCCCGCTGCGCCAGCTCGGGCGGCAGCGCCGGCTCGCCGAGCAGCACCGCGTCCAGCATCTCGAACAGGCGGTCCGGCTCCAGGGTCTTGAGCAGGTAGCCCTGGGCACCTGCCTGGATCGCCTCGACCAGGCGGGCGTCGTCGGCGGAGCCTGTCAGGACGACGACCCGCGCCCGGCAACCGCCCGCGGTCAACTGGCGCGTCGCCTCCAGTCCGTCCATGTCCGGCATCTCGAGGTCCATCAGCACCAGGTCCGGCTCCAGGTCGGCGCACAGCGCGAGCGCAGTCTGCCCCGTCTCGGCCTCGGCCACCACGTCGTAGCCCTTGGCCTCCAAGAGCGCCCGGAAGCTCTTCCGGAACAGAGTCTGATCGTCCGCGATCAGGATCCTTGTCTGCTTGGTCACACGCGGACTTTAACCGAATTCTTCTCTCAACCTGTCCTTTGGTCCAGGTATCGACCTACCCCAACGACCAGGGAGCCCACCCCGCCGGGCGGCCAGCCAAAAGACTGGCCGTTGGACCGTTCTTTTCGCAATCCCTCCACGGTCTACTGAGACAAGACCCGAAACCCGGACCCGCCGGGCCTTCGGCCGTCGTCGAGAAGGGCGATCGGCAGAGGGGCCGGCTCCTGACAAGGAGGAAGTAGGCCGTGCGAACCGTACTCCACCGCTCCCCGTGGCTGGTGGCCATCGCCTTGATCGCACTCTCGAGCGTCGCACCGCGTCCGGTGTCGGCGCAGACGTGCGAGCGCCAGATCGTGGCGAAGGTCGTGGCCCTCGATCAACCGTTCTTCTGGAACCGCCTCGGCGCCGCCCAGCCCCAGGGCCAGATCTACGCCCTGAAGCACGACGTCGTGAACTCGAACGGCACCAACTTCCCGCCGAGCGCCGGGAACGCCATGCTGCGACCGGACAAGCGACCGCGACCGCTGGTGCTGCGCATGAACGTGGGCGACTGCCTCACGATCAATTTCCGCAACTGGCTCTCCCCCACCGCTCTCGACGTCGACGGGGACGGCATCCCGGAGCAGCCGGTGACTCGTGAAGCCTCGATCCACGTCACCGGCATGCAGCTCCAGTCCCTGGCCGACGACGGCTCGTGGGTCGGCCAGAACACCTCGAGCCTCGCGGCGCCCAACCAGGGTGTGACCTATCGCCTGTACGCCGAGCGGGAGGGCACCTTCCTGATGCACTCGGCCGGCGCGCTGGTCGGCGGCCCCGAGGGGGACAACGGCACCATCTCGACCGGCCTCTTCGGCGCGATCAACGTCGAACCGCGCGGCTCCGTCTGGTACCGCAGCCAGGTGACCGAGGCCGACTTCGCGCTCGCCACCACCGATCCGCACTTCTGGCCCCAGCCGGCAGGGATCAACTCGCCGTTCGCCCACGGCTTCCCCAAGGTCGACTACTCCGCCGTCTACCCGACCGGCCATCCCCAGGCGGGCACGCCGATCCTCCAGATGCTCAACGGGAACAACGAGATCGTCCACTCCGACCTGACGGCGATCATCGCCGGCCCCAACGGCCCGATCCCCCAGACCTACCCCGAGGTGGGCGTGCTGCCGAACCGGCAGGAGCCGTTCCGCGAGTTCACGATCATCTTCCACGACGAGCTCGGCGCGGTACAGGCGTTCCCCCACTTCTACGACACCGACTCCCAAACCGACGCCGGCGGCGGCGGCCTCGCCTACACGCTCCACAGCGTGCGCGACGCCTTCGCCATCAACTACGGCACCGGCGGCATCGGCGCGGAGATCCTGGCCAACCGGCTGGGCCTCGGGCCGATGCACAACTGCGTCAACTGCCTGTACGAGGAGTTCTTCCTGTCGTCCTGGTCGGTCGGCGATCCGGCGATGGTGGTCGACGTCCCGGCGAACGCGCCGTGCGACAGCAAGAGCCTGCTCGAGCAGGGGATCACCGAGATCGAGCCGGGCTACTGCCCGCCGGCACCCGGTGCCAAGGCGACGGTGGCCTACTACCCGGACGATCCGTCGAACGTCTACCACTCCTACTTGAACGACCACGTCAAGTTCCGCAACCTGCTGGCGGGCTCGGACGACCACCACATCTTCCACCTGCACGCCCACCAGTGGCTGCACACGCCGGACGGCGACAACTCCACCTACCTGGACTCCCAGGCCATCGGCCAGGGCACCACCTTCACCTACGAGATCGCCCACGAAGGCTCGGGCAACCGCAACAAGACCCCGGGCGACTCGATCTTCCACTGCCACTTCTACCCCCACTTCGCCCAGGGCATGTGGAGCCTGTGGCGGACCCACGACGTGCTCGAGATCGGCACCCCGCTGGACGCCGACGGACGCCCGCTCCCGGGGAGCCGTGCGCTGCCCGACGGCGAGATCCCCGACGGCACGCCGATCCCGGCCCTGGTCCCCTTGCCGGGCCAGCCCATGCCGCTGCCTCCGAGCGTCCAGGTGGCGATCCAGAACGGCCAAGTGGTGCTGCCGGGCGTCGTCGCCGGCAACCCGGGCTACCCGTTCTACGTCCCGGCCGAGGCCGGGCAGCGCCCGCCGACACCGCCCATGGACGTCTACCACGACAACCTGGGCAACGTGCACGACGGCGGCCTGCCGCGCCACGTGATCAACGGCGGCACCATCACCGAGATCCACACCCGTCTCGACTTCACCAAGACGGTGGACGTGGCGGCTGCCTATGAGCTGGCCGAGGCCGGCGAGCCGTGGGAGCAGCAGGCCATGGCCTACCACGCCGACCAGCTCGACGGCACCCAGGACGGCTTCGTCACCACCTACACGCCGGACGGCACCACCACCGGCCTGTTCGAGATCAACGGCACCGCCGCCATGCCCGGCGCTCCCTACGCGGACCCGTGCTACCGGCCCAGCCAGACCCTCTATCCGAACGCCCGCCGCACGATCACCTACAAGGCGGCGAACATCGAGATGGACGTGGTCTTCAACAAGAAGGGCTGGCACTTCCCGCAGCAGCGCTTCCTGTCGCTGTGGGAGGACGTGGCGCCGTACCTCAACCGGACCAAGCCGCCGGAGCCGCTGTTCATCCGTGCCAACACCCGCGACTGCGTCCAGTTCCTGCACACCAACCTGGTGCCCAAGGAGTACGAGCTGGACGACTTCCAGGTGCGCACGCCGACCGACGTCCTCGGCCAGCACATCCACCTGGTGAAGTTCGACGTCACCAGCTCCGACGGCGGCGCCAACGGCTTCAACTACGAGGACGGCACCCTCTCCCCGGAGGAGGTGACCCACCTGATCGGCGCCATCAACCTGAACGGCGGCCTGTTCGCCTGCAAGGGGTGCAAGGCGCAGAAGGTCCTGGCCTCCAAACCGCATCCCTTCTTCGGCATCGACGGCGCCCAGACCACGGTGCAGCGCTGGTACGTGGACGACGTGGTCAACACGTACAACGCGGACCGGACGCTGCGCACCGTCTTCACCCACGACCACTTCGGCCCGTCGACCCACCAGCAGGTGGGCCTCTACGCCGGCCTGGTGACCGAGAAGGAGGGCTCGCTCTGGTACCACAACGAGACCGGCGCCCAGCTCGGCTTCGACCAGTTCGGCAACCCGGCCCGTCACGACGGCGGTCCAACGAGCTGGCAGGCGGTGATCGAAGGACCGGAGACGTTCCGCGAGTTCATGCTCGAGTTCGGCGACTTCCAACACGCCTACACCAAGGACAACCTGTCGTACCCGGACCCGAAGACAGCGGTCAACCCGCCGGGTCGCGAAAAGCAGTGGACCCAGCTCGCCACCAAGCCCTGGATCTACGAGAAGCCGTTCCTGGTCCACCAGTGCCCGGACGGCGCCGTGCCTCCATGCCCGGAGGCGGTCAGCGCCGACGACCCGGGCACCAAGGTGCTGAACTACCGGAACGAGCCGATCGCGCTCCGGGTCAAGGACCCGAGCACCAACGCCCAGTCGAGCCTGTTCCCGGCTGGTGACCTGTCGTGGGCCTTCGCCTCGATCAGCCGTCACGACCCGGCCCTGAACGTGGCCGAGCCCAACTACCCGACCCCGCTCACGGCGGACGTCCAGGGCACGGACCCCTACACGCCCATGATGCGGGCGTACGAGGACGACACGGTGAAGGTGCGCGTGCTGGTGGGCGCCCACGAGGGCGAGCACAACTTCAGCATGCACGGCATCCGCTGGCTGTTCGAGCCCGAGCGGACGAGCTCCGGCTACAAGTCGTCGCAGATGATGGGCATCTCCGAGTTCTACGACTTCGAGATCCCGCCGCTGCTGACCGACGATCCGGCCCTCTTGAACGACATCGCCAACGGCCGCTCCGTCGACTTCCTGTACAAGGCGGGCTCGTCCGTCGACGACCTGTGGGACGGCATCTGGGGCCTGATCCGGGTCCAGCGCGGACCGCGCAGCGACCTCCGGACCCTGTCGAACAACTCCGACGGCGCGGCGCCGGGCCTGGACACCTCGTCCCCGAGCTTCGTCGGCCCGTGCCTGTCGAGCGCCAAGAAGCGCACCTACGACGTCTACGCCATCACGGCGGCGGACTCGCTGGCCGAGGGCACCCTCCTGTACAACGATCGGCCGGGCCTGCCGGGCACCCCGCTCAACGACCCGACCGCCATCCTCTTCGTTCACGCCGCCGACCTCGAGTACTCCTACAAGATGGCGGAGAAGTACGGCACCGACGTCTGCGCGGTCAAGCTCAAGGACTCGGCTCCCCGCGAGCCGCTGATCCTGCGCGCCGCCGCGGGCGAGTGCATCGACGTCAACCTGACCAACTGCGCGCTCGGCGTCCAGGACGCCCCGGGCTACAGCCTGCTGCCCAACATCGTCGACGAGTTCAACCAGAACCAGATCGCGCCGTCGAGCTACGTGGGCCTGCACGCCCAGGAGGTGAGCTACGACGTGGGTGACTCCGACGGCAACAACGTCGGCCAGAACCCGGTCCAGACGGTCGCGCCGGGCACCAGCCGCACCTACACCTGGTACGCCGGGATCACCAAGCCGACGCCCGGCAGGGTCACCCCGGTGCCGGTCGAGCTCGGCGCCGTGACGCTCTACTCGTCCGACCCCATCAAGCACTCCAACAAGGGGGCCGTCGGCGCGCTCGTCGTCGAGCCGGCCGACTCCACCTGGGTCACCTATCCGGACTCGCGGGCGAAGGCGCTCGTGACCAAGAAGTACGGCGCCAAGTTCCGCGAATTCGTACTGGTCACCCAAGACGACATCAACCTGCAGTACGGCGACGGCACCCCGGTGCGGCCGCTGCTGGTCGGCGAGGACCCGTCCGAGACCGGCCAGGCGGCGACGAGCTACCGCACGGAGCCGGTCTGGTTCCGCGAAGGGTACGCGCCGGAGACCTTGCCCAACATCCAGCTCGCCGACAGCTTCTCCAACCTCCAGGTGCCGTACGACCCGGTGGTGGGCTACGACCCGAAGACGCCGTTGTTCCACGCCGTCGCCGGCGAAGAGGTGCGCTTCCGGATCGTCCACCCCGGCGGTGACTCCCAGAACCACACCTGGGGCCTCCACGGCCACATCTGGCAGGAGGAGCCCTGGTCGGCGAGCTCGACCGCCATGGGCAACAACATCACCTCCGAATACAAGGGCACCGAGTACGGCCACGGTCCCACCAACGCCTTCGACGTCGTCCCACAGCACGGGGCCGGCGGCCTGTTCGGCGTGACCGGTGACTTCATGTGGCGCGACTACGTGCCCTGGTACCTCTCCAACGGCATCTGGGGCATCTTCCGGGTGCACGGGTCGGAGACGGAGCTCCTCAACGAAGAGCCTCTCTGGGTTCAGGCCGTGCCCGCGCCGTCGTCGGCTGCCACCACGGACGCGCAACCTGCTCCCAGCGGACTCTGATTTCGCAGGGTCGGCCGCCGTGGCCCGTCTCGGACGGGTCGCGGCGGCCCCCTCTTTTTCCTGCGATTCCACCCTGAGTCGCCGAACGACAACCTGAAAAGGAAGGACCTTCCGATGCGATCGAAGACCCTGCGAACGATTCTCTCGGCCGCGGCCACCGTCGCCGCGGTGCTTTGCCCGGGCGCCCTGCCGGCCGCGGCCGAAATCACGACCCCGGCCGCCGCCGCGCCCGGTGAGGCGCCGCCGTTCCACGGCCGCCTGACCCGCGACGGCGTCGAGGTGAGCATCTCCATCGCCCCCCTCGACGGCAGCGACGCCCTGATGGAGGACGGTTATGCCCGGGTCCGGGTGGAGATGCGCGACGGGCACACCGGCAAGCCGCTCTCGGCCGTCTACCCAGCCGCCTGGCTCGACCTGCTCCCCCCGGGCGGCGACAACCAGGACGAGACCTGCAAGACCAAGGTCGAGACCTTCCTCGGCGGCTCGCTCCTGTCCCAGGCGGAGGTCGACCTCAACGTCTTCTACGTCCTGGCGCTGAACGAGGACGCCTCCGTGTCGGTGGTCGATCCGCTGTTCGGCTTCGGCGGCTCGAAGCTCCTGGCCATGCCCCGGCTGGAGAAGCCGGGCGAGGACTGGGCCCTGACCGAGGACCAGCAGCGCCTGTTCGTGGCCATGCCCGCCGCCGGCAAGGTGGCGGTGATCGAGACCCTCGGCTGGAAGGTGGTCACCAACATCCGGGTCGGCCCCGGCCCGCGGCGCGTCGCGCTCCAGCCCGACGGCGCCTTCCTCTGGGTCGTGTTTGACGGAGAAGAGGCCGGCGGAGTGCACCGCTCCGGCGTCTCCGTGGTCGGCACCACGGCGCTCAAGGAGGTCGGCCGTATCGCGACGGCCGCGGGCGCTACCGACCTGGCCTTCTCCGGCGACAACCGCTTCGCCTTCGTCGCCAACGCCGAAGCCGGCACCGTGTCGGTGATCGACGTCGGCCGGCGCGAGCGGCTAGCCGAAGTGGCGACCGGCAGCCGCCCGACCCACCTGGCCTGGTCGGACACCGCCGACGCCGTCTACGTCAGCGACCCGGTCGACGGCACGGTGGCCGTGATCGACGGCACCAGCCACCAGGTGCTGACCCGCATCCCGCTCGAGCCGGGCATCGGCCGGATCGCCTTCGCTCCGGAGGGCCGCTTCGCCCTGGTCCCCAACCCGACCGGGAGCTCGCTGTTCGTCCTCGACGCGGCCAAGAACCGCATGGTCCAGCACGGCGAGGTGGAGAGCGGCCCGGACCAGGTGGCGTTCTCCGACGAGCTGGCCTACGTGCGCCACCGCGACAGCGAGATCGTCCTGACCATCCCGCTCGACGTCCTCGGCGACGAAGGCCGTCCGATCCAGGTGATCGACGTTCCCGGCGGCACCCACCCGCCGGGCGACGAGAGCTCGCCGCCGGCGGCCGGCATGGTCCAGGCGCCCGGCGCCCCGGCGATGCTGATCGCCAACGGCACGGACGGCTCGATCTACTACTACAAGGAGGGTATGGCCGCGCCCATGGGCCAGTTCAAGAACTACGGCCACCGGCCGCGGGCGGTCATGGTGGTCGACCGCAGCCTGACCGAGGCGAAACCGGGCGTCTACCAGACCGGCATCCGCCTGCGCCGGCCGGGGAGCTACGAGCTCGCCTTCTTCGTCGACACGCCGCGAATCGTCCACTGCTTCCCGCTCCAGGTCGCCGTCAACCCGGAGAAGGCCGCGGCGCGACGCCCCCGTCTCCTGGTTCAGCCGCTGATCCCGTCCCCGGCGCCGTCCAAGGCGACCGAAGCCCCGGCGACCGCGGCCATCGCGGGCGCGCCGCTCGAGCTCACCTTCCGTGCCCTCGATCCGTCGACCGGCGCGGGTGTCGAAGGGTTGGCGGACTTCGAGATCCTGACCGTCCTGGCACCCGGCCGTTGGCACCACCGCGAGACGGCCGAGGACCTGGGCGAAGGCTTCTACCGCATGACCTTCACGCCGCCGCTGCCCGGCGTCTACTACGCCTACGCCGGGGTCCGCAGCCGCGGCGCCACGTTCAACCGCAACCCCTACTACACCTTCCGTGTCGAGGCCGCGCCCCCCGAAGCGGCCGCCGCCCGTCCATCGCAACCCGACGACCGAGGAGCCTCCCGATGACCCGCACCCTCCGGATGAACCGTCCCACGCCGTCGCCTCGGGTCCGTCGCCTGCTGGCCCTGCTCGCCGCTCTGGTGACGACCGCCGCGCTCGCCGGCTCGCCCGCCGCCGCCCAGCAGAGCCAGCACGACCCGGCCCTTCCAGCGGATCACGCGGATCACGCCGGTCAGGCCGGCCACGCCGGCGGCGCGCACCAGGCCGCCGATCCCCACGCCGCCCACAGGGCGATGATGGCCCACTCCGCCCACTCCTCCGACACCGCCGGGATCGCCACGCGGATCGACGGCGGCCTCGACATCCCGGACGTTCCCGTCGTCACCCAGGACGGCGAGGCGCGCCACTTCTACCGCGACCTGGTCGAAGGGCGCACCGTGGTGATGAACTTCGTCTTCACCACCTGCACGACGATCTGCCCGCCCATGGGCGCCAACTTCGGCCGCCTGCAGAAGGAGCTGGGCGAGCGCCTGGGCCGCGACGTCTCCCTGATCTCGGTTTCGGTCGACCCGGCCACCGACACGCCGGAGCGGCTCAAGGCGTGGGGTGCCAAGTTCGGCGCCCGAGACGGCTGGACCCTGGTCACCGGCAACCCGCGAGAAGTGGAGCGCCTGCTCAAGGCGCTCGAGGTGTTCACGGCGGACATCGCCGATCACGCGCCGATCGTCCTGATCGGCAACGATCCCGCCGGCGAATGGACGCGCGCCTACGGCCTGGCGGGCCCGAAGACCCTGGCCGAGATCCTGGACCGGGTCGACTCGGTCGACTCGACAGGCACGGCGGGAGGGGCTCGCTGATGGGCCGGCACGCGAGGTTCCCCTTCGCCCCGGTCACCCTGATGGTGGCCTTGCTGCTCGTGCTGCCGGTCGCGGGGTTGTCGCGGCCGGCGGAGGCCGCTCGGCCGGAGAGCGACGTCGCCGCCGCGAGGAATTACTTCACGGACACGGAGCTGATCGACCAGAACGGCCAGGTCCACCGCTTCTACAGCGACCTGCTCGACGGCAGGATCGTGGTCATCGACTCCATCTTCACCACCTGCACGCTGGTCTGCCCGGTGCTCGGGCAGAAGATGAAGAGCCTCCAGGAAGCGGCCGGCGACCGGCTCGGCGACGACGTGGTCCTGCTGTCGATCAGCGTCGACCCGGAGACCGACACGCCGGCCAAGCTGCGCGCCTTCGGCTCCCAGTACGGGGCGCGCGACGGCTGGTACTTCCTCACCGGCTCCCGCGAGAACGTCTCCCGGGTGCTGGCCAAGCTCGGCTTCGCCGTCGACGACAAAGAGAGCCACTCGACCATCGTGCTGATGGGCAACGAGCAGACCGGACTGTGGAAGAAGACCAACGGCCTGGCCTCGAGCGGCGAGCTGGTGAAGCTCTTCCAGAGCGTGCTCGAGGACGGCGGGGCGCGGGGGGCTGCCGGCAGCGCAGCCGGCGCGCGCGGAGGGCGCTGAGGTGCGGCGCACCGCGGATCGGCCGGGCGCCGGCCGTCCCCTCGCCGCCCCAGCCCGGCTCATCCTGCTCGTCCGGCTCGTCGTGCTCGCCCAGCTCGCCCTGGTCGCCCTGCCGGGAGTGACGGAAGCGCAGGCGCCGCGAGGGAGCGTTGCCGAGCTCTCGCCGCTCGAAGCGCGGGGCAAGCAGCTCTACCTCACCGGAGAGGGCCCGTCCGGCGAGGCGGTGACCGCGCTCATGGGGGACGCCGCCATCGAGGTCCCGGCCACCGCTCTCCCCTGCGCGAGCTGCCACGGCCGGGACGGCCGCGGACGGCCCGAGGGGGGCGTGGTGCCGTCCGACCTGACCTGGGGCGCGCTCACCCGGCCGTACACCGTGAGCACGGCGGCCGGTCGCGCCCGCGGCCCCTACACCGAGCGCACGGTCCAGCGGGCCGTGCTGCTGGGCGTCGACTCTTCCGGCAACGATCTCGACTCCCTGATGCCGCGCTACCGGCTGACCCGGGAGGACGCCGACGCCCTGGTCGCGTACCTCCAGGTGCTCGGCCGGGACCGGGACCCGGGGGTCGAGGACGAGACCCTCACCCTCGGCGTCCTGCTGCCGCCGGCCGAGGCGGCCCAGCTCGCCGCCACGGCCCGGACGGTGCGGACGGTCGTCGACGCCTACGTCGCCCGGATCAACGACGGCGGCGGCGTCTACCACCGCGCGCTCCGGGTGCGCTACCTGCCGGTGCCGGCGGCGGTGGAGGAACGGCCGGCGGCGGTGCGCACGTTCCTCGAAACGGAACGGATCTTCGCCCTGGTCATTTCGTTCACCGCCGGCGCCGACCGGGAGCTGGCCGACCTTGCCGAGGAGCGGAGCGTCCCCCTGATCGGGCCGCTGACCCTCCACCCGGAGGAGAGCTTCCCGCTCAACCGCCAGGTCTTCTACCTGGACGGCGGGCTGCCCGGGCGGGCGCGAGCCCTGGTCGAGGCGGCCGTGCGCCGCGAGCGCGAGACGGCGGACCGGACGGGCTCCACAGGGGGCGCTCCGGAGGCGAGAAGCCCGCGCGCCACCGCCCCCCGGACGGCGGCGATCGTCTACGCCGACGAGCCGCGCATGGCCGCCGTGGCCCGAGCGGCGGCCGACGCGGCCGATCAGCACTTCGCCGCCATAGAGCGGCTCGGCTACCGGCCGGGCGGCTTCGACGCGGCGGAGGCGGTCGACCGGCTGCGCACGGCGGGCGCGGAGGACGTCTTCCTGCTCACGCCGGGGCCGGCGGAGGCCGCCCTCCTCGACGCCGCCGCGGCGGCCGGCTGGTCGCCCCGGCTTCACGCCCTGGGATCGCTGGTCGGCAGCGAGCTGTTCACCCCGCGCCCCGGCTTCCAGGGCCGGCTCTACCTCGCCCTGGGAACGCTCCCTCTCGACCGGACACCACCAGGCCTCGCCCACTTCCACGACGCCCTCGGCGATCCCTCGATCGCGCCGGGCACCACCGAGATCGCCGCCTTCACCGCCATCGACCTGCTGGTGGACGGGCTCGAGCGGACCGGCCGCGACGTCAGCCGCGAGGGGCTGATCGAAGCCCTCGAGGTGCTGCGCGACCGGCCCACCGGCCTGACCCGCCCGCTCTCGTTCGGCCCCAACCGGCGGGTCGGCGTCCGCGGCGCCTACGTCGTTCGCCTCGACCCGGCCCACCCGGAGGCGCCGACCGAGGTGGTCTGGGTGGAGCCGTGACCGGATCTCGCCCGCCTCCCCTGGCCCGGGCCGAGTCGGCGAGCCCAGGGAGTCGGACCGACGACGGCCAGCCTGGGGCAATTTGACAACCCATTCCCCGACCGTGAGAATCCTGGTGTGGGTACATCCTCGAGACCTCGAGCCCTTCGCGGTCTCGACCCCAGGTTGGCCCCTGGGCTCGGCGAAGCCCAGCGGCTACTCCTCGGCGAGATCAAACGCCAGGGCGAGACGACCATCGCTGAGCTGGCAGTGACCGAGCTCGCCCGGGAGACCATCCGGGACCATCTCAAGGCCCTCGTGGCCCACCGCTTGGTGGAACGCACCGGTGTGCGGCGAGCCGGCCCAGGCCGGCCCGAGGTCGTGTACCGGCTGAGCGCGGCCGGAAGCAGGCTCTTCCCGCAACGGCACGGCCAGCTCCTGCGAGAGCTCGTGGAGTTCCTCGATGCGGGAGGCCAGCACGAGGTGATCGAGGAGTTCTTCGAGGCGCGGACTCGTCGCAAACGCGAAGCGCTTTCCCCGCGAGTGCGGCACCTGGAAGGGGTCGAACGGGGTCAGGAAGTGGCCGCGATCCTCTCGGAGGACGGCTTCCTCGCCGAGGCGTGGCGGGAGATGGGGGTCGAGCACCTGAGGATCTGTCACTGTCCGTGGCGCGAGCTCGTCGCGGTCTCCCGCGCACCCTGCCGGGCCGAGATTCGGCTGGTCTCCGACCTCCTCGGCCAGCCGCTGGCCCGGGAGGCGTTCATCCCTGATGGCGATCTCACCTGCACCTACTGCGTCAGAACGGCCGCTGGTGGGGGCCCGCCGCCAGGAGCCTCCAGCACCTCGACTTGACCCCTCGCAGAGCGTTGCGTCGGCGTGACGCACGCGGGACGCGCGGTCCAGGCGCGTGAACGGAGAAACGATCGACACCGATCGGGTCTCTGGCGAGCGGAGCTGGCGCGCTGCATTCCCTCCAGCGAAAACCCTTCCCGCTCCCCTCGAGGGTCCATCGGTACGGGGTTCGGGGTATCGCCGTGGTACCTGCCCGAGGCAGCCCGTCCGAGTGGGGAGGAGACCGCCCATCGGGGTGTTTACCCTGGCGCGGCGAGCTGATAAACGTGCTCTGAGGTTTTGTTGACTCTTTAAAATATCGTATGTGGTGAGAAAAAACACCTGAAGTGCTGAGGCGCCAACGAATAGAGATAATCAAGACCTGAATATGAGCAATTAGAGGCGCGGGTGATCGAGGAAGCCAGCCCTTCCCGGGCCCGCCCTGCTCCGCGCTGACGACTCCGCCAAGCATGCGGAGAAAGGAGGTGTCCCCCAAGAAGAGATCAACGACCCTGAGCATCCTGCAAGAACCACCCTGCCCGGAGGGAAACCAACCCAGGAGGAACGACACCATGAATCAACGCAGCCTGAGGTTCTCCCTACCCATCTTGGTGATCACCATCACCGCAGCCTACCTCCCGGGCACCGCCAGCGCCAACGCACAGGGAGAGGCCCTCTACCACCAGAAGTGCCTCATGTGCCACGGCGTCGAAGGCGCCGGAGGGTTCGCCCACCGCAGCATCAAGAACGCGAAAGCCTCACGGATCCAGAAAGCGATCGACATGCGCCCGGACATGGCGTTCCTGTCGTATCTGTCGCTTGCCGAGATCCAAGACATCGAGTCCTATCTGGGGAGCGTCCCGACCGGGGAGAAGCTCCCCGTCAACGGGAACCCCGCCGTCGGCGAACAGGTTTTCAGGAGGTCGTGCACGTACTGCCACACCCTCGGCCACGGAGACCGGGTCGGTCCCGACCTGATGGGGATCGGCAGCGCCATGTCCGACACGTGGCTCGCCGCCTGGACCGCTTTCCCCGCGGAAATGGTGGCGGCCGGCGCGTACAGCGCGGACCTCCTCGCCCTCTATCCCTATGTCATGCCCGACCTCGGACATCCGGACGTCGAGGTATGGGACAACACCGCCTTCATCCTCGAGCAGGAGCTCATCGGCCCGATGGAAGAGACTCCGCCGCTCGATCTCACACCCGAGCAGTTCGAGGCGTCGAAGAACACCTACTTCGACCGCTGTGCCGGGTGCCATGGCTTGTACCGGATGGGTGCCACCGGACCCGACATCGGCGACGTCAGATCGCAGGAGATCGGAACCGACGGGCTCGGCGCCATCCTGCGCTACGGCACGCCGGCGGGCATGCCCAACTTCGGGGCGAGCGGACTCCTGATCGAGACGCAGATCACCGAGCTCGCGGCCTACCTGCAGCTTCCACCCCCGGATCCGCCACCGCTGCCGATGGCGGACATCCAGGCGAGCTGGAACCTGGTCGTCCCCGTCGCATCCAGGCCGATCGTGCCGGAGACCACCCGCGATTGGGAGAACTTCATCGGGATCATCCTGCGGGACGCGGGCCAGGTGGCGATCTTCGACGGGGACACCCACGAGGAGGTCGTGCGCCTGGACACCGGGTTCGCCGTCCACATCCTGCGCTCGTCCCCCACGGGCCGCTACTTCTACGCCATCGGGCGCGACGGCCTGGTCACGCTGATCGACCTCTGGACACCGGTGCCGCAGACGGTGGCGACCGTCAAGGGATGCCACGACGCACGAAGCGTCGACGGCAGCAAGTTCCCGGGATACGAGGACGCTTACATCATCGAGGGCTGCTACTGGCCGCCCCAGTACGTGGTCTATGACGGCCTCACCCTCGAGCCGCTCGCGCTGGTCGACGTCCCGATGACGAGCATCACCGGGGAGATCCTGCCGGAGAACCGGGTCGCCGCGATCGTCGCATCGCACAGTCAACCGGTGTGGGTGATCGCGCTCAAGGAGTCCGGCTACGTCGGCATCGTGGACTACTCCCTCCCGGGCTTCCCCCTGGTGTCGACCCTGGCGACCGAGAGGTTCCTGCACGACGGCGGCTTCGACCACACGGGCCGCTACTTCCTGCTCGCCGCCAACGCCAGCAACAAGATGGTGGTGGTCGACGTGGAGCAGCAGAGCTTCGTGACCAGTTTCACCACCGGAGCCGTGCCGCACCCGGGCAGGGGCGCCAACTGGGTCGACCCGGTCTACGGTTGGGTCAACGCCACGTCGCACATCGGCGAGCCGAAGGTGACGGTGTATGGCGCAGACCCGGCGACGAGCCCGGCGTATGCTTGGAGCGTGGTGCGTGAGATCACCATGCCGTCCGCCGGCTCGCTGTTCGTGAAGACCCATCCTGCCTCCCCCTGGATCTTCGTGGACATGGCCATGAGCTCCGACATGAGCCTCCAAAAGCAGGTCTGCGTGATCGCCAAGGCAACAGGCGCTCTCGACCACTGCTTCCCGGTGGCGACGAACGGCAAGGCCACGCACATGGAGTTCAACCGCGACGGAACCGAGGTCTGGATCTCGGACTGGGCGACCGACGGCGGTCTGGTGATCCTCGACAGCGTGACCCTCCAGGAGATCGACAGGCTCTACGGCCTTCAAACCCCGACGGGGAAGTTCAACGTCTACAACACGGCCCACGACATCTACTGAAGGATCTCTTTGAACCATCCGGTGGGGGCGCGGAAGCCCGCACCCTCACCATGCTCTCGCCGCCGGTCGTTCGAGCTCGAACGGCCGGCGGCGAGCCAAGGCCAGGAGGAGTGCCATGCAAGAAGAAAAAAGGACGGTATTCGACGTCGCCGGGATCGTGGTGACCGCTCTGATCCTCGCTCTCACGCTCCCGGGCATCGCCCGGGCGCATTGCGACCGCCTCGACGGGCCGGTCGCCCAGGCGGCGCGGGAGGCGCTCGAATCCGGCCGCTTCGAGCCGGTCCAGATCTGGGTCGCGGAGCCCCAGGAAGCAGAGCTCCGGAGTGCCTTCGAGATGGCCCGCAAAGCCCGGGACGAGGGTCCCGAGGCCGCCAAGCTCGCCGAGCGCTACCTGATTGAGACCGCCGTACGACTCCACCGGGCAGCCGAGGGCATGCCGTATGACGGCGTCAAGCCGGCGGGCCTCGAGCTGCCGAAGGACGTCGCGCTCGGCGACCGGGCGATCGAGGCCGGCGACGCAGAGCCTGTGGTCACGCTTCTCGCCGACGGCATGCAGCACAAGGTCCACGCCCTTTTCGAGGAGGCGCGGGCGGCGCGGGCGAGACGCGACGAAAGCGTCGAGGCGGGACGCGAGTGGGTCGACGCGTACGTGCGCTACATCATCTTCGTCCACGGCCTCCAGCAGGCGATCGAGGCCGGGCCGGCGCACGGCGTGGGTCACGCCGACTGAAGCGGCTCGAAGAGGATCCGGGGAGTGTCTCGACGGCCACGACCGGGGGAGGATGAGCTTGGCCGCCATTGTGGCGTTTATATGCACTGTAAACTTGACAAGCGGGACGCCCCGCGCCACAATCGACCCATGGTCGCCTCTCGCAGAACGCCGACCGCCTCCGTCCCCGGCGTCGGTGCAGCCCAACGGCGGCTCCTCGAAGCGATCAAGCACCGCGGTGAAGCGACCGTCGCCGAGCTCGCGACCCAAGGGCTCGCCCGGGAGACTGTCCGTGACCACCTGAAGCTCCTCGGAGCCCATGGCCTGGTCGAGCGCGCCGGCGCGCGGCGCGGCGGGCCGGGACGCCCGGAGATCTGCTACCGGCTCACGCACTACGGCAACCTGCTCTTCCCCCAGCGCCACGGCGAGATCCTGCGCGAGCTGGTCGAGTACCTGGAGCGGGAGGGGCGCGACCACGTGCTCGAGGAGTTCTTCGACGCGTGGCTCCGTCGCAAGCGCGCGGAGCTCCTGCCGCGGGTCGAGCACCTGGAGGGAGCGGACAGAGTGCGGGAGGTGGCGGCGATCCTGTCCGAGGAAGGGTTCCTCGCGGAGGCGGCCGAAGGAGGACCGACCGGAGCGTGCCTGCGGCTCTGCCACTGTCCGTGGCGCCAGCTCGCCGAGGCCTCCCAGGTGCCGTGCCGGGCCGAGAAGCTCCTCGTCTCCGACCTCCTCGGACAGAACCTGGCCCGACAGAGCTTCATGCCCGAGGGCGATCCGTCCTGTACCTACTCGATCGGTGGCGCCGCCGGTCCTCAGACCTCGCCGCTCGGCGACTGAATCGAACCCGAGCCAAGCAGCAAGGAGAGCTCCGTGACCCACATCATCACCGAACCGTGCATCGGCGTGAAGGACACGTCGTGCGTCGACGTCTGCCCGGTCGACTGTATCTACGGCGCTGAGGAAGACTGGGAAATGCTCTACATCCAACCGGAGGAGTGCATCGACTGTGGCCTGTGCGTCGACGCCTGCCCGGTCGAGGCGATCTTCCCCATGGAGGAGGTCCCCGACCGCTGGCGCGACTTCATCGCCAAGAACTACGAGCACTTCGGCCTGACCCCTCCGTAGCGGACGGCCTCCGCCACGCGCCCCGCGTCGCGAGCGCCTTGCATCTGGACCTGCGGCGCTCGCAACGCGGTCACGTGGTCCTGCCGCGCAGACTCCTAGCCTGCACGATTCATGAGCCACCTACTGCGAGCGGCAATTGCACGCAATCTCAGGGCGTACTCGCTCTTTGCTCCTCGACGTACCGTACAGTACGCCTGCGTCGCGCATCGCTGTGTGCGCCCTGATCTCACGCGCACTTGCCGCTCTCGCTACGGCGTCTCAGGAATAGTGCAGGCTAG
>Ga0210074_1000169_pt1 | contig 25709 bp, 15 predicted proteins | sample China_Galinas_Co_FD_184860 | JGI IMG/M metagenome (GOLD analysis project Ga0210074, IMG submission 184860) | Wetland microbial communities from San Francisco Bay, California, USA, that impact long-term carbon sequestration -... | ecosystem: Environmental > Aquatic > Marine > Wetlands ... | reverse complement strand
CCATGACGTGGTAAGACTTAAGCCCTCCGATCTGACCGGTGATATACATGCAGTCTATACATTGAATCCGGGTCTGAAACTGGTGGCCAACCTGGGACATGGTTTCCGGCCACCGAATATATTCGATCTGGCCGCCCTTGGTCCACGTCCCGGCAATCGTTTCAATATTGCCAACACCGACCTTGCGCCGGAAACCGACTGGAGTTATGACCTTGGCATCAAGGCCGAGACCGACACCCTGGAGCTGGAGGTTTTTGCGTTTTACCTCGACTACAAAGACAAGATCACTTCAGTATTCACGGGTGAGACCACCGAGGACGGTCGTTTTATCGTGCGTAGCGAAAACCGTAACCAGGTGGAAATTTATGGTCTTGAGGCTGGCCTCTATTGGTCCATCAAGGATGATGTGCGTCTGTTTGCGGTCGTTAACTACACGCGGGGTGAAGAACAAAATGATAATGAACCGGCCGTCGCTGCCGACCGCGTCCCGCCACTCAATGGTCAACTGGGCCTGGAGTACTTTTTTAATGAAAACTGGCGTGTTGAACCCTACCTTTTGTTTGCCGGTCGACAGGACCGCTTAAGTCCGCGCGACCTGGAAGACCCCCGTATCAATCCGCTCGGCACGGCCGGCTGGGGCACCCTGAATATTTTGCTGGACTGGCAGGTCACGAACTCGCTGCAACTGGGTCTGCGGCTGGAAAATCTTACCGACAAGTTCTACCGGGAGCACGCATCCGGAATCGATGCGCCAGGCCGTAATATCGGCTTCTGGTTGAACTATAACTTCCCGTAAATAACAGCTCCCGCGGACCTGATATTTCATCTATGACAAACCTGTCAAAACAATTGGCGTTCTGGTTATCACTGCCATTATCTGGCGCGCAGGGATTGTGGCTGCGACGCACTGCTATCCGTCTGCCTGAAGCCAGCGGCGCGAGGGCCGGTATTTGTGGTCAGGGTGATCGACTTCATCTGCTCGCCATGGGTGATTCGATCATCGCCGGGGTCGGAACCGGCAGCATGCAGTTTTCGCTGCCGGTGCAGTTTGCCTGCGCCCTGGCTGAAACCCGGCAGCGCAGCGTGCATTGGCATGTAGAGGGTACAAACGGTGCGGACATTGCAGACCTGCGCGTCACCATTGCCCGGCTTCAGCAGAACCAGCCAGCCGACGTGATACTGATTTCAATTGGCGTCAACGACGTCACCGGGCTCAGCAGCACCCGCCACTGGCGATTCCAGCTCAATCAACTGGTGGCGGAATTACGGCAAAAATGGCCAGATGCAAGGGTCATCTTCGCCGGTCTGCCACCCATGGGGCGCTTTCCGTTACCACCGCAACCGCTACGCTTCACGTTGGGTCAGCGTGCCGCGAAACTGGATGCAATGGCCGCCGGAATCATATCCCGGCAGGCTGGCATGCTGCATATTCCCACGGATATCAACCCGCTTACGCAGGAGTTTTGCGAAGACGGGTTTCATCCCTCGGCAGAATCTTGCGCCATCTGGGCAAAGGTGCTTGCACAAAGATTTGAAGCTGATACCTTACAAGGCTCAGACACGGAAGCAAAATGAACATCAATCCACCCACCGTAAAGGCTGTCGCACAAACGATTCTTGATGGATTTGACCGGCATTACTTACTCTTCAGAAGGTATGGTTACGAGGCAAAATCCTGTTTTGAACACGCCGATTGGTCACGTGCCGACAAGGGCAGAAGAGAACGCATCCTGGGTTATGAAGCACGTGTATCCGAGACGGTTAATACCCTCGACACACGCTTTCCGGAAGCCGGCGAGAATGCATCATTGTGGCCCGAGGTCAAGGCCGCCTATATCTCACTGCTGTTAAACCACCTCCAGGCCGAGTGTGCTGAAACATTCTATAATTCAGTGGTATGCAGGGTTTTACACCGGAATTATTATAACAACGAGAACATATTCTGGCGACCGGCCATAAGCACCGAGTTTCTGCATGGATCCAGCCCGTCCTATCTCAGCTATTATCCACGCAGTGAGGGTCTGCGCCGCTGCCTGCTACAGGCCGTAACAGGTTTTGGGCTCAGCAACCGCTTCCAGGACCTCCGGCGGGATATACGCCGGCTGGAAACGGCGATCCATGACCACCAGGGCAAAGACTGGAAGGCACAACCCAATTACCAGATCCAGGTTCTGACTACCCTGTTTTTTCGCAGTAAAGCTGCTTATGCTGTCTGTCGCATCATCAATGGCGACAGCACGACAGCCCTGGTTATCCCATTGCTGCAGGATTCAGAAAGACAAATATATGCGGACACGGCATTGTTGAGCCGCAAGGACGTCACGATCGTCTTCAGTTTCACACGCGCCTATTTCATGATCGATATGGAAGTGCCCTCAACCTACGTGAGGTTCCTGCTTTCCATTATGCCCGGCAAATCATCGGTCGACCTGTATGCAATGCTGGGTTTGCAAAAGCAGGCCAAAACCCTGTTTTACCGCGAACTGCAATACCACCTGGGTCACTCCGAAGATAACTTCCAGATCGCACCCGGGGTGCGTGGCATGGTCATGCTGGTTTTTACCCTGCCGTCTTTCCAGTTTGTTTTCAAACTCATCAGGGACCGATTTGATCCACCGAAGACTGCATCAAGGGAGGAAGTCCGTCAAAAATACCAGTTGGTCAAATATCATGACCGTGTGGGCAGATTGGCTGACACGCTGGAATATTCAAATGTGGCGATTGCGCTTGACCGGATCGACCCGGAACTTCTGCGGGAACTGCGTTCCAGTGCAGCCGGCTCGATCGAGGAAATCGGTGACAAACTGATCATCAAACATATCTATATCGAACGACGCATGGAGCCGTTGGATCATTACCTGGCGCAGGTTTCAGGTGCACAACGGCGCCGGGCAATACGGGATTTCGGCCAGTCGATCCGTGACATGGTTGGCGCCAATATCTTCCCGGGGGATATGCTGAAGAAAAACTTCGGTGTGACCCGCAACGAGCGTGTTGTGTTTTACGACTATGATGAGATCTGTTATATCACTGACTGCAATTTCCGCCGCATCCCGCCGGCACGCAGTTACGAAGACGAAATATCAGACACCCCCTGGTATTCCATCGGGCAAAACGATGTTTTTCCAGAATCTTTTGCACCTTTTTTCTTCACCGACCCCAAAGATATGGCCCTGTTCAAAAAGTATCATGCGGACCTGTTGACCGCTGCCTGGTGGAACAAAATGAAAGACATCGTCCTCGCCGGTGGTCTGACTGATGTGTTTCCCTACCCCGTCAAACGACGCTTTTCGGTTCGCTTCGGGAACTGAGTCATATCAATTTTAGGTGCCCTTTTAGTTATTTCTGCCAACAGTTGGGTATCTGCGCCAGATTTCGCTGAGTCGGTTATTGCGGAAACACCCGGGTTTCTCTTGCTCTTGGCAGCAGGCAATTTTCAACCTGTCTGGCCCATATATTGCATCTCCAGTCATTGATGGCAACGGACTCAGATATGACGAGTGGCCTATGAAGTCGTTTGCTAACTGTGTTAGTGTTGTATATATATAAAACACCGGATTAATCATGACGAAAATTCGAGTAAACAGACGATCCCGGCCCGCGTGGCTGGTTTTGTCGTTGATAGCATCTGCCCTGCTGCTGCAGGGCTGTATGAAACCAGCTAATGGTGAAGATAAAAAAGATGAGAGCGAGGCCGCATTGGCCATCCCGGTGGAAGCTGCCGTGGTTTCAAATAGCGATATGGCGGCATTCTATTCGGGAACGGCAACACTCGAAGCCGACAAGCAGGCACTGGTGGTTTCTCAAATCACAGGTGTGGTATTAAAAATCAATGCCGAGGAAGCCGATTTTGTAGAGGCGGGACAAGTCCTTGCCGTGGTTGAACCCGACCGTTACGAACTTGAAGTCGAACGGACCAACGCTTCACTGAAACGCTTGCAGACCGATTTTCAGCGCAAACAGGAGTTGTTTTCCAAGAAACTGGTCAGTACCGAAGACTTCGAACGTGTCAGCGCCGAGTATGAGGCACAAAAAGCAGCCTATGAACTGGCAAAACTTGACCTGGAATACACCAGTATCCGGGCACCGATTTCCGGTTATATCTCAGAGCGCATGGTCCGTGTTGGAAACCTGGTTAAGCTGCATGAAGCGGTCTTTAACATCACCAGTTACGATCCATTGTTGGCGGTTTTACACGTTCCAGAGCGTGAATTGTCGGTTTTGAGCAATGGTCTGCAAGTTTCCATGTCGGTCGATGCCTGGCCGGGTGAGACCTTTGCCGGTGAAGTGATACGCATCAGCCCGGTGATCGATACCAATACGGGTACTTTCCGGGTGACAACGCAAATCGTTGACCATGATCAAATGCTGAAGCCCGGTTTGTTTGGACGGGTGGAAATCCTTTATGACCTGCACAAGGATGTCCCGGTCATTCCACGTAGTGCGGTCATAACGGAAGACGAATCAAGCCATGTATACGTTATCAACGAGGAAGGCAATGCCAGCCGCCGCGCCATCAAGCTGGGTTTTGAGGCCAACGGCCTGGTCGAAGTGATCGACGGTCTGGCCAAAGGGGAAACCGTGGTTACCGCAGGCAAGGGCAGTTTGAGTGATGATACGCGCGTGGAGGTGGTGGGTAAGGACCCGGATTCCGGCGTATGAGTCCTGACCCTGTAAAAACGGCCGGTTCGATGAAGTTGATTGAAGTCGCCACACGCAGGCGCGTGGCCATTTCGATGCTGGCAGTCACCCTGGTCCTGTTTGGACTCATTGCCCTGAAAGACCTCAAAGTCAACCTGCTGCCCGACCTCTCCTACCCGACATTGACAGTTCGCACCGAGTACCGCGGTGCCGCACCCGAGGAAATCGAAACGCTGCTGACACGCCCCGTAGAAGAAGCGGTCGGTGTCGTCAAGAATGTGCTCAGCGTCAAGTCGGTTTCACGTGCTGGTCAGTCCGATGTCATTCTCGAATTCGCATGGGGTACCAACATGGACCGTGCGGGTCTGGATGTACGCGAGAAGCTCGAAGTTCTGCAATTGCCGCTTGAAGCAAACCGGCCGTTGCTACTGCGATTCAACCCGGCAACCGATCCGATCATGCGACTCGGTCTTATCTCGGCTGTCTCGGATGAGACCTCGCTCAAAGCCCTGCGCCGTTTTTCCGAGGAGGAAATCAAGAAACTGCTCGAGCCGGTTGAAGGCGTTGCGGCGGTCAAGATCAGCGGTGGTCTTGAAGATGAAATCCAGATCGAAATCGACCAACGGAAAATGGCTCAGCTCAACCTTTCCCTTGATGCGCTGAGTCTGCGGTTGGCGGCTGAAAACGTAAATGTTTCTGCCGGGCGACTGGAGGAAGGAACCCAGCGTTACCTGGTCCGCACGATTAACCAGTTTGCCAACGTCGAGGAATTTGGTGACCTGATCGTCAAACCCGGTACGACCCGGCCTATCTACCTGCGCGATATTGCCAATGTCCGGGCCGGTTACAGCGAACGCGAGGCCATTATTCGAATGAATGGCCAGGAAGCCGTGGAAGTGGCCATTTACAAGGAAGGTGATGCCAATACCGTCAGCGTCGCCAGGGGCATCAAGGACCGGCTAAAGGAATTATCGGAAGAGTTGCCGCAGGACATGACAATCGAGACCGTTGACGATCAATCCATTTTCATCGATCGCGCCATCAGCGAAGTGATCAAAGCCGCCGTCCTCGGCGGTCTGCTGGCGGTCCTGGTGATTTTCGTCTTTCTGCGCAATATCTGGTTTACCTTTACCATCGCGCTTTGCATACCGGTTTCGATTATCGCCACTTTTTTCCTGATGGGTCAGGCCGGTATATCTCTCAATATCATGTCATTGGGCGGTATCGCACTGGCTACGGGTCTGTTGGTGGATAACGCCATCGTGGTGTTGGAAAACATCTCGCGATACCGGGCCGCGGGTGAAAACAGGCTCAGTGCGGCAATAAAGGGCGCGAGTGAGGTGGGCGGTGCAGTCATTGCCGCCACACTGACCACCATCGCGGTATTCCTGCCACTGGCCTTCGTCGAGGGTATTGCGGGGCAGCTGTTCCGGGACCAGGCTTTGACCGTGACTTTTGCACTGGCGATCTCGCTTGGGGTAGCGATGACGTTGATACCGATGATGGCATCGATCCGTGGCCAGCATTCGGTGAACCCTGCCGGTACCGGCACGCGGGTGGGTCTCTGGTTCGCCTCGATTTACGCAAACCTGCTCGACAAGGCCCTCTCTCACCGTTTCCTGACACTGGCTACGGCCAGTGTTCTGCTCATTTTTTCGTTGTTGATTTTGCAGCGCACCGGCACTGAACTGGTGCCTCAGCTTGAGCAGGGCCGGTTCAATATTACACTCGAAGCAGCACCGGGTACGCCGCTTGAAGAAACCGACAGAATTGAAAGTGAATTACAACGAATGGCCACCGCTGACCCCGGCGTAACCACCGTTTACGGCGTGGCAGGGTCTGGTAACCGGATTGATGCCAACCCGACTGAAAGCGGAGAAAACATTGCCCGCCTGCTGGTGGTAATGAAACCCGGGTCGGGAATGGATGAGCAGCGACGGGTTATTCAGAAACTCAGAACCCATGTCGGGGATATTGCCGGGCTGGATGCTAACTTCTCGTCACCGCAGTTGCTCAGTTTTGACAAGCCACTGGAAATTGAAATCCAGGGATACGATCTTGACTCCCTGCGTCAGGCCAGTGATGCGGTCCTGGAACGGTTGAGACAATCCAATCGCTTCGCCGACGTGGAATCCAGCCTCGAGCGCGGTCACCCGGAAATTCAAATATATTTTGACCAGGAGCGGGCCGCCACACTGGGACTGACAGTGAAGCAGATATCCGACCAGGTGGTTGGCAAAATACGTGGTACGGTCGCTACCCGGTTCAGTTGGCGTGACCGCAAGATCGACGTGCTGGTGCGGTTGTCGGAAGATGAACGGCAGTCCATCACCGCGGTGCGCGATCTCATCATCAATCCCGAAAGCGAGTTCCCCGTGCCCCTGTCATCCGTCGCCGAAATACGGGTTGCGGAAGGCCCGGCAGAGATCCGCCGCGGCAACCAGGAGCGTCTCGCACTGGTCCAGGCCAATCTCGCCTATGGTGACCTCGGCAGCGCCGTCACTGAAGTTGAAGGCCTGTTGGCCGGTATGAAGTTACCCTATGGCCTCAAGATGTATATCAAGGGGCAAAGCGAGGAAATGGCGGCCTCGTTCAAGTCCCTGCTGTTTGCACTCGGACTGGCCGTGGTGCTGGTCTACCTGGTGATGGCTTCCCAGTTCGAATCCCTGCTGCATCCCTTTGTTATCCTGTTTTCCATTCCGCTGGCCGCCGTTGGTGTGGCGCTGGCCCTGTGGCTGACCGGAACACAACTCAGTGTCATCGTGTTTATCGGATTGATCATGCTGGCCGGTATCGTGGTTAACAATGCCATCGTTCTGCTCGACCTGATCAACCATCTGCGGGAACGTGGTATGGACCGCATCAAAGCCATCAAGGAGGGTGCGCGACTGCGTTTACGGCCGATAATGATGACCACCCTGACCACGGTACTGGGCTTGTTACCATTGGCCCTGGGTCTCGGCCAGGGCTCCGAGATGCGCACACCCATGGCCATCACCGTCATCGGTGGCTTGTTAACATCAACCTTGTTAACCCTGCTGGTGGTGCCCGTGATGTATTCGCTACTGGATCGCCGTCGCGACCTGGGCGATGTTGAACAAAGCAGTCAGGCGACAACGGAGATCTGATCCATGTCCCCTGCCCGCTTTGCAATGGACCGGCCCGTAACGATCGTTATGATTTTTGTTTCCATGATCGCGGTGGGCCTGATATCCAGTCGATTGATACCACTTGAGTATTTTCCGGGTGTTGATGTTCCTTTCATCGTCCTCGACATGCCTTACCAGGGCTCGACACCGGAGGAGGTAGAACGGGAGATTACCCGTCCGGCCGAGGAAGTGATTGCAACACTGAGTGGTATCAAACGACTGGAATCCACTTCTTCATCCAATGGGTCGCGGCTGGAAGTGCAATTTGACTGGGGTACCGATGTCGCGGTCAAAGCGGTCGAAGCAAGGGAAAGGATGGAAGCAATCCGCGACCAGTTACCTGCCGACCTGCGTCGTATAAATGTTCTGAAATTCAACTTTACCGACCAACCGGTGCTGACACTGCGTATTTCCAGTGCGCGTGACCTGTCGACTGCTTACGACATGCTGATGCGGAACCTGGTGCGACCACTGGAACGAGTTCCGGGTGTGGCGCGGGTGGTTTTCCAGGGAATCGAGCCACGCGAGATACGTATCGAGTTAATCGCCGACCGGGTCATATCCCATGGTATTGATCTGAACCAGTTACAGGCACTGCTTAGACAGGTGAATTTCTCCGACTCAGCCGGTTTGATCAGTGACAGCGAAACCCGCTACAGGGTGAACCCACGCGGTGAATTCCGCTCGCTCGATGACATCAAGGACCTGGTCATCAACGAGGATGGACTCCGCCTTTCCGACATCGCCGAGATCACCTACGACTCCAAGCGGCGTGACTACGCCCGTCACCTGGACCGCAAATATGCCATCGGCGTCAGCATATACAAGGAAAGCGGCGCCAACCTCGTCGATGTGGGCAGGCGGGCGCTGGAGGAAGTTGATCGTATCGGCAAAACACCCGAAATGCGTGGCATCAACCTTTTCTTTCTTGAGAACCAGTCCGAAGGCGTGACGGAATCTTTGAGTGACTTGCTCAAAGCGGGTGTCCTCGGTGCCTTTTTGTCTTTGTTTGTACTTTATTTCTTCCTGCGCAGTATACAGACCACGCTGATGGTCTCCTTATCAATACCGGTGGCGATTACGATCACCCTGGGTGTGATGTATTTCCTTGGTTTGTCCCTGAATATTCTATCGATGATGGGCCTGATGCTCGCGGTGGGCATGCTGGTGGATAATGCTGTGGTGGTCAGTGAAAGCATCCACACGGAGCACGAAAAAACACCCGATGACCCGAAGGGTTCGGCCCTGCGCGGGGTGAGCTCAGTGGGTCTGGCCGTGGCTGCCGGAACCCTGACCAGTGCGGCAGTTTTTCTGCCCATTATTTTTGGTAAACAGGATCAGATTTCCATTTTTCTGACCCACGTGGCGACCGCCATTGTGGTTTCACTGACCATCTCTCTTTTCATCTCACAAACCATTATTCCGCTGGCAGCGTCACGTCTGGACCGTCCGGCCAATAAGAAACAGAACGCTGCGATCGATTTTCTACGGGATCAATACGTGCGCCTGTTGCACTGGAATATGCGGCACCGTTGGCTGGCTGCAAGCATGGTGATCCTGACCCTCGCGTCAGCAGCCATCCCCATGATGATCGTTGAAACAGACATGTTTCCACAGGATTCTACCCGCGAGATGCACCTGTCCTACCATCTTGACGGGCATTATCCGCTGGCAAAGATAAAGGAATCCGTCGACCGTATTGAAGATTATCTTTACGGCAACCAGGAACGCTTCGAGATTCGGGCCGTTTACACCTATTACTCCGAACAGGCTGAAGCGCAGTCGACGATTCTATTGACAGACGACAGTAATTCGAAACGCTCGTCACAGGAAATTTCCAGTGACATCATGGCAGGCCTGCCAAAAATTGCGATCGGTCGTCCAAGCTTCGAATTTCAACGCGCAGGGGGCGGTGAAAAACTCAGCGTCACGCTGACCGGAACATCCAGTGAAGTATTGCGCGGCCTTGCAGATGACACGGTTCGTATCCTGTCGGCAGTCAAGGGGCTGACCGGTGTGGTCTCGGCAGCAGCTGCCGGCGACCAGGAAGTCCAGATCCGGGTAAACCGTGAACGGGCCAACCAGCTTGGTTTCTCAACCAATGAGGTTGCACAGACGGTGGCCATTGCCATCCGCGGTATCGATTTGCGGGAATTCAAGGGCGAGGAAGGTGAGATCCCGGTGCGTCTGCAGTTCCGTGAACAGGATCGTCAGCAACTGGCCGATCTGCGCGATATCAAGCTCAGAAACCCGGAAGGTGTATCCATCCCCCTCGTTTCGATGGTTGAGTTTATTGAAGGCACCGGCCCCACTGAAATCCGCCGTCTTGACCGTAAAACCGGTTTATCTGTCACCGCCCAACTGGATGGCGTTACATCGGAAAAAGCCATGGAACTGATCAGGGAAAATATGGAATTGATGACCCTGCCCAGCGGTTATAGCTGGAGTTTCGGTGCAGGGTTTACAGGTGAACAGGAAGCCATGCAGAAAATGCTGTTCAATATCCTGCTGGCCATCGCCATTATCTATATTGTTCTCGCAGCGCAGTTTGAATCCCTGATCTATCCAGTGAGTATGATCTGCACAATTTTATTCTCGGTGATTGGTGTCTATTGGTTCTTCCTGCTGACCGGAACCACCTTCACGCTAATGGCCATGATCGGTATCCTGATCCTGATTGGAGTGGTGGTGAACAACGGCATTGTTTTGATCGATCATGTCAACCAGTTGCGTCTGCAGGGACTGCCCCGTGACGAGGCACTGATCAGGGCCTGCCGTGAACGTATGCGGCCTATTTTAATGACGGTTGGAACCACCGTGCTGGGTCTGCTGCCATTGTGTATCGGAACCACCCAGATCGGCGGAGACGGCCCGCCCTATTACCCGATGGCGCGGGCCATCGTCGGTGGATTACTGTTTTCCACTTTTGTCAGCCTGGTATTATTACCCACCATCTATACCTGGCTGGACGTGATCCGGTTATGGCCGGGAAAATTGTTCCGCTGGCTCGGGCGCCGGCTCGCTGCTTTGCTCAGACGGCGGCCAAAGCCTGTTCAAGATCCGCAATAATATCTTCGATATCCTCGATTCCAACGCACAGACGAATCATGTCCGGTGTTACACCCGCTGCTACAAGTTCTTCGCCTGCCAGCTGGCGATGGGTGGTGGATGCCGGGTGGGAAGCCAGTGACTTCACATCGCCGATATTCACCAGGCGCAGGAACAACTGCAGGGCATCGTAGAATTTCACACCGGCCTCATATCCACCCTTGATGCCAAAACTCAGCAGAGCCGAAGGCCTGCCATTGGTATATTTCAGCGCCAGGTCATAATAGGGTGATTCGGGCAAACCGGCGAAATTGACCCATTTAACCCTGGCATGTTTTTTCAGATAGTTGGCCACCACCAGGGCATTATCACAATGGCGTTCCATGCGCAGTGGCAGCGTCGCCATACCCTGCAGAATCAGGAAGGCATTCATGGGGCTCAGAGCGGAACCGGTATTACGCAAAGGTACCGTTCTTGCCCGTGCAATGTAGGCAGCCGGACCCATGGCCTCGGTGTAGACAACACCGTGATAGGACGCTTCGGGCTCGTTCAGCATGTGGAATTTTTCGGGGTATTTCTCCCATGGAAACTGGCCGCCATCGACGATCACTCCACCCAATGAATTGCCGTGTCCGCCCATGTACTTGGTCAATGAATCAACCACGATATCGGCACCGTACTTGATCGGCTTGATCAACGCGGGTGTCGCGACGGTATTATCGACAATCAACGGCACACCGTGTGCATGCGCCATGTTGGCCAGCGCCTCGATATCCACGATATTACCCGTGGGGTTGCCGATCGATTCACAAAATACCGCGGTCGTCTTGTCATCGATCAAAACCTGCATGGCCTCGACGCTGTCATCGGCGGCAAAACGCACCTCGATACCCTGGCGTGGCAACATGTGTTTGAAAAGGGTGTAAGTACCACCGTATAACAAGGGTACGGAAACGATATTATTGCCCTGCTCTGCAATGTTCAGAACCGCGTAGTTTATGGCTGCGCTACCCGCACTGACACACAGGGCAGCAATACCACCCTCAAGCTGTGCGCAACGTTGCTCCAGCACATCGGTGGTCGGGTTCATGATGCGGGTATAAATATTACCCGGTACCGCCAGGTTAAACAGGTCAGCACCGTGCTGGGCATTGTCAAATTCGTAGGCGACCGTCTGGTAGACCGGCACTGCGGTGGCCTTGGTGGTGGGATCGGACTTAAATCCGGCGTGGATGGCGAGTGTCTGGTCTTTCATGCAATTATTTCCTCTGCTTTACCGTATTCAAGTTTTTTAAACCCAACGGGTCGTCCGGGTCCACTTCATTCATGAACAGTTGTCTGCGATCGAGATTGGTGACCTGGTAAACCAGGCCGAGCCAGTTGTTTACCAGAGCCTTGGCCGTGTCCCCCCAGGTATTGTCCAGCATGGTCTCCATTTTTTCTTCGGGCAGGCCGGGTAAGGGCTCACCATTTGTCTGAGCAATTCTTGCCTGCTCTAGAAACTGGGCGACCATCGCCTTGGCTTCAGGCGGAAAGTAGTTTTCCGGAATTGGCGGCGGCGAACCCAACTCTCCGGAGAGATAACGTATCAACTCACGCTTGTATTCCTTGAGCAGGCTGTTTTTGTCGTACTCGGGATGGCCCTGGAAATAAATCATGCGAAACTGGTCCGGACTGACCGCCATGTGCACACCACCCGCCTCACTTTCCGCCAGTACAGTGAGCCCTGCGTCTTCCAGTTGTTGCCTGCTTATCTCGTTATAACGCGAGTGTGGCACATCGAAACGCGTGTTGATATCCCTCAACAGCGGATGCCGGGGAATGGAGATACGGTGACTGTATACACCCCAGCGCTTTAGCGGCAGCGCCCGCCGTTCAATACCATACAGATACCTTAGCAAGGCATGCGTGGCCAGGCATGAGCACAGCGTGGATGCAACATTGCCCTCGGCCCAGCGCACGACCTCCATCAGGGGCTTCCAGAACGGTTCCATCTCGAGACTGGGGTTGGCGATATTGGCGCCGGTTATGATCAACGCGTCCAGCCCCTGTTTCTGCAGGTCTTCGAATTTACAATAATAGCGTTCAATGTATTCCAGTGTTTTTGCGCTGCGGGGCAAACCGGGCAGCGAGAACGGGTACACGTAGAACTGTGCAATGCGATTGCAATTTCCCACCAACCTTATGAACTGCCGCTCGGTGGCTTCCAGGGCGGTGTCCGGCATCATGTTCAGAAAACCGATATGCAGTTCACGGATATCCTGGTGTACCGCACGATCCAGTGGCAGTACTTCGTGTCCCTGCTCACGCAGACGCGAAAACGTGGGTAATTCAAGATGTTCGACTAAAGGCATACCTAGAGTTTAACTCCAAATAAAAAAATTACCGGACGACTGACCTTAGCGCGGTCATTCATGACCACCCCACGTAAAAACCCCGGTCAATTGACCGGGGTTTCGTTGGTAAACGTAATACTCAGCTAGCAGCAATAGATCGGCCTTGTGAACCAAGGTCGTCACAGGCTTCCTGCAAACGCGCAACGATACCTTCTTCTCCGAGACGCAGATAACTTCTTGGATCATACTGCTTCTTATAAGGCGTACCATCATCCGGGTCGATCTGGAATTCGAAGGCACGCGCATGTTCCTTCACGAATTTTCCAACCGGTTGCGAAAAGGCAAACTGGGTATCGGTATCAATGTTCATTTTGAATACACCGTAACTGACTGCCTCGTGAATCTTGGCCTTTTCCGAACCTGAACCGCCATGGAACACAAGGTTAAGCGGGTTATGGCCAGTGCCACAGGTCTTCTCGACCAGTGCCTGTGAATTCTTCAATATCTCGGGCCGTAATTTGACATTGCCCGGTTTGTAAACACCGTGCACATTGCCAAACGATGCAGCCACGGAAAAATGCCCGATCGGGTTTAATAATTCATAGGCACGCAATACGTCTTCTGGCTGGGTGTAGAGTTTAGAGTTATCCGCACCGCCCTCAAAGTCGCTGCCGATGCCATCTTCTTCACCACCCGTCACACCCAGTTCGATTTCCAGGGACATATCAATTTTGGCCATACGCTCCAGGATTCGCGCACACTCGCCCAGATTGAAATCGATAGGATCAGCCGACAGGTCCAGCATGTGGGAACTGTACAGGGGCCTACCGTGTGCCTCGTAGTATTTTTCACCTTCATCCAGCAGGGCTTCTATCCAGGGTATCAACGACCGGTTGGCGTGATCGGTGTGCATGGCAACACATATCCCGTAATGCTCTGCCAACAGGTGCGCATGCTGTGCCGCCGCAACCGAACCCATGACCTTGGCTGCGAAAGCATCTTTAAGACCTTTTCCGGCAAAAAACTGGCCACCGGTATTGGATAACTGGATGATGATATCGGAGTTGGCCTTGGCCGCGGCTTCCATTACGGCGTTGATCGTGTTGGTACCGGTCACGTTAACCGCAGGCAGGGCATAACCGCCAGACTTGGCCGCTTCAACCAGTGTTTTATATCCATTGCCGGTGACTACACCGGCTTTTAATGTACTTTTGCTCATGTTTGTTTCCATTGTAAAAACCCGCTTTATTCTAGCGTATTCTCATGCCGGTTGGAGGTATTTCGACGAAGTTTATTGGATCAGGATCACGTGTACCGGTTGCAAAAGAACAAGCAGATTTCCACTCCTGAACGAACTTCCTGATTCCTGGGACTTAACGAAGTTTCGCCTTTGTTCAATACAGATTTGACATTTCTCAGAACCTCTTTAGCATATCCATGACATAGGTCAAAGACAGTGTGTGGAACAAGTGTCAAATTGCAGCAAGGTGCAGGCAAGCGATTGCTTCATTTTTTTACAATCAGCTCCGTTTATCTCACGACCGAAAAGAGACGGGCACACAGGAGTAAGTCATGAGGATCAAGACAGTTTGGGCGCTACTGGTCAGCATTGCGTTGATTTGTTGTGCAACTAACGTCACCGCCAAGTCGGAGACCACTGGTAACGGTAATTTCACCACCAAGGACAAGGAATTCTACCTTACACCTGAGCAGCTGATTTATATCAGGCCGGGTTTTGAGATAGAAATAATGAATGTTGTCATTCCGGCGGATATGCAGCCGGAGGTCACTTATCTCATAACTGATCCCTCCGGCCTGGGACTGGATCACGATGGTATCTACACACCCGGCGCCGTGGACATGCGTTTCACGCTGGCCAATATCCCGATGGGCCAGGAACAAAAGACCCGGCTAGCCTACGAGCGTATCGACCGTAACGGCACGCTCACTCCACTCGGAGACGGCGTATACAAGTATAAGTTCGATACCGCCATAAGCTCCAACCAGGACACGACTCACACCCTGGTTGCGGGGGGACGCCGCGACCTGGGCGCATTCGAGTTTGGCATCTATTCAGCTAACGACGTCTACAACTGGGTTCCCTCCGGTATGAGCCAAGCAGTTCCGAGAGACATCGTGACCGCCGAAACCTGTAACCGATGCCATGATCCGCTGGCCATGCACGGCGACAGGTGGCTGTCACCGGACGCCTGCACGCAGTGCCACAATCCTACTGGCAATACACGCTTCGACGCGCTGATCCACGCGGTCCACTCCTCAGGCGAGGCAGGTGGACATGACTTCTCTGAAGTGATTTACCCGGCCCCGATCAACGAGTGTATTACCTGCCACACCGGAGGTATCCCCACTGAGGCGTATCCGCTGATCGCCGAACCGAGCCCGGTGCGGGTATGCGACCAGTCAGGTGTCGCTACGACCAAACTGACCTGGGGCGACCTCGATGCATTCGAGATCCACATGGGCACGGCGGATGGTCCGTTGTTCACCGCGGCGGAGGGCGCTGGATCGGCGATGACAGGTAAGTGGGTTGGAGACGGCACCGTTTTCGTGGTGGTTGACAAGGCGACCGGCGAAACCGTCGAAACGCTACCCGTCGATGCCACGGTACTGGGGTGCGTCGGTAACGCACCCGGCACCTACAGGGGCAAACCAGCTACGCAAAACACCAACTGGCTGGATCACCCGAACCGCGCGGCTTGCGGTTCGTGCCATGAGCATTCCGACATCGATTTCGAAAATGGCGTTGGCCATTACGTCATGACTGATGATCACCTCTGTGGCGTTTGCCACCAGCCCGGTCTCGGTCACGAGTTTGACTGGACGGTCCGCGGCGCCCACCTGTCGCTCTACAAATCAGCCCAGTTCCCCGGCGCGCTGTTCCAGTTCGTTGACATCACGAATACCGGCCCCGGTCAAAAGCCAACGGTTACGTTCAAGTTCAGCACCAAGACAGGCCCCATCGACGCGAACACTGCCAATCGCCTCAGGCTGACCATTTCCGGGCCCAACACGGACTTTTATTACTACAACCAGGAGAACGTATCGGGCGCAGTTTTTGATGGCGACGTATGGACCTATACGTTCAACAAGGCTCTACCCGTTGACGCCGAAGGTTCATATACCGTCAGTGTCGAAGGCCGCACCAACGCTACCGTTAACGGTTCGACCGAACGTGATGTGATCGAGTCATCGACGATGGCATTCGCCGTTACCGGCGATGTCATGCCGCGGCGTACGGTTGTAGAGGATTACAATTGCGAAAGCTGCCACGTTAACCTGTTACTGCATGGCGGTGGCCGCGACAATGCCAATTACTGCGTGACCTGCCACATGCCATTGGCAACGGATGAAGCACAGCTCCGTCCGGGCAACCCCGAGCAATCCATCCACTTCAAGTTCATGATCCACAAGATTCACCGTGGTGCCGCACTCGAAAATGGATTCGTCGTCGCAGGATTTAATCAGAGCATCCATGATTATGGCGATGTTGTGTACCCGGGTGATCTGCGTAATTGCGGCGTCTGCCACGTGGATAATTCCTACCAGTTGTCCGGATTGCCGGCTGGTCTGCTTCCGACCTTGACACCGCAGGAGTGGTGGTCACCGATGCAACCGCAGGCCGCAGCCTGCCTGAGCTGTCATGATGGCGATGATGCAGCGGTCCATGCTTACACCAACACCTCGTTCTTTGGCGAGGCCTGCGTAACCTGCCATGGTGAAGGTGCGGATTTCGCAGTGGACAAGGTTCATTCACGTTAAAGTAAGCGTTAAACGGGCTTATTAGCCTCGAAAAAAGTGCAGGGTGTTTCGACACCCTGCATTTGGAAAAACAAACAAACGGGAGTATGGCATGAGGAGTAAGTTATTTTGGTCGCTGCTGGTGAGTTTTGCGTGTCTATGCAGCGTAACCAACCTGGCCGCCAAGTCAGAAACCGCTGACAGCGGTAATTACACAACAAAGGATAGTGAATATTACCTGACCCCGGAGGAATTGCTATTCATCAGACCGGGGCTGGTACTGAAAATAACCGACGTTGTTATTCCTGCCGACCGTCAGACAGAGGTCACCTTTACACTTTCGGATCCTGCAGGACTGCCGTTAGACAGAACCGGAGTGGATACGCCCGGCCCTGTCAGCACTTCCTTTGTCCTTTCGTATATACCTTATTATGAAGAAGCCTATGTGGCTTACACGACCCGTGTACAGACCAGCCCGATTACGGGTGATTCTGTGGAACAGGCATCCTCCGATTCAGGCGGCACTTATACACAGCTGGGTATCGGTACCTACAAGTATAAATTCGGAACGGTCCTGCCTGAAGATTACCAGACCGACGCCACGACTACCGTGGGTGTATATGCAGTACGTAACCTCGATGAATTCGATCTGGGTACCTACGTAGCCAATACACTTGACAGTTTCATCCCTTCCGGTATCGGTGAACCCGTGCCGCGCGATATCGTTACCACTGAAACCTGTAATGGCAGATGCCATGATCCGCTTGCTGCACACGGTGGCTCCCGCCAGGCAGTCGGATTGTGCATCCTCTGTCACAATCCAACTCAGGGTATCGATCCGGATACCGGCAACTCGGTTGATTTTCCGCTGATGGTCCATAAGATACACATGGGTGAAGCCCTGACCCAGGACTACACCATCATTGGTTTCCGGCAGACTCCGCATAATTACAACGATATCGTCTACCCTGCCCCGATCAGCGAATGCGACGCCTGCCATACCGGCGGCATACCGACTGAGAATTTTCCGATGGTTGCCACGCCTGCAACAGCAAGGGTATGTGACAGCTCCGGTGTCGGTGAAACCGTGCTGACCTGGCAATATACGGATAACGTCGAGATAAAAGTCCGTTCTGCCTCGAATCCGGAAGGTAGTCTTTTCGGTATCGGTGGACCGACCGGTTCATACCCGACAGGCAAATGGATCGCGGATGGAACCTGGTTTGACATATACGATTTGAATACCAAGAAACTGCTTTCGTCCGTGCCGGTCAACACCACCGTTCTGGGTTGTATCAGTAATGCACCCGGCACCTTCAGGGGTGAACCGGGTACCCAGCACACCAATTGGATGGATCACCCGACGCGTGTCAACTGCGGATCCTGTCACGATAATATCAACTGGGAAACCGGTGAAGGCCATTCTGACTACAACCTCGTCATGGTGGATGACATTTCCTGTAGCCACTGTCACGTGCCATATACCGATCAGGAGTTTGACCGGTCTGTTAAGGGCGCCCACCTTGTCTTATACAAGTCGTCACAGTTCCCGGGTGTGCTGATCAAGCTGATAAGTGTCGCCAACACCAACCCTGGCGACCATCCGGCAGTAACCTTCTCAGTGGGTAGCAAGGATGCTCCGATCGATCCGGCAGCCATGAACCGTCTCAGGTTTACCTTATCCGGTCCAAATACCGATTACAGCTTCCAGGCCCAGGAGACCGTGGGCAGTTCGGCTGTCTGGGCGGGTGACAACACCTGGACTTATACTTTTGATGCAGCTATACCCCTGGATGCCGAGGGTTCCTTTACGGTCAGTGCTGAAGGCCGGAATCTTGCTCCAATTGACTTCGATCCCGGCGTCGAAGAAGAACGCGATAACGCGGAAAATCCAATACTCGCGTTCGCAGTAACAGATGCCGTTGCTATGCCCCGGCGCACGGTCGTTGAAGACTTCAACTGCGAAAGCTGCCACTCTAACCTGGAGTTCCATGGTGGCAGTCGTCACAACCCGCAGTATTGCGACACCTGTCATATGCCGGAAGCTCTCGATCGCGGTGGTGATCAGACGATCCACTTAAAGTACATGATCCATAGCATTCACCGTGGCATTGAACTGGTCTACGGTTTCGCGATCGGCAGTCATGACTACAGTGATGTCGTGTATCCCGGCGACCTGCGCAATTGTGATGCATGTCATGTCAACAATTCTCAACAGATACCGGTTGAAAGTGACGCGCTCTCCACAATAACACCACAGGCGTTTTTCAGTCCGATGATGCCCAACGCGGCCGCCTGTCTGAGCTGCCATGACAGCGAAGATGCAGCAGCGCACGCCTTTACCAACACCGCGTTTTTCGGCGAGGCCTGCGGGACCTGCCATGGTGAAGGCAAAGTGGCTTCCGTCGACAAGGTTCACGCGCAACATTAAGTTTGCTCTAGGAACAGACTATAAAACCCAATCAACCTGCAGGATGCTCACCATCCTGCAGGTTTTTTTTTGGGACTGGAAAACACTGTTCCCCATTTAATTTACATCTCAAACAACTTTTTAACTCAACCTGGGGGGCGCTGGGGCGGGTATCGCCTACCCCAGCTTCAGCAGACTGCCGTGCAAATTTTTCTGAAACCTTTGCTGTGAGAGCGAAAACTTAGCCGAGGGTGTACGGTACCGTGCGACCTCGGCACCCCCTAAGACACATTGCTGTTGCAGGCTGCTAGTTTGTCCCGGCTTCGGGAACGGAAAGACCGTGAACTGAATAACTGAAAATATCGGTTTCAATAAACTCGAGAATCAAATAGCGTGTTCCATCCGGAATATTTGCGTAAATCTCCGGGAATCTGTCAGGCTGCAAACTGGCCCGATGTACTGACGAAAAATAGCTGTCAATTCCGGAGCGGTGCAACGCATCAAAAAATGAGTCACCCACCACGACGAGGCCGTCCAATTTACCGCGCGGGTCGTCGGTACCATCATAAATGTAGGTCCAAAAACCGGTCGCGGCACTATCGGTATACTTACCTTTGGGTTTCGCCAGGTCCGGATCCAGAAACAATGCCTTTTCCCGGGGCGTGGCAAGCAGCGGCAGAAAATTTGCCTGTCCGCCGCTGTAGACCCTTTCTTCCACTGATAATGGCTCATCCCAAAGCGCGCCGGGTTCACCGGATTGAATCTCCCATAGTTTGTTGACCAGTTTTTGGGCAAACAAATATCCGGCGGGATCGTTCCAGTGAAAATCTGTTTTATGAAAGGCATGCGCATCATTTTTTCTGCGGGTCAGATGGTCGTAGGCATCGATAGTGATGATCGATTCATGACCGGCAAGCCATTGCCGGAGCTGCTGATAACGGCTGATTTTAGGCAGATTCGGGGCGCTCATCGGCAGGTATTCGGGATAAATGACATCTTTCAATGGCATGGGCAGAACGATCAGTTGAATATTTCTACGCCCAAGGTAGCGATCTAGTGCATCGAGACTTGCCAGCAGATTATCGAAATCCGATTGTGGCATTCGCTCAATCGCAACCTTCTGAATATCCATCGTACTGCGGTAAAACAACCAGCTATCCGAGCCTATGTGGACCTTGTCCGAGGTCGAGAAAACCGAGTAGTCAATTTGTGTTTTCAGTTTGGTTAACAGATCTCTCGGCTGGTAGTTGTCGTTGAACCAGCTGTCGACCTTCTTAAAGCATTCATCAAGCCTGGAAAATTCGCAGCTTGCCAGCGACGGAAATTTTTCCCTTAAACGGTTTTCTTCCAGCGGCCTGGTCAGAGCAGTACCCGTCATCGTCAGCGTGACCGGCGCCATCAGGATCAGGCCGAAAAGGCAACACGTGATGATATTGAGACGTGTGTTCAAGGCTCAAAACCTGAAGTAGATAAAGGGGTTAAAAGTTTTGCCGGCAAGTTCAATGGTGACCAGCAATAAAATTGCGATTGAAAACACCCTTTTCCCGAAATCAAAATATGCTGGCGTCAGAAACAGGTTTGCGGAAGGATTGAACTTTTCGAAGGGTGCCAGCGCAATCAGCCATCCAATGCAGAGGATAAACAGCCTGTCATTGGTCAGGTAATAACCGAGTCCAAAATAGGTCTCCACGCCTTGACCCAGGCCCGCCATCGCCAGCAGGTAGGTTCCACTTGCAGCGATGTTGTCAGAGCGGAATATGACCCAGCTGATCATCACCAGGAAGATGGTCAGTAACAGCCCCGGTATGCCCTGTAAGCTGAAGCCGGAGCGATTGAGAGCGAGTCTCTCAATGGTAAGCAATATGCCGTGGAACAATCCCCAGGCGATGAAGGTGTAGGCCGCTCCATGCCAGAGACCGCAAAAGAAAAAGACCACGAAGAGATTGAAATAGGTCCTGCCGGACCCCTTCCTGTTGCCACCCAGCGGGATATACAGATAGTCTCTGAACCAGGTTGACAGCGTCATGTGCCACCTGCGCCAGAACTCCGTGATACTCCTGGCGCGATAGGGTTGGTTGAAGTTTTCCGGAAAGGTAAACCCCATCATTTTGCCCAGGCCAATGGCCATATCGGAATAACCCGAGAAATCGAAATAGATCTGAAGTGTGTACGCGGTCACCCCCAGCCATGCCAGCGCGGTCGTCAATTCGTTGACGGGCAGCGCGAAAACCTGGTCGGCCACCTCTCCCATGGCATCGGCGATCAGGATCTTTTTGCCCAGCCCCATACAGAATCTGAAAATCCCGTCGCTAAAACCCGTCAGCGTGATGGGTCTGTGTTCAATACTCTTTTCGATATCGGAATACCTGACGATGGGTCCCGCAATCAACTGTGGAAAATTGGCCAGGTACATGCCAAAACCTACGATCGAACCTGCCGGTTTCACTGTTTTACGATACACATCAAACAGGTAAGAGGTCGCCTGGAAGGTATAAAAGGAAATACCAATCGGTAGGGTGATGGATAGGACCGTTTGATCCGATGAAATACCCAGCCCGGAGAGAAAGGTTGATATTTCTCCTGTAAAAAAGTTGGCATATTTGAAATAGCCAAGCAAAGACAGATTGGCCAGCACCCCTAATGTCAGGGTTGCGCGTGATTGTTGATGGGCAATCGCGTGTGCGAAAAAATAATTCCAGATGATCGAGAAAACCAGGATCCAGATCAGGCTGCCCGAACCCACAGAGTAAAATATGAGGCTCGCCACCAGTATGTAACCATTTCGAAATTTTGCCGGGATGATGAACAGGCAAGCCAGGAAAACCGGCAAAAATCCGAACAGGAAGAGGTTACTGCTGAAGACCATAAGGCTTAGTTCCACAAAGCAGATGCGATTTTATACGTTTATGGGAGACCATCAAACCACCAGTTTCCATATCGTGGGCAAAAGTCCCTTCGGGTTTTGAAAAATAGGGATGCAACCCATGGTTCTATTCGTGGCACGGCAGTTATAATGCCACCGGCCTAACAGGTGATCGCAGGCTATTCGCATTAACTGAATGTAATACAGGATCTCAATTCAAGTGAAAGCTACGATCATTTCCAACAGGTGGACCGGTATTGGCATTTCTTTGCTGGTCGCCCTGTGCTTCGGGATTTGGTCAGTTTTACTCGGCCAGGACAAAAACTGGGATCTGCTGAATTATCATTTGTACAACCCCTACGCCTTTTTAAACGACCGCGTTGAATTCGATCTTGCCCCGGCCGGTATCCAGACCTACTTCAGCCCCATGCTGGATGTTGCATACTTCACAGCCATCTCACATTTGAGCCCGAAGACGGTGGGTTTCCTGCTCGGCTTTCTGCAGGGGCTCAATTTTTTCCTGCTGTTTAAAATTGCCGGCAGGGTTTTAAAGAACCACGAACAAAGCAATCTCTACGCATTGCTCCTGGCCCTGGCGGGTGTCTTAACGGTCGGTTTCCTGGCGGAGGTCGGTACAACCATGCAGGACAACCTGGTGGCCCTGTTCCCGCTGCTGTCCCTGTGGATGATCATTTCTTCGATTGGCGCCCTCAATGCAGCCAGGCAGCGTCCGGTTTGGCTCCTTGTCATTGCTGCGGGTATTGTTGCCGGAATCGGGATCGGCTTGAAACTGGTTACGGCAATCTATGCGCTTCCGCTTTGCCTGTCTTTCCTGGTACTTCCGGTGCCTGTATTCAGGCGTTTTAAACTCTCGTTTATTTTCGGCTTATCCGTGTTACTCGGCTTGTTTGCAACCGGTGGCTACTGGTTGTTCGAGGTATGGCGCCTGTTCGGAAACCCCCTGTTCCCGCAGTTCAACAATTATTTTCACGGGGAACTGGCGCCTTTGGAAGAAACCCGCGATCTGCGTTTTTTACCCAAAACACTTTTCGACAAGATCTTTTACCCGGTTATTTTTACCTTTGACCCGCAACGGGCAGCGGAACTGAGGTATCAACAATTCAGCTGGCTTGTCGCCTACATCGCTGTCCTCGGTCTGTTTGCCAACAAGCTCATAAGCTTTTTCAGGAAGACAAAAGAACAACGACGATGGAGCCCGGAAGCGGCTTACCTGCTGGCCTTTTTCTGCATAAGTTATTTTTTCTGGTTAAATATTTTCGGTATCTACCGTTATCTGATCGTCATTGAGCTTTTAATTCCGCTGCTGCTGTTTGTCATCATCACCTACCTGTTCAATGCCCGCTTTACCGCCATGGTTGCGCTACTGTGCATAGGCCTGTTAACCATCGTGAATTTGCGTGGCACACCGGACTGGGGACATGCTGAATGGGCAGACACGGTTTACCGTGTGGAAGCAAGCGAATTGTCCGCAGTTCCTGAACCCGCAGCGATTTATCTCGCGGGACAACCGCTGGCCTGGATTGCTCCGGCTTTGGATATACACAGCCCTTTTATCCAGATCGTACCCAACATGTCCGTGTCGGAAGCCTACTGGCAACGTGCTAAAATCCTGACTGCGGAGCGCAGCGGTAAACGTTTCGTTGTATTTGAATCGGATGACCCTGTCATATTGCATCGTGCGCGAGAGGCACTGGTGAGACTTGACCTGTCCGTTGACGAAAATAGCTGCGGTCACATCAATGCATTCCTTGGTAAAGCCAAATCGGAATACCGGTATTGTGAACTTAGAAATATGGAGCCCGAATAATGCAAGTCCAACAACCGAGCCTGGATGAACTACAAATGGCGGTCATACTTCCATGCTTTAATGAAGAGCATGCAATTGCCAAGGTTATCAATGAGTTCCAGGAGGCTTTGCCGGAAGCGGCCATTTACGTATTTGACAACAACTCTACCGATCGTACCGCCGAAATCGCGCGGGATTGTGGTGCCGAGGTGGTGTTTGTTGCCCTGAAAGGAAAGGGTAACGTGGTACGCAGAATGTTTGCAGATGTGGAAGCGGACATCTATTTAATGACGGATGGTGACTGTACCTATGATGTGAGCGTAGCCCGTCAACTGGTCGAAAAACTTTTGCATGAAAACCTGGATATGGTCGTGGGTTGTCGTGTTGACCGCGGCGAGTCTGAAAATTACAGACGTGGTCACCGCTTTGGCAATCAACTGCTGACCGGATCCGTCAGGTACATTTTCGGCGGCAAGTTTTCCGACATGCTGTCAGGTTACAGGGTATTTTCACGGCGCTTCGTAAAGTCATTTCCCGCGCTTGCAAGAGGCTTCGAAATCGAGACCGAACTGACCATACATGCACTAGAATTACGTATGCCTTGTGGTGAGGTCGATACCCTCTATGGTGCCCGCCCGGAAGAATCTGAAAGCAAACTGTCCACCTATCGCGATGGTTTTCGCATTCTGAAGACCATCATGCGTATGTACATGGTCGAGCGCCCACTCGAATTCTTCAGTATTTTGAGCTTCATCCTGGCAGCAGCATCGATCGTCTTTGCGATCCCGCTGTTCCAGGAATACTTTGCCACCGGCCTGGTGCCGCGGTTGCCAACAGCCGTGCTTGCCACCGGCCTGATGCTGTCTGCCCTGTTGTCATTCGGTTGCGGTTTACTGCTTGATAATGTAACCCGCGGGCGCCAGGAGTTGAGACGGTTATCCTACCTGTCGATCCCCGGGGTATCCCACAAACGTTGAACATGAAAGTCATCAGGGAACTGGTGCTGTTTGGCCTGGTCGGCGTGATAGGCTTTATCGTTGACTCCGGTGTTCTCTACCTGCTCAAGTCGTCCCTGGGGCTCTACTATGGCCGTCTGTTTTCGTTTATTTGCGCGGTACTGACCACCTGGATACTGAATCGCCTCCTGACATTTAGCGAGCGTGCCTCTGGTCTGTCACTGTTCAATGAGTTCACACGCTATTTTGGCCTGATGCTGGGTGGCGGTGTGGTCAACTACCTTAGCTATGCGTTACTGGTGTACTTTAGTGAGTTTGTTGCCAGCCAGCCCGTCTGGGGTGTTGCCGTGGGTAGCTGTGCCGGCATGATGGTCAACTACCTGCTCGCGAGGTTTTTTATATTCCGGGGTAAGACGACATAGCTGTAAGTTCCAGCAACGTTGTTTACACCAAAACCAGGCAGACTTCGCAAATCAAACCGTTCTGACGAACCCGGAAGGACCCGGCAGACGCTTGTTGCCTGAGCTCTCCGGCCAGCGGTCCCGGATCGAGATCCGGGACTGCCCTCGCAGCCAGGCGGATCTTAACGGGACCGGCCTCACAATACATCCTCGGCAATTGCTCCCGGCATGGCTCTACCTCCCACATCCCTGTGGTCGTGTATTGGTCGGCCTCGATCGGGCATCCCGCCCGATCGCCCCTGATCCGCCCGGCTACTCGGCGCTTCAAGGTTCGCCCAG
>Ga0210074_1000168_pt1 | contig 25760 bp, 18 predicted proteins | sample China_Galinas_Co_FD_184860 | JGI IMG/M metagenome (GOLD analysis project Ga0210074, IMG submission 184860) | Wetland microbial communities from San Francisco Bay, California, USA, that impact long-term carbon sequestration -... | ecosystem: Environmental > Aquatic > Marine > Wetlands ... | reverse complement strand
AACTGGAGTGGGATGTATGGAGTGGAAAAGATGCAAAAGCAGTCACTGATTTTAAAGATATGGTTAAGGCATTTCACAAAGAAGAAATTGCTGTGATAATGGATGTGGTTTACAATCACATTTCAGAGTATGAATTAGGAAACTTAAAACAGATTGACAAAGATTATTATTTCAGGTTAGATAAAGAAGGAAACTATGTTGCTGTAAGCGGATGCGGGAATGATTTCAGAACGGAAGCACCAATGGCAAGACGAATGATAGTTGAAAGTGTTCTTTACTGGATGAAAGAATATCATGTTGACGGTTTCCGTTTTGATCTGGGTAAACTTATTGATTGGGAAACGATTGAAGAAATAATTTTTGAAGCAAAGAAAATAAATCCATACGTAGTTTTTGTTTGTGAACCATGGGGTGGTGGGTACGATCCTTCAGGATTTTCTGTCCGAGGATGGGGTGCTTGGAATGACCAAATAAGAAACGGAATTAAAGGAGAAAATCCTTTTAACGGACTTGGCTGGATTTTCGGTCAATGGTATGGGAATAACAGTCCGATTAGAATTCAAAGTTATGTAAAGGGAACACTTATCCGTGATACATTAGGATTATTCCAGAGACCAAATCATTCTGTAAACTATCTTGAGTCACACGATGGATACACTCTCGGTGATTTCATTCGATTAGGTTTGGGAGATGTGAAACAGGATGAGGTAATTACAGATGTTGATGAACACGTAAAGCTTACACCAACCCAGCTTAAATTAAATAAGCTTGCAGCATTGTTTCTATTCACCAGCAGAGGAATAACAATGATCCATTCGGGTCAGGAATATGCCCGAAGTAAAGTTATTCCCTTCAACGAACCTGAAGAAGATCCACACAAAGGAATGATTGATCACAACAGTTATGATAAAGATAATGAAACAAATTACATCAATTACAACCAAGTTAAAATCAATCAGGATCTGTTCAATTATTACCAAGGATTGATTGAGTTAAGAAAAAAGTATGAAGCCTTCCGGCGAGCTGAATACGATGATATTGCTTTTTTTGAATTTAAAGAGAAACCATTTGCTTTGGGATATTCAGTAAAATATAAAAATGATGAGTTCCTTGTCTACTTTAATGCTGATCCGAATTCACCCCTTGTAGCTGATTTACCATATGGTAATTGGAATGTGCTTGTTGATGTAAACACTGCGGGAATTGTCCCTACAAAAACAATTACCAAAAAAGTTAACCTCGAAAGTTCCACTGGAATTATTCTGCAAAAAAGTAAGTGAAAAAACTTTTACTAAATAGTATTTTATTAAGTGTGGTTGCTTCCTGCCTGATTTTCCCTCAAACATTTTACAGCGGTTCACCCGAATGGCTGGTAGATATGTTCTTCAATAAGAGTAGTTTCCCGGATAAAGCAAATTATTTTTCAGGCGAATTGTTAAACTATGTGGATCAGCCAACAATTGGTGAAGAACATAATGGAGAGGGGCATATAACTTTTCATCAAATAAAATCAGAAAATAATAGTATTGTCTTTTCAGTTGAATTGAATCAGGATGGAAAGACAATTAATTTTTATTGTTTCCTTTTAAAGGATGGAACCGATTGGAAGATTAATGCAGTTAGGAGTTTTGTGCTGCCTTCCTTCATTTATTTTGTACGCGATTCACTGGCCGCTGTAAGTACTCTGTCACCTCAGGATTCAACTTTCTATCTTTCTCTTAAATTGTTTACGATGAGCGACGCAGAACTAAAAACTTTTCTGCAGAAAAATCCCGGGAAATTTAAAGAGTTGATTAATAACTTCAGGAATGAAGTGAATGTTGAAATCGATAAAAACTTAGCTTCAATTGGATGTAATGCAATCTACTACGATACAAAATATCCAGGTAGTGTATTTATTCAAATTCAGAGTTTTGAAAATCTTGAATCAGGATTTATTTATGCTGATGAATCAGCAGCTCTACCTTACATATCTGAAGTGGATTATATATTTATTGAAGAGGTGTTAAACGGCTGGTACATCTTCAGGAAAATTTAAGCTTATCTAATGACTTCGTTTCTTTAAAGATTTTTCTATTGCTTCTTTCAAACTTATCAGGTTAATTGGTTTATTAAAAATATACTCAACCCCAAAATCCTGATATTCCTGCATCTCATTTCTGTTGATTTCACTTGCCAATACAATCACAGGAATAGAATCCTTTAAATTATTTTTATCTAATTCATGCATTAATTGAATACCATTCATAATCGGCATTTTATGTTCAGTAATAACAAGTGCTGGTGGCGACTGAATAATTCTCTCGATTGCCTCCTTTCCATTTGAGACAACATTTATTGCATAATCAGACGTAATATTAATAAGCACTTTTGAATAAAATAATCTTTCTCTGTTGTTCGGATCCACAAGAAGAATTTTCGTTGAAGCTACAGGTAGAGTAAAAATAAAATTTGTCCCTTTTTCAAACTCACTTTTTACCTCAATCCTGCCGCCATGTTTGTCAACAATTTCTTTAACGAGAGAAAGTCCAAGTCCGCTTCCTTTTTCACCGGCAGTTCCTTCAGAAGTGAATTTAGTTTCAATACTGAAAAGTTTTTCCAGGTTACTTTCCTTTATGCCGGTGCCTGTATCTTTAATAGAGAATGTGGTGAATCGAGATGCTTGCGAGGTATTTACCGAGATCATTATTCTATCACCCAATTTTGTGTATTTAACAGCATTAGAGAGAAGATTATTAAATACCTGGAGAATAAGATTTTTATCCCCGAAGATATGAAGGGCAGGATCAACTAAATTTTCAATCTCAACACCTTTTTTCAATGCTGTACCGGAAATAGTATTCACAGAACTTTCAATTACCTCCCTGGCATTTAGTTTTTCCGGTTCAAATTTTATGCGCCCGGTTTGAAGTCTTGTCCAATCAAGCATAGAATTTACCAGAGCAAGCATGGATTTAGATGAATCCTGAATGTAAGAGATATATTGTACTTTCTCCTCTTCAGTAAGTGTTTCATCCTCAAGAAGCAGGTCTGTGAAACCAAGAATAGAACTGAATGGAGCTCTTAGGTCGTGTGATATTATTGAAAGAAATCTGTCTTTAGCGTCATTTAGTTTTTTAAGATTGGCAGCTGATTGTCTTAATTCTTCTTCAGCACGTTTGTTAAATGTTATGTCGCTTATCAGTCCGTATGCTTTTTTAATTTTGTCGTCTGCATCACGGGTAACATTTATTTTATTTCTAACCCAAACAACGTTCCCGCTCTTATTTATTATTCTGAATTCAAATTCACTGGTAGATTGCGTACCGCTCTTCCAAAGGAACGCCAGACGCTTCTTCAAATCTCCGAAGTCATCCGGATGAACTATCTTTAAGAATAATCTCTGATCACTTAGAAATTCTGTTTGCGTGTATCCTGTTATTTTTTCAATTGCTTTAGAGTAATACGTCGGGAACATTTTATTCCCGAATCTTTCAAAAGTATATAAAAGATCGTCGATGTTTTCAGCAATATTTCTGTACTTCTGTTCGGAATCTTTTGCTGCTTCCCGCATTCTCTTTTTTTCACTAATATCTTTAGCAATCAGAACCAAGTAAACTTTGTTTTTATCGACAAGATCAAAAACACTAAGCTCTGCAAAAAAGATCAACCCGTTTTTCTTCCTGGCTATGAACTCCAGTCTTTCTCTGCCCAGTCTGTCTTCCCTCCATTTATTTAAAAACTGGGTAACGGTTGAAATATTTTCTTCAGATACCAGATCGATTATATTCTTTCCCTCAAGTTCGCCAGGAGTTTCATAACCGAATATTTTTGCAAATGAATCATTTGCAAGAGTTAACTTCTCATCAAGTTCAAGAGCAATTCCGTCTTTTGCGGCAGTAAAAATTGATTGGTAAATATTTTCAACATTTTCAGTAACCGAAGGAGAGTACGTCGATCTTGTAAAGAAACAATTAATACAGAATGTTTTTAAATCGGATGCTCTGGAACCTTCCATAATAAGGTTCAGGTTAATTGTTCCCTCAGTCATATGAATCATATTTACGGGAAGTGATTTTTTTTCACCAATGCTCAGCGTTGAAATCTCTGCTCTCAGTTTATTTATATCATCACCAAGAATTACTTCGAAGAGATTGTTCACTTTAAGATCTGTATCCTTAATACCAAGCAACGATACCAGTTCGTTATTTATGTAAAGCAGTTCCCCGTTTATGTTAATTCTGCACATAGGCTGTTTTATGTGCTCTAGAGTTTCGTTCGTTTCAACTGTTTGCGTAGGTTTTTTTTCTGATTGCTTAAATATTGCCGAGTGCAATTTTATTTCGCTACACTCAACAATTATTAGCGATTCGTTTGCTTTACTTTTATAGAAATTAAGCTGAACAGGTACCTTACCTGCAACTAAGTTTTCAAGATAAGTATTAAACTCACAGGAGTTTTCCGAATCAAGCCGGTTAATAATTTTAAATAAATCTTCCCGGTCAATAGAAGAAAAAATTTCTGAAACGGAAACAGATTTAACTGTTTTGTCTATTCCTGCGATGGTTCCGAATTGTTCATCCCAGTAGATCATCTCACCTTTTCCATCAATCAAAAAGAATCCAGTATCATTTTTGCGTGAGATTTCCTTGTAGTAGTTGAGCGGTTTAAGATTTTCAATCATAGATTGAATTTCTTCAGGGGGCAGCGGGCTTTGTTTAAAGACAAGATAGATAACCTGAACAAATCCATTTTCATTTATGACAGGTTCTATGCTGCAATCGAATTTCTTTTCTTGTCCGTTAACATTAAAATCGATTTGAAGAAATTGTGACTTCCCAAATTCTACCGAATTTTTAAAAGACTCCTTGATTTTTTCCTTGATTGGCGAGTCAAATATTTCAGAAATACTTCTGCCCGTAATTTCCTTCCTTAAAAGATTTGAACCCTGAATTTCTTTTCCCGCAGAATATTTTATATCCCCGTTTGTGTCAGAAACTATAAAAAATATTTCTCCCTTGTTGATATAATCATCGGTAATTTTTCTTTTCGATTCTTTAGCCGGTTCAGTAGAAAACTGTAAATCTTCCATCAACAGCATTCCGCCAATCACTGTGTCCTCTTCATAAATTGGTGAACCTTTTACTATTAGAGAAATCATTCTACCGTCATTCGTTTTGGTATGTTTGATTTCTTTTTCGAAAGGTCTTCCTTTTATAACGGTCCGTAGTTCTTCAATGATATTTACAGGTGGGAAAAGATTGTACTTAAAGATATTTATGTTAAGAAGTGAAGTGTTGAATTGATATAGCAATCCCAGTCGGTGAAAGTTTTGATTAATAAATTCGACTCTTCCACGGGAGGAAAATGTTAGTATCCCTAACGGAATTTGATCAATAAGTATTTCCGTAGATTGATTCAAAGGAATTTTGCCCACACAAGTACGTTAAAAAATGCAGAATTAACAACGGTTTGCAGCAATAATAGTGCTAAGGGGTAGAATAATCTGCAGTAATTTATTTCTGCTTTTTGAGCTTAGTGCAAATCTCATTTTAGCATTTATTATTGAATAAATAACTATAAAAAGAAGTTTTATATCAATCCGATTCATTTTATTTATTAATGATGGTAAAAATTATTTAATAAAAAGACTTCTTTTGTCGTCTCATATTGATATGCCTCAAGGGCATTACGTAGCAAAATAAGATAGAGGTAAACGGGTATAGTTTTATATTGTCGGGAGTATGAATTACATATTTTTCTTTAATTTTAGATTAGAAAATTAATAATCAAGTGTGTTGTGTATAAAAAATTTTTCCAATCAATAGGTAATCGGTCCTTAGCTTTTTTTGAGGAAGCAGGACAAATATTTTTACTTTTTTTCGGTATAATCAAAAATTTAAAAAACTTACATCGTACTCGAAAAGAAGTAATGTTCCAGATGCAGCACATTGGTGTTGATTCTTTGCCACTAGTAATAATCATAGCAACATTCACGGGTGCTGTAGCAGCCTGGCAAGCTGCATATCAATTAAAAGGAATTGCGCCTCTCTCGCTTCTTGGTGGAACAACAAGCAGGGCAATCATAACTGAACTAGGTCCGGTATTAACCGGAATAGTTATCGCCGGAAGAGTGGGCGCCTCAATTGCTGCCGAACTTGGAACAATGAAAGTAACCGAACAGATTGATGCGCTTGAAATTATGGCTATCGATCCGGTTAGATATCTTGCAATGCCAAGATTTCTTGCCGCAATTCTTATGATGCCAATTCTTGTAATTTTTGCAAATACAATTGCTGTAGCTGGTGCATATGTTGTATCCAATTATTTTCTTCAGGTTCCCTATAGTGTATTCTTTGGATCAGTTAGGCAATTTTTTGAGTTCTCGGACTTAACCGGAGGATTGATAAAAACTGTTGTTTTTGGAGGGGTAACTTCATTACTTGGTTGCCATATTGGTTTCCAAACAGCAGGAGGGGCAGAGGGGGTTGGTCTTTCCACTATCCGTTCTTTTGTGCTTTCTGCAGCGCTAATATTAATTCTGGATTACTTCCTCTGGACCTTACTTTTTTAGTTGAAAATAAGGATATAGGTTTAGGTGACTTTTATCAATAATTGGTTTAAAATTTCTTTAAAATTCCGTACCATGTAGTAGCAATTAAGAAAATTCTGGAGCATAAAATGGAACAAATTCAATTCAAACTTAAAGAACGAAAATCCAATGTTGTCCTGCCTGAAACTCTCGGCTTCGGAAAAATATTTACTGATCATATGTTTGAAATGGATTATAGCGAAAAAATCGGCTGGCATAATCCAACTATCAAACCTGTTGATGAGCTAACCGTTCATCCCGCTTCTATGTTTATTCATTATGGTCAAGCTGTCTTTGAAGGATTAAAAGCTTTTAAACAGGAATCTGGGGACATTGTAATTTTCAGACCCGACAAACATTTTAAAAGATTAAATAATTCTTCCCGCAGAATTTGTATTCCGGAAATCGATGTTGATTTTGCATTAGAAGCATTAAATAAATTAATTAATATTGATAAGGAATGGATACCTGGTAAACACGGAGATTCTCTTTATATCAGACCCTTCATTTATGGTATGGATCCATTTCTTGGTGTAAAGCCTTCGAAGACCTACAAGTTTGTTATACTTCTCTCACCGGTGGGTGCTTATTATCCCGAAGGTTTTAAACCGGTAAAAATTTTGGTAACAGATGAATATGTTAGAGCTGTTCGCAAAGGTCTTGGAGATTGCAAAACTCCGGCAAATTATGCTGCAAGCCTTCTTGCAGGTGAACAAGCTATTAAACATGGTTATACACAAGTATTATGGCTTGATGGTGTAGAGCAAAAATATATTGAAGAAGTTGGTACGATGAATATCTTCATTAATTTGAAAAACGAAATTGTAACTCCAAAATTAAACGGAAGTATTCTGCCGGGAGTTACAAGACGTTCTGTGATTGAGTTATTAAAAGAATGGAATATGAACATTGTAGAAAGGGATATCACTATTGATGAAGTAGTCCAATCTTATGATAATGGAAATTTGCTTGGAGTTTTTGGAACCGGCACAGCGGCAATAATTTCATCAGTTGGATGGTTGACTTATAAAAACAAACAGATGGTAATTAATGATGGTAAACCTGGCGAACTTGCGCTTAAACTTTTCGAGGAACTAACCTCAATCCATTATGGATTGAAAGAAGATATTCATAACTGGCTCACCCCTGTTGAACAAAAAGAAGTGGTTACTTCGTAATTTTCAGGGTAGAGGAATTTTTTCTTCTACCCCTTCCTTTTAATTTATTGATCCAAAAAAAAATTTATTAAACCTCTTGACAAGTGGTCAAATGTGCACTATATTTACAGTGAACAATTGAGCACTAAAATGAAAAACAAATTAACTGACAGACAAGAAGACATACTAACTTTTATAAAGCAATTTACGCTGGATTGTGGCTTTCCTCCAACTCTTCGGGAAATAGGAAAGAATTTTCAAATTTCTTCAACTTTCGGTGTAAAAAGACACCTTGAAGCCCTTGTAAAAAAAGGTTTCATTAATATCGAAAGTAATGCCAGCAGAGGAATATCCCTCGTAAAGAAAAACACCGATGATACTTTTGAGGAAACCTGGAAAGATGAAAGTGTGTTTCTAAAAATACCTGTCATTGGTCGTGTTGCAGCTGGTATACCAATCAGCGCAATTGAAAACCATGAGGGATCATTGGTCCTGGATCCTTCATTTCTTAGAAAAGCAGAAAACGCTTTTGCATTACGTGTAAAAGGTGACAGTATGATAAATGCAGGGATCAACGATAAAGATCTGGTTATCGTTTCTCCAGATGAGCAGGCTAAAAATGGTGATATAGTGGTTGCAATGTTGAATGATGAAGCGACTGTTAAAAAATTTGAAATGATAAATAATAAAATAAGATTGATAGCCGAAAACGACAATTATAAACCTATCGAAGTTAATAATCGAGACAATTTCAATCTCGTCGGTAAGGTTAAAGGTGTTGTGCGGTGGTTAAATTAAAAAGGAGAGTAAAATGAAAACAGATATTTTTATTCAGGCAATTAAAAGAAGGAATAACCTTCAATTTCTTTATGGTTTGCAACTTGTAAACCTGGAACCCTACTATATATCCAGAAATAAAATTGGTCAGAAGGTAATTTACGGACGATTAAAAAATTCAAATGAAATAAGAAAATTTGAATACAGCAAAATTGCAAACATAAAGATTGTTGAGTTATTCAGATTTTCACCAAGGATTCCAATTAATAATTTTGCATCATGAAACAGGAATTGGTTATGAATACTTCAGAACGAAAAGCAATAGATAATTTAGTCAGCGAATTCTGGCGGCTTGGGTTTTTTACGATTAGCCGACGGTTTGGTACATATTTACCAGAACCAGCAAACATTGGCAAATTTAAAGTTGATGCCGTTGGAAGGCTTAAAGAAAAGTATGCGGTTGGAATTACTTTGAGCAAGGAAGATATTTTCGATACCGATCTGATAGAAAAAATTAATTACCTTGCTTCACGGAAAACTAAATTTTCGGATAAGCCCATCCTCCTGCTGATTGGTGTATCAGATATTTACTTCAAACAGATAAAAGAGATTCTTATGAATGTGGATGAAAAGGTAAGAAAAAATATCAAGTTGATTAGGATTTTCGAAGAAAAGATTGAAATTCGTCGCAAAGCTAAATCAACTTCGCAGGTAATTTTCTCCTGATAAGCTAATCTTTTCCCCATCGCTCTTTTTTCCCCTCTTGATTTTTGCCTTTAATGGATTTGTCCCTGTGGATAATATTATACGGTAGTTAATTAAATAGTTTAATAATGATTGTTTACCTTGATTTTATAGACCTGTGGATATAATTTTACAGGCTTCATCAAATTAAGAAATCAGGATTGGCCAGAAAAAAAATACAGACTGACAGCATCCAAAAGGAGGAACTGAAAAAAAGCGGTGAAATTCCCACTCACATTGCCATAATAATGGATGGTAATGGTAGATGGGCGAAAAAGCGTGGATTACCACGTGTTGCCGGGCATAGAAAAGGCGTTGATACTGTTCGGAAGATTGTTGAGGATTGTGCTGAAATTGGTGTTAAATATCTCACTCTTTATACATTCTCTACTGAAAACTGGAACAGACCAAAAGAGGAAGTTTCAACATTAATGAGACTTCTGTTGAAAAGTTTGAAAGAGCGGTTGGACGAATTAAATAGAAATGATATAAAATTAACCTGTATCGGAAACATTGAATCACTACCAGACGTCGTACAGAAGCAACTTTTTGAAGACATTGAAAGAACGAAAAACAACAAACGAATGACGTTAAATCTCGCATTAAGTTACAGCGGAAGATGGGAGATGCTTGAAGCTGTACGGAAAATTTCGCAAAAAGTTTCTGATGGAAAATTGGTTGCTGATAATATAGATGAGAAAACTATTTCAGATAATCTTACAACTAAAAATTTACCTGACCCGGATTTAATAATTAGAACCAGCGGTGAATTCAGAGTGAGTAATTTTTTACTATGGCAGATCGCCTATTCTGAATTTGTTATTCTTGATGTCTACTGGCCGGATTTTTCAAAGAAACATTTGTATGAAGCTATAAAACAATATCAGAAACGTGAGCGTAGATTTGGTAAAGTAAGTGAGCAAATCAATTCTGAAAGCGCAAACCAAAAAAAGGATTCTCCTATTGAAATATTATAGGCTGTTGATTTTACTGTTAGCCTTATTGCTGCCTGTTTCATCTTTTGCACAGGGAACACAGAAAAGTTTTAAGATCCTGGGAATTTCAGTAGAAGGTAATAAATCGACCGACGCCAGCACAATAGTTGCTAATAGTGGGTTGAAAATCGGTGGCGAAATCCAGGTCCCGGGCGATCAAACATTGAACGCTATCCGCCAGTTGTGGACCCTTAATATTTTTTCAGATATTCAAATTTTAATTGATCGTGAAATAGATGAAGGTGTGTTCCTTCTTATAAAAGTTAAGGAATACCCGAGACTTGAAAGAGTTGTAATTGAAGGAAATGATGAAATAGATACAGACGATATCGATAAGAAAATAACATTTCTGAGGGGAACGGTAATTTCACCACAAGCCGTTGCAAAATTGAAACTGAGAATCAAAGATCTCTATACTGAAGAGGGCTACCTTAGCGCTACAATAACTGATAATTTATACGAGTACTTTTCTGCCGATACAACCGAGGATGAAATCATTGTTACTTGGCGAAACCAAAAAGATTTTTCTGATGAGTATGAACTTACCTATGAAAGCGACGATATTTCCTACTCAAATCTAATCTCACGAATAAAAGAAAGAGTTTTATTAATACTGACAATTGAAGAAGGTGATGAAGTAATTGTAAGGGAAATAGTCTTTAATGGAAACGAAATATTTGAAGATGACGACCTAGCCAGTGCAATGGAAGAAACGAGTGAATCAGTTTGGTGGCAGTTCTGGTCATCTGCACAATTCAAACCTAAAGATTTTGAAAAAGATAAACAGCTTGTAGTCGATTATTATAAAGAAAACGGTTACAGAGATGCTGAAATACTGGATGACACATTGTTATATTACAATGATAACAAAGATCTGAAAATTGTTCTTGATGTGTATGAAGGTCCACAATATAGAATTAGAAATATTTCATGGGAAGGAAACACAGTTTATCCGGATGAGGTGTTGACACAGAGATTAGGAATTGAGAAGGGTGACATTTACAACTATAAGCTATTCCAGCAAAATCTCCGTGGGAATGAAGCGCAATCAGATATTTCAGCTCTTTATCTTGATAATGGTTATTTAACTTTTAGCGCTCAGGCGGAAGAAAAGAAAGTCGCTCCTGATTCTATTGATGTTCACATCAGAATTGAGGAGAGAAACCAGTTCAGGATTTCGCGGGTTGAAATAACCGGAAATACAAAAACTAAGGATAAAGTAATAAGGCGAGAGCTATATACTATTCCCGGTGATTATTTCAACAGAGCATTTCTTTTCAGGAGCGTACAGCAGCTAGCAAATCTGCAATACTTTAGCGCAGAAGGTCTTTATGGTCCGGGTGGAATTGACACGAAACTCGATAGCGACAGTACGGTTGCAGTAGTATTTAATGTTGAAGAAAAATCGAGCGATTATTTAAATGCTTCCGTTGGTTATAGCGGCAGTTTTGGATTCAGTGGATCAATTGGTGTTACACTTACTAATTTTTCAATTGCTGAACCTTTCTCATTAGGCGGCGGACAAATATTAAACTTTAACTGGCAATTTGGTTTTGGAAATATATACCGGACTTTCACTATAGGTTTTACTGAACCCTGGATGTTTGATACACCTACTTCCGTTGGCGTAGATTTTTTTGATACTCGTCAGCAATACGTTTATGATTTAAGACAAACGGGTGGAACATTGAGAGTTGGCAGGCGTTTAAAATGGCCGGATGATTTCTTTTATCTTCAGGGAAGATTCAGATACCAGTACAATAATGTTCTTTCAGGTCAAAGATATTACAGGGAAGGAGTGACACATCAATATACTCTCGGTGCAACACTAAGCAGAAGAAATATTGATAATCCGATTTTCCCTTCAATGGGATCAATTGTTACTCTCGATCTTGAACTGTCTGGTCAACCACTTCTTCCAGGAGATGTGGATTATATAAAAACTCTGTTCAAAGTGGAATGGTATAAACGAATATTTAATTCCAACAGGATTGTTCTTTACACGGTCGCAGATTTTGGCTATTTGCAAGAAACGGTTTTCGGAACGCCGATACAGCCTTTTGAGTATTTTTATATGGGAGGGAACGGATTAATAATCGCGACAATCCCATTAAGAGGATATGATGACAGAAGCGTTGGTCCCCGAAATATATTTGGAGAAGTTATTGGTGGAAGAGTTTATTCCAAAGTTGGAGCTGAATTACGTTTTGCTATCACTCTTGAACCAATCCCGTTATACTTCTTAACTTTTGCAGAAGCGGGAAATGTTTTTGAAAGTTTTGAGAAAACAGATATTTTTGATATGGTTAGATCAGTTGGATTTGGTGCAAGAATTTTAATCAATCCCATTGGTTTAATTGGTTTCGATTTCGGCTATGGTTTCGACCGGGAACAAGTGGAAGGGTTTCCACCTGAATGGCTGTTTCATTTTCAATTCGGAAAAGGATTTTAATTTTTACTATTTATAATAACAGAAGGAATAAATAACGTGAAAAGGTATTTTATATTTTTAATTTTGATATCAGCGGTTACTGTCTTTGCACAAACCCCGCAAAAAACAGGTTATGTTGATTCTCAAATAATTCTTACCCAGTTACCCGAAGCAATAAAGGCGCAGAGCGATCTTGATGCATTAACTTCAAAATGGTCAACCCAGCTTGACTCAATGCAGACAGCTTTACAGCAGCAATATGCTGACGTTCAGAAACAGTTGGCTACTATGACTGAAGATCAGAAACAGTTAAAACAGAAGGAATTAATTGAAAAAGAACAGCTGATTTATAAATTCCGGGATCAGAAATTTGGTCAGCAGAATGGGGAGATTTATCAAAAACAGGAAACGATTTTTGCTCCTGTTAAAGAGAAAATTTATGCAGCAATCGAGAAAGTTGCAAAGGAAGAAGGAATGCAATTTGTATTTGATAAAAGCGGAGACATCTTACTCCTTTATGCAGATGAAGCTTTCGATATTACATTTAAAGTTCTCGATAGTTTAAAACGAGGGGCTAAATAATTCCATTTATTTTAATGAACAGGTTCTTTCTTTTTACTGAGAGAACCTGTACTTAAAACTATTTTCACCCCGGAGTCGTTATGAAATCAATATTCATTTCTTTTATTGTTGTTTTCTCCCTCCTGTCTTCCCTAACCACAGCACAGTTAAAAATTGGTTATGTTGATTCCGATACAATTCTGGATAACTCACCCGATATGCAGGATGTAAGACAAAAGATTGATGCTTTAATTCAGGAATGGCAAACCGAAATAAGAAGAATGGAAAATGAACTGAAAGCAAAACAGGATGATTACGAAAAAAGAAAATTGATTATGACTGATCAAACTGCTTCTGAAACACTTGCAGAAATTTCAAAGATGGAAACAGATTTAGCAAGTTACCGCGAAAAAAAATTCGGGGCTAACGGTGAATTATTTGTAAAACAAGATGAGCTGATGAAACCAATTCAGAATAAAATTTTTAACATCATCCAGGGAATAGCGACAGAAGAGGAACTTGATTACGTCTTTGACAGAAGCGGAGATATTTTGTTCCTGTATGCAAAACCTGACTATGACTTGACTGCAAAAGTTATAGAAAGGTTAAAAGTTGAATAATAATCTTAAGATTAAATTATCTGAAATTTCTGAAATAGTAGGTGGGAAACTTGTCGGTGATTCTAATGTTATTATCAGTTCACTAGCTAAAATTGATGAGGCAGACGAGGGGGATTTAACATTTCTTTACCTTTCCTCATACGAAAAATTTTTCGACTCAACACACGCATCGGCCATATTTGTTAAACCCGAGTTCAAGAAAACCAGAAGTGATATTTCTTACATTGAAGTTAAAGAACCTGAAAAAGCCTTCGCTTCTATTCTGCTGAAATTTTTTTCTCCAAAATTTGAACTGGTCGGAATTGATAAAACTGCTTTTATAGATCCCACTTCGTCATTGGGAAAAAATGTTGCATTAGGTAAGAATGTTGTTATTGGTGCAAATTGTAAAATCGGTGATAACGTTAAAATATTTCACAATACAGTTCTCCTGGAAAATGTGGAAGTAGGGGAGGCATCTCTCATTTTTCAGAACGTCAGCATTAGGGAGGATTGTAAAATTGGTAAACGGGTTATTATTCATCCAGGAACTGTAATTGGTGCAGATGGTTTTGGATATCAAAAGGATGAAAAAGGTGTTTACCATAAAGTTCCTCAGATCGGAAATGTCATTGTTGAAGATGATGTGGAGATCGGAGCTAACTCAACCATCGATAGGGCTGCTTTGGGCAGCAGTATTATTGGGAAAGGAAGTAAAATTGATAACCTTGTCCAGATTGCGCATAACGTTTCATTAGGAATTAATACTATAATGTCAGCACAAAGTGGAATTTCCGGAAGTGTCAAAGTTGGTAATAATTCTATCATCGCAGGTCAGGTGGGTATCTCGGGACATCTGGAAATTGGAGATAATGTAATTTTAATAGCACAATCCGGAGTCTCCAAATCAATAACGAAACCCGGCATCTACTTCGGTTCACCTGCTAAGGATTTTAAGACAGCAAAAATTCTTGAAGCTCATTTCAGAAATATTCCTGAATACGTAGAACGAATTAAAAAACTTGAAGAAGAAATCAAAAATCTGAAAGAAGAAAAAGAGCAGAATAAAGGTTGATGTACTGGAGTATTTCACATTTCTCTGTTTATTGGATTTAAGACCTCATCTTACTAATTTTCCAATCAATTAAAACTTTCAAATCGTAAAAATTAATCAGGTTCATTAATGTTAGAACAACAGAGAACAATTGCAAAACCTGCATCACTATCAGGAACTGGAATTCATACCGGAACAGAATGCAAACTTACCTTTAAACCTGCCCCGGAAAATCATGGGATAAAGTTCGTCAGAACTGATCTCGGCGGCAATCCTGAAATCCCTGCTCTTGCAGATAACGTTGTTGATGTTTCGAGGGGAACAACAATTGGAATCGGTGACGCAAAAGTACACACAGTTGAACATGTTTTGGCTGCTATTGTGGGTTTACAGATTGATAATATTATTATTGAAGTTGATGGAATTGAACCACCGGTTGGTGACGGAAGTTCACTCCCTTTTGTTGAAGTTCTACAGCAGGCAGGGTTTGTTCAACAGGAAGCACCAAAAGATTACTTGATTATTGATCAGACAATTATGCATCACGAAGATGACAGGCAGGTAGATATAGTTGCTCTTCCACTCGATGATTTCCGCGTAACAGTTATGGTTGATTACCAAAACCCGGCACTCGGAAGTCAGCATACCGGATTATTCGATTTTGAAAATGAATTTGCAACGGAGTTTGCACCGGCGAGAACCTTTTGTTTCTTAAGTGAGGTTGAAGCATTGGCAGGGCAGGGGTTGATAAAGGGCGGTGACGTTGATAATGCAGTAGTAATAGTTGATCATAAGTTAGACGACAAACAGTTAAAAGAACTTTCAAAGAAAATTGGAATTCAAGGCAATATAAATTTAGGCTCGAATGGAATTCTGAATAACAAACAACTTAGATTTAAAAACGAACCTGTAAGACACAAACTTCTGGACTTAATCGGCGACCTTGCTTTAATCGGCGCCCCCTTGAAAGCCCAGATTCTGGCTGCTCGTCCGGGTCATAAAGCAAATGTTGAATTTGCGAAACAGGTCAGGAAACTTTATCAGCAGAAGAAACTGATGAAGAAATTTCAGTTTGTAAAAAAAGCAGGAGTTGTATTTGATGCAAGTGCAATCGAGCGAATACTCCCTCACAGGTATCCATTCTTGCTTGTTGATAAAATCATTGATATGGAAATAGATAAAAGAGTAGTTGGAGTAAAATCAGTTACTGCGAATGAACCATTCTTTCCCGGACACTTTCCTGGTAACCCAATTATGCCCGGAGTTCTTATTCTGGAAGCTATGGCACAAACAGGTGGAGTTTTTCTTTTGGGCTCTATCCCAAATCCACAGGATTATCTTGTTTACTTCATGCAAATCAACAATGCTAAATTCAGGAAACCTGTAGTACCCGGTGACCAGTTGTTTATGGAAATGGAACTTGTTCAGAAAAAAAGTAAAGTTATTTTGATTTCGGGAAAAGCTTACGTTAACGAAGTCCTTGTAGCAGAAGCAGATTTTATGGCTGGTATTGTTGATAAACCAAAAGGAAATAATACCTCAGAAGAAAAATGAAAAACATACACCCCACTGCAATAGTTAATCCCGACGCTAAAGTTGGTGATAATTTAATAGTAGGTCCATATGCTATAATTGAAGGAGATGTGGAAATCGGCAATGATTGCGTAATTGGTCCGCATGCTGTTATCTACAGTGGTGCCAGATTAGGTAACCGTATAAAAATATTTCAGGGAGCTTCAGTTTCCAATCTTCCTCAGGATCTTAAATTTTCTGGTGAGCCCACTCAGTTTTTTATTGGTGATGATACCGTAGTTCGGGAGTTTGCGACACTACACAGAGGAACGAAAGAAATTGGTAAATCACAGGTGGGTAAAAACTGTTTAATCATGGCTTATGCTCATATTCCGCATGATTGTATTATTGGAGATAATTGCATAATTGCCAACGCAGTACAAATCGCAGGTCATACACATTTTGGAGACTGGGTAATAATTGGAGGTGGAACCGTTGTTCACCAATTCTGCATTGTAGGCGAACATGCTATGATTGGTGGAGGTCTCAGGATTATTCAGGATGTTCCACCATATATTCTTACTTCGGGTGAACCAGTAAAATATGCAGGACTAAATGTTGTGGGTCTACGCAGGAGAGGATTCAAACCCGAAGATATTGAAGTCTTGAAACAGGTTTATGGTCTCATATATAATAAATCTCATAATGTCTCACAGGCAATAAAAATTATCGAAGAAAAATTTGGAGAGAACATTTACGTAAAAAATGTTTTGAACTTCCTCAGCAAAAGTAAAAGAGGACTTGTCGGTAAATGATGTGGCAATTTATTGACACAGGATTTGGAACAGGCAAGTTTAATATGGATTATGATCTTGAACTTGCAAAAAATTTTTCCGGCACACCTTCCTTAAGAATTTACAGATGGCAACCTTTTTGTATTTCACTCGGTGCTAACCAGGATATTCATACGATTTATTCTGAAAAAGCTTCTCAAAATGGACTTGAAATCGTAAAACGTCCGACGGGTGGAAGGGCTATATTACATGCGGAAGAATTAACTTATTCAGTTATTATTCCTCTGTCGGTGGAGAATCCCCCCAAAAAAATCTATCGGGATATTAATAATGCATTGCGAGAAGGTTTGATAAATTATGATCCACTCTTTACAAAAATAGAACTTGAACATACTCAGCCGCACTTTCCTTCATTTTATAAAGAAGACAAAAGCACCTTATGCTTTGCGGTCTCTGCAATGAATGAACTCAATTACAAGGGAAGAAAAGTTGTTGGCAGTGCACAGAGAAAATTAGGAAATATAATTCTGCAGCACGGAACGATTCTCTGTGGTCCTTTTCATAAAAAGGTAACTGAATATCTTAATCTTCTCCCCAAAAATATTCTGGAGATAAAAGGTGAGATTGAAGAAACAACAACAGAACTTGAAACAATCCTCGGCAAAAAAATAAATTATGAAACTTTGGCCGTATCGATTAAAAAAGGATTTGAACAACATTTTAACATAGAGTTCAACAATGAACTTGTTGATGAAAAAGTTTTACAGGTAAATTAATGTCTGCTGAAAAAGAAATAAAAAGAGTAACAACAAAAGCACTCGAGATTTTAAAACAGAAAAAAATCAATATTACTGCCCTCACAGCTTACGATTTTATTACTGCAAAACTTTTAGATAGTGCAGGTATCGATATTATTCTTGTCGGTGATTCGCTAAGTAATGTTTTCCAGGGAAATGAAACAACGCTGCCAGTTACGATGGATGAGATGATTTACCATACGAAAGCAGTAACAAAGGGAGTTGAAAGAGCAATGGTTGTTGTGGATATGCCTTTTATGTCGTATCAGCTTGGGTTAGATGATGGGTTCAGGAACGCCGGAAGGATTCTAAAAGAGACTCACGCCGCTGCAGTTAAAGTTGAAGGCGGAAAGCGTGTTGCGGAAACCGTGCGAAAAATTACCGAGAATGGAATTCCTGTCATGGGTCACGTTGGATTGACTCCGCAAAGCATTCACCAGTTTGGCAGCTATAAAGAACGTGGTAAAACAAAAAAGGAAGCTGAAGAAATTTTTCAGGATGCAAAAGCACTTGAAGACGCAGGAGCTTTTGCAATTGTGCTTGAAAAAATACCTGCTTCACTTGCAAAAAAAATAACATCTGCATTAAGTGTTCCTACAATAGGCATTGGTGCAGGAAAATTCTGTGACGGACAAATACTTGTTACCCCGGATATGCTCGCACTCAATGTGGATTTCCACCCGAGATTTGTGAGGCATTATTCAAACCTTGCTGATGAAATTAATAAGGCTGTTAAGAATTACATTTCCGATGTAAAAAAAGGAAACTTCCCATCAAAAAATGAAAGCTATTAATCGGGAAATAATGCGCTTCTTTTTTTCTGAACACAAAAACTCATTCTGGTTCCTATCATTATTAGTGATACTTATTCTTTTTGCTCATAATTTATCTGCACAAAAACAGGCTGAAGTTTTTTTAAGAGGTGCTGCCGTTACCGACATTGTTGAGGAGGAGGGATTTATATGGGTAGCAACTTACGGACAGGGAATTTACCAGTATTCAATTGCCGAAGGTAAGTGGAGCAACTATTCTACCAAAAGCGGAAATCTTAGCGACGATCTTTTTTATGCAATTGAAGTAAGTAAAAATTTTGTATGGGCTGCATCGGTGGAAGGATTGTTTACGTTTACAAAAAAATCAGGAAGATGGGACAAAAGAAAATTTGCACAGGGTGGTGAGTTTGGTAACTGGATCCGATCTCTGAAATTTGATGAAGAACAAAATGTCTTATGGATTGGAAGATTCAGAAATGTAACCCGATTCGATCTGAAAACAAGAAAGTATGTAGATATTAACCGAATGCAGGGCACCGATCAGAAATCCAATACAATAAAAACGATTTCTTTCGACGGCGATAGTCTTATCTGGTTCGGCACAGAATCAGGCGTTCACATTTACGACAAAAAAAAGAAATACACAAATCCATCTGCCTGGAGATATTTTTCCAATAAGAACAAGGCATTCAGGGATGAAGGAAAAGCCGTATCAGTTTCCAGCATTTTATTCACCGGAACAAGCGTTTGGTTTGGGACAGATGAATTTGTTACTGTTGATCAGCCTGATTTTAATGTTGGGGGAGTTTATATTTTTGATAGAAGGTTTTTCTGGGAAAGGATTTATAAAGGAGACGGATTAGGTGGAAATGGAATTTATTCTATGTGCCGCGTTGGAAACTACATCTGGGTTGGCGTTTATGAATTTGATAAGCAAAATAAAATTGAATACGGAAAAGGATTGTATATTATCAACAGAATAAACCACCGTGTTAGCGAAATAAATCTGAATGAACTTGACATCGAATCCTCCACAATTCTTTCATTTCACTTTGATGGTGCGTACCTTTGGATTGGTACAGGGGAAGGTTTAGTAAGGCTGAAAATTGAAAACAGTCTTGCTGAATGGCCGGGGCAAAAATAAATCTAGTTTAAAAAAAGAATAAATTTTTCCGGTATTAATTAATCCCGCTTTTTGTGATCTCATCGCTGTTTACTCTCTGGCTTTTATTTCTTAGTTTTAAGGCTATCAGGGTAACAAATTTTGGTGCAATATGAAGAATATTTACAGATTCTTTCTGGCACTTGGGGTTTATAGCACTGTCTTCTCTCAAATACCGGAAATAACACGCCTTCCTGTTCAGGACATATCGCAATCTATAATAGAATCTGCACCTGTCTGGCTATCAGAAAATGAAATAATGATCTTCTACGTAAATGAAACTAAAGACACAATTTTTTCTACTAGAAGTACAAATAGGGGAACAAGCTGGAGTGAAGCAAAGTTTCAGTTCGAAGTTGACTCTGCATTGGCGAGTACAGATTTAAATTACACCACGGCGATAAAGACAAATTCGGGAAGAATAATCTTTGCCTGGTCAGTAATTGGAATTGGTGCGCATATAACTTACTCTGATGATAATGGAAACACCTGGTCACAAGTTCAGATTATTGACGGATTAGAACCTACTCCAACTCCACCTGGTAAAAAATTAACTAACTTAAAACTTTCTCAGCTAGATGACAGTAGAATACTTCTTTGTTATAGTATTACTAATAGTACTGTAAGTCTCTATTATAAAGAAAGCTTTAATGATGGCGAAGAGTGGAGCGGAACACCCACAATCATTCAAACTGCAGGTGGATATAATTTTTTTGATCATACAATTATCTCCGCTGAATCAGGAAAGCAGATTTGTGTTTTCAAATTAAAACGGCTATTCCATACGGATTATAATATTTACTCGATGTTTAGTTCAGATTATGGAATTAGCTGGACTGATACAATAAATATTTCCGGATATGGAAGTAGTGAAACAGCTCCACGAATCAGCCGAGACGAGCAAGGCGATTTATGGCTTTCATATGTTAGGAATGATACAGTCTGGTTTGGACAATACTCCAAATATATTGTTGGCAATATTTACTACAGGAAAAGTAAAGATGGAGGTGTAACGTGGAGTGATGAAAACCAGTTTACAAAATATATTGGAGATGACAATTATCCCTCAATAAGTACCTCAGGCTATGCACCATTGATAACTTACTCTACTGTTAAGTTTACAAACGATTATCAAATCGCTTACGGTATTTTAAATGAGACGAACGAGAACTACACTCCACCTTGCCTGTTCTCCAGTTACCAGGCTTCAAACTCTAATTGGCAGTCGCAGCCCGATAGCTTTATTGTAAACGCATATATAAAAGACGATGTAGCTGTTGAATCGGTAGAATATATTTTAAGGGAAAGCGAGGAACCCGCAACTCTTTACGATGATGGAAATCATATGGATATCAATGCCAATGACGGGATATTTGGAAATATTTTATACTATCCGGAACCACCAGTTAAAAAGGATTTCTTTCTGAAAGTAAACAAATTGAAAATCCCTTTTACTAATAAAGGAGTTATAGCTCAGGTAGGTGTAAGAGATACAAACAACTCTTCTTTCATTATGAAGGATACTGAGAGTAACCAAATAAATGTGAACCAAAAATTTGTTGTATCACTTGGTTACGGTGGCAGATATGATGAAGGTGTATTTTTATTCGCCGGCGGCTTTATGCTTTCCGGTTATAGTAATGGGATTATGTGGAGTAATGCAGTCTCACCTTCTTCATTAGTGGAAGATTATCTTCCCGGAACGGTTGGTTCAAATTCTTCCAGCTCACTTTTTAATTTTTATGTAATAAATTATAATGACGCTCCCTTCGGCAGCAGCTGGCAAAGATGGAAAGATGCCGTTTCTCTCGGAGCTGAGTTTTATGACGGCGATGGGGATGGAGTCTACAATCCTGTTGATAAAAACTGGAACGGCACCTGGGATGAAAATGAAGATATGCCGATGATACTTGGGGATGTTACAGCCTGGTGTGTCTATAATGATGCTCTGCCAAAAAATATGCGGAGATGGAACACTGTAGATCCGCAGGGAATAGAAGTAAGGCAAACCGTATTCGCTTCAAGTGAACCTGAATTAGAGAATGTTGTATTCATTCGATATTCTATTGTAAATACCGGAACAGTAGCAAACCTTATGGACTCAGTTTACCTTGGAATCTGGGAAGATGCAGATGTTGGGGATGCAAGTGATGATGTAGTTGGATGTGATACATTATTGAATTCAGGATTTTATTATGCAAATCGACCAGATTATATATATGGTGATAACCCACCTGCTTTCTTTTCATCTTTTCTGCAAGGACCTGCTGTTAACACAAATGATATTTCGGATACAGCATACATTAATTTTGGTGAATTGATTGGAAGTACATCGATGGAAAATGCTAAAAATCTTGGAATGTCTTCACAAAGATTTTTTGTTGGAGGTGTTGCGGGATTAAGTGACGTAAATAATGCAGTGCAGGCAAGAAATGCAATACTCGGGCAACTAAACTATGGTGGATTGCCTAATCCCTGTACTTTTTCATTTGGTCAGGTAAGAGGTGGAGTTGATTGCAATGATGTAAATCCGGTATTCTGGTTTTCCGGAGATCCTGTAACAGATCTTGGTTGGATCTGCACTCAAAACAGGGATACAAGAAACTTAGTAAGCACCGGTCCGTTTCTTTTGGAGAAGGATAAGCCTCAGGAAATTATAATTGCTTATGTAATGGGAAGAGGAACAGATTACTTCAACTCAATTACAGTAGCAAAAGAAAATGTGCAAAGAGCAATTGCAGAATATGAAAGCAACTTTGCATCTATGACATACTCACCTCCAGCAGCAACAAATCCTGTTAACAGTTATGAGCTTTATCAGAACTATCCAAATCCATTCAATCCCGTTACAACTATAAGATATGATCTTCCACAGGATGGACAGGTAACGATTGACATCTTCGATATACTTGGACAAAGAGTAACTACTTTAGTAGATGAATACAAAAAAGCAGATAGATACGAAGTAACTTTTAGCAGTACAGGTTTGGCAAGCGGAGTTTACATCTATCAACTAAGAGTAAACAATTTTATTACCAGTAAAAAAATGGTATTAGTGAGATGAGAAAAATTTTACAAAACACAATATTACTTCTCTTATTATTTTCATTTCAGGTTTATGCACAGCTTGATGTGATAAAAGAATTCCCAAAGAAGCACATTTCCCAAGTCATAAATAACTTAACTCCAGTATGGATAACCGGCAATGAAATACTGGCTATGTATACAAATGAAGAAGGGGACACATTGTTTTCTAGAAGAACAACCAACCTTGGACAAAGCTGGAGCAGCCAAAAAGTTGAACAGGTACTGGATACAGATAATGAGTATTTATCGGAAATCCTTTTGCAAAAAGTATCAAGCGGCAGATTAATATTAATGTGGAAACATAAAAACGGCGCTGCCATTATAAGTTACTCTGATGATGGAGGACGAAATTGGACAAATACAATTCAAGAAGGAGTCACAATTGATCGTGCAAGATATTTTTCGCTAACGGAACTAAATGAAGGTGATTTACTGCTTGCTTATGAAGACAATACCTGGCGATCGAGGATAAGTACTGATAATGGGATAACCTGGTCGAGCCAGGATTACTTCATATTTCCCTTCTCGCCTCCTTTAAGAAGAGGTAGCCTGAATATTGTAAAGCTTTCAGAAGATGCAGATACTTTACTTGGAGTTATTTCTCGCAATGGACTAATTTCTAAAATACGTAGTACCGATAGTGGTGAGACGTGGACAGATCCTGAAATAATTATTGATGTGAATTTTAGTGCATTCCCGTTTAATCTAAAAGTTTTGAAGGACATTAATAAAAATATAAACCTGGTTTACGCAGCCGATTACGAAACAACGATTGAAAATTATACCCAAACTGATTTGACAACATTAGTAAGTTCTGATAACGGCAATAGCTGGCAGCAGGGAGAAAGAATAACAACATATTTAGGCAATGATTATTTGACAGGTATAACACTTTTTGGCGAAAAGATTTTTGTTTGTATTGCTTCCTCAAGAAATGATGTAAACAGTCAGGGGTTTTATGGTATTATAGGCGAATCGGAAGATAAAATTACCCCGCCTATTTTATTGCGATCTGAAACAGTGGGACAAGATTATGAAAAAGAAGAACTGGATTTTCGTGCATTAGTAATTGATGATCAGGGCGTATCAAAGGTTTTCGCTGATATTTATGACATCAATACTCCTATAGAATTATTTGATGACGGACTTCATAACGATAGTCTTGCAAATGACAACATATACGGAAATGTTCTTCCTTTCATTACAGATAACACGATTGGGGATGCATATGCTATGGACATAAACAAAATTGAGCTGCCATTCAACTCTAAAGGTGTAATTGCAGATGTAAATATTGGGGGTAAAGCATTTGAATTTAATATTGAAATGATAGACGTATTAAATAATGTAGGTCGGGCAAAAACAACTGCATATATTCCTCTTCAGGGAGGTGGGGGTTCAACTGGGAAATATGATATGGGAGGATTTTTATTTTCTTCCGGATTTTTTCTGTCTGGCTATTCAAATGGGCAAATGTGGTCTAACGGTGTAGCCTCGGCAAGTCTTATTGAAGATTACCTTCCCGGTAATGTGGGAAGTGATTGGCGGGATCCTAAAAACGGAATTTATATTGTAAATAAAAGAGACCCTGCTTTTGGTTATAACTGGCAGAATTGGAAACAGGCTGTTTCACTCGGAGCGGAATTTTATGATGGAGATGGTGATGGAATTTATAATCCTGTTGACAAAAACTGGAACGGCACCTGGGATAAAACCGAAGATATGCCTCCATTAATTGGAGATGAAATAGCCTGGTGTGTTTATAATGATGCTTTACCTTGGCAGCAAAGAAGATGGCAGAGTGAGCCGCAGGGAATTGAAGTCAGGCAGACCATATTCGCAACTGAATTGACTGAATTGGAGAATGTAATTTTTATTAAGTATTCATTGTTGAATACAGGAACAGTAGCTGACTTAATGGACTCAGTATACTTCGGGATCTGGGAAGATGGAGATTTGGGTGAAGCAGCGGATGATGTAGTGGGATGCGATACATTGCTCAACTCAGGCTTTTATTATGGTAATCAGCCTGACGCTCAGTATGGTATTAATCCACCTGCATTTTTTTCTACAATTTTACAAGGTCCGATAGTTACAACAAATGATCCCAGTGACAGTGCTAAAAAAAACTACGGATCTCATATAGGAAGTGAAAACTTTCATGCAGCAAGGAACCTAGGAATAACAGCACATACATTTTATATGAACAGTGTTGCTCATCTAATTGATCCGGGAACTCCGCTGCAAGCCAGGAACTATTTGCGCGGATTCCCAGCCACTGGAATTTCTTTAGATCCCTGTATTCACTGGATTGGACAGGTAAGAGGTGGAGTTGATTGTCATGATGTTAACCCATTTTATTGGTTATCGGGCGATCCTGTTACCAACATCGGATGGATTGGAACTCAGAATGTGGATATTAGAAGCGTAGTGAGTACAGGCCCATTTCTTTTGGAAAAAGATAAACCGCAGGAAATTATAATTGCTTATATACTTGGAAGAGGAACAGATTACTTCAACTCAATTACTGTTGCAAGAGAAAATGTGCAAAGAGTAATTGCAGAATATGAAAGCAACTTTGCAACGATGACATACTCACCTCCAGCAGCAACAAATCCGGTTAACAGTTACGTGCTTTACCAGAACTATCCAAACCCATTTAACCCGGTAACAACTATAAGATATGAATTACCTCAGGATGGACAGGTAACAATTGATATATTCGATATTCTCGGTCAAAAAGTTG
>Ga0210074_1000167_pt1 | contig 25801 bp, 22 predicted proteins | sample China_Galinas_Co_FD_184860 | JGI IMG/M metagenome (GOLD analysis project Ga0210074, IMG submission 184860) | Wetland microbial communities from San Francisco Bay, California, USA, that impact long-term carbon sequestration -... | ecosystem: Environmental > Aquatic > Marine > Wetlands ... | reverse complement strand
TCAGCTTGTTTGACAGTTGGCTGGATCGTTATCAATACCTGATTGACCTGGGCAAAAACCTTGAACCCCTGGCTGATGCTGAAAAGACAGACGATATCCTGTTGCATGGCTGCCAATCGAAAGTCTGGTTGATTATCGAAGGAGATGCCGACGAAATAAAAATACGCGCGAATAGCGACGCGGCCATCGTTTCGGGACTGATCGCGCTGTTAATACGGGTTTATTCCGGTGCTTCCGCCGAGCAGATCATCGCATCCCAACCGCAGTTCATTACCGAAATCGGCCTGCAACAACATCTTTCAGCCACGCGTGCAAACGGCCTGCACGCCATGTTGCAGGCCATTAACAAAGCCGCGGTTCTTAGCCTGGAAAAAAAGTGACTGTCCAGAGAGCGCTTAACTAATACTACCTAGCTGCTTTCGCCCATTTGCTTCTGACGTATCTCCCATCGTTCCTGCGCATCCAGGCAAAGGGTCGCTATAGGACGTGCTTCCAGACGCTGGAGACCGATCTCTTCACCGGTTTCTTCGCAGAAGCCATATTCACCATCATCGATACGGGCCAGTGTCTTGTTGATCTTGTTGATCAATTTGCGATAACGGTCACGGGTACGCAACTCCAGGCTGTTTTCAGTTTCCCGGGTAGCGCGTTCGGCCTCATCCCCCACATCCCTGACCTCGGTCTGCAGGTTACTGATCGTTTCGCGGGACTCTTCAACCAGTTCATCTCTCCAGGTCATCAATTTCTGCCTGAAGTACTCGATCTGCAAGGGATTCATGTACTCTTCTTCGGGAGACGGTTTGTAACCTGCGGGTAATTTTACTGTTTTAGCAGTCATATTGGTCTAATAACTCCTTGAAAATCTGAGCATATATAATGTAATGCACTGATTATTATATATTTTTATAAAAATCAAGCCATTAGTCGACTCGATCAAGGTGCAGTGTTATATCCCAACTGGATAGAGACAGCAAGTTTTTTTTATTCACAGCCCGAATTTCTCACGCTATCATAAAAAATGGAAAAAATTCTGCTCGCCATCATTCGCGCCTACCAACTCGTTTTGAGTCCGTTTTTAGGACAACATTGCCGGTTTACACCGAGTTGTTCCCAATATACCCAGGAGGCAATTCGAAGGTATGGCGCAGCCAGGGGTAGCTGGCTGGGTTTTAAAAGAATTATTCGCTGTCAGCCATTCTGCGAGGGCGGGCATGATCCGGTTCCCTGAATTGACAGGATTCCGGAAACTGCCATCTACGAGCCCCGTCGTCAGGGGAGCAAGTTGAAACCGGTAACCGGCTGAAAAACCGACCTGGGCTATTATTTGATTTTGCGGAAACGACGGTAAAGTTTGTCAATACCCACAACACATACACCGACAATTACCATGATCAACAGGTGCTCACCTGTAAAAATGTGCGGCAGAACACCGCCCGGTTCAGTGAGATGCGCCATTACTGAAGGCGAAAAAAGCAGTGACAGAACACCGGTAATAGTGAGATAAATTGTTGCTCGCATGATTTTCATTCCTGTTTGACTTGTTCCCTGGCTAGCGTACCTTGACCTTGATAATTTCCTCGCCATCCGCGTCACTCAAATGTACCGCACATGCAATACAGGGATCGAAACTATGGATGGTACGGAGTATCTCAATCGGTTGACTCACGTCATATAACTGGTGATTGTCTTCAAGGGCGGCCTCGTAAGCACCCGGTTGACCTGCGGCATCACGCGGACCCGCATTCCAGGTACTGGGTACCACCGCCTGGTAGTTCTTGATGGTCTCATCTTCGATCACGATCCAGTGGGCCAGACCACCACGCGGTGCTTCCATAAACCCGACACCCTGCGCCCGTTTTGGCCAGCTGGAAGGTTCCCACAGCACTTCATTAAAGGTCCGGGTATCACCTGCTTTGACATTTACGATCAGCTCATCGAACCAGCCCTGCATGGCATCCGCAAATATCTTGGTTTCCAGAGTTCGTGCCGCGGTACGTCCCAATGTTGAGAATAAGGCTTCGACGGGAATATCCAGTGTTCTCAGGGTCATATCCACCAGTTCTGTCGTCTGCTTATCGCCGCTTGCGTAAAGCACCAGCACCCGCGCCAGTGGCCCAACCTCCATCGCATGACCTTTCCAGCGGGGTGATTTCATCCACGAATATGACTGCTCTACATCCAGGAACTCGTAGGGTGGCTGTGGACCGGTGTAGTTCAGATTGGTCTCGCCCTGGTAAGGGTGCAAGGGGGTGTTCTTGCCGTCCTTATAGTCATACCAGGAATGTGAAATGTATTCCTGAATTTCGTCTGCTGCATTCATGTCAACATCATGAATGGTGCTCAGATCACGGTTCAAGATGGCCCCGGCCGGTATCATGAAACCTGAAGGATCATCCATGCCATTGGACGGAAAATCACCATAGGTCAGAAAGTTCCCGAGACCTTCACCACGGCTGCCCCAGTCCTTGTAGAAACTCGCTATCGCCAGCGTATCAGGCAGATAAACCTGCTCTACGAAAACTTTCATCTGGTTAATAATGTCCTGGACCTGCGTAAGTTTTTTAGTATTGATAGCCGAATCCGAATTCAGGTCAATTGGACAGGGCACACCGCCAACGACGAAATTGGGGTGCGGATTTTTACCCCCAAAAATCGTATGTAAACGTGCGACATCACGTTGCCACGCCAATGCTTCGAGGTAGTGGGAAACCGCCATCAGGTTCGCCTCCGGTGGCAATTTATAAGCCGGATGACCCCAATAGGCCTTGGCAAATATACCCAGTTGTCCGGCTTCCACGAAACCCTTCAGTTTCTTCTGCATATCGGAAAAATAACCGGGTGATGATTTTGGATAGTTACTCAGTGATTGCGCCAGTTCCGATGTTGCTTTCGGATCGGCATTCAGTGCCGAGATGACATCAACCCAGTCCAGCGCATGCAGATGATAGAAGTGCATGACATGGTCGTGTATGTACTGGGCGCCGGCCATCAGGTTACGGATTAAATCCGCGTTCTTTGGTACCGGATAGCTAAGTGCATTTTCCACCGAGCGTATCGAGGCAAGACCATGAACCAGGGTACACACACCACAAATTCGTTGCGCAAACGCCCATGCATCCCGCGGATCACGGTCCTTCAGAATCACTTCAATTCCACGCACCATGGTGCCGGATGAATAGGCACTGACGATTCTGTCGCCTTCCACCTGGGCCTCGATCCGTAAATGGCCTTCAATTCGGGTTATCGGATCAACTACGATGCGCTCACTCATTTTATTCTCTCTCTGCTTAAACGTTCAGATAGTCAGACAATGCCTGGTACTGCCACTCACACTCGGCGTGTGCTGACCGATTGGAAGCATCCTCAATCAACGAACTGGTGTAAGCCATCCTGGCGCTCATGGCTGCCTGCCACGCAGGCCCCCCTGCCCTCGCTTGCGTCACCGGTGTGGTGGCTGCAACCGCCGCACGCGCGACAAAGTAACCGGCCTGGTCAGACCAATTACCTTCTGCTCCGCAGCGCGCATGGTTGTCAAAAGTTACTGCATGGGCAGATTTCAGGGCACTTGCCAGTTCTTCCTGCGTAGCATCCGCTTCCGCCGCCGTTTTAAGTACACGCTCCAGCCGTTTATCCCCGCTCAACGCGAGCACGTGTTGAACAAACAATGCTGCAACCTGCCTCTGTTGTAAGTCATCCAGGGCTTCAAGCGCTTTTCTGAAATCTGTGTCATTGCATAATTCACTCATTTCATCCTGCTCCTGCACAATTAATCTTCGGCCAGGTGTTCTGCCAGCGTTTCAGTCAGGCTTAACAACGGGATATCCATGTTGTATTCCTCCAGTCCGTCTTCCAGATGAATCCGGCAGTTTGAACATGCGCTGACAATCGCATCCGGCTTGACTTCATCAAGCTGTGCCTTTTTGCGCTCAAAGACCTTCAGCCGAATCTCATCTGCCCGCTCATTTGCACTGACCCCGCCACCCGCGCCACAGCACCAGTTCATCTTGCCGGCGTCCGGCATCTCCACAAAATTATCGGAAACCATATTGATCAGGTTTCGTGGCTCCTGGATGACACCACCGCGCCGGGATATCTGGCAGGGATCGTGGTAAGTGAGCTTGCGGGTCTCCTTGGTCGCTATTTTCAGACGCCCGTCCTTACGCAGGTCATCCATCACCTCGAGTATGTGACGTACCTTGAAGTTGAATGCCTTGCCCACCAGGTTGGGGCCATCCCAGCGTATGGCGGTGTACGCGTGACCGCATTCCGGGCTGATGACGGTTTTAACCCTGAGTTTGTCAGCAGCATCAACAATGCGCTGCACCAGCACGGCGGCTATATCAGAAACGCCAATCTGGATGCCGCTGTTGGTGGCCTCGAAAGCTTCAGAGGATATCGTCCAGGTGGTGCCGGCCTTATCGAATATTTTTGCAACGGCTTCAATAAATTCCGGGAAATTCATGATTTCCATCGACGACAGTAACAACATGTATTCCACGTCTTCCACATCGACCGGAATCTTTAACCCGGTATCTTCTTCAACGTGTTTGATTTGTGCCTGCAGTGCCGGCCACTTCACACCCATTGGGCTGCCGATGGTTACGGCCCGCGTCGTTGCACCGACCAGACCCTCGGGTGCCTGGCCTGCTGCGGCCATACCCTCACGTGTTTTACGAATCATCAATGCAATGTCATTGCCAACCGGGCATACCATCGAACAACGACCACACAGGGTACAACTGTCATAGACCAGTTCTTGCCATTCTTCGAGGAACTCGTCGTCGATCTTTTTACTCAGACCCAGCATTTTTCCGACACGACCCACCAGGGTGAACTCGGACTTCCAGATACGGCGAAGTGGTTCGGTCTTGTTGATCGGTGTGCGCTTCGGGTCACCGGTTTCGGTATAGAACAGGCAGGCTTCAGCACATAGACCACAATGCACACAACTGCTGAAAAAGGCCGCAACCGTTGAATCCACCTGCCGTTTAAAGGCATTAATGCCCTTCTCTAATGAAGCACTCATGATGCAACTCCCTTGTAACCGGATATCGCACCGTTGTACCAGCGTGCGAGAAACAAGGTGAATGCATGCATCAGCTTGGTGAAAGGAAATATCACCAGCAGCAGTTCAACACTCAGTATATGCACGGCCAGCAGGGACGGCGCAGTCAGACCAATCCGGTGAAAGGCAACATAACCTGTAATAACGGGCAGGAAGGTCAAAAACCAGGTTAACAGATCTTCGAAATTAGTCAGGAAACGCATGACCCGGTTGGTCAAGCGGTTTACCAGCGTCCCCAGCAAGGCAATAATGGTAATCACAGCAAAGGCGTCGATCACCGGTGTTGGCAAGGATGGCCAGCCAAAGCCGATAATGTCCTTCAGAAACAAAATATGAGGCGCGGAAAAAAAGCAGACTACAAATAAGCCAATATGGAAAATGTAGCCGAATACAATGGTAACGCTGGAACGTTTGAATGTCGTCCGGTCGGGGACGGTCCGCGTAAACACCGTTCTCAGACCACCAGACATCTCCCCACCCTTGGCTTCAGCAAGGTTGGCCTTTCTGCCAAGCAGCAATATCTCGAGGATTCGGATCACGACACCGGCAACGAAAATAATGGTTGCAATCTGCAGTCCGGGTCCACGTGCCCAACTCAGAAGTTCGATTTCGGTCATAGTCTCTTCCTCAATTTCTCTGGCCAATCAAACATCACCACCGCCATTTACTTTCGCAAGTCTTCGATGGTGGTCTTGATATGAATTTTGTTACTGGCGTTTTTCTTGCCACGATTCAAAGCGCCCAGCACCGCACCGGCGGCGACGGCCCCCGCAGTAGCGTAAACAGCGGTCTGCGAGAGGTTTTCAGTCGGCTTGGAAAGCGCCTTGTAAAAGCCTCCGCCATCCCAGAAATCCGGTTCCGAACAACCCAGGCAGGGATGGCCGGACTCGATCGGCCAGCTGAAACCGCCATTCCACTTGGTTGTTGCACAGGCGTTGTAAGTCGTCGGTCCTTTGCAACCGAGTTTGAACAGGCACCAGCCTTTCCTGGCACCCTCGTCATCGAAGGTTTCTGCAAAGTGACCCTTGTCATAGAATGGCCGTCGATAGCAACGGTCATGAATACTCTGACCATAAAATGCCTTGGGCCGGCCGATGTGGTCCAATTCCGGCAGTGAACCAAATGTCAGGTAATGCGCCAGTACACCGGTAATAACGACAGGGATCGGTGGACAACCCGGTACATTGACAATGGGTTTGTCGCTGATGATATCCTCGACGGAAACGGCGCCGGTAGGATTCGGATTGGCATGCGGAATTCCACCGTAAGTGGCGCAGGTACCCACGGCAATGATCGCCGCCGCACCCTTTGCACATTCAGTCAGCATTTCCAGATTGCTGATGCCTGCAATGGTCGAATAGCCGGGATTATCCAACGGAATCGAACCATCGACGATCAACAGGTATTTGCCGTAATTTTCTTCCATCGCAGCTTCACGGGCAGCCTCGGCAGCAGTACCGGCAGCGGCTTGCAGCGTATGATGGTAATCCAGCGAGATAGCGTCGAAAATCAGGCTCTCGATGGTGGATGTGTGTGCGCGTGTCAATGACTCCGTGCAACCTGTGCATTCCTGGAACGACAGCCAGATAACCGACGGCCTCCTGGCGTTCTCCAGTGCCCTGGCAATCATCGGTATCATGGCTGGCGGCAGGGCCATCATTGACGCTGTGGTTGCACAAAACTTCATAAAGCTGCGACGGGAAACACCCTGGCTACGTAATACCTCGCCCAGCGTGCCCTTTTTCGAGATTTCATCTTTCAGGGATAGAGCCTTCTTCATTTGTCGTCTCCGCAAATATTTACGTGTCTTGTGTCTCAACTACCTGTATGAGCTCAGTTAACGAGTTCGCCATATCCTCACGCTGAGATTTGAGGATGTCCGGCAATTTTGTAATTTCGATAAAACGACTGACGATGGCTTCATCTTCGTTGTAATGCGTAATCAGCCAGACGCCGGCATATCGGGTTTCATAAATATCACTCGGGCCAAGTGCATCCAGGCGCGCATGGACCTCGCCTTGCCCCAGCGTTTTGAGTATGGTTTCTTCTTCCCCTGGCGCCAGCGGAATGCTGCGAAGGTCAATTATGCTGGTCTCACCGCTTTGCAGCAGTTCTTCCAGCGCATGCCGGACCTCGTACAATATTGGCCGCGCATTCCAGGTAAGCTCATTGCTGGTCTGGATATTGAAGGGTGATGTGTTCATTTCCATTGCGGGGTCGCACCTGGTGTCAAAGCCGAATGGGCGGGTTGATTGAAAGCGGTGAAGTGCTTTTGGCGATCTGTTCTCCGGCCCGCACCCATAGACCAAGTAAATTGACTGCCTGTTCAACGGCAATCGGTAGTGCTGTTGCAACCGCAGGCGTGGGTGACAGACCCCATTCGATAAGCCCGGGTTGAATACCGATTAAAGCACGCTTAGCGGGCAAAGACCCGGTGAGACGCGCGATATCAAACAGGTCAAGCAGACCGACTTCGTGTGGACTGCGTCTGGCTGCACCAAGGAACGCATCCATTTCCCCGCCCGCCATTGTTTTTACTGTTCCGGCAGGCGCGTTTAATTCTGCGGCATCAAAAACAATCAGGTTGTCACTGTCTTCAATGTAAGCCGCCAGCGTAAAACTGAGTGTGCCGCCATCGACACAGGTAAGATTGGGTAAGTCAGGATACGTTGATTGGAGCAAATTCAATGCGTGGATTCCCGCACCTTCATCACTCAGAAGTGTGTTGCCGATACCGAGAATAAGCGTGTTTGAAAAATTCACACCGGTCGCTCTATACGTTTTGCATTAATCTTAAGGGAGCGGGAGGCCTTACAAATTGACACAGGTCAATATACATTTAGGAATACTAATATAGTGTTTAGCTTAGAGTTTTATGAATTTATCCGTCTTAAATGACAGTGCCTATAACGGAAGCAGAACCATGTGCCTCGGAATCCCCATGCAAATTTGCGAGATAAACGGCTTCATGGCAACCTGTGAAGCCAAGGGTGTTTTTCGCGATGTCAGCCTGTTCATGCTGCAGGATGAAGCCCTTGGGGTTGATGACTTTATCGTTGTTCATGTCGGTTACGCGATTCAAAAGATCACACCGCAGGAAGCACAGACCGCATGGGATCTTTACGACCAGATGCTTGCAGCTGAGTAATGCAATAAACCAACGATGCTAAACGCGACTTTGAACCCTGGAGCTAAACATGTGTGATACCTGCGGATGCAATATAACCCCGGCAAACAAACACCTGATTTCCAGCGGTGGCAGAATGGAAAAAACGGAAAGTGGCCGCGAGGCGATTACCGTACTGCATGACCTGCTGCATGAAAATGACCATACCGCCCTGCACAACCGCGAACATTTCAATGCCCATGGCGTGGTTGCAATCAACCTGATGTCGTCACCTGGTGCCGGCAAGACATCCTTGCTGGAGGCGACCATCAAGGTTCTCGGTGATGAATTTCGTATTGCGGTCATTGAAGGTGATCTTGAAACCGAAAACGATGCAGAGCGAATTCGCAGGCACGGCGTGAAGGCAATTCAGATTACAACCGGCAGTGCCTGTCATCTGGATGCACACATGGTGCATGATGCCGTCCACCAACTCGATCTTGCGAGTCTGGATATCGTCTTCATAGAGAATGTCGGCAACCTGGTTTGTCCTGCGAGCTTTGATCTCGGACAGCATAAGAATATCGTGCTGTTATCCGTCCCCGAGGGGGATGACAAGCCGGCAAAATATCCGGTGATGTTCCGCACGGCTGACCTTGTCTTACTCAGTAAGGCCGACCTGTTGCCGGTTTTGGATGATTTTGACCCGGCGCGCGCGGAAACTTACCTGCGCAACCTGGCCAACCCGGCTCCATTGATCCGCGTTTCGGCCAGATCAGGTGACGGTTTGGAAAACTGGTTACAGTGGATACGTGATACGGTTCAGCAAACTCAGCTTGAAAACAAGCCAGGCGAGTTTGCAGAAAAAATCCACCATCACCACCATCATCATGCTGCTGACCCACATCACGAACCAGGGCGTTCCCGACCATAGCGTCCATGACATTAACTGCCAACCAGTGGCTTGATCGGATACGCTCGCTGCCCCTGGAGCGCAAGCTCAAGATCATGAATGTCTGTGGTGGGCACGAACGCTCCATCACCATGGCCGGTCTGCGCAGCGCCCTGCCCGCCAATATTGAATTGATACCCGGACCGGGCTGTCCGGTCTGTATCTGCCCGGAAGAAGATGTTTTCGAGGCCATCCAGCTGGCCTCAAACGAGAAACTCATCCTGGTCGCATTCGGTGACATGCTGCGGGTGCCGGTCAACGTCAGGAAAAACCAGCTGCGAACGCTGGCCGAAGCAAAAGCACAGGGCGCTGACATTCGCCCCATTGCCTCTCCGGGCGAGGCGGTCAAAATTGCAAGGGCCAATCCCGGTCTGCCGGTCGTATTCTTTGCTGCCGGTTTTGAGACGACCGCGGCACCGGTAGCGGCCATGCTGGTTGAAGGCGTACCGGATAACCTGTTTGTATTGTTGTCCGGACGCCTGACCTGGCCGGCTGTAGCCATGCTGCTCGATTCCGGCGAAGCCGGTTTTGATGCCTTGATCGCACCGGGTCACGTGGCGACGGTGATGGGGCCGGAAGAGTGGCAGTTCGTGGTCGACCGTCATCATATGCCCGCTGCCATTGCAGGTTTTACAACACAAAGCCTGCTGGCGGCGATGTATTCTGTTTTACGCCAAAGGATTGATACCCGCTATTTTCTGGATAACTGCTACCCGGAACTGGTACGCAATGGCGGCAACCCGTCCGCCCAAAAGCATTTGAAGAAAGCTTTTGATGTTACGGATGCAAACTGGCGCGGGGTCGGCATCATCGCCAAGTCCGGTTTCGTCCTCTCCAGGCAATACAAGAAGCACGATGCGCGCAGGCATTTTCCGAGTTACGCCATTGATGCACGCAAGCGGGCCGGGGAAATGCCACCGGGCTGTGACTGCGCAAGCGTGGTACTTGGCAGGATATATCCCAACCAGTGCCGCTTGTACGGCAAGACCTGTGTACCGCGAAACCCGGTCGGACCCTGCATGGTATCCGACGAGGGAGCTTGCCGGATCTGGTGGTCCGGTGGCCTGCGGGCAAGCCCAGGTGCTGAAAGAAAGCGGTCGGGCAGCTGAGTTTGCGCAGTAGGCCCGGCAATACATGAGTGATTCAACGACCATGAAGGCCAGGAAAATCATTCTGAGCGGTATCGTTCAGGGCGTCGGCTTCAGGCCATTTATCTACCGTCACGCACTAACACATCAACTGCATGGCTGGGTACGAAATTCATCCGGTCGTGTCGAAATTCATGTTCAGGGTGATCAGCAAAACCTGGATGAATTTGCAAATACTTTACTCGAAAGTGCCCCTCACCTGTCCCGGCCTGTACTCGAATCTGTTGTGGAAATAGCCTGTTCAGACACATGTGAATTCCAGATATTTCCAAGCCTGGCAGATTCCGGGGCAGATATTCACCTGCCAGCGGACCTGTTCACTTGTGATGATTGCCTGCAGGAATTAAACGACCCGGACAATCGACGCCACCGGTATCCATTTATCAACTGTACACAATGCGGACCACGTTACACGCTGATTGAGGCCTTGCCCTATGACCGCCCCAATACCAGCATGTCCGGCTTCCCCCTGTGTCAAAACTGCCTCGCTGAATACAATGACCCGCTTGACCGGCGTTACCATGCAGAACCTGTTGCCTGCGTGGCGTGCGGACCTGCGCTGACTTATAGCGAAATCGGTAAGGATGTATTGACGGGTAATGAAACCGCATTGAAAGCAGCGCTTGCAGCACTGGCAGCGGGAAAAGTATTAGCCGTTAAAGGTATCGGCGGCTACCACCTGGTTTGTGCTGCCTGCGATGATGATGCTGTCAACCAACTGCGCAGGACAAAACCACGCCCGCACAAGCCACTGGCCGTTATGTTTCCGGCCATGCCCGGTGATAATCTTGCCATTCTCAGGCAATACCTGGTGCCGGATGATGTCGAACATAACCTGCTCGAATCAGCCGTGCGGCCCATCGTGCTGGTGCAGAAAAAATCACATGGCAATCTGTCTGAATCCATAGCACCCGGTCTGAACGAGGTGGGCGCGATGCTGCCGTACAGCCCGTTGCACCATCTCCTGCTGGCTGATTTTGGCGAACCATTGGTTGCAAGCTCCGCCAATATCAGCGGCGAGCCTGTCCTGACTGAAAACAGGGATATCGAACAACGGCTGGCACACGTAGCCGATGCCTTCCTGCACCATGACAGACCCATCGTAAGACCCGCAGATGACCCGGTATTCCGCGTTATCAATGATCGGCCGACAACGATCCGCCAGGGCCGTGGCCTGGCACCGGTGGAACTCGAATTGCCGTTCAGACTGGAACGGCCTGTACTGGCTGTCGGTGCGCACATGAAGAACACCATTGCACTGGCATGGGACAGGCGGGTCGTGGTCTCACCGCATATCGGCGAAATGGATAGCCTGCGCAGTTTGCTGACATTTGAACGCTGCATCTACGATCTCGAAGCGCTGTACCAGGTCAAGGCCGAACACATCGTGTGCGATGCACATCCAGGCTACACCTCCACACGCTGGGCGCACCGGCAGGCCGTGCCGGTTTTTGATGTATATCACCACCACGCACACGCCTCTGCGGTTTACGCCGAAACCCTGCTGAAGCATCGTGATTTGGATGATATGCTGGTATTTACCTGGGATGGTGTCGGACTCGGGCCGGATGGCACACTCTGGGGTGGCGAAGCACTGGCGGGCAAGCCCGGAAAATGGCGACGCGTTGCGAAATTTCGACCATTCAGATTGCCGGGTGGTGATCGTGCCGGCCGCGAGCCATGGCGGAGCGCGGCGGCCGTGTGCTGGGAGTCCGGGCGGGATTGCTCCCTGCAGGAAGCTTCTGATCCCTTGTTATTCAGTTTTTGGCAGCAGGGCAAAAATGCGCCGGTTACGACCGCCGCCGGACGCCTGTTCGATGCCGCCGCTGCACTTTGCGGTGTTTGTTCCGTCGCAAGTTACGAAGGCCAGGGACCGATGCAGCTTGAAGCGCTGGCGGCAAAACAGCCTGACCTGGAAAATTGCCCGTTGACCCTGCTTGAATTGTCAAGAAGCGATGACGTGATCTGTGCCGACTGGGAACCGCTGATAGCCATGCTGGTAAATAAATCATATACGTTAACCGAACGCGCAGCGCGTTTTCACTACTCGATGGCAAACTCGCTGTTGCAGCAGGCGCTACAGCTACGTGGCGACACCACGTTGAACCACGTTGGGCTGGCCGGCGGTGTGTTCCAGAATCGCGTGCTGACTGAATGTTGTATAGCGCTGCTGGAAAAAAACGGTTTTGCAGTAACATTGCCATTGATGATGCCGGTCAATGACGCAGGCATCAGTTTCGGGCAGATTGTCGAACACGGGTATAAAGGCAGACATTGACCATGCAGGATACTCACATCACGCTGGCACACGGCAACGGCGGCCGCCACATGCGTGAACTCATTGATGAAATATTTGCCAGGCATCTTGCAAACGACCGGCTGGATGTACGGGTTGATGCTGCCAGCCTGTCGTTGGATTCACGTGACGTGGTTTTCACCACCGATGGCTTTACCGTGCAACCACTGGAATTCCCCGGCGGGAATATCGGTTCGCTCGCGGTGCATGGCACGGTCAACGATCTCGCCGTTGCCGGTGCCATTCCGCAATACCTGGCTTTGAATGCTTTCATTGAAGAAGGCCTTGAAATCGCACAACTGGAACGCATCATCATCAGTCTCGCAAAGGCGGCCGACCAGGCAGGGGTCAAGGTCGTGGCGGGTGACACGAAGGTATTGAGACGGGGTGAAGGTGGCGGTCTTTACCTGGCCACCACCGGTATAGGCATCAGGAATCCCGGATTGAACCTGGGTCTCGAACAAATACGTGACGGCGATACAATCCTGGTGAGCGGTTCGGTTGGCGACCACGGAATCTCCGTGTTATTGGCGCGCGAACAGTTTGGACTGCGTGGTGACCTGCAGTCCGATAGTGCAAGTGTCTTACCGCTCACGCAGGCGCTCACCGGCATTGATGGTCTGCGTTTTATGCGTGACCCGACACGTGGTGGACTGGCGACCGTCTGTCATGAGATTTTGCGGACCACCCACATGGGAATCCGCATCGTGCAGGCAGACATCCCCATCAACGATCCGGTGCAGTCAGTGTGTGACATGCTGGGGTACGATCCCCTGTTCCTGGCCTGTGAAGGCAGGGTCGTCGCCATCGTTGCCGCGGAGCAAGCAGTTCAGGTGCTGGCGAAATGGCGGTCACTACCGGAAGGTAAAGATGCGGCGATCATCGGCACAGTTGATGGTGGAATTTCGCAGGTCCTGTTGCAAACCGCTGTTGGTGGTGAACGTTTTCTTGAAGAACTGGAAGACGACCCGCTACCCCGTATTTGCTGAGTGCCCGATAGAAAATTAAGCCCCGTGTTTGCAGGGTCAGGCACAATCCACACAGCGTAAAGCCGGCTTTAAGGATACAATGTTGTTCCGAATTTAATGGCACGCCGGCAGGTCACGAAACACATGAGTCAAACCACTGTTATCCGCAACGCAAAACTGGTCAATGAGGGCCATGTAACCGAATCCGACCTGTTATTGAAGGACGGTCGAATCGCGAAAATAGGCAGCGGCCTGCAAGCGCCCGCGGGCGCCGATATAGTAGACGCCGATGGCCGCCACCTGCTACCGGGAATGATTGATGACCAGGTACATTTCCGTGAACCGGGCCTTACCCACAAAGGTGATTTTTATTCTGAATCACGTGCCGCCATCGCCGGCGGTGTGACCAGTTACATGGAAATGCCCAATTCAAAACCACCCACCACCAATCTTGAACAATTGCAGTGGAAATACGCCCGAGCCGCCGAGACCTCAGCCGCGAATTACGGTTTTTATTTCGGTGCCACCAATGACAATATCGATGATATCAGGGCCCTGGATCCGGCATTGACCTGTGGTGTCAAGGTTTTTATGGGTGCCTCCACCGGCAACATGCTGGTAGATAATGAATCAACCCTGGCCGCCATTTTCCGGGATTCTCCGGTGTTAATTGCCACCCATTGCGAATCGACACCCATGATCATGGCCAATATAAAGAAGGCTGCAGAAAAATACGGGAAGAACATCCCCGTCACTGAGCATGCCAATATTCGCAGTGCCGAAGCCTGCTACGCTTCCAGCGAACTGGCCGTCGAGTTGGCAAACAGGTACCAGGCTCAATTGCACATACTGCATGTATCCACGGCGCGTGAACTCGACCTGTTCAAACCAGGCCCGGTCGCCGGTAAAAACATTACTGCGGAAGCCTGTGTACATTTTCTGCACTTTGATGATTCGCAATACACCCGATACGGCAACCTGATAAAGTGTAATCCTGCCATTAAAACCAGGGCAGACCAGGCTGCCCTGTTGGCCGCAATTGCCGATGGCCGCCTCGATATCATCGCGACCGACCATGCGCCGCATACCATCGCAGAAAAATCCGTGGACGACTACCTGACCGCTCCGTCAGGTCTGCCGCTGGTACAGGATGTATTGGTCGCTGCGTTGGAACTGGTACACGATGGCAAACTTGACATGCATACTGTTATACGTGGTATCTGCCATAACCCGGCGATACGTTTCAGTGTCGTGGAGCGGGGTTTTATCCGTGAAGGCTACCATGCGGACCTGGTATTGGTGAACATGGATGGTACGACGGATGTAACCCGTGAGCGCGTTTTGTCACGTTGTGGCTGGTCACCTTTCGAAGGTCGACGCTTTCGTAGTAGCGTTGATGCTGTGTGGGTCAACGGCGCACTGGCGTTCGATGGTACACACGTAATTGAGCACGGCGCCGCTGAACGCTTGCAGTTCAATCACAGCAAACGTTAACGGGGACTTTTGCTTAAAATGAATTCTGCTGTTAACCTGCGATTCTTTTAACACACCGGGAGAGAACTATTCATGGGATTTCTGCAAGGAAAACGTGCACTGATCGTTGGTGTAGCCAGCAATCGATCCATCGCCTGGGGTATTGCCGAGGCAATGCATCGTGAGGGTGCCGAACTGGCCTTCACCTACCAGACTGAAAAATTAAAATCACGCGTAGAAAAAGTGGCCGAAGCCTGTGGATCGAACATCATAATTCCCTGTGATGTCGCTTATGATGAGCAGATCGAAGCCGCATTCACAGAGCTTCGCAAGCACTGGGACTATTATGACATTCTCGTTCACGCGGTCGGTTTTGCGCCGCGGGAACAATTGGTCGGTGATTACATGGAAGCGGTTACCCGCGAAGGCTTCCAGATCGCCCATGATATCAGTTCCTACAGTTTCGTTGCGCTGGCCCAGGCCGGTCGCAGCATGATGAGTGGTCGTAACGGTGCCCTGTTAACACTGACCTATATGGGCTCTGTAAGGGCCATGCCGAGTTATAACGTCATGGGCCTTGCCAAGGCCAGCCTCGAAGCAAACACGCGCTATATGGCGCAAAGCCTGGGTCCCGAAGGACACAGGGTCAATGCGATTTCTGCCGGTCCCATCAAGACGCTTGCTGCTGCCGGTATCTCGCAGTTCAGGAAGATGCTTGATCATGTGCAGGGAACGGCCCCCTTGAGACGCACCGTGACCATCGAAGATGTGGGTAACGTGGCGGCATTCCTGTGCTCGGATCTTGCAGCGGGTGTGACCGGTGAGATCACGTATGTGGATGCGGGTTACAACATCCTGGGCATGGCGGAACTTGGAAGAGACGCAGTGCAGAACGAGTGACCCTAACCATTGATCTGATAAAAAAAGGGTGCGTAATGATTACGCACCCTTTTTTGTTATCCAGGCCGGCCGAAGCCGTGCCACGCTAAATCAGAAACCGACTACTTAATCCGGTCCTCATACACCTCGACCTGGGCAGTGGCCCGCAATTGACGCATCAGCGCTGAATTCTCGAGGCTGGCATTTCCATTGGCAATGACCCTTGCATACTGCTGGGCCAACGGGTTGCCGTCTTCCAATTTACCCTGTACAACCGCATCCAGCTGAACGAGTGCAAAGCCATTGGCAGTTGGCAAAACAGCATCAACTGCATTGTCATTGAGCGGTGCTGGCAAACGGAAAACCGCCTTCACCAACTCCGCATCGGGGAAAACTGAATTACGTTTGACTGCATCTTGACGCACGAACTCCAGACCGGATTCGGTGGCGAGTGTTTCAAGATCAGAATCGCCATTTTGTAAAGCTTCGAGTAACTCATTAGCCCTGATGTTCGCATTATCATTGGCGAGGTTGTCAGTCAGCGTTGCAATGATTTCATCGCGCACTGTATCAAGCGGTTTCACGGTCACCGGCAGGTGCTCCTTGAGCTTGATCATGACCAGGTGGTTCTCATCCAGGTTGATCGGATCGCTGACCGAGCCCTGCAATAGTACCAGGTCAGAGAAAGCGGCTTCGACGACCTCGGAACTGGCTGCAACTCCCTCCCCGCCAGAACGTGAAAAAGGACCAACCGTATTTACCGGTAACCCCATAACCAGGGCGGCACTTTCCAGCGTTGTCGGATCCTCATAAATGAGATCTACAAGCCGGTCGGCCTGTTCAAGAAATGCACGGGCTGCATTTTCATCTTCATATTCCTTTAACAGGGTGGGCCGGGCCTCCTCATAACTCATGCCGGTAGCTTCACGTATGTCCCTCAACTGGATGACATGCCAGCCAAAACCCGTCCGAACCGGATCGGAAATCGGTGTTTCCGGTGATAATTCATACATTGCGTTTTCGAAAGCCTGAACCATCACACCCGACTCTACCCAACCCAGATCACCACCTGCTGCAGCGGAACCCTGATCCTGCGAATATTCCTTTGCCAGGGTGGCGAAGTCCTCACCATCCCGTGCGCGTTTAGAAAGGTCTTCAGCCTTTTGCCGGGCTGTTTCGACTTCGGCTTCACTCGCATCGGCGGGAACTTCAATAAGAATATGCGACACCTCTCGCTGTTCGGGGCTGATAAAACGTGCTTTTTGAGCTTCAAACTGTTCACGCAGGACATCTTCATCAGGGGGTAAACCGGCCGGCAGAGTTGCCGCATCCAACTCGATATACTCAATAATGACCTGTTCTTCGGTTTGGTAATCCCCGGTGTGGGAGTCATACCAGGCTAGAATCTCGGTTTCATCGAACACCGGCGCCGGCTCAAGCTCGACAGCGGGTACCAAAACCACGTCAAAGGACCTCGTCTGATCAAGCAAGCCAACCAAATCCCTAATTTCGACGGAGGTTGCGATACTGCCCTCAGCGATGCTCCGGGGTAATTCGCTGATCACGAACTGTGATCGCATTTCTGATTGAAATTGTTTTGGTGTCATGCCCTGGGAAAGCAATCTGCTTTGATAGACATCGGCATTGAACTGACCATCAACCTGGAAAGCCGGGATCTGGCGAATTTCTTCAGCCAGCGTTGCGTCATCGACATCAAGCCCCATTGATTGCGCTGCCTGCGTAATCAGTTCCTGGTCAATCAGGCTGTCCAGGTGCTGGCGTCGAACAACCAACTGGTCGTACTGCACCGGGTCGTATGCGGCGCCCATAATAGACTGCATACGTCTGCGGTAATTGGAGAAACTCTGATTGAAATCATTTGTAGTAATTTCAGTATCATTGACCCTGGCGACGATATTTTCACCGCTGGATGTGAAGTATGAGTTAACGCCTACCAAGGCAAAAGGAACGACCAGTATGCCAAGGATAGTGAAGGCAAGAACTCCGGTCAGTCTTTCACGAATCGATTGAAGAACCATGGTTTAACAACCTTTCCAATTTGAAATCAGATAAGAAAAAGGCGCCTTGAAGGCGCCCTTTTCTTACATATGGCGGAGTGGACGGGACTCGAACCCGCGACCCTCGGCGTGACAGGCCGATATTCTAACCAACTGAACTACCACTCCACGTACGATGGTGGGTGCTGAGGGGATCGAACCCCCGACCCTCGCCTTGTAAGGGCGATGCTCTCCCAGCTGAGCTAAGCACCCCCGCTCGAAGGCGCGCTAGTTTACGGCATCCTTAAGGGCTTTACCAGCCTTAAATGAAGGATTATTGGATGCCTTGATTTTAATGGTTTCACCCGTACGTGGGTTGCGACCAGAACGTGCTTCGCGACGTTTTACAGCGAAAGTACCGAAACCAACCAGGGATACGGAACCACCTTTTTTTAGCGCTTTTGTTACAGAAGCCGTAAAACCGTCAAGAGCCCGACCGGCGTCCGCTTTACTCAGACCGGAATCGGCCGCAATTGCATCTATTAATTCAGATTTATTCATTTATGCACTCCATTTTTTTCAAGTGTCGATTGTGTAAGATGAAGACTTGAACATGATCTTCAGCGTCTAACCCCCACTGAAAAATCCGCTGATTGCGAAAGTTCACAAAACTCCCGCAAGGCCTTACGAATAAAGGCCTGCAAGCCGAATCGCCATGGTAATACACGACTCTGTTGTGACGCAACAGGTATTAAGCAATAAGGCAACTTTTTGCATTAATATAGACGCCCAAGCGATTCAAATGGCTCGGAAGACTGATTTTTGTAAATTTAAAAAAAGTTTTGAAATTCGGTCAAAAAATTGGCCAGGCCTCATGAAAGGGCCAACCCTGACTTGGGAGATCAATATCCCAAAACGCCGCCCCGCGATCTCCCGCGGGGCAGATAGATAATCAGTGCGGTCTTGTGTCCGCTTCCGCAACTTCAGTCAGCGAGTTTTTCGATCCAACTGCACCGGGTAATGGCTTGGGAAAATCAACCAACGCAATCTCAAGCACCTCATCGATGGTTTTGACAGGATGTATATCCAGCTTACGCAGGATATTTTTTGGGATATCGGTCAGGTCCTTTTCGTTTTCGGATGGAATAATTACGGTCTCAATTCCACCACGATGCGCTGCCAGGAGTTTCTCTTTCAAACCACCGATCGGCAGTACGGTGCCACGCAGCGTAATTTCACCAGTCATGGCAACGGTCGCGCGCACCGGGATTTTTGTAAGTGCAGACACCAGTGCCGTACACATGCCGACACCGGCACTCGGGCCATCTTTAGGTGTCGCGCCTTCCGGAACATGCACATGCATATCAAATTTCTGATAGAAATCCGGATCCAGTCCCAGTTCCTCTGCCTTGCTCCTGACCACCGTCATGGCAGCCTGGATCGACTCTTTCATCACCTCACCCAGCTGGCCGGTCTGCTCCAGTTTACCTTTACCCGGCATTAACATCGCTTCAATCTGCAAAAGCTCTCCACCCACCTGGGTCCAGGCGAGGCCTGTGACCTGGCCAATGGCATTATTTTCCTCTGCAAGACCATAACGAAATTGTTTAACACCCAAAAAGGACTGCAGGTTGCGGGCAGATACATTCACCTTGCGAAGTTTTTTGTCGAGCGCCAGTTTTTTAACCGATTTACGGCAGATCTTTGCAATTTCACGCTCCAGGTTCCGTACCCCGGACTCACGTGTGTAATAACGCACAATATCAACCAGCACCTGATCGCTGATCGATATTTCGGTACCACGCAAACCATGTTGTTCCATTTGTTTGGGTAACAAATATTTGATCGCGATATGCAGTTTCTCATCTTCTGTATATCCGGGGATACGGATAACTTCCATACGGTCGAGTAGCGGACTGGGAATATTCAGCGTGTTAGCGGTCGCCACGAACATCACATCCGACAAATCAAAATCGACTTCAAGGTAGTGGTCGTTGAAGGCATGATTTTGCTCCGGATCCAGCACCTCCAGCAGTGCCGAGGAAGGATCGCCACGAAAATCCATCGACATCTTGTCCAGTTCATCCAGCATGAACAGCGGATTGCGTGTACCCACCTTGGCCATGTTCTGCAACACACGCCCAGGCATGGAACCAATGTAAGTACGCCTATGACCGCGTATTTCCGCCTCATCACGCACGCCGCCCAGTGACATACGTACAAATTTGCGACCGGTGGCCCGGGCGATGGAACGACCGAGGCTGGTCTTGCCGACACCCGGAGGCCCAACCAAACACAAAATAGGTCCTTTTATAACCTTGACCCTTTGTTGTACGGCCAGGTATTCAAGAATCCGTTCCTTGACCTTTTCGAGCCCGTAGTGATCAGCTTCGAGTATGGCCTCAGCGTCCGACAGATTTTTACGAATGCGGCTACTCTTTTTCCAGGGTACATTCAGCATCCAGTCAATATAATTCCTGACCACGGTGGCTTCGGCCGACATGGGCGACATCATTTTCAGCTTGTTGAGCTCGGAAGTCGCTTTTTTCTTGGCCTCGGCATTCATACCCGCTTTTTCGACACGGCTTGTCAGGTCATCCATGTCATTCGGCGCATCATCCATATCACCCAGTTCTTTCTGGATGGCCTTCATTTGTTCGTTGAGATAGTATTCCCGCTGGCTTTTCTCCATTTGGGTCTTAACCCGGCCACGGATACGCTTCTCAAGCTGCATGACCTCGATCTCACCATCAACAAGGCTCATGAGCTTTTCCATGCGCTCTGAAACGCTGCTCATTTCCAGTAACGCCTGCTTCTCCTCAAGACGAATACTCAAATGCGCAGCCACGGTATCAGCAAGGCGGCTGGGATCCTCAATACCGGCAAGCGTGGTCAGCAACTCGGGGGGAATCTTCCGGTTCAGTTTGACGTATTGCTCAAACAGGGACACCAGTGATCGCATGGACACGTCGAGTTCCTGCTGGGTACGGGTCTCACCGACCGGCAGCAGGTCCCACCAGGCTTCAAAATAACCATTCTCATCAATGAACTTGCTGATCCTGACCCTTTCACCACCCTCGACCAGCACCTTGGTTGTGCCATCCGGCAATTTCAGCAACTGTAATACCGTTGCCAGTGTCCCTACGTCAAACAGGTCTGCTTCTGATGGTTCATCAATTTCTGCGCTGCGCTGGGTGACCAGCACAATACGCTTGTCAATATTCATGGACTGATCAAGCGCAAGTATTGACCGGTCACGTCCAACAAACAGCGGAATCACCATATGCGGGTAAACCACCACGTCACGCAGTGACAATACCGGCGTGGGTTGCATGTTCCCCTTTTGTTCCAGCGAAGACGTATCGGGGGAATCCGGGTCAGGTTTTGCTATATCGGACTTTGCCATCATATTCCTTATCAATCTTACCGGTATTTGCGTAATACAAACCGGCCAGTCAAACAAATGTAAGTCAGGGCGAAGTGCCCTTCAAGTGGATATCGGGAAATATGGGCTCGGGTTTGGAAAATTCAATGCTAGAACAAGTATGTCTTTACAACAAAAACCAAATTCACAGTCGCAGAGCTTACACGCCGGTTCCTGCGATAGTGCCATAAATGCATGATTGCACGTAAAAATGCGGGACCCCCATTAATTCAACCCGGAATTTACTGACCAAAAATCAGGTTTTGAATTGGATGAGGGGAAAAAATAGCGATTATTCGCCCGAAGCAGCCTGGTTTGGCACGTTCTCATAGACGATAAAAGGCTCTGACTCACCATCAATGACACTTTCATCGACCACGACCTTGGAAACGTTCTCCAATGAGGGCAACTCATACATGCTGTTGAGTAATGTACTCTCCATAATCGTACGTAATCCCCGAGCACCCGTCTTGCGGGCCATGGCGCGCCGGGCGATAGCTTGCAACGCTTCCTCCCGTATATCCAACTGCGCACCTTCCATTGTAAAAAGTTGCTGGTATTGCTTGACCAACGCGTTTTTGGGCTCGACCAATATACGGACCAGGGCGATTTCGTCCAGTTCCTCAAGCGTGGCAACGACCGGTAACCGACCGACAAACTCTGGAATCAAACCGTATTTGACCAGGTCTTCCGGTTCAACATCCCTAAGCAGTTTGCCAATGTTTCTCTCTTCCTGACGACTCCGGACTTCTGCTGCAAAGCCGATACCGGATGCGGAAGAACGGGACTGGATTACTTTTTCCAGACCAGAAAATGCGCCGCCGCAAATAAATAAAATCTGGCTGGTATCAACCTGCAAAAACTCTTGCTGCGGGTGTTTACGGCCACCTTGCGGCGGTACCGAGGCAATGGTGCCTTCAATAAGCTTTAACAGCGCTTGTTGTACGCCTTCACCAGAAACGTCACGCGTAATTGAAGGGTTCTCTGCCTTGCGTGAGACTTTGTCAATTTCATCAATATAGACTATGCCAGTCTGGGCCTTGTCGACATCATAGTCACATTTCTGTAACAGTTTTTGAATAATGTTTTCAACATCTTCACCGACATAGCCGGCTTCAGTCAGTGTCGTGGCATCGGCTATGGTAAATGGGACGTTGAGCATCCTGGCCAGCGTCTCAGCCAGCAGGGTCTTACCGGAACCCGTGGGCCCGATCAGCAGGATATTACTCTTGGACAGTTCTACATCATCTTTGGAGCGCTTTGGCTCAAGGCGCTTGTAATGATTGTACACAGCAACAGCAAGTATCTTCTTCGCGTGCTGCTGTCCAATGACGTAATCATCGAGAAACGCGTGAATTTCCTTGGGTGTAGGCAGCTTTTCGCGTTTATCAGCGCCCACCTCATCCAGTTCTTCACGAATGATGTCATTGCACAACTCAACGCATTCATCGCAGATATAAACACTGGGCCCTGCAATCAGCTTGCGAACCTCGTGTTGACTCTTGCCACAAAACGAACAATAAAGAATTTTGCCGTCGTTGCCTGTCTGTTTTTGATCGCTCATATCAGTTTTTCCAGCATCCTGCGGAAAATATTACTATTTATTGCTGCCAGAGTCATCCTTTCGACTTTCAATTAGTTCATCTATCAGCCCGTAGTCTTTTGCTTCAACCGGCCCCATGAAGTTATCGCGCTCGGTATCGGTTGCAATGGTCTCAACGGACTGACCTGTGTGGAACGCCAGCAAGTCGTTCAATTGTGAACGTATCTTGAGGATTTCACGGGTATGAATTTCGATGTCGCTGGCCTGTCCCTGGTAGCCACCCAACGGCTGATGAATCATCACCCGCGAGTGTGGCAGGCAAAATCGTTTGCCCTTGGCGCCGGCGGTCAGCAACAAGGCACCCATACTGGCCGCTTGCCCAACGCACATGGTGCTTACGTCGGGTTTGATAAACTGCATGGTGTCATAAATAGCCAGACCTGCACTCACTGAGCCGCCAGGGCTGTTGATATACAGGTTAATATCCTTGTCCGGGTTTTCCGATTCAAGGTACAGCAACTGGGCCACGATGACATTCGCAGTGTGGTCATCGACCGGCCCAACCAGGAAAACCACACGCTCCTTAAGCAAACGTGAATATATGTCGTATGCGCGTTCACCACGGGAGGTCTGCTCGACCACCATGGGTACAAGATTCAGAGCACGTGTTTCACTTTTCATGTTATTGACCCGCCGCCTTTGTTGCTGCATTGATGGCTTCCTGGAAGCTCATCGGCTTATCTGTCACTTTAGCGTTATTGACAACCCAGTCAACCACCTGGTTCTCCAGTACCGAGTTTTCCACCACCTGCAAGAGACGCTGATCGCTGTAGTACATCTGCACCACCTCCCTCGGCTCTTCATAGGTCTGGGCGATTAACTCGATGGCTTCACGCACTTTGGCACCATCGATCCTTATTTCGTTTTGCCGGGCCAGTTCCGCCAACAACAGACCGCTCCGGACCCGCTTTGTGGCCGGCTCTTTAAAGTGATCAACCATTTCCCTGGTGACGTCAAGCTTGGCGCCTCGCAACACCTGTTGCAACAGGTTATGGGCTTCATTGGTAACGATACTGGCAGGTACTTCAAGATCCGGATGCATCTCCAGCAGACGCTCTGTCAGCTGAGTTTTAAGTTGAGTACTGACTGCCTGGCCCAGTTCGCGCTCGAGGTTTTTGCGTATTTCTGCCTTGAGTTCTTCAACATCGCCGCTGTCAACACCGAATGACTTTGCAAATTCCTCATCTACTTCAGGTATTTTCCCTTCCTGAACATTGGTCACTTTGAGGCTGACATCAGCCTTCTTGCCAGCCAATGCTTTTTCACGGAAATCGGCAGGGAACTCCAACTTGACTTCTTTTTCATCACCGGCAGACATTTTTCGAACCACTTTTTCAAGCGCTTCAAACCCTGACTCACCCAAAATGATTGCCATTCTGAGATTGTCTTTTTCCGGGATCGTCTCTTCACCGGTTTTCGCAGAATACTCGACCAGAACCTGGTCACCATCAACCGGTTTGCGCTCGACATCGTTCCATTGGATCCGCTGTTTCTTCAGGGTCTCCAGCATCTCCGTGATATCGGCATCCACAACGCTGACGTCCGGGCGTTCAATGGTAATATCGGTAACATCGATCGAACTCAGCTCCGGGTAGGTTTCTATGATCGCGTTGATTTCAAGACCGGAGTCATCCAGTACCGGTTCTTTTTCAACCCTTGGGTTGGACGCAATACGCAACGACTCCTTCTCAACGGCCTCTTGCAAAGCTGTCTGTGCGGTTTGCTGAATTACTTCCTTGGTTGCCTGGGGACCATAGCGCTGGTTTAGCACGCTGAATGGAATACGACCGGGGCGGAAGCCTTTGAGCCTGACCTGCTTGCCAATTTCACGCAAGCGCGCATTGATTTGCTTTTTAACTTCTTCCGCGGGTACCTGGATTTTCAGTCGTGTTTCCACTGTACTGATATTTTCAACTGAGACTTGCATGAATTGTGTCAACCTCTTGGTGATGTCTCGTCGTGCCGACGGTGGCGGGTTACATGGTGCGAAAGGGGAGACTCGAACTCCCACGGGTTACCCCACTGGAACCTAAATCCAGCGCGTCTACCAATTCCGCCACTTTCGCTAAACGTTTTCCGAACTGATATCCCGTCCAGGAGCCTTTGTGTTTTGGTGGGCCATGTAGGAATCGAACCTACAACCTGCGGATTAAGAGTCCGATGCTCTGCCAGTTGAGCTAATGGCCCATTGGTCAAAACAGATTCAACGATCTGTTTTCAAAAAAATGGGGTGGACGATGGGGTTTGAACCCACGACCGCCGGAATCACAATCCGGAGCTCTACCAACTGAGCTACGCCCACCATTGTTTCTATCTGCCGTTCTAACTATACCACTCACATGGCGCGCCCGGCAGGACTCGAACCTGCAACCCTCAGCTTAGAAGGCTGATGCTCTATCCGATTGAGCTACAGGCGCTTCGTCAAGTCTTACATTTTGGTCGGGGTGGAGAGATTCGAACTCCCGACCCACTGCTCCCAAAGCAGTTGCGCTACCAGGCTGCGCTACACCCCGAAACCGGTTAACCTATCGATGTTACGGACTCAACCAAATTGCGTCAATCCATTTACATCGTTTTGGGCAATCAAATCCCTGATAAATTCAAAAGGCCACCCTTTTGAAGATGGCCTTTCATAATATGGCGCGCCCGGAGAGATTCGAACTCCCGACCGCCCGGTTCGTAGCCGGGTACTCTATCCAGCTGAGCTACGGGCGCGCTGTGTTCCCTCATTAAAACGTAAGCTTTACGAGGGCTGCGAATTATCCGTGCGACACCCTTGCTTGTCAACTGTTGCCGCCGTTCATTTTGCATCTGTTGGGGCATTCCCCATGAAAGTACAAATCCAAGATAAACCGGCGTGTTTGGTCGTATACTACTGAGCAATCAGTTT
>Ga0210074_1000165_pt1 | contig 25874 bp, 21 predicted proteins | sample China_Galinas_Co_FD_184860 | JGI IMG/M metagenome (GOLD analysis project Ga0210074, IMG submission 184860) | Wetland microbial communities from San Francisco Bay, California, USA, that impact long-term carbon sequestration -... | ecosystem: Environmental > Aquatic > Marine > Wetlands ... | reverse complement strand
TCTGCACCTGATGATGATCAGTTTTTACCGGCCCGAGGGTCAGCGCAGTCGCATTTTGATCGAACAGCAGTCCTTTCCTTCAGACCGCTACGCGGTTGAATCCCAAATCCGCATGCATGGTCTTGACCCGCTTGAGTGCCTGGTTGAGATCGCACCCGCGGGAGATGCATATAACATCAACGAAACAGCAATCGAGGATTACCTTGCCGCGCATGGCGAACAGGTGGCGCTGGTATTGTGGCCCGGTGTGCATTACGCCAGTGGTCAGTATTTTGACCTGACCCGGATCGCAAATGCAGCACATAAAGCCGGTGCCCGTTGTGGTTTTGACCTTGCACATGCGGTTGGAAACGTTCCCGTGGACCTGCGTGGCAGCGATGTCGATTTTGCCGTTTGGTGCACTTACAAATATCTGAATTCGGGTATGGGGGCAATCGCCGGCTGTTTTGTGAATGAGCGGCATGGAGATCGTCATGACCTGACCCGCCTGCACGGCTGGTGGGGTACGGATCCCGAGTCGCGCTTTCTGATGGCGCCTGAATTTATACCCGCCCGGGGGGCGGAGGCGTGGGTTTTGTCCAACCCGCCAATCCTGTCCATGGCGCCCATAAGGGTCGCTTTGGAGCTATTTCAGCAGGCAGGCATGACCGCGTTGCGTAACAAGTCAGTGGAAATGACGGCTTACCTGGAACAGCTGATCCGCTCTGAACTGGAGGACTCGCTGGAAATCATCACACCGGCAGACCCGCAACGCCGTGGCTGCCAACTCTCCCTGCGGGTGCTGGCCGGACGTGATGCCGGACTGGCACTTTTTCAGCAACTGGAAAAGGCCGGAACGATACCCGACTGGCGCGAACCGGATATCATCCGGGTGGCGCCGGTGCCGCTGTACAACCGCTTTGAAGACTGCTGGCTCCTCGTAAACCAGGTCAAGGGTCTGCTGGGCAAAACCTGACCGGATCATACGAAAGATAACGCCGTATCAACCCCGCCAGGGCTCGTTGGCCCGGTAGCCTATTGGCAGGCTACCGGAGCCGTCAGTTTAATCGTGTTATCAGTACGATCAATTGAACCGCTCAGGGGCGAATTGAGCAGGTAGTCCAGGTTCCAGGTCATGTTGTCTTCGTCGACAATGCTCCGGGTGAACAATCCCACGGTTTCAACCGTAATGGGATTTTCAGCACACACCGCACAAAAACCACTGAACTGAAGTAACGATGATTCAGGGTTGGTGGAACTCTGCGGTTCCGGCGCACCTATCAACCAGACCGGTTTGCCGGAATCATCATAAATGTAATGCACAAATGCCTGCGAAGTCTTATTGACCACCACCGTGGCACCGCCTACACCCTCCGCCGTTCGTGACCAAAGCCCGTTATAGCTGCGCTCAGCTCCGCTGACCAGCGGGCAGATCGGCGGCAAACTCGGGCGTTCCCTGTCACTGCCGTTCTTCCCAAATAGTACAAATGAGAATATTGAATCTTCTTCCGCCAGCAGGGTGACAGATACATGACCCACGGGGGTCGATTGTTGCAATGTTCCATCGTTGGTAAATCGCAGCAGTTCCGCTACCCAAACATTACCCGCCGGCTCCGGAGCAGAAGCAAGGTACCACGCAGGCTGGCCCTGTTCGTCATAGGTATACCAAAGGAAAGCACGGTAACCACCGCTGGATGTATAGTCAAAACCCTGGCTAAGGTCTTCACGCGAAGACGCCTGCCACAATCCCGAACGCAATGTTACGGGCGTACCCGAGAAGCTCAAATCAGCCCTGATTTCAACATCTGCGGGGTAAGTACTGGTGTTCTTAAGCACAGCGAACCACCGACCCGGAACGGCATTGTTGCCGGTGATGCTCAGGCTGGGACCATTGACGCCTGACCCCGAAGCCGAGGCCAGCGGCGCATTGGTCATATCCGGCGCAGCGACGAAGGGCGCATTGGTAAATGCCTGGTCGAAGTTGACGCGGTAAAGTTCCAGCTTAAGGGCCGCGTTTTGCTGACTATCGGCACCCGTTGCCGATGTCGAAATGGTAAATGAGTCCGTTCCCGGCGGTATATCGAAAAATATGCGGTCATTGGTGCCGCCGCCATTGACCGTTAAACCACGGTTGACGCCATTCATCAACACCAGTGTTTCGGGGGCTGCAACACCTGTCTTGGAAAAATTAACTGGAATAATACCGATGTTATTCGGGCTTTCGCGACGTGTTCCGATACCAACAGCACCGATCAATTCGGTTCCCGGCACAGCACTTACATTGTCCCATGAAACCCGAATTTTCTGGTTTGCACCGTTTGCCACGATTCCACTTCCGCTTGCCCGCAAGGGTGATGGGGTATCACTACTCACCACTGCAGATTTGATCGTTACCTCATCCTGGGCTTTGGTTGCTTCCCAGTTCTGTACCAATACCCAGTACTCACCTGCGACCGGGGTGAATAAATCACATAACTCAATTGCTGTTGGCGAGGTGCTGGCACAGAGTTCCTCGCTTTCCTGGGCGATGTGATCACCATTGGTATCCAGACCGACAAACAAATCCACATCGGCAGACGTGGTTTGCAGCGTTTCAGTGTGCAGCCATAAAGTGTCCGCCGGAACACTGTGCCATACGGTCATCACACCGGTGCCGCCATCGTAAGGATCATCATCGGTCGGATCCTGCGGAAGATTTTCTACTGTTAATGTCGGTAAAACCAGGCCGCCGCTGCTGAAGGTGGCATCCGGCATCGCTGACAGGCCGTCGAGTTCAAATTCTTTCCAGCCGGATATTTCAGCGGTGTCAATTGACCATTCAGAGGGCAAGGCGCCACCATCGGCATAGACAGCCACGGGGAATACTGCATCGGGGAGTCCGTTTGAACTGAGCCGCACTTCACCGTAAACCCATTCACCGACCAATTCGGATTGCGTCAGGTCAATGTTTATCGTTAATACCCGGCTGGCGTCCTTCGCCAGGGTGAAATTGGCCGGTGTAATACTGACCGATACACCGCTTTCAAAGCCCGCTGCCGACGCGCTCCAGGCGGCACCACCGGCCAAATCGGTCACCGTACGTTGAAAACTACAGGCGTTGTGACAGGCGGTATCGACGAGCCCCGGTAAATTCAGATTTTTGGGATCGCCACCCAGGTCGGGATCCGCTGAACGGAAATTACTTTCAGTTTCTTTCAGATATAAACCCATGTTAACCGCCAGATCGAGACGCGGTCTGCCGCCGCCGCGCTTATGGGGGGTCGCTTCAGAGCTGTCAAAATCAATTGCCAGTTCGGGTGTGGCCGTCATCACCAGTGCCGAGGCAAGCATCGATGGGGTCCAGCCGGGATGAACAGACTTCAGCAGTGCTGCGCCGCCAGTAACATGCGGCGACGCCATTGAAGTACCTGTCAGAAATGCAAAGTTGTTATCCACACTGGAAGCACCCAGTATCTCCGTACCCGGTGCAATAACATCGGGTTTCAGAACATTCTGGACGGGTGGCAGAGCCGGCCCGCGGGAGCTGCTGGAGGCGATTTGGTCACCCGCTTCCGTGATATGGAATATCGAGAAACCACTCAGGGCACCCTGGTGATTGGTTCCGCTTGCCAGCCATGTGCGCAATTTATCACTATCTTTAAGACCCAGATGGGTAGCCGGCAGACAATGATCATCGGCGACAGTGGCCTCGCCCCACTCGGGGGTATTGGCCAGGATATAACCACCGGCCCCTGCCAGTTTAAGGTTTTTTCCCTTCTCTACACGGCCATAAGTACCACGGTCACAGACCACGATTTCACCGTTAAATGTGCCGGGACTGAAAGGGTTGCTTAAACCGGTATTGCTGTCACAATCCTCCCCCGACTGAGGTTCCCCTACACCGCAAAGCGCGTATCCGTAATCCTTTGCATGGACGATTTTCCTGACGCCAATGCCATCTGTGAAACTCGCGCCAACCAGCGAATTGGGGGGCGGGGTATCACCACCACTGAGGCTTTCTACCGCGCTCGCGAACACCCGGTCATGGGTGGCATTTCCGACTGCAGTAATCCAGGGTGCATTGGCCGGTGAACCGATGGTCGCGGAATTGGGACCCGCATTGCCGGCTGATGTTGCAACAAAGATGCCGGCGGCACGGAGATTGAGAAAGGCCAACGTCGTGGTGCCGTTGCGCCATGGGTCATCTGCATCAGTACCGATAGAATAGTTCACCACATCCACCTGATCGGTAATGGCCTGTTCAATCGCGCTGAAAATTGCAGATGTCTGGCAGCCGTCATCATCCGGGTCGGCCGCATCCGCTATGTAACAGACCCGGTAGCTGATGATATTTGCATTGGGTGCTACGCCGGCAAGGGTGGTAGGGATACCGTTTAAGGTAACGTTGAGTGGGTTACCGACCGCAATTGACGCAACATGTGAGCCATGGCCGGCATTGTCCTTGCCATTATTATTCTCTTCTGTCTCATCGGTACCTGGATCATCCTCGACGAAATCATAGACACCGACAAGCTTGTCATTACACAGCACTTCACCCTTGGAACACAGACCGAGCTGTTTGCCATAGGGGTTTACGTGATCATGGCCGGGCGCGCCGGGATCGATAAACGAATTGTGATCCCAATTAATACCAGAATCGATAAGACCGACAACCACGCCTTCGCCACCGGTTGCGGGAAACGGTCCGGCGCTTCCATCATAGATCTTGTTCGCACCCAGCCATTTCGGTCCCGAATCGGTTTCCAGCTTTTGGATCTCGTCCGGTATAACCGAATGGACCCCGGGCACCTCACGCAGGGCGCGGACTTCCGACTCACTGAGTTCTGTTGCAAATCCGTTAAGGGCATTTTTGTAGCGATGTGTCAGCCTTAGCTGTCGGCCCAGCCTGAGGGCCGATTCACCACGTATGGTCTCAAGGCGCTCATCCAGAAACCTGAGATATTTTTTTGAATCCGTCGAATTGACATTCAGTTTGCGTGCGCCGGTGAAACGGTTGGCAGTCGCCGTCAGACGGGTCGAATCCATGTTGCGCTCGGGTGTGTGCATGATCCGGCCGTCATAGGCTGCCAGCGGCAGGTCATCAAGAATGACGATATACCGTTGTTTATCGCCTGGAGTTACGGAACCCGTGGTGCTTTTTGCGAACACCGTTGAGTGCAGTGACAACAGTGCCAGAACTGTTGTGAAAAGCACTCCATTAATGACCTTCATACGCGCATCCATGACTTCTTTCTTCCTTCACACCTTTACCGGTACCCGCATGGTCACCAGTTCCTCTGCCGCGGTCGGGTGTATGCCCGTGGTCAGGTCAAATTGTTGTTTCGTCAGACCGGATTTTATCGCAACTGCAAAGCCTTGCACAATTTCAGGCGCATCCATACCGACCACATGCAAACCCACTACCTTGTCGGATGAGGCCTGCACCAGCAGCTTCATCATGGTTTTTTCAGGACGACCGGACAAGGTGTGTTTCAGCGGTGTGAAAACAGACTTGTAAACTTCCAGCTCGCCGTAATGCACCGCTGCTTCCTTTTCCGTAAAACCAACGGTGGCGACCGGTGGATGCGAAAATACGGCGGAGGGTATAAACCTGTGATTAACCGGTCTCCGATTCCCGCCAAATTCGCTGTCTGCAAACGCATGACCTTCCATTAATGCCACCGGGGTCAGGTTAACCCTGTTAGTCACATCACCGACCGCAAACACATTCTGCAGGTTGGTTTGTGAAAACTCATTGACCGGGATCATGCCTCCGGGCAGTGCATGCACACCGGCATCCCGCAACCCGAGACCGCGTACATTGGGTACCCGTCCCGTGGCGAACATGACTGTTTCCGCCTGCAACTCACCACCATCATCGAGCTTTAAAGTTATCAGACCGTCCGGTTGGCGGATCAGTTCAGTCACATTGATGTTTAAACGTATTTCGATACCTTTTTTCTGCATTTCGATGGCCAGCGTATCGCGCACGTCGTGGTCGAAGCCACGCAAAATCTGTTCGCCGCGATAAAGCTGTATGACTTTGGATCCCATACCGTTGAAAATACTTGCGAATTCACAGGCTATAAATCCGCCCCCTATCACGGCGACGCTTTCCGGCAGCGACTTGAGATGGAAGGCCCCATCTGAAGTAAATCCGTGTTCGACACCTGGAATATCCGGTACCCAGGGACGTGCACCGGTCGCGATCAGTATCTTGTCCGCACTGACAACATCCTCGCCCACCTGCACCCGGTGTGCGCTCAACAGGGTTCCATGGACGGGAAACAGCTTTACGCCGGAGTTTTCAAGCAGACCTAAATAGACCTTGTTCAAACGGTCAATTTCACGGTCCTTATTCTCAATCAACCGGGGCCAGCTGAAACGGGGCTCACCAAGCTCCCAGCCATAGCCTGCCGCATCCTCAAATTCCTCATGAAAATGGGCGGCATAGGACAGCAGTTTTTTCGGAACACAACCCCGTATGACGCAGGTACCCCCCACCCGGCTCGATTCGCAAATTCCAACACGTGCTCCGTGTCCCGCGGCAATCCGTGCAGCGCGTACGCCACCGGAACCGGCGCCTATTACAAACAGGTCAAAATCAAATTCACTCATGGACATCCTTCAGGTCAGGTTTGTCAGGGTTCAGATTACTGATGTAGCGCCTGTTGATCCTTATTGCAATGGCGCTGAGGGCAATAAAAACCAGGCCGAGCAAAATAAGCACCAACGGCCATCCGAGGGAATCCTGAAAATGCTCGGATGTGAAGTAACTGATATAGGCGAGTATCGCGACGGTACTGGTAAACAGCAGTATGCGGCTGCGCACCCAGGTGCTCAGGAATACCCCGGCGCAGGCAGCTCCCAGGAAAGCAGGCTCAATCGCGTTGTCCTGTATCATGTCGAATAGCCCGTAGTAAAACGAGGCTGATCCAAACAGGTACCAGAATGGATTCATACCCCTTTGAGGGGTTGCTTCAAGACCAACGCAAAGACTGACGGTTGAGGCCCCCAGGATCAAGGCAATGAATTCGTCATCAACATTAAGCAGGTCGAGGGTGACAGCCAGAAACCAGAGCGTAAAAACAACGGTGGTAAACAATAAGGTCGTATCACGTTTTTGCCAGAAAACCAGCCCTTGCTGCAGCGCCATGACCGCAGCCGTCAGCATGGCTGCATGCTGCCAGTTGCCAACGCTTGAGAATTCGCCAATTGCAACCAGGATACCCACTGGCTGCAAGGCGGCCGCAATCAGGTAGAGCGGTGTTCTCACCCTTGTATAACGCTCATCAGCCGACGCTACCAGCGCCATGATAAACACCGCGATACCGGAACCCAGCGTGACAATGATCCGCGCTGCGGTATTCATATCATCCCAGTTCAAACTGATAAATATACTGAGCCCGGCAAAAATAAAGGTGCCGCCCAGGTATCCGAGGATGCTGCCCAACAAATTTGAGGCAGGTTCAGTGCTTTCACCTCCCGTCTTGAATGCCGTCTCAATATCCGCCTGTGTCAGACCATGTTGACGGGCAATCGCAAGGATTTGGGCCATGGCTTCACGCTTGCTTTCCATTTCAATTTTCCCCATTCAAAACCCAGCCCACGAAACGGGCCTGGTTGTACCAGTCATCAGAAGTCGGCAACCGTATACGCACGATGGACCCGTTTTTTGAAATTCTCACATCATGACGGTTGCGTGAACCACCGAACAACTCTGTCATGAAGCCACCGCCGCTTCTACTCCCGCTGAACTCATAACCATCGGGCGCCCGAAGTTTGTCGCTTACCCTCAGACCTGCAAGTTCCGGTATGGGAAATTCGGAGCCATCCCTGAGTTCGGCGAGGTCTTCGGGAAGGGGTATGCTGATTTCCGTTATTTCACCAGTCAAATGGTCATAACGAAACAGGCGGGGAAAATTGTCATAGGCCGGATTGTCCATCGCGTGTGCCACCGCCCTGACCTGCCCATCAATAACGACCAGATCGATTCTGAACTGCGCGGTCTTTGCCGTGGCCCTGCCCTGCAGCGAGAGCAGGAGATCATGCGCCGGCGGTGTTGAAACCAAACCGGGTAAACCACTGGCCAGGGCAAAAAACAGGACGACCAGAAGCGGCAAAGCGATACTGACCACGATCATCATATTGTTACGCAGAAAGGTTCTCATGAGTTTCTCTCTTTATTGCACTGTCCCTGACCGGTTTAGCTGATAATCATTCCCGTTTGTGTTCTGTCAACCGAGACACTATATTAGTCCTCCTCAAACGTTGACCGGCTCAGTAAATAACCAGTTTACATGACTAAAATCATTCAAAGTGCAGTTTCACTGCGTCATAATCGCCTGCCATTGAATGAACGGCCGATGCGCCCACATAACTAGATCAACAAACGGACCACGCGGATTTGCCAAATACTTCTCACATGCTTGCGGTTTCGAACCTTAGTTTTGAACGATACTTTGAACGGGTCTTTGAACCTGTCAGTTTCGAACTGGGCCCGGGCTCCCTGTTGCTGATTACCGGCTCCAACGGCTGCGGCAAGACCACCCTGTTAAGACTCCTGGCAGGCCTGCTCGAACCCAGCGAAGGCCAATTTCGTACAAGGGAGCAACCCTTGTATGCCGGTCATTTTCCAGCCATCAAAGATGACCTGAGCGTGGAAGAAAACATCCGCTTCTGGATGAAATTTATGGGGACACGTAAATCGGGCCAGATGACCGGTCTGTGTGAGAATGTCATCGAAGAGATTGGCCTGACACCTGTTGCCCTGCAGGAAGGACGCACACTTTCTGCCGGTCAGCGTAAACGCTGTTCCCTGGCGCGCCTGCTTTTCTGCGATGAGGCCCTGTGGTTACTGGATGAACCCTATTCGAATCTCGACCCCCAGGGTATAGCCATGCTGGACCGCATTCTGAAATCACATCTCAGTAGTGGTGGCGCCTGCATCATGACAACCCATGGCAGCCTGCGCCCCGAAGGCTTTGATTTACAGGAGTGCCATATGGTCAGCGGGCGTGAGCGTTACGCCGGGGGTACAGCATGAGCAGGCAGGCGGCGGGCACTGCTTTTATCGCATTGCTGCGACGGGATTTTCTGCTCGCCTACCGGCGCCGTGCGGAATTGCTGCAACCACTGGTATTCCTGCTGGTCGTCGTGACGCTGTTCCCGCTGGGCGTTGGTCCGTCACCCAGCTTGCTGGCCAATATCGCACCCGGTGTTATCTGGATCGCGGCCTTGCTGGCAACAGTACTTTCGCTGGACAGTTTGTTCCGTTCTGACTTCGAAGATGGAACTCTTGAGCAGATGGTGTTGTCTGGACAATCATTGGCCTTGATCGCATTGGCGAGAACCGTGGCGCATTGGCTAGTGGCAGGTTTACCCATCGTGGTGTTGTCGCCTTTGCTGGCAATGTGGATGAATCTTCCCAATGAGGGTTTGTTAATTTTGATAGAATCGCTGGCTATTGGCACCCCGGTGCTGAGTTTGATCGGCGCGATTGGTGGAGCACTGACGGTCAGTCTTAAACGGGGAGGTCAGTTATTGTCATTGCTGGTATTTCCTTTGTATGTGCCATTGCTGATCCTTGCGACCAGCGCGGTAAGCTCGGCCGTTGCCGGTTTGCCTTACACCGGCCAGCTTGGTCTGATGACGGCGGGTTTAATCGCGTCAATGACACTGGCACCATTTGCAACTGCGGCTGCGCTTAAATTGAGTCTAAGTTAATGAATCCAATATATTTGTTTTTCCACAAAACCGGTTCGCCACCCTGGTTTTACAATTTCAGCGGCAAGCTGATCCCCTGGTTGTGGGTGGGCTTTGCCGTACTCACCGCCATTGGACTGTACCAGGGTTTATTGATCGCGCCTGCAGATTATCAGCAGGGTGAAAGTGTGCGTATCATGTATATACATGTGCCGGCGGCGTGGATGTCGATGATGATCTACGGGCTAATGGCCATCTGGGGATTTATAGCCCTGGTCTGGCGTATCCGTATTATGGAAGTACTGATCATTTCCAGTGCCCCCGTCGGGGCTGCGTTTACCGTCATTGCATTGATCACCGGCTCGCTTTGGGGCCGCCCGACCTGGGGCACTTACTGGGTATGGGATGCACGCCTGACCTCGGAACTGGTATTGCTGTTTCTGTACTTCGGCGTCATCGCGCTTTACAACGCTTATGATGAACCACGCAAAGCCGCGCGGGCCGCCTCGCTGATGGCTATTGTCGGCGCTGTCAACCTGCCGATCATTCATTTCTCGGTTGTCTGGTGGAATACCCTGCACCAGGGAAGCAGTATCGGCACGTCGGGCAATAGCATCCATCCCAGCATGCTGTGGCCGCTATTGTATATGGCCATCGCCTTCAAGTTTTATTACGGTGCAAACCTGTTGAGCAGGGCAAGACTCAGACTGTTAAAACAGGACCATCGTAAACGCTGGGTACAGGATCTGCTGACAGAGGAGACCCGTTAAATGTCACATACGCCTTTTATTATGGCCTCCTACCTGGTCAGCGCCGTGGTGCTGCTGTGGGCGGCGCTATCACCCGTGATCAACAGACGCGGCCTGCTTAAGCAATTGAAATACCGTCAAACACGCATGGATAAATCACAATGACACCAACACGCAAACGTAGACTAATCGCGGTACTGGTCATCATCACCGGTGTCGGCATCGCGGCAACCGTGGCCATGAAAGCCCTCAATGAAAATATGTTATTTTTTGTCAGCCCGACAGATGTCCAGGAGCAGGCGTTGCCGGCAGGCAAACGTTTCCGGCTGGGCGGACTGGTGACAGATGGCAGTGTGAGCCGCGCCGACGACAGCCTCGCAGTCACCTTTATCGTCACCGATGGCCTCCAATCCGTCGATGTCAGATATGACGGCATTCTTCCGGACCTGTTCCGTGAAGGCCAGGGCATTATTGCCATTGGAGAACTCACACCTGATGGTCACTTCGAAGCCTCGGAAGTACTTGCCAAACATGACGAAAACTACATGCCACCTGAGGTGGCCGATGCGCTTGCAAAAGCCGGAAATGTGGAGACAGAACAATGACCGTCGAACTGGGACAGATTTCCTTGTTGGCAGCACTGCTGACAGCTTTCGTTCTCGGTCTGCTGCCGATGATAGGCACCTATACCGGTAACCGGCGTTTTATCGCGGTTTCAACCAGTGCCTCCCTGCTTCAATGCCTGCTTGTCATTATTTCCTTTGGTATTTTGACCGCCGCGTTTGTCTTCCAGGATTTTTCGGTTGAGTATGTCGCACGCAACAGTAATTCCCTGCTGCCCATGGGTTATCGTTACTCCGCCGTCTGGAGCGCGCATGAAGGCTCATTATTGCTGTGGGAATTAATACTGACCATCTGGATTGCTGCCGTTGCGCTTTTCAGCAAGAGACTGCCTGAAGTTTTCAGGGCCAGGGTATTGGCCGTACTCGGTTGGATATCGGTTGGGTTCCTGTTATTTATCCTGCTCACGTCTAATCCTTTCGGTCGTTTGATTCCCTCCGCGGCTGAAGGTCTGGATCTTAATCCCCTGCTGCAGGACTTCGGTCTGATCGTTCATCCTCCACTGCTCTATATGGGTTACGTGGGTTTCTCAGTTGCGTTTGCATTTGCGGTCGCAGCGTTGCTCGGCGGCGAAGTCAGCCGCGACTGGGTACGCTGGTCCCGCCCGTGGACGCTGGTCGCCTGGGCATTTCTGACCATCGGCATCGCTCTCGGTAGCTGGTGGGCCTATTACGAACTCGGCTGGGGTGGTTACTGGTTCTGGGATCCGGTCGAAAATGCATCCTTCATGCCCTGGCTGGTGGGAACCGCGTTGATCCATTCCCAGGCCGTGACTGAAAAGCGCGGCGCGTTCGGTAACTGGACTTTACTGCTTGCCCTTTCGACCTTTTCGCTGAGCCTGCTGGGTACTTTCCTGGTACGCTCGGGTGTATTGACCTCGGTGCATGCCTTTGCATCCGACCCGACCCGTGGCATCTTCATCCTGGCTTACCTTGGAGTGGTCGTTGGTGGATCGCTGACGCTGTATGCAGCTCGTGCTCCAAAGATGATCCAGGGTGGTGGTTTTGCCGGGGTTTCCCGCGAGACATTTCTGCTGGTCAATAACCTCGTGTTCGCCGTCTTGGCTGCCATGGTACTCACCGGGACGTTATATCCATTGCTCATCGATGCGCTCGGCGCCGGCAAGATATCTGTTGGCCCCCCGTATTTTGGCTTGCTGTTTACCTGGTTGCTGATTCCCATCGTGCTGGCATTGCCCATCGGCATATACAGCCGTTGGCAGCAGGATTCCAGCGGTAGATTGAGCGGTATGCTGCGCTGGCCTTTTTTGATCTCGCTGATGGTTGGTACCGGTGTCTGGATCATGCAACCCGCGATTGGGTTCGTGTCCGCCGCGGGTGTCACCGGTGGTGCCTGGGTCATTGTCGGCAGCCTGTTTTATGTTGGGCATTTGCTGAAAAAGAAAAGCAGTTTAAGGATACCTGCAAGCGTACTCGCCATGACGCTTGCCCATGTCGGCATGGGTGTATTTTTAATAGGTCTCAGCATGACCAGCACGCTGAGCACCGAGAAGCATTTGAGAATGGATGCAGGTGATAAATACGAGATGGCGGGTTACACCTTCGAGTTTCTTGGTACCAGTATCGTTCGGGGCCCCAACTATACCGCCGATCAGGGCGAATTCGTGGTTACCAGGAACGACCGGGAAGTCACCCGGCTCTACCCTCAGAAACGTGAATACGCGCAACGTGGTAATACCATGACAGAAGCGGCGATCGACCCCGGATTCACACGTGACCTTTATGTTTCACTGGGTGAACCGCTGGATCAAAATGGTCAGGCCTGGGCAGTGAGGATTTATCACAAGCCATTCATACGCTGGATCTGGCTGGGCGCCATATTTATCATGTCCGGCGGATTTCTCGCCGCTGCAAACAAACGTTACCGGCGCAAAATGACCGTCAAGCAACCTGCTACTGCCAAAACCCGTGAGGTGACTGCGTCATGAGTCGCATTTTTCCTCTGCTGGGGTTCGCGTTGCTGGTCGTTTTACTGGTCGTGGGTTTGAAAATAGCCGATCGTAAAACGAACCTGCCATCGCCCCTGATCGACAAGCCGGTACCTGCATTTGACCTGCCGGTTCTGGCCAGTCCCGAGCAGAGGGTGTCGAAGGAATCACTGCTCGGCAAGCCGTACCTGGTCAATTTCTGGGGAAGCTGGTGTGTCACCTGCCGGGCGGAACATCCGGTGGTTACAGAGCTGGCCAAGCGCAATGCCGTTTATATTGTCGGCATGAATTTCCGCGACGAAACGGAAGATGCCATGGCCTGGCTGAAACGCTGGGGCAACCCCTATGACGTCAGCCTGAGCGATTTCGATGGGCGTGTAAGTATAGATTTTGGTGTTTATGCGGCTCCCGAGACCTTTCTTGTTGACCCTTCGGGCACCATCGTCTTTAAACAGCTGGGTCAACTGACATGGGAGGTGGTGGAAAACGAAATTCTCCCGCGTGTCGCCAGCATGGAGTCGGGCAATTAATGAAACTCGGTAAAATATTTATTCTGATGTTGACAATAACCCTGTCAGCGTCCGCCTTAGCCCAGCGCTCACCCGTGCAGGCGCCAATGGTATTTGAAAACCAGCAACAGGAAGACCGGTTTATCCGGCTGACCCAGGAGTTACGCTGCCTGGTATGTCAAAACCAGAACCTGGCCGATTCAGATGCACAACTGGCTCACGATCTGCGTGCCGAAGTACATGAAATGTTAATGGCTGGCAAGAGTGATGATGAAATCAAGCAGTTCATGGTTGAACGCTATGGTGATTTCGTGTTGTACCGGCCACCGGTGCAGGAAAACACCTACCTGCTATGGCTTGCGCCACTGGTATTGTTGTTAGGTGGCGCCATCATCCTGCGTGCCAATGTCAAGAAGCGTTCCACTCTGCTTGAGACCAGTCCAAAAGACGAGTCTGGAAACCAGGCCTGATAAAAATTATCCAACCAAGAGAATAAAGAATGAATTTCTGGATTTTCGCTATAGCCCTGTTCACCGTGTCGGCTGCCATTATCAGCTGGCCGTTATTTACCGGTCCTGCCAGGGACAAGATCACTGGTTTGTTCGTGTTGTTGATGCTGCCATTAGCGGGCATCCTGCTGTATCAGAATATCGGTACACCCGAAGCAATCAACCTGCCGTCTGTGGCAGCAACCCAATCATCGGCGCAGCAACCGTCAGCGCACTCTGCCCAGCAAGGCCAGATGGACGATCTGATCACGGCACTGCAGCAGCGGATGAATGAAAACCCTGAGGACCCTGAAGGCTGGCTGATCCTTGGACGCAGCCTCAAAACCATGCAGCGTTACGAAGAGGCTGAGACAGCATTGAGTACCGCCAACCGTTTAGTACCCGGCAACCCGATGATCATGGTTGAACTGGCTGAAACCAGGTTATTTGTATCCGGTGAGCCGCAGATCAGCCCGGAGAACTTGCAATTGATTGAATCTGCACTGGCGATTGACCCGAACCAGCAAAAGGGCCTGTGGCTAATGGGTATGGCCTCAGCACAGGACGGTGACGACGCACAGGCGATCACCTACTGGAAACGGTTACTGGAGCAGCTTGAACCGGCATCCGGTCCCTTTGATGCTGTCACACAGCAAATTGAGATGGCGCAAACAAGGATGGGACTACCTGTAGTCTCCCCATCCGTTGTTGCAAAATCTGCCGACACCATGCCACCCGCAGCCGGGCCAGGCCAGGCGAAACCTGTCGTATCAACTCCCGCTGCCGCAGGTTTTGGGATACCGGTCACCATCAGTATCGCCGATGATCTGGCAGCGTCACTTCCCGCCAGCGCCGCATTATTTATCTTCATTCACCCGGCCGGTGGCGCGGGTATGCCGCTGGCGGTTAAACGCCTTGCGCCGCAGGGCTTCCCGCTATCGCTCAATTTTACCGATGCAGACCTGCTGCGCCCCGGTGGCTCGCTTCAGGACTTTGACAAACTGGACATCAGTGCCCGTATTTCCATGGCGGGAGTTGCCAACGGGGCCCCGGGTGACATTCAGGCAAACCGCGAAACCGTGGACACGAAGAACGTAACAACAATTGCGCTAAACCTTGATCAGCGTGTACCGTAGAAGGTCCAAACTTATCGATCAGGGACAGGCGCATGAAATCCTTGCTGTTAATCGTTTTGTTTTTTACCTCGATCAACAGTTTATCTGCCCAGGACAAAGCTGTTGAATTCACAACAATTCAACTGTCCGACACGGTTTACATGCTCAAGGGCCGTGGTGGTAATGTAGGCATTTCCACCGGTGGAGACGGTCTGTACATCATTGATGACCAGATCCGGCCCATCACAACCCAGTTATTGAAGGCCATTCGAAAAATCAGCGACAAACCCATCAGGTTTGTCATCGATACGCACTATCACCCGGATCACGTCGGCGGTAATGAAGCCATTGGCGGTGCCGGTGCTGTCATAATTGCGCATGACAACACCCGCAAGAGAATGACCACCGAGCAGGTCAGCAAGTTCATGCAGAACACCACCCCGCCCTATGCAAAAGACGCCTGGCCTGTCGTGACCTTTAACGACCGCATGTCATTGCATCTCAATGGTGAGACCGCAACCGCCTACTACGTTGCAAACGGTCATACCGATGGCGATATCATCGTACATTTTCCGGTCAGTAATGTTATCCACATGGGCGACATGTTTTTCAATGCCCAGTATCCCTATGTTGACCTCGACGCGGGTGGTTCCATACAGGGTATGGTCGAAGCAGCGAGTCTTGCCTTGTCGATGGCGGATGAATCCACACGCATCATTCCCGGGCATGGTCCACTGGCCATCACGGAAGACCTGAAAAACTATCGTGACTACCTGGTAAAAGCCGGTGCCAATGTGCAGGAACTGATAGACGAGAACATGGATCTGCAGCAGATTATCGCCGCCAAACCGACCAGCGAATGGGATGAAGAACTGGGCAAAACATGGATAACACCGGCTCAGTTTGTAACCTTCATTTACAACAGTCTCAAGGGCATACATCACTACACGCCACCCCCTGAAGTTAAAACTGAATCCGACTAGCGGTTAACGGGAAAGTCTAAATGCCTGGGAAGTACGCGCAGGCACAATGACTGAAAACAGTGCCTGGCGACGATCGAGATACTTCTGTTCAAATGGTGAGACAGCTGTATCGGGCTGGATTTCAGTTACATTCATGTTCACATTGGTTGCGAACTCGACCGCCTGTGCAAACTCCCGTGCATAAATTTCCCAATTACAACGCATTTCAATTTCACCACCCAAAGCCAGCAGTTGTGGAAACACCGGGTGGCCATGCCAACGCCGTGATAGGTGGCCGGGTTTAGGCCAGGGGTTCGGGTAAAACAGATAGTGTCGTTGGGGTGAAAAACCACCGCTCAGCAACAGGCGCCAGAACGTGGCCAATTCCGCTCTCACCAGGATGTAATTCTCACGCTGTAAAAAACCTGAAGTTACACCACTTTTTGCCAGTCGCTTAATTGAACGGTCGACACCAATAACCAGGTGTTCGGGGAACCTGGCGGCAAGCCGTCGCGTACTTTTCCCCGTACCGCAGCCGGAATCCAGAATCAGCGCCTGGCCGCCTGAAAAGGCACCTTCGCGTACCAACTGACGATAATTTTCTTGCGAGGGAAGATGTAATTTCTGCAGCCAGGGTGCTTCCAGATGTCTGCGAACACGCCTTTCAAGGCGTGGGTGGACACCGTTCTGCTTGCTTGTGACAAGCCCCGATTCACAAATGTTTTCACTGGTATCTGACAATTTCTTCTCTATTTACCACGCGCATTCCAGTGATTCACAAGCTATCATTGTAATTGGATTAATTGCGAAGCGTAGCTTATGTCATCAGCAACCCGGTTTCTGCACATCACCGAACCATTATTGATGAAAAAGGGCGGTAGCCTGCCTGCGTTCACGCTGGCGTATGAAACCTGGGGGGAACTCAATGCGGATCGTAGCAATGCCGTTCTGGTTTTAAGCGGCCTTTCACCCAACGCGCACGCAACTTCCAGTAAAGAAGACCCATCCCCCGGCTGGTGGGAGACAACGATCGGACCGGGCGCGCCAATTGACACGAATCGTTTCCATGTGATTGCGCTGAATTCATTGGGAAGCTGCAAGGGCTCAACCGGGCCGGCCAGCGTTAACCCGGAAACCGGCAAGTCCTACAGGCTGGATTTCCCGGACCTGAGCGTCGAGGACATCGCCAAAAGCGCCAGCATGCTCGTATCACACCTGGGTATCAAGCAACTGTGCGCCATGGTCGGGCCCTCCATGGGTGGCATGAGCGCCCTCGCCTACCTGCAGCAGACTCCGCAGGGTGCACGTCACTTCCTGACCATCTCGAGTTCTTCAAACGCGGCGCCCTTCAGCATCGCCATACGCTCTTTGCAAAGAGAGCTGATTGTATCGGATCCGGCCTGGAATGAAGGCAACTACGATGACAAGCACTGGCCGGTAAAGGGAATGCGCATGGCGCGTAAACTCGGCATGTTGTCCTATCGTTCATCCGAGGAATGGCGCACCCGCTTCGGGCGGCGTAAACAGGACTATTTCCCGACTGAATTGTTTGGTATGAACTATGAAGTGGAGTCCTATCTCGAAGCCGCTGCACGCCGCTTTGTGCGTTCATTCGACCCCTGCAGTTACCTGTACCTGTCGCGCGCAATGGACTGGTTCGATGTGGCCGATGGTTATCCGGACCTGCCGTCTGCGCTGGCCGGCATCCATCTTAAAACCGCCTGCGTGATCGGTGTGGAGACAGATATCCTGTTTCCTGTCTATCAGCAAAAAGAAATCGCAGACGCACTGCGTTCAAACGATATCAACACCAGCTTTACCAACCTGGAGTCATTGATGGGACACGATGCCTTCCTGGTTGATGACGATCTCTTCCACCCGCTCATTAGTGCTTATTTCGATCGGATCTGGTTTGAGGACGGGCTTTGATAACCGTGTATCTTTTCGACCGGCAAAGCAAATAATTATGACTTAAAGGCTGGCTTCGGTGACCACGCAAATATATACTTTGCGCCTTGCAAATCCTGCCGGAGTGGCGAAATTGGTAGACGCGCTGGATTCAAAATCCAGTTTTGGCAACAAAGTGCCGGTTCGAGTCCGGCCTCCGGCACCACTTACTTTCCCTGAGTTTCTCGCAATAACTATTTTAAACCCTTAATAATAAGGCGCCTTGAGGAATTCTCCTGTTCCTAAAAAGCAACAGTATGGCGAATAGAAGTAACAGGCGGGGGTCCAACTAGAAAATAGTAATATTCAACAACAAGGTGCATATCGCACCTGGTTTAACATCTAATGTAGTGATGCAAACAGTTGTTGCGTGTTGCGCAATGCGCTATGCTTAACCAGTGATTAAGTCATTTCAACACAAAGGGCTGAAACGTCTTTATGAAACTGGTAAAACGTCCGGTGTCCAGGCGGCTCATACCAATCGTCTGAGGATGCAATTGGTGGCACTAGACACTTCCCGGACTATCGAAGACATGGATGTACCGGGTTTCAAACTTCATCCATTGAAGGGAAAGCTGAAGGGGCGTTGGTCAATTTCGGTAAGTGGCAATTGGCGAATCACATTTGAGTTTCGAGACGGAAATGCTTTTGTACTGGATTATGAGGACTATCACTAATGGCCATGCACAACCCACCACACCCAGGTGAATTTATTCGCTCTGTCTATCTGGAGCCTTTCGGTTTGAGTGCACGTGCGCTTGCCGAGAGTCTTGTAGTTTCTCCATCCACGCTAAACCGGGTGATTACTGGTAAGAGTGGAATCAGCCCGGACATGGCACTTCGCTTGTCTAAGGCTCTGGGAAGATCTGCCGAAAGCTGGCTAGCCATGCAAGACCATTACGACCTTTGGCAAGCTAAACAGAATGCCCAACTGGATAAGGTACGGCACGTTGAGTTTGCGGTTGCATAACAAATCGTCTAAGGACTCCCCGGCATGGCACTTTTCATTCCGATATCGGCGTACATTAAAATAGGGCAACTCTCGGAAAATGATTAACAACCCAAAAATTTTTGAAAGTCACACAATCTTCGCGACATTGGCCTGCCTGAGCCTGGTTGGTTTCAGCACAGATGCACACTGCTGGGGAGCGGACGGGCATACCGCGATAGGGATACTGGCGATCGAACAGTTGCAGCCCGATGCCCTGCGTGAACTGGAGAGCATCGTCAATCCGCTGACCAAACAAGCCATGGCAGAGGCCTGCAACTGGCCCGATGTCATACGTGAAACCGAGGAGGGTAAGTGGAGCAGTCCGCTGCACTATATCAATATCCCGCGGGATGCAGAGGCCTACTCAGAATCGAGGGATTGCCCGGAACAACCGGGGCATTTCGCTCAAACAAAACGACCGGCCCATCACTGCGTGACCGAGGCAATCAAGTATTTTGCAGTTGGGCTGGCTAATCAGCAGGCAACCGGAGAACAACGCTGGCAATCATTCGCCTGGCTTTGCCACCTGGTCGGTGACCTGAACCAACCGCTGCATGCGGGTTTTGCCGATGACCGTGGCGGCAATAACATCGAGGTGATTTTCGAAGGTAAGCCCGTGGACCTGCACCACTTCTGGGACCATGCCCTGATCGATCAGCGCGCTGGCAGCTGGCAATACCTGGTCGGTCAGTTAAGCGTGTTTCCACCGCATGCTGCAGATTCACACTGGTCTCCCGGTATGGTCAATGAATGGACCAATGAATCACACCAACTGGCTAAAGAGTACGCCTACCCGGCAACGACGAATATCGATGAAATCTTTGCCCGGCAAAGCTGGGAACTCATACAGCAACAGATATCCAAGGCTGCTTTCAACCTGGCATTGATCATCAATTCGGAATTGAAACCTTTAGACTAGGGGACCGCTGATCTAGAGATTTCGTGCGACTCTGAAACCAATCACCGGGCCGTAGCTATTGGCATTGACAGGAAAGCGAAACGCCGCACGGCTCTGCTCAGGAGCACTGGCCCAATAACCGCCCCGCACTACCCGGCGTTCGCATCCGGGATTAACCCAGGCAGAACCATCTGACGGCGCCTTGACATAATTCTCATGCCAGCAGTCTGCCATCCATTCGCAGACATTACCGGCGATATCATACACACCCATCGGGTGAACCAAATCGTCATCTGCTATTGAACCAACCGGCGCGGGGCCCCAATGGCCATCACCGTATTTCTTGAATGAACTGCTCCATTCCCGTTTTGCCGGTGATCTGTCACGCTCACCCGTCAGGTTTTCTACCGCTTCAGCCGGAGAATCTTCACCCCACCAGTAAGTCCCGCTGCCACCTGCCCTTGCCACGTATTCATATTCAGCCTCGGAAGGCAACCGGTAACCCTTACCCGTTTCGCGCGCCAGCCACTGGATATAGGCCTGGACGTCATGCGCATTGACATGTATCACCGGCATATCCGGTTCGGCCTCCCTGCCCTTATAATCGTGTATCCAGTAGACCCCGTTGCGCTTGCTGAGCCGCCCGGCGTCTTCATCATAGATATGAGAGAAGCCGCTTCGTTCTGCAGCGGTCCGGTAACCGGTGCGCGTGATAAACAGCCGGAATTCGGCGACGCTCACCTCCCTTACACCGAGGCCAAAACCCTGCTTGATTTTTACCCGGTGCTGGGGTTCTTCATGATCGGAAAAATCGTCGGAACGTCCCTGGGAACCCATCAGGAAACTGCCTGCATCGATGATCACGATTTGCGGCCCTTTCCCGCCGGATTTCAAATCATCACTGATGACCTGCCCCGGCTCGAATCCACCATAAACACGGGCTTCTTCAAGCCGTACCATCAGGGTTTTAACCAGGCTTTCCTGCCCGCCCAGGGCCATCAGGTCGATGATGCCAAAATCGGCCAAAGTGAAATCGCCCGAGTTCATCGCATCCATGACGCCCTGTTGCAATTCGATGGCCCGCTGCCGTTTGAACTCTGCAACTTCGAGTCGCGCATTTTCAATGGCTTGCTGATCTTCCAATATATCGAACGCCTGCACCAACCAGGTTTCAGCTGTTTCGAAATCAAGTTCCCGGGCAGATTCCAGGGCCTGCTCGATCAGTGTTCGTTGTATTCTCTGCAGGCCCTCGAGGGCTGAGTCGTTTTGCGGATCTTTCTCCAGTGCCCGCCTGTAGAAATACAGGGCATTATCATTATCTGGCTCCAGAATCCTCCCGGATGCCAGCGCAGCATCACCGGCGCTGAGCAGTTCATTGGCTTCTTTTAGAGTGTTCAATCGGGTTTTTGCCGCACTAAATCCGGCAAGACCGGGGTTTATCGACTGAATCAGCGGAATCAGTTGTTCCGCCTGCTCGATTGAACCGGCATCCAGCAAGACATTGACCTGCTCGAGGACTTCCGCCAACAATGTGTTTAACTGCGCAAGCACACCACTATCACCTGGATTGGCTGTCAAAGCTGACAACAATTGATGCAGTCTCTGATCCTGTTCCTCATCCGGTAACACAAATTTATTTGTACCCGGCGGAATGATGTGCCCGGCGCGCGGTAAGTGCAGATCCATTTCCCACTCATCGGTGCTGACGTCGCCCAAACGTTCAATCCGGCGGCTGTCCGTGGAATCCGTCTCATCCGGTTGTTGCTGGGCCTTTAAAGATGACACCCACGAAGAAGCACAGATCAAAATCAGTAAAGTTGAGTACTTGAGGATGTTTTTGCTGGCAAACATGCAATTTCCCTTGCCTGAAGCCTCCATCATGTTATGGTTTCTATAACGGAACCATTGTGCCTGTGAGCAACTCACAACCTTAACCCAGAAGCTTTGTGACAACAAGCACAAGAAAAAACAATAAATTACTGAAATAACAATCAATAACTATCGGTTTAATAAGCGTATTACCATACCCTTTATGAACATTCAAAGTGAAATCACCGTGGCGCTCGAGGCTGCCGACCAACCAATCATGGTCGAGTCCGCGCAGCAGTTGAAACTGGCCGTCAAAGATATGCTGAAGTGCGAGGTCATTGGTATCGACACGGAATTCGTCCGTGAAAGAACCTGGCGCGCCAACCTGGGACTGGTACAACTGTCGGACGGCAAGCGGGTGTGGTTGGTGGACCCGCTGAAAACCGGCCCTATCGATCCCTTGTCCGCCCTGCTGGGAAACCAGGCCATCGTAAAAATCCTGCATGCTCCGTCCGAAGACCTTGACGTCCTTCTTTATACAACGGGCGCCGTCCCCGATCCACTTTTTGACACGCAGATTGCCTGTGCCATGTTAGGTCAGTCATTGCAGATGGGTTATCACAATACCGTCGAATGGCTACTCGACATTACAATCGACAAGGGCGAAACGCGCTCGGACTGGTGCAAGCGGCCGTTGCGCCAGGCACAACTCCGATACGCGGCACTGGATGTCTGCCTGCTGCCCATGATGTACAGGCAATTGCTCACACGTCTGAAAGAACTGGGGCGGGAAACCTGGCTTGCTGAGGACTGCAAAAGGTTGTTGACCAGGGCTCAAACACCTGCGGACCCGCAGCAGTCCTGGAAAAGACTGAACGGTAATGGCCGGCTTGATGGTACATCGCTGGCAATTTTGCAATCACTCGCCACCTGGCGTGACGAAGAAGCGGAAAGACAGAACCTGGCACGTGGTTTTGTTATCAGGGATAACAACCTGATGGCCATCGCCAGCAGGAAACCAGGCAGTTTGGCTGCACTATCCAACCTGGATATCCTGCACCCGAAAACGTTACAACGTCATGGGCCCACCCTGATCGCGCGTATTGATCAAGTACTGCAAAACGGTCTGACCGCGACGGCTCCTGAAGCGCTGAAACCGGAACATCGCAAGTTGATGGCCGATATGCGTGATCTCGTACAACAAAAAGCCGAAGAATTGTCGGTGGACCCTGCCCTGCTCGCATCACGACGGGAACTGGAAAGTCTCATCCTGTCACCCGAAGATGAGCCTTTATCCGAACGCTTTCTCGGCTGGCGTGAAGATATCATCACAACCGATCTGATCGCATTGAAGAAAGCGTTTACGGGATATTGTATTCGAGTTTCAGACCATAAACCGTGAACGACGACGCGCCGATAAAAACACCGGTGTCATCACCAGACCCGGCCAGGCCATTGGGGTATGTGTCATATTGGGCATTGTATGAGGGTCTCGCCTCGAACAGGTTGCGGGCGAATACAGAGACCATCCACTTGCCGCTGCGGTCACCGATGCCTGCTCTCAGACTCAGATCACCATGCTGGTTGTACTTGACGATCTTATCGAAGCTCTCAACATCAAGGATGTAGCCATCCGAAATATAGCCGATCGCATTGAGGTACAGCTCATAATTGCCAAACACCGGTACACGATAATCTGCGCTGGCCACGAACTTCCAGTCCGGTGTGCGTGGCGCCTGGGAACCTGTGCGGTCGATAAGCCCGCCCTCACTGGGGTCACCAGGGTCAATAAGCACACAGCCCGAAGCCGGATCAGCCAACTCCGCGGCGGTGCAACCGGCACGTTTGAAATCGGTCATCACGCCATCCATGAAAGCACCTGAAAAACCCAGTATCAGTCGATCGGTGGCGGCGAACTGGTTAGAAAATTCCAGGCCACGGACACGCTGGCCGGCGTTAATACTCGCCGTTTTCTGATCGGGGTCCGGAGACAGTGCATTGGTTTGCAGGTTCGGAATTTCAAGATTGAAGAGGGTTGCATCATAGGAAAACCGCCCGTCCATTAATATGCCCTTGATCCCCAGCTCATAGGATTCTGCATCCTCGGAATCAAACCTGAATTCATCGATATTGTCCGGTATGGATGTTTGTCCCGTATCAAATCCACCGATTTTGAATGCCTTGGCATACCTGGCATAGATCGACATATTTTCTGCAGGACGATAGCGCAGCGTCAGCTGCGGGCTGAACCTGCGCGCGGTAAGCGACTCGGCCCAGGGGCCTCCGAGCCCGCGTGCGTCATAATCAGGTGCCGTCAGGCCGATGGCCCTTGCGTTCACCCCCAGCCATTCCAGCGGCACATTACGCGATCCGCGAAAGGGCATGTACCAGAGCCTGGCGCCCGGCGTGGGCGGAATATAAATCCTGGCCGTTTCCAACGCTTGACCAGTGAGTTCAAAATAATCTTCACCCAGTTCACCCGCGCTGACGGGTTCGACGTCATAGACCCATTCGGCGCCATAGGCGATCGCGGTCGTGGACTTGTCGATATCCGCATAACGCCCGCCTATATCGAATGACGCCTTGTCGTTGAAAAAGTCAAAGCTAAACACACCAAACAGGTTCTTGTACTCGACCTCTTCGGTGATCTCGTTATAGCGTTGCATCTGACGTACATTGGCACGCATGCTTGAAGACCACGCAAACAGATCGGTTTTCTGCCAGCTTGCACCGATCATCCACCCGATCGGGCTATCCGGTGACGAATTGAAACGCAGTTCAGAGCTCAGTTGTTGGTAATTCTCACCCCTGGCCTGCAGGTTCATTAGAAAGGGTGAGTTGCTGTTGTCCAGCGCATAATCGCGATCGTAGTCATTCCAACCGCTCAACCAGTTGGCCGTGATGCCGTTGGCAAAACTGTACAGCAATTCAAGGTAGCCGTTGTTGGCGTCGATGTCCTGGTAGCCGGCCGTACCCTTATTTCTGTCGCTGCGGGTAAAAGCTTCGGCCGCTTCCCTGATATCCAGGGCCCCGAAATTGGAATTCTCCTCGCGGATATTGGCCGGTGGAACGTAATAGGGCCCACCATTGCTGACACCCTTGTTGCTACTGAAACAATGCGTATCAAGGGCCGTGAAGGGTTCCGACCAGCCCGACCCGACCGGCGGGTCTGCCCAGACACTGCGTTCATCGCCGGGTGGCACGCCGGGATCATCTGTCGGCCCGCCGCGGCCGAATAACATTGGTCCGGCCGTCCGGCAAAGATAGGTGGTTTCGCCATCCCTGCGGATTTGCGAAGCTGCAACCTTGAAGGTTATCTCGAGGGCATCCAGCGGTTTCCACTGCAATATCATACGGCCGCCTAAATTCTTGACCGCGCCGAGGTAATCGTGCGAGATGACGTCCTTCAGAAATCCCTCGGTACTGTCGTATTGCCCGGAAATGCGAACACCCCAGGCATCTCCGAGTGGTCCGCCGGCCCCGAACTCAACCGCTTGCGTGTTGTAGTTGGCGAGTTCGATATCGAGGTTCGATTGCCAGCTCTCAGATGGCCTGCGGCTGCGGATATTGATCGCGCCAGCGGTCGCATTCTGACCAAAATATACCGGTTGTGGCCCTTTCAGGACTTCCACGCTTTCCAGGTCCATGAACGCCATCAGGATTTGTGACGAGCGTCCGAAATGTATGCCGTCGACAAAGGTTGGTACCGCCTGGTCAAGCGTCAGTGCATTACCCGTGGTGCCGATACCACGGATCGAAACGTCCTGGTCTTGTACACGCGGCAGGATCAATACGGTCGGTGAATAATTTGCCAGTGCATCCATGTCGCGGAAACCCTGTTTCCTGATGTCGATACCCTTGTACACCTCGATTGATATCGGCACGTTCTGGATCGGTTCTATGCGCCGTTGCGCGGTGACCACGACCTCTTCGAGTGCGGCTGTGTCGCTTTCCTGTGCCAGGGTTATGGCCGGCTTCAGCAGCAGCAATGAGACCAGGAATGCGGCAATGCCAACATGGATCGGGCCCAAAACCTGTTTATCGTCTAAGCGGGCTAAAGGCTTTTCACACCGCCTCACTCAGGTTCCCCGGTTAAACGCGACTTCGCAACGGCCGCTTCAAACTCTGCCTTGATCTGTGGCATATCGAGCTCTATCTGGTCTTCAAAACGCAG
>Ga0210074_1000164_pt1 | contig 25976 bp, 26 predicted proteins | sample China_Galinas_Co_FD_184860 | JGI IMG/M metagenome (GOLD analysis project Ga0210074, IMG submission 184860) | Wetland microbial communities from San Francisco Bay, California, USA, that impact long-term carbon sequestration -... | ecosystem: Environmental > Aquatic > Marine > Wetlands ... | reverse complement strand
TCTACAACTTTTATTCTTGGATTGGAAATATTCTCATCAGGAAAATCATTTTGTCTCAACGCTGCAAGTTGATTTGCAATGATTTCAAACTTACTATGTGTTATTATTATATAATCGCTACCGTTAGAGAGATTTCTTAAATCAGAAGATACATCGGCTCTAATTGAATCCACTGTTTTAAAATAATCACTGGCTGCGAGGAAATATTCGGTTGGAGAGTTTACACTCATGGTGTCAACAAACTGCTTATATGCTGAAGGATCTGAAATATACATCATCTTTCCCTTACTAGGTACATAAATCCGCATATCGCTATTCTCTGGCCAATTAAAGATACCATACCTATTAACACCATAGGTGTCGTCATTAATAAAATTAAAATATTTACCAAATGCTGAATTACCTCTCCAATATTCGAATTCAATCCAATTAATTCTTATTTCATCATCTATATCCGTACACTGTTCACCATTTACTTCAATATGTAGTTCATTTCCAGGAAATATTGGTATACTATCGGGGGATGCATAAAACTTTTTATCGAAAATAATATTATTTTGTGTGTCCCAAACAATTTCACCTACCGTTTTATCATTAATGGTGATGATAGCTCTATGATCATTTGAACAAAGTGAGCTGGTACTCATACCCTGCATAGCTACTCTTAGACGAATGTAAGCAGAATCTGAATTCCACTGAGGAAATGACTGAAAGTAATGTACAAACCTGTAGTTTACTTGTTGATTTCTTGATGAAGCTTTATCCCAAAACCAGAAGTCTCTGTTTTGGTTTCCAGCATAACCGAGTCGTTCATACAAAGAATCTTTTTCGTAATGAATTGTAGTCAAATTATCGAAATAAGAACGAGTAAAAACTGAATAGGAAGGAGTTTGTTTGTAATTAAAACCTGTTGAATCACTCTGATAGGAAAACCAGTAAACATTACTGCTGTTGTAAATATTTAAAGTGCAGTAAGGAGAAGGAGAAGGAGGTAGTCCAGCAAACTGCAGATAATCACCAGCATTAAATATTTGGTCATTGTTATTATCAAAGACTTCTATTGGTACAGGCAAACCATTATTGAACAGTTCTAGCTTATCAGTTGGTGTGTTTGAGCCAAGTTGTAAACCAGATGCGATTAACTCCTCATATGTTACTCGATATACATTTTTTTCTTTTATATAAAACTTAAAGTAATTTTTATTTGGATTGTACCAGTAGCCATTTTGTAATAATGGTGAGTCGTCAGAAATCAATTTACCCGAAAATTCTTTTGCTATTTCAGGGTTTACAACTGAACTTTCTAAATAATCTTCTGTCATCCCATCAGTTAGATTTACAATGTCAATATTATTTTGGGCATTAAAATCTATTCTTACACGAACGCGGGAATTGAAAATAAGATCTCTCGTAACCGGATTAAACTGAAAAGGCGAAACTACTATTGGTAGTACCTTTGCAAATCTTACAATATAATTTTCATCCAGGTAAACAGTATTTTTTGGAAAAAATTCATTCTTAGAATAAATCTCCTGATTAATTGTATCAAAGTCCTGTTTTACAAACTCTGGATCTTCGTCTGGATAAGGAACTAGAAATTTATTTTTTAGAGTTGATTGCTTTTGTTCAATAATTTTAATTGTTGGATTACTACTAAAAGGTATCCCAACTAAAATTTTATACTCAGGAGTCCACGGATCTCCAGGATTCCGATACGAGTAATCTTCACCACGGATTTTTTGGTATGTTCTTCCTTCAATAGTTGTGTCAACCAGAGAATATGTCTTTGCTAAATTAAATTCAACGACTAGATGCTGATTATCCGATTCAATTATTTTATGAGTTTGGGAGTGTAGAACAGAAACGTTTAAAAATAGAAAAGAAATCAGAAAGAAAAATTGCCAAATAAATCTCATTAAGTTCCTCGAAGGTTGAAAATTCAAACGAAACATAGTATTTTGGATTTATCAAGGCAAGTGCAAAAAAAAGCTATACATCAACATAAATTTATTCGAATTTTACAGAATGATTTATTACTTATTGGAAGAAAAAGTAATTTGGATTTAAAACCCTTTTGTATCTCCGCGTATCATTTGCCAGATAGTAATTAAGATAATTTGAATGTCAAATTTCATAGACCAGTTTTCGATATACCATAAATCAAACTTCATCTTTTCCTGGATGTGTTGTTTGTTTTTTTCTTCTCCAGCCAACTCACCTCGCAAACCATTGATCTGAGACCAGCCGGTTAACCCTGGTCTTACATTATATCTCATCTTTACATCTTTGTAAGCTTTCTGGTAAACTTCATCAACACCTTTTGTGAGTGGTCTTGGACCAACTACCGACATTTCTCCCAATAAAACATTTATAAACTGTGGCAACTCATCCAGATTTGTTTTTCTTAAAATTTTACCAACACGCGTTACCCTCGGATCTTTTTTAACAATTGGTTCAAAATCTACCGAGCTCTTTTTATTAAATGTTAGAGTTCTAAATTTAATACATCTGAATGGCCTTCTTCTCATTCCAAATCGTTCCTGTATAAAAAATGCCGGACCAGATGAATCTATTCTGATAAGTAAGATAACGATGGGCATGAACCAGGAAATGATAAAGACAATTACAAGTAATGAAAAAATAATATCAAAAACTCTCTTAATAATGCGTCTGAAAAATTCATTGAGCGGTTCTTCCCTGATAGTGATAACCGGAAGATTGCTCACAGAACTTATCTGGAATCTACCGGATAAAAATTTAAAATAATCTGGTATTACATGAATCTTCACAGCATTTTTATTACAAACGCCAACAATTTCATCCAGGTCAATACCGGAGTCTGAGTGTAAAGCAATAACAACATCTTCTACATTTTTTTCTTTTAATATCTGATCAAGTTCACTGTAGGTTCCGAGAACATCGTCAGTTTTATGCTTATTAATAAATCCGACGAACCGGTGACCATATTCTGGATTTTTCATAATTACTTCCCTGAACTTTTCCCCAATACTATTAACCCCGATAATCAACAAATTTCTAATTGATTTCCCTTTACTTCGCAATGTTCTTAGGGCAGCTTTGAAGATAATGCTACGAATTGATATGCTTATGAAAACCAATAGTCCATTTACAATTATAAAATATCGGCTAAATAACAGTTGTTTTATAACGAAGAGAGATAAAATATTAAAAATTGAAATGACAAATGCGAGTTTAAAGATATTATAGATTTGAATCGGAAAAGGTCTAATTAAAAACTCATCGTAAAATTCACTTGAATTGGTATAAAAAAACCAAACAAAATTTATAACTAAAATTAAAAAGTAAAGCTGATCATTACCTTTATTAATTTCAAACGAGTTCGAAATCAGGTAAGCAACAATAAATGAGATATTGATCAGAAAGAAATCTATAAGTACGCTTGAAACAAAAATTGACTTTTTATTAACAATCATTCTATTATGTTTTCAACTAGTTTACTAGATGAAAGAAATATAATTTAAAAGGATGATTTAATTAAATTCAAAATATTATGTGCTGCTTAATATAACAAGAACTGTTTTTGAAAATTGGTGGTCGAATGCGCATATTCAATTGATTGCAAAAAAGAATCACACTTCCATTGAAACATAAAAAATTTATTAATATTTGAGAAGCCTTTTGAAGGATTTAGTTTGACCAATTTAAGTATTTGATAACCAGATATAATTAGTATTTACCAAAGGTAACAAAATGTTTAAATGTTTATATTTGAATTTAGAATATTTTCAACATTTTGATAAGAGCATTCATATCATATAATTTTAATGAAGAGAGTGATTCTGCATTTAATATAAAATTGCAATTGATTTATTTACTTACTATCAACCGCGCCAATTCTGTCACTATACTTAAACTATTTCACTACAAATTTTAAAATGAAAAAAATAAAATTACTATATGTAATAACCAGTACTGGCTTCGGAGGTGCAGAGAGACTTCTCCTTTCATATTTAAAATTGTTAGATCGCATTCAGTATGAAATTTATGTTTGTAGTTTGAGAGAAAAACCCGATGACTTGCAAGGAGAAATTTCAAAATATGCCCAATTCACGAATTTGAATATGAGGAATAAATTTAATCCTTCAGTATTATCAAAACTGACCAATTTAATTAGAGAAATAAAACCAGATATTATCCATACACATTTGTTTCAGGCAAGATTCTATACTTCTGTTGCTCATTTGTTTTCCCGATATGGTATTCTAATAACTCATAAACACAATAATGTTAATCCGAAAAAACATAATATTTTTATATTATTCGAAATGATGAGTATTTTTTTAAATGATAAAGTAATTGCAATATCCCAAGCTGTTGCAAAAAGCTTACGGAAATTTGAGTTTATCCCACTAAAAAAAATATTCGTCCTTCATAATGGAATAGATTTTAAGAAATTTAACGAAATTGCTGATTCTCAAAATATATCACCAAGAAATCCTTTTATAATAGGTATTGTTTGCAGATTAGAACCACAGAAAGGAATAAGTTATTTATTGTTGGCAATGAGAATCATTTTAGCTAAGTTTCCAAATGTCAAACTTGAAATTGTTGGGGATGGCTCCCTTTTTCGGGAACTGAATGAGCTGAGTAAAAAACTTGAGATTAGCAATTCAGTTAAATTTTTTGGTAAATTTGCAGACGTAATACCCTTTTATAAGAGAATGAGTGTATTTGTTCTTCCTTCTCTTTATGAGGGATTTGGAATTGTATTGCTTGAAGCTATGGCTGCGGGTGTACCAGTCGTTGCAACAAATGTAAACGGAATTAATGAAGTAGTTGTTGATGGAGAAAGTGGAATCCTTGTTCCACCTAAAAATCCTGAAGCCATTGCCGACGCTGTTATAAAAATAATTGAGAACGATAAACTTACTGAAAGATTGGTAATGGAAGGCTATAAGAGAGCAGAATTATTTGATATTAAAGATCATGTTATGAAACTCCATAACTTTTACAAAAATCTTTTAGGAGTTGAATCTTAATAATGATTAAGATTTTATATATCCTGGAGGCTACCTCCGGTGGTACTCAAAAACATGTTATCGACATCGCTAAAAAAATAGACAAATCTGAGTTCAAAATAGATCTTGTTTATTCAACCAAAAGAAATAGCAATTTTTCCCCACTAAGTAAAGATATTTTTAACGAAACTTACGGACTTCCAATTAGCAGAAGCGGTTCCTTTTCAGACATTAAAAATATCCTTCGAATAAGAAAAATTATTAAGCAGAATAATTATGACATTGTACATTGTCATAGTACAAAAGCAGGATTCGTTGGAAGATTGGCAGCTTTTATTAGCAAACATCCGAATGTTGTTTATTCACCTCATGGATTTATGTTCTGTGATACAAGAATACAGTTAAGAAGATTATTGTACTTATACCTCGAAAAATATCTCGGATATATTACTAACAAGATTATTGCTGTATCAGGCTCTGAACGTGATCTTGCATTAAAACATAATATCGTTCCAAACGAAAAAATAATCACTCTTTATAATTCCATTGATCCATCTGACTATGATGATTATGAATATGTGAACAAAGTACCTGAGAAACTTCTTCAGAGAAATGAAGATATTATTTTAGGTACGGTTGGAAGATTATATTATCAGAAAGACCCTTTTACTTTAATAAAAAGTTTTAAGATTATTAATAATTATTTTCCAAACACTAAACTTATTTTTGTGGGCGATGGTCCCTTATTAGATAAATGCAGAAAATTAATAGCTAGTCTTAATCTTCAGGACAGAATACAACTGGAAGGTTTTCAGAAGAATTCAAAAGCTTATTATAAAATTTTTGATATCTTTGTCTTATCTTCACACTATGAGGGTCTTCCGTATGCGCTGTTGGAAGCTATGATAATGGGTATTCCTTCGGTTGGAACTGATGTTGTTGGTATTACGGACTTGATTATTAGTGGTGAAACCGGTTATTTGGTGAATGAAGAAGATCATGTTGCTTTAGCAAAATCGGTGATCTCTTTGTTAGAGAACCCCTCACTATTAACTGAATTTAGTAACAATGCACGTCGCATTACTAAAAACAATTTTAATTTCAATAATGGCATTAAAGAGTACGAAGAGTTTTATAATTCTCAGTGTCTAAATCCCGCCTGATATTCCCTCTATTTTTTCTTGGATTTCTCATCCAAATACGACTGAAAAATTCTAACAATATTCTTTAGTCAATACATCAATTGAATTATTGACCATTTCTTCACTTAATAAATTCATACACTGAATACCAGAACATTTAAAATTCATAATTCCAATTGCACAAAATTTTTCATCATTTTTTGGTGAACATTTGAGCTCAAACTGAATATTTTTTTGATGCTCATATTTAGGGGCAACATAATCATAATTGGTAGCTCCGAAAATAGTAAGTGTAGGTTTATTCAAATAGTTGGCAATATTTATCGGCCCTGAATCGTTACCAATAAAAAGTGATGCCTCTTTAATACATTCTATCAAGTGATCTACGGACTTAGTTTGTATAACTTCAATGTTTGAATTTTCAATTTCATTTATCACATCGGGACTCAATTGTCCTTTCTGAATAATAATGCTTACAGAAAATTTCTGTTTCAAAATAACAGCAATGTTTATAAATTTCTTTAAGTTCCATTCTTTTTCCTTCCATCCTGCAAACGGCTGGATAAATATTTTACCATAATGTTTTTTTACTTGCGGATTTGCTATTACTTTTTCTCTTGGTTCAGATATATCAAGGATAAGCTGTACTACATCAAGATAAATATCCATCAATCGCGGCTTATTTCTATATTTTGTAAATAGATCATAAATGGTTTTAAACTGATCTCCATTACTACCAATGATTGTTTTAGCCCTGATGCTATAGATTAGTGCAGCAGATTTCATAGTACATGTTAAATCAACAATCAGAGATGGTTTTATTTCCTTTAGTTTACGTTTCGCCTCGGGTTTAGCAATTCTTTCACTAAAATAAAATTGATTATTTACCAGCTCACAGAAATTCATTCTTTCAAATTCCAGTTTATAAACAGGAACCGATTCAGGGTAACAAACTACCCATAAGTTATCACCATATTTTTCATGCAACGCTCTAATAGCTGGTACAGTGAAGACTGTATCACCCAGCTTATTTAGCGATATAACAACAACACGATCAGTATTGTAAGCAAATAATTTTTTAATTAACCGGATTACTTTAAAGGAAAATAATAGAAATGAATGCAAGAAGAATTGAAATAGTTTATTCTGACCAAGTACATAATTTATAGAAATTTTTTCTGTGTTGAATTTCATAGATTTTTATATTCAAATCTCACTACTTGTTACCAGCAATTGAAGTTATCGGATATTGGTAAAAATATACTATACTGCTAAAAATCAACCAAAATGGCAGATCTGTCTGCAGCCCTCCCATATAAAGTAAACCTATTCCATTAAAAAAATTTCTTACAATTATGCTTACTCCCGCCGCGAAGAGTGATATGATTAAAAAATAGCTATAATCAGTTGCTTCCTTAAATTTATTAATTGTTTTGATCCCTATCTTAATAAAGATGACGGGTAAAGCAATAGCAGTAATAATTCCAAGAATACCCATTTCCGTAAATAGTGTAAGAAAAAAATTATGGGATAGATTTGCACCACCGGAGACTTCACTTAAATATATTACCAGTCTTCCCCACCATTCGTTTAACATATAAGGGAAGTAATTAATCATTTCATATTTGTAAACCCCAGGACCGAGACCAAAAATCGGATTGTCTTTTATCATATCTATGGACATTTGCCAGAGATAATCACGGGCACTCATTCCTGATTCTATCCTTAAAAATATTGTCATCAACTCATTTAAAGGTGGGTAAAAAATAAACAATAATACTACTCCTGCCACTGAAGTTATGAATTTGTAAAATCTCTTCCGATTCAGTAAGTAAAAAATTATACCCGAACTAAATATTATTCCGATGATCGCTGATCGAGACATCATCAAAACTAAACCTACAGTAAAGTAGCAGAGAATTAAAACGTGTAAAACTTTATCTGGAAATTTCTTTTTAAGTAAAAAAGATCCAATAATTAGCGGAAATGAAACAACAAAGAAATTTGTTGAACTCTCAATATTTCCTGTAATGACAGAGACCCGCGGTCTGTCTGGAGATATAATCTCCAGTAAATTCAGGCCATCCTTAAAAAAAACAAAAATTGAAAATGCAACTATAATCCCGGCAACTAAATAAATTCCAGTAAAATAGTTTTTTATGTCTTTTGTATCACTTATTAGTGAGTAGAAAACGTACACAATAACAAAAAAAGCAATTTGTTGTAATATTATTCCTGTACCTGCAAATGGGTATTTGGACATCACTGAGGATAATATCATTGCAGAAAAGTAAAGCAGTAAAAAATAAAGTATAGATCGAGGGATACTTGGATAGTTGTTAAAGTTTAATCCGTATTTTCTCAAAAAGAAATATCCCAGGATTGTAAAATCAACTAAGTAAACTATTGACCTAAGAATTCGACTAACTTCCCCAATAATAGTGAATAAGGAAATAACGATTATCACCATTAAAAATCTGTCACCGAATAAATGCCAAAGTAATATTAATACGAATAATGGTAAAGCATAAATTAAATAGTCACCGACAACTAAGGCAGGTACAGCCAATGCAGTTGATAATAGAATCAGCTCAGGTATGCTTTTTAACTTAATGTCAAAAGTTTTAAATAACTTGTTCATCTTCTAATTAAATTAATAAACAGATTTTTGATAAGGTTCTTAAACTAATTTGAATGAACTGAAAATATTCAACTTCCCAAGCATTTTCAGTGTAATTTTAATCGAACTATGTTGTGCCAAAAACGTATTCACAAAATAAAGAAAAAAGAAAACTAAGACTGATAATATTTCACTAATGAGATCTCCTGATAATAGATATTCCGTGAGTAATATTGTAATCAAAAGACATATTGCACAATTTATCCCGTGAAATAAAAAATCCTTCAAAAAGAGGGACCTGTTTTTTATTGCTAATTTTATATTCAGAATGATATAACTCGCACTGAATAAAAATATAAAACTTATGCTTGTGCTTAGCGCTAATCCATCCTGTTGCAGATCAATCAAGAGAAAATTAAATGACAATTTTAAAAATACACCAATGAGCGTGATCCAAAGTAAGATGTTAATTTTATTTATGCTGTAAAAAATTTTATTAAACACGGCATAAACTGAATAAAAGACTAGGCTTAAAGAATAATATTTTAGCACACTGAATGTGATGCTCGTGCTCTCTGCAACAAATTTCCCTCTTTCAAAAACTACTCTAATAATCGTATCTCCGTAATAGAATAAAATGAATGCGGCGGGGATAAATAAGAAAGTATTTATTGAAATACTGAAATTATAAATTCCTTCAATACTGTCACTGGAATCATTATGAATAGCGTTAGTAATTTTAGGAAAGACAGCCGTTGCAAGTGAAATTGAGAAAATAGAAATTGGAAGGAACCAAATTATGAGTGCATAGTTAAGAGATGCAATGCCTCCCTCTGAAATTTCGGCATAAAAGTATCTATCAAACAATGAATACAACTGAGAAATTGATTCAATTAATATAATAACAAGCAATGATGAGTTGATTGCTGATCTGGAAAAAATTAGTTCTCTGTGCCGTCTAAATAAGTTCAGAGCTAATACCTTTTGCGATCTATATAGTAAATAAGTGAACTGCAGCACTGTACCTAGTACAAATCCGATGGGAATAATGTATACTCCAAATTGATCAGAAAATAGAATTAGTAGTGTTATAACTGAAATATTCATAAAAAGTATAGATATAGCCGGATATTTGTATTCATATACAGCTTGCAACAAAGCAGAGAAGACTGAGATGGCGGCGGAGAATGGAATAGTCAATAAAAATATTCTGAATATCTGCGAAGCGATTTCCTTACTCTCAACTGGTGCCTGGTGCATATATGAATCAATAACAAACTCACTAACAAGAAAAAGAGTCAAAGTTAGGATTGCTCCAATCCCAACAAAAAGTATGAATGTTTGTTTGTAAAACTTTTGAGCACCATCGGAAGCAGTAGTATTAATTTTTTGGAATCCGGGTACAAAATAATTTTGTCCGATGTATAAGATTATTGAGTTGATAGTAATTGGTAGGACAGCTCCAACAAGGTAAAGGTCAAATTCTGTCTGTAGCCCGAAATTGTTTGCGAAGATCATTTCCCGGATAAATCCTAATCCACGACTCAGCACACCAATAAATGAAATAAATATTGACGCCCCGGCTATAGTAGAAGTGAATTTACTTTTCATTCCGGTTAATAAAAGAGTTGAAAATTAAATTAGCTAGTCGTAGGACAATATTCAGCATCAGGTAAGTTGACTAAAGTATTGAATCGTTTTTATCAATCCATCTTCTCTGGATACTTTTGGTAGCCACCCTAGCCTTTCTCTGGCTTTGCTGATATCCGGTTGCCTCACCTTTGGATCATTAACAGGAAGATCTTCAAAGACTATTTTACTTTTACTTTTTGTTAATGAAATTATTTCTTTAGCAATTTCAATAAGCGGAACTTCTTCCGGATTACCGATATTCACTGGCTCATTTTCATCAGACATCAGCAATTTGAAAAGACCATCTATCTCATCTGTGATATAGCAGAAACTTCTTGTTTGCGAGCCATCTCCGTAAACAGTTAATTGTTTTTCGGTTAAAGCTTGCATAATAAAGTTTGGTATGGCTCTGCCATCTTTTGCCCTCATTCTGGGGCCAAAAGTATTGAAAATTCTAGCTATTCTTGTTTCAATATTATGATAACGTTGATAAGCCATCGTCATAGCCTCAGCAAATCGCTTAGCCTCATCATAAACTCCCCTTGGACCAATTGGGTTTACGTTTCCCCAGTAATCTTCGGGTTGTGGATGAATTTCAGGATCTCCATATACCTCAGATGTTGACGCAAGTAAAATTCTTGCCATTTTTTCTTTTGCCAAGCCTAATGCCTTGTGTGTCCCGAGCGAACCGACTTTAAGTGTCTGTATGGGTAATTGAAGATAATCAACAGGGCTGGCAGGAGAAGCAAAGTGCAAGATGTAATCAACTCTTCCAGGAATAAAAATATAGTTCGTTATATCTTGTTTAATGAATGAAAAACTTTCATTGCCTGCAAGATGTGAAATATTTTTTATATTTCCAGTTATCAGATTATCAATACAAATAACTCTTAAGCCTTCACTCAATAATTTATCACAAAGATGAGAGCCTAAAAATCCGGCACCACCCATAACAACAGCTGTTTTCATAATTAATGTCTATCTTCTTTTTTGAATAGTGAAATTTTCTTTTCCCGAAAAATCAGAATTGTTGAGACAAGTAATAGAACAAAAATTGAACCTACAAAGGTTGTGTAAATTACGCGAGGCTCAGATTTCTTTTCCGGAGGAATTGCTTCATCTAGAATATCGATTGTTGGTACATCCCGGTTTTCCTGTATCCGTTCTTTGTAATATTGCTGCTGAAGCAGTAAATAGACTTCATTTTTAATTTTGACTGTTCTTAATAGCTTGGATACCTGCATTCCTAATTCCGGAACATCGCTGAATGCAATTAGATAGTCATCTGAATCGATATCAAACTTATCATATTCTTTTTTTAACTGGATTAATTTTTCTTTAAGAGCAAGAAGTGTTTTATTATCAGGTCGTGAATTTGGTTCCAGCAATCCAATTTCAATTTCTGTGTTTACTATTTCAGCTTTCAACTTTGCAGCACTTTCGATAGCTGAAGTCAATTGATCGGGAAGTGATACAGTTTTATTCTTTTGTTGGAATTCCATTAATTTTTTTTCAGCAGAATCAAGCTCTGTTTTCGTGAGTTCCAGTTGCTCCTCAATATATTCTCTTCCACGCTTAGCACGATAGGAAATTTTTTCCCGATTGATGCTATCCAATGCTTCAATGAATGGATTTGAAATCTCAGCAGAAAGATTTTTTATTGATTCAGAATCTGAAAATATTGCCGGTAAATAAGATGATGAAACTTTTACGGAAAGTGTTATTACTCCTTCTTTGGAAAGGTCTAATTCTAAATCTTCCTTAAGTTTTTTTATCGCTTCATATTCTTGTTCCTCACCATAAAATTCAAGAAGATTGTTTTTTCTAACAACATATTCTGCTGCGGTCCGGCTTTTAAGGATCTGTAAAAAAAGTTGAGAATTTCCAGGAGCTAATTTACCAGTTAGAAAGTCCCCCATCCCGCTGCCTGAAATCAAGGAACCAAGTCCGGATAACTGATCAGGTTCTGTTGGCGGGAGAATAGTTACAGGTGCTTTATAGGTTAACGGAGAAATGAGAAATAGGTAAAGAAAAATAATAATTGCTGACCCTGCTGTATACTTAACAATGATTTTCCAGTTTACCAATAAAATGTGGAGTATGTCGTGTAATTTCATTTTCCTACCTCGTTGCTACCACAACAGCAGCAGAAGCAGCTACAATTGCAGCAACTTGTGCAAGAACCGTCAATGTGTCGGTGAATACTTCCCAGAAAGATGGACCTGGAGGATCTTCGGGGACCCAAATTGCATCACCAGGGTTGAGTTTCTTAACATCATCGGCTTCAATCCATTCACCGGTTTTGGCTTTAATAACTCTAACATCTCCTTCCTGAGCTCTCCATCCAAAACCTCCCGCAAGCTGTATGTAATCTTTAATTGTTAAAGTAGAATCATAAATTATTTTTCCGGGAGTTACCAATTGACCAAGCATAACAATATAATCTTTCTTTTCCGGGATCTCTATAAAATCATTCTTTCTTAAAATAATATTTTCTTTCATATCATTATCCTTAAACAATTTTACGAAATCAACCACAACTGTACCGGTATGTTGTCTTGATTTGGCTTTGTAATAATCATATTCATCCTCAGTCATATTTTCAACTGGAATCGTTTTTAGTCTTTCGAATTCCGGATCCGATTCTTCAACATCCATTTTCCTGTTGACTGAAGCATCTACTAAAGAAGCTTCAGATAGAAATCCACCAGCTTCTCCGATAATTTCCTTGAGTGTGGTGGAGTTTTTATTAATTTTATACCAGCCGGGATATCGCACGTAACCTTTAACTTCCACGTAATGATCAACTAAATATTCTGGTATCTGTCTTACCATTACTTGATCTTTATTTTCAATGGTAACCCCACTTGATTGAATTTGTTCATACGAATAATACGAACTGAACTGAGACAGACCATTTTTTGCAAACCGAACTACTTCAATTGTATCTTCCCTAGCTTTGTAGGTAAATCCACCAGCTAATTCTATTAGATCTTCAACAGTTTCACCCTCGCAGTATTCATAGATAGCCGGATATATTATTTCTCCGCTTATTACAACAATTTTATCAATTTTATCTACGAGGACAGCATCACCTTCAAGCAGATTGGGGTTATTTTCGAAATCACCGAATCTTAAAAATTTTAGAAGATCGTATCTTTTTATATCACCATTTCTAGAGATAATCTTAATGTTTCTTATATCAGAGGTTTCTTTTATCTCTTTCATCTCACCAAACAAATCCATTAATCTTGCATTTGCAGGTAGAACAAAGACTGTTGGTTTTATAACATTCCCAATTAATGAAACTTTGATCATTCTGAAATCGACAAGTGAAACAAATATGTCAACATTTTTGAAATACTTAAGAATTGCATCGTTAATTCTTAGTTTAGCTTCTGTTAATGAAGAATTAGTTAAATCAATCCCTCCAACGCGTGGGATGTAAATCCAGCCCTCCTGATCAATCAATAAATAATTGGAAACTTCCTTTACACCGCTAATGGATATAAATAATTTATCTCCTGGTCCCACCTGATATTCTTCCGGATCAACAACTCCATACGTTGCAACCATTTGAGATGATTCTATATAAGTTAAAGAATCCTGGAAGAACCGCTCAGGATAGTTGGGTTTTAGTTGAGGGACTATTTTCTGGCAAAAAGGAAAAGTTAATGCCAGCAAAATTAATAATTTCAATTTCATTTAATTAAAAAGATGTGGATTTAAAATATTTGTCTAAAATAATAGATTAAAACTTACAGGAAAATTATAAAATAAATGTGCATCATCAAATTTTTAACGAAACTTTTCGTAAAGTGAACCAGGAAACGAGTAAAACCAATAATGGACCTGTTAAGAATATAATCAGTAAGTACTCTGTATAATCTTTAACTAGCAAATTATTAAATGCTTCGATGTTAGTAACATACTGATGAATAAGGATTAAACTTAAGTATGCGAGCACACCTGATATCAATCCTGCAATAATTCCGTTTAACAACACAGGAATTTTAATAGTTGAAAGTTTTGCACCAACAAGTTTCATAGTTTCGAAGTCAATCATCCTTGAGTGAATTATTAATCTGATTGTGGCATAAACTAAATAAAGTGCAATTAATGAGAACATTCCTGTCATTACAAAAAGATAAATTTTAAAATTATCGATAAAATGAAGTAACCTGTAAACAAACCCTTCCTTAAAAACAACTTCATCAACAAAATCTATTTCGGAAATATCCTGTATAATTTTATAAATAGAATCACTCACAGCATAATTATCTGTAATACTGATTACCATAGATGCAGGAAGTGGATTATAATCGAGAATTTTTTTAAAATCTTCTCCGGTCTCTCTAATAAATTGTTCCGCTGCCTCATCTTTGCTCACATAATCAACTTTTTCTGTGTACGATTTACTCTCAAGTTCAAGCTGAAGATTATCTCTTTCTTTTTCTGAAACAGACTCTAAAAGGAAAACATTGATTTTAATATTTGATGTTAGGAAAGATGCATAGTAGTTTGATATTTTAATTGATATGTAACTGAATAGAATCAGCAATACACTTATAGTCAAACTAATGGTCGTAAGAACAAAGGTTGTTTTAGCCGACTTTATGGAACGAAATGCTTCAGAAAAATAAAATAAAATCATCTGTTACTTCAAATACATTTATTAAAAATTTGATTCATCTATCCACCTTGTCATATACCACTTTTTGGATACAGGATCTAGTTCGAGAGAAACATTAACACGACCATCAATCCGAATTACGTCCGTAGGATTAAATGTAATATTTAGATTAAACGACCTTACAATATTTGCATTAAGCGAATCAATCGTACTTAAAACAATATTATTCCATATAAGATCAAGACGTTGCGCGCTTTCAAATAGCCCATTTGTCGTTCTCATTTCCTCATCCCTTCCCCAGTTTACATCATATCCCTGCTCATAATCTCTGTAAGTAAATGTGAACTCAGGAGTGATAAGATTCCCATAGATCAGAGTATCTTTAAAAGAATATGCATATTGAAAATTTTGGAATAATCCTTCGATTGTTTTTTGATCAGAAATTGGTTGTGTACCATCATCTAAATTTGCACCTAGCTTCGGTGCAAAAGGGTTTGTGCAGGAATAGATGAAAACGCCGATCACACAAATAATTATCAATTCCCTTATTCTAAAGATAGAATTCAATCTTCAATTCACTCCATGTTGATCCTTGTTGCGCAATATCCTCCCAAAAATAAATTACCCATGCAGAGTTAATATCGGTAGTCATCAAAAAGCGTAAATTTCCTTCATAAATTTTTGGAACAGCATTCTGAACGGGAAGAGTGATAAAGTATTTTGCGGAGTAAATTGCACTGTCAGACTGAACCTCATAGTTTTCCTCTGTAAATGTAACTTGAATCTGAATTCCTTCGGGCACTGCTATCACCATATTATTGAAATACTGAAACTCCTGTGCTACAGTCCAGTCTGTTGGAAATCCAGTAAGCACATTACCGGATGGAACAAAATAAAAGTTTTTATCAACTAACGGGGCACCGGTCGAAAAATTCTTCTTGTAATCGTTTGAATTCTTATCCCTAAATGCATTCATAATATTTTCTATCACATCACTTGGTTCAACGGGAACTTGATAATTGGATTTTGGCTGATCAGGACTTTCAGGGTCTCTTGATTCAAACAAGTCACACGCCTGAAAATTAATTAATAATGTTATAAACAATATGAATAAGATCCGGTTCATTTTTTTGCGAACAATATTAGTCTTTGAGACGTTTCCTTGTTAAAGATATTACCAGAATAATCTCCGAATTCATAAAGAATTTTAAAACCGGCTCTGCTTAAATAAGATTTAATCTCTTCATAACTATATAATCGCACTGATTCATAAAATTCTTCAACCGATCCTTTATATTCAAAAGTAATATTTTTTCGGATCCTGTTTCCTTCAATAAACCTGTTCTGGGTGATCCTGGATCCGTTATCAGAGTAAACCGAAGTCGGAATTAAATTATCTACTAAATAATTTTTATTGAAGTAATCGAGCACAAAAAATCCTCCAACATCTAACAGTTCATTTGCTCTGATAATTACCTGAAAATTATCCTCATCATCTTCAAAATATCCGATACTTGTAAACAAATTTAACGCAACTTGAAATTTAGTTGGCGAATTGAAATCCAGAATATCCGAAAGAACAAAATTAATTTTTACATCACTTTGAGCAGCATTTTTTTCAGCTGCTGTAATTAAATTCTTGCTCAAATCTACTGCTGTTACATCGAAACCTTTTTGGGCAAATATTATTGCGTGTCTTCCCGATCCGCAAGCCATGTCCAGAACTTTACAACCCGGTTGGAGATTTAATTTATTAATAATTAATTCAACTAATTTTTCAGCTTCTGTAACATCACGATGACTATAAACTTTAAGATAATTTATTGAGTTGAACCAGTCATTATACCAACTCATAATGAACTTCTGTTTAAAATCGCACGACCAATTGTTGCATCATCAGCAAATTCAAGATCGCCGCCAATTGGTAACCCTCTTGCAATTCTTGTAACAATGATATTAAGTGGTTTCATTAGTTTAGCAAGATAGAGTGATGTTGTTTCACCTTCAGTATCAGGATTCAATGCAAGAATCACTTCTTTAATATCTTCATCCTCAAATCTTTTTAATAATTCCTTTATATGAAGCGAATCGGGTGTTACTCCCGTTAATGGTGAAAGCACACCTCCAAGTACATGATACAAACCTTTATATTCATGAGTTTTTTCGATAGCAATTACATCACTTGCTTCTTCAACTACACAAACAACGGATTTTTCTCGCCTTTCACTTTGACAAATACTACAAAGCTCATATTCAGAAAGGTTGAAACATCTTGAACAAAATCTTAGTTTTAGTTTTAAATCTTTTATGGCGCTAAGCAGATTCTCAATCTGTTTATCCTCAGATTTTAACAGGAAAATTGCAAGTCGCTGAGCTGTTTTCTTCCCTATACCAGGAAGTTTACTTAGCTCATCAATAGCAATAAGTAGAGGTTCGGCAATTTGCACTTTTAAAGTCCTGGGATGTTCATGCCGGGAGGGATCATTCCTTTAGTTACTTTAGCCATTTCCTCCTCTGCTAATTTTGATGCAGAAGAAATTGCCTTATTTACTGCTGCAACAACAAGGTCTTCAAGAATGTCCTTTTCGTCTTTATTAATCACCTGCGGATCAATTTCTACAGAAATTATTTCCTTATTTCCATTGGCAGTGGCTTTTATCATCCCACCGCCGGCTTCTTCAGAAACCGTAAGATTACCCAGTTCACCCTGAACTTTCTGCATTTCTTCCTGCATTTTCTGAACCTGCTTAAGCATTGCCTGCATTCCACCTTTCATCAAAATCCTCCTGATTTAAATCGATTAATTTTTATTTTTTAGTAATAATTTGTTCAAATATACGACAATTGATTGACTTTGTATATGTAAAATTCCTAACTTCAACACCGGATTAATAAAAGAGGATGGACGAAAGTTTTCACCATGACCCTAAAAGAAAATAACAATTCTGATCCCCCTGAAACAGTGCAGGAATATAAGCCAATCGAGTTTTACGATTACTTTTACAATCAAAAGAATAAAAAAAATAACTTAAAAAACTACGGTGAAAAATCTGCTCATCTCAATAATTTTTTCTTCGATTACTTTAAAGGATATAATATCCCCGTTGCGTTCGAGAAAAAAGAGAGTAAGAAAAAACTTCAGTTATTAAAAACAGATGAATTTCCCTTTCGTGTAACAATTATCAATAACGCCGATTCCAGAACTGCTAAATTATTTCCAATTAAAGCCGGCACCCCACTTCAATTACCAATTATCGAATATCATTACGGCGATTCCAGGGATTCCTTAGTTACCGAAAGTCATATCATTTCATTTAACCTTTGCACTTATGATGAATTAAAATTTATTAATAGACTTTGCTCCAAGCTAAATGCAATCGTAAAATCTTTTTTTGAAAGAAGAAATGCTGTACTTGTTGAACTGACCTGCATATTTGGTAAATTTGATAGTAAGATTTATCTGGTTGGTGATTTTTCTCCTTTGTGTTTGAAAGTAATTGATATTGAGTACGATGCGAAGAAACCTGACCCTTATAAGATTGAGACCTCCGTTCAGATGAGAAAATACACCGACTATCTTTTTAAACTGATCAATGGAGAATAAATGTTCACCAAATATGGCTACACTACAATTGGTGTTGTTACAGTAACCACATTCCTGCTGATCTCATTAAGTTTTTTTATTCAGAACAATCCGTTAAAAGTTTCAATTTTAATTGTTGCAGCTGCAATTCTTTTTTTAACTCTGAATTTTTTCAGAGATCCGGATCGAGAAACTCCCGAAAATGAAGGGGTCATAGTAGCTCCGGCCGATGGTAAAGTAATCGTGTTGCGAAATAACATCACAAATTCTTTTGTTGGAGATAGCTGCAATCAGATTTCAATCTTTATGTCGCCATTAAATGTTCACGTTAACAGAATTCCCGTCAGCGGAAAAGTTGAACATCTAAAATATTTCGAAGGAAAATTTATAGCTGCTTTTGAGGACAAGGCTTCTGAAAATAATGAAAGAATGGAAACTGGAATAATTACATCAAATGGAAAAGTTCTCTTTACACAAATTGCAGGTTTTCTAGCACGACGAATTGTAAACGAATTGAAGATTGGTGAAGAAGTAACTGTCGGTAAAAGATTTGGAATGATAAAGTTTGGAAGCAGAGTTGATATTTTTGTTCCGGCTGATTGGAAACCGATCGTTAAAATGAATGAGAATGTTTATGCAGGTGAAACAATTCTATTCGAAATGAAAAAATAGATGAACCGACCTCGTCTTACGCCATCTGTAATTCCGAATCTCTTTACATCACTGAATATGTTCTGCGGATTCCTTTCCATATTAAGTGCCTCGGAAGGAAATTTTAATTATTCAGCATGGTTGATATTTACAGCAGCTATTTTTGATGCGCTTGATGGTTTGGTCGCACGCTTAACCAATTCTTCCAGTGAACTGGGTGTGGAACTCGACTCCCTTTCTGATATTGTAAGCTTTGGTGCAGCACCTTCATTTCTTCTTTATAAATCTTTTTTTTATTCAATGAATACCTGGGGAATAATTATAAGTGCACTTCCGCTAATTGCAGGAGGATTCAGGCTTGCACGTTTCAACGTACAGCTAGTTGGATTTTCAAAATCATTTTTTCTCGGACTGCCAATTCCCTCTTCTGCATTAACAATAGCATCTTTTGTTCTGGCATTTTATACCAATGGATATCCGGAACCAATATCAGAATTTATTACACCGATGATATTAGTTCTGTCATTTTTAATGGTAAGTAATATCCGTTACGAAACGTTGCCAAAACTTTCACTCTCCGGTTTAAAAGAAAAACCATTTCATTTTCTTTTTCTGTTGTTCGCAGTGATTCTGGTTGCGCTCATGTATACGAAAGGCATGTTTCTTGTTTTTGTTTTCATGATACTGATAGGTATTTTTCGGCATCTTTACAGACTAATTAAATCAAGTTCTACAAATTTTGATTGACTATTATGTTTAAAGCAAAAGTCCTTATAAAAAGAAGAAAGACCATACTGGATCCGCAAGGTAAAGCAGTTGAAATTGGTGCCAAGCATCTTGGACTAAGCAATATTAAAAATACCCGGATCGATAAATACATCGAGTTTAATGTTGATACGAACAACAGGCAAAGTGCTGAAACAGAAGTAAATGATTACTGCAAAAATCTGCTTGCTAATCCGATAATGGAAGATTATGAATTCACGCTCGAAGAGATTTAATGGTGAGTAAAATGAAATCCATAAATGGTCTAAAGAAGCCTAAATTCGGCGTAGTTGTTTTTCCCGGTTCAAATTGTGATCACGATACTTATTACGTACTTAGAAAAGTGTTGAATCTGGATGCAATTTTTCTCTGGCATAAACAAACATCACTAGAAAATTGCAATGTGATAATTCTTCCGGGTGGATTTTCTTACGGTGATTATCTCAGGACAGGTGCGATCGCCAGGTTTTCTCCCATAATGAATGAAGTAATTAAATTTGCAAATAATGGTGGATATATTATTGGAATCTGCAACGGATTTCAAATTTTACTTGAAGCAGGACTTCTGCCGGGAGTGATGGTTAAAAACAAATCCCTGAATTTTGTATGCAAGGATATCTATCTGAAAATTGAAAATAGCCATACAGCTTTCACAAAAGGCATTACCAATCAAACGTCTTTAAAGATACCAATTGCTCACGGAGATGGTAATTATTTTGCAGATGAAAAAACTCTTTTACAGCTTGAGGATAATAATCAGATCATTTTCAGGTATTGTGACAGGAATGGCAATATAAATAAATCGGCAAATCCAAACGGTTCTGTCTTGAATATTGCCGGAATAGTCAATAAAGAGGGAAATGTAATGGGAATGATGCCTCATCCGGAACGGAGCAGTGATTCAGTATTGGGAAAAACGGATGGAAGTCTTATTTTCAATGCAATAGTAAATAATATTTTCAATTAAAAGGTGATATTATGTTTGGCAACTTAGGCGCTGGCGAAATAATTCTTATTGTTCTTGTTGTGCTTTTATTATTTGGAGCAAAAAAGATTCCTGAACTTGCTCGCGGCATTGGTAAAGGTATGGGTGAATTTAAGAAGGGTCTTAAAGATGTGGAAAATGAAATTAAATCTGCAGATAATGAAACAAAAAAGGTAGACGAGAAAAAATCTTAGTTTTCAATTCGTGAATTCGTGGCAAAAAAAGAATAGCAACTAATTCACGAATTATAAATCCAACCGAATTAGCACCCTCCATTTAGGACAGGTCTTTTCATTTTCTTAAATTTGTCAGTCATTTTTAATACTTCTTCAAATCAGGGAAAATATTTATGAGTATTCTTGTTAATAAAAATACCAGGCTTGTAGTTCAGGGAATAACCGGTAGTGAAGGTTCATTTCATACAGAACAGATGATAGAATATGGGACTAAAGTTGTTGCCGGTGTTACTCCGGGTAAAGGTGGAACCAAACATTTAAATGTACCTGTTTTTAATACTGTTGCAGATGCTGTTGAAAAAACAAAAGCAAACACTTCAGTTATATTTGTTCCACCTGCGTTTGCTGCTGATGCAATTCTTGAATCTGCAAACTCAGGAATAAAAGTTATTATTTGTATAACTGAGGGTATTCCTGCAGCAGATATGATTAATGTTTACAACTCTGTAAAAAACAAAGGTATTGTTTTAGTTGGACCGAATTGCCCTGGAGTTATATCGCCCGGAGAAGCTAAAGTTGGGATTATGCCCGGCTTCATTCATAGAAAGGGAAATATCGGAATTGTATCCAGGAGTGGAACGTTAACTTATGAAGCTGTAAAGCAAATAGTTGATGTTAAAATGGGTCAATCTACCGCAGTCGGAATTGGGGGCGACCCAATTATTGGTTCAAAATTTATCGATATCATTAAACTCTTCAATGAAGATAAAGATACTAAAGGTATAGTAATGATAGGAGAAATTGGCGGGAGTGCAGAAGAAGAAGCCGCTGATTTTATTAAGAAGAATGTTAATAAACCGGTGGTTGGATTTATTGCTGGAAGAACTGCTCCTCCCGGAAGAAGAATGGGTCATGCTGGTGCAATTATCTCTGGTGGAAAAGGAACAGCAGCTGAAAAAATGGCGGCAATGAAAAAAGCTGGAATTCACGTTGTGGAAAATCCTGCTGAAATAGGTATTACGATGCTTAAAGCAATAAGCAGAAAAAATAAATCAGGATCTGCTAAAAAAATATCAGAGAAAAAGAGGCCAGTTAAGAAATCCACAAGTAAAAAGAAAAACAAAAAATAGATATTATTTTTTTTAGTTTATTGATCAGACTCGTTAACCCGGGCTTGATTTTTATTTTGTAAACAGAATGACAGGAGAAAACTTGAGCAATAAAACTTTAGCAATAATTAAACCCGATGCAGTCCAGAAAGGATACTCAGGCGAAATTATTTCAATGATAATTAAGGCCGGATTCAAAATTAAAGCAATGAAGATGATTCGTCTTACAAAATCCTCTGCGGAAGGATTCTACTCAGTTCACAAAGAAAGACCTTTCTTTAATGACCTTGTCGCTTATATGACGTCAGGACCTTGCATCCCGATAGCATTAGAAAGAGAAAATGCCGTTGAAGAATACAGGAAGCTTATCGGTGCAACGGACCCTAAAAATGCTGCTGAAGGAACTGTAAGAAAATTATTTGCAGTTGATATTCAGTTAAATGCAGTTCATGGTTCTGACTCGGATGAAAATGCAGAAAAAGAAATATCACATTTCTTTTCAAAGAATGAATTGCTAAATAATTACTCAGGTTAAAATAAAATCAATCAAGCCGTAAAATTTTAAGGGACATAATGACAAAACTCTTTTTCATCACATTTATATCAATTATCCTCCTTTGGGGATGCCAGAAAGAAGAAAAGACTGAAAGTGAAGATCAATCAGCAAAGGAAATAACTTTTACTTTTGACAGTACGGCTCTTAAGACAACTGAAATTAAAGAAGATCAGGCTCAATCATTTTTCTTAAGATACAAATTCACTCCCGGTGAATCAATTAAATACCGACTCACAAATATTTCAAGCAGTAATCAGAATGTTGTTGCAGATACAACTATGTCTGAAAGTATGAATCAAACAATTATTTTCATTATGAATTTTAAAACTGTGGCAGTCGATGATGACAGTGTATCCGAACTAGAATGTACTTTTACCTCAATAAATCTTAATGCGAATGCAAGGGGCAGACAGTTTACTTACCAATCGGGAGCGCAGGTTGATTCGGCAGAAAGAATTCAGTACGCAGAATATGAGTCGATGGTAAACAACCCATTTAACTTAAGAATCAGCAAACTTGGATCGATAATCGATATTTACAAAGTTGATAGAATAATGAATAAGTTTCTTGATCTTCGTGGGCTTTCTGATTCGCTAGATGCCCAACAAAAAATTATGGCTTCAAAGGAATTAACAAACAGTTCTATTAAACCTTTGCTTATTCAGATATTCCGGGAAATGCCCGAGCGTAAAGTGGCAAAAGATTCATCCTGGTCACATAAAAGAGAAACTATGCCTATACTTGTTTTTCAGGTTGCTTTTGAAAATCAATACAAGGTTAGCAGTCTGGAACTTCTCGGTGAAAACAAACTTGCTGTAATTACAGGTTCTGTTAAAACACAGGTAACCGGGGAACAGTCCCGAACAGAGCAAGGAATAAAATATTATTTTGACAAACCGAAGTCTACTGCAACCGGTAAGATTTATTTTAATGTAACCAAAGGAATGGTTCAAAAAAGCCGGACTGAGTCAAAGATAGAGAATGGTTACTCAATGGAAATGCAGTCACCTGAAGGACTTAAAAAAGCTACTGCGAAAGAAGTGACCACGAATGTAAATGTTCTGGAACTACTGTAGATTTTTTTCAGAACGTCAATTTCGTCTGCACTCTTCCTCCAATATTTTCTTGCGGATTTTACCTGTAGGGGAATAATTTTCACAATTCCCCTATTCCTCATTTATTAATGTCGAATTTCAATTGAATAGAATGATTATTCTTTGGTTAAGTATTTGCTTAAATATAGGCAAAAATTGTCAAGGAGATTTAAATTGAAGAAATTTCTGGTACTTATCCTGCTTGCTGCCGGGGCTTATTTTGCGTATGATTATATAATGAAAGAAAAGCCCGTACTTGAAATAAAAGCCGATAAAACAATAACTACTCAACATTCGACGGATACAGATGCACCAGCGCTGGTACCTGCAAGATTTGGATCTGTCCGGGGAACGGCAACAAATGTTAGTGACAACCTGGTAAAAAATATTGTACTTTATTATAAACTAAATGGTAAGCCGGTTCACGCAAGAATTGATCAACTTTCACCCGGTGAAACAAAACCGTTCTCAACTGAAACAATAAGATTAACTCACGTTGAGGTCACTTTCTTTCTTGAAGATATGGAATATGAGTAAGAAGATTAATTTGTTCAGTAATTCTATTTAAACCAAAGAGTCTCCTAGTTTCCTTTTGACACCACCCCGTCACTAAAGTGACACCCCTTCCCGAATCAAGTTCGGGACAAGCTCTCACTTCTAAGGAGGGGATATTTTTTACATTATTTTATTTTGAAATTACTTCTTATCTCTTCCAATACCTTATCTAAGTTCAGTAACACTTCCTGGTTTTCAAATCTGATTACTTTTATTCCTTCCTCTTCAATTTTCTTAGTTCTTTTTCATCATCTTTCATTGCTTTTGCATCGAAATGAAAATCACCATCAAGTTCAATTACTAATTTTTCTTCAGGACAATAAAAATCAACTATATAATTTTTTATGCTTGACTGTCTTCTGAATTTTCTTCCTTCACATCGACTGTTTCTTAGATATCCCCATAAAAATGCTTCTACCTGAGTAGGATTGTTTCTTAATATTTTTCGTTTTTCTTTTAAGATCTTTCTATTAAAAGTTTTCATTTCTAAAAGAAATTTAGTTTATTTCCCCTCCTCTCTGAGGAGGGGTCGACTTTAGTCGGGGGTGGTGAAAATAATAAGTTTGTATTACGTTTAACACCACCCCGTCACTTCGCGCCACCCCTCCTCACAAGTGAGGAGGGGAAAATTTTTGTCATCCTGTGTCCTTCACTTAACGCGGGACAGTCTCTGACGAAGTGTGATATCGATTAGTGTGATTATCTTGTTAACAAAATTATAAAAGCGTAACTACTTTTAAATCCTACCGCAGCAATAGTGTTATTTACTACTTTTGCACTCCGCCAAACAATTGGACTTTGAGGGTCATAAGGTAATCCAATTTGTTCCCAGTTTATGCCGTTAAAGTGTTTTAATGTGTTTCTGCCTCCTGCTATTATATAATCATTTGATGCATTACCTCTTATGGAAGAAATAACTCCTCTATAAGATGCCCCTGGGTTACCCCCTATAAAGTTTTCAGGTAAGGATGTTTCATAATTCCATTCCCCATTCTTGTATCTAAATAAAATACTACCACCAGTATAAATTGTATTATTTTCATCCAACCAGACTGTTCCTAAAATTCCATAAAGTTTTTGAAATAGCTGGCTTTCATCTATCACTTCTGAATTTATCATCACAGAAAATCCATTAGAATTTCCCTTTAGTAATACACCTTTTACTTCCGAAATGTTCACACCAGTAGAGTAAGCTTCCCCCTGTACATTTCCGAAAACATCAGTTAAATCTAAATCTGTTCCGCTTGGTACCTGCTGCCAGGTTTGGCCCATAAAATGATAAATTGCTCCGCTATTTCCTGCAAAATATAGATTGTCTCCGCTTGTGCCCCACATTTTATTTACCTGCCCAGTAAAAGGAACGGATATCATAAAAAAAGCTTTTTCAATCCAATCTCCATTTTCCCATTTTAATAGATTAGCTGAAGAACATACATAAATGCTATCAGGTCCAAATGCGAAAATAGTTTTCAACT
>Ga0210074_1000161_pt1 | contig 26235 bp, 14 predicted proteins | sample China_Galinas_Co_FD_184860 | JGI IMG/M metagenome (GOLD analysis project Ga0210074, IMG submission 184860) | Wetland microbial communities from San Francisco Bay, California, USA, that impact long-term carbon sequestration -... | ecosystem: Environmental > Aquatic > Marine > Wetlands ... | reverse complement strand
CTCTTGTCTAGTACTTCACCGTGCAGCCGTAGGGCTTGGTCGTCGCCGGGTCGACCGGTTTGCCCGCGGCGTGGGCCTCGAGGGCGAGGGCCACGTAGTTGGTCCGCTGGTCCGGGCGGTCGCGCGCCAGCGGGTCATCGTCGATCGCCCCGTCGTAGATCAGGGTCCCCGACTCGTCGATGACGAACATGTGCGGCGTGGTCTTGGCGCCGTAGGACTTGCCCACCTCACCCGTCGGGTCGACGAGCACCGGATAATCGATGCCGTGCTCCTGGTCGTAGGCGCGGTGCGCGGCGGCGCTCATGGCGTCCTGGCTCTGGGGGCTGGTGCTGTTGACCGCCAGCCACACCACGTCGTACTTGTGGGCCAGGTTGATCATGGTCTTCTCCCGGGCGTGGCGCGCGGAGAAGGGGCACTTTGGGTTGATCCACTCGAGCACCACCACCTTGCCCCGGTAGTCGGACAGCGAGTGGGCCTGGCCGTCGAGATCCTGGAGGGTGAAGCCGGGCGCCGGATCGCCGACCGTGGCCGACGCGGCGGCGTCGCAGGCGGCGGCCAGGATGGCGGCGCACGCCGCCAGGGCGACGCAGACCGTGCGGAGGGTGGAGGGAAGGCGCCGGGCCGAAATCAAGAAATCCATCGCAGAGATCCTCCTCGCGTCGTTCAGGGACCGTCGTGGAGGCGAGATTATCCCACGCCGGGTGGCCGGTCCGGGGGCGGTGGGGTCACGGACGCGGTCTCGGCTCGGCGAAGGGCCTCTTCCGGGGAATCGAGGCGCGCCCGGAGGCGCCCCCGGTCGGCGAGCCAGACGGTGCCGATGACCAGGACGAGGAGCGCCAGGGTGCAGAGCGCACGGACGCTGCGCCGGACGGCGCGCTGGCGGGCCCAAGAGAGGAGAGCCATGCCCAGGAGCGCCAGCTCGACGAACGCCAGGTACTCTGTCCGCAGGGTCGCCGACAACAGGTAGAGCAGCCAGAGGACCGGCAGGACGGCGACGAAGCCGAGGATCTCCCGTCCCCGGCCCTCGGGGTGGGGGACCGGCAGCGCGGCGCGCCGATCGCAGAGCACGGCGCCGACGAGCCAGGGGATGCCCAGGCCGAGACCGAGGGCGGCCGACGTCAGGAGCAGCGCTGGCGCCGACCCGAGGGCGCGCTCGATGACGTCCGGCACCGGCGGCACCGGCCAGGGGAGCGCCAGCAGCGTGGCGAGGACGCCGGCCAGGGCCGCGGGCCCGGTGCCGAGCCGTGCGGGGGCCAGGCGGCCGCCGGCGTCTCCCAGCAGACCCCAGAGCCACAGGGCCACCGCCAGGGAGAGGAGCGCCAGCGCGGTCACCGCCGTCGGCTCGGCCAGGTGCGCGCCCCAGGGCGCAGCGGGCTCGCCGGCGCGCTGAGCTAGCGCCAGCAGAGCCAGGCCGACGGCCGCGCCCACGGCGCCGGCGCAGGCGCCGAGGCCGAGGGGCAAGGCGCGGCGCTCGCCGCGGCCGGTGAGCGCGCGGAATCCGCCGAGAAAGGCGAGGAGCAGCGCCAGAGCACCCGGCGTGAGCGCCAGGAGCAGCCCGCCCAAGAAGCCGCGCGTAACGCTCCCGGCCAGCGACCCCCGGCTCCGATGGCCGGAGGGCGGGGGCGCCTCCGCCGCGGGGGACGTCAGGCGCGCGGGGACGGCCCGCCGCGCCTCGATCGCCTCCGGCCCACCCCGTCCCCTGCCGATCCCGGTCACGGTCCAGGCGAAGACACTCGTCGGTGGGGCCTCGTCCAGGTGCCGCCGGAGGGTCAAGGGGACGCGGAACCGCAAGCTGCTCGCCCCTTGCTCGAGGACCGGGGTACCGAGCTCGAACAGCTCGTGGTGCTCGAAGAAGATCTCGGGCGGCCGGTCCGCCGGCGGGTGCACCCCGTCGACGGTCACCAGGAGCACCGGGTGCGCCAGGTCGGAGACGTCGAGCACCGCATCCGTGGAGACCCCGGCGACCTCGGCGACCGGGCGGGGGACGCGCCCGCGCCAGCGGTCGAGCAGCTTGGCGGTGTCCGGGTCGGGGACGGGATCGGCGCCGACGGGCTGCTCGATCGTCAGGGTGTAGCGGTGGGGGACGCAGTCGACCTCGCACACCAGGTAGCCCAGGTCGACGGCGATCTCGACCGTGTGCTCGCCGGACGCCGCGATGGTCGCCCGCAGCGGGTAGACCACCTCCTCGTCGTAGCCGAAGGCGACCAGGTCTCCGGGGAGCTCGTAGCGGTGCGGCGCCGGGAACTGGAGCTCCACGTCGCCCAGCTCCGGCGTGGCGCTCAGGTCCACGTCCGGCGGGAAGCCGGCGTCGCCGCTGTTCTTCCAGTAGACGTGCCAGCCCGGCGACAGGGTGAGCTGGATGCCGAGCCAGAGGGTGCCGTTCCGGGGCGCCGTCTCGTACGGGCTGATCAGCCGGACCCGGGACTGGGGGTTCTCCTGCCAGGGCGAGGCGAGGGCTCTGGCCGGCCGGGCGGTTCCGAGCCCCCAGCAGAGCCCAGCCAGGGGGGCCAGGAGGACGACGAGGGCGACGGCGGACGGCGGGGACGGGCGGCGCATGGTGGCTGCGATCTTACCCGCCGGCATCACTCCGTCGTGGTGCCGAGCCAGGCGGCCAGGTGGTCGCGCTGGGCGGGGGTCGCGTCCGGGTCCACTTCGAGCTTCCAGGTCTCGTGCGGCTTCTCGCCGAAGGTGATCGGCAGCTCCACCAGCCGCTCGCGGCGGGCCACCAGGAGGGTCGACGGCTGCCCGGGCCGGAACGCCTTCAACCGCTCGTCGAGCCCCCGGGGCGGCACGCGGAAGCCGCCGATGGCCAGGATCTCGTCCCCCGGCTGGAGGCCGGCGTCGTAGGCCGGCGTCCCGCGGGGCACGGAGGTCACCTGGAGCAGCCCCTCGTCGACGGCGGTCTCGGCGCCGGTCCAGGCGGCGGGCTCGTCGTCCTTCCCGTCCTCGGCCTCGGCCTCTTTCGCCTCGTCCTTCGCCCCGTGCCCGGCCTCGTCGGAGTCCTCCGTCGGGGCGAAGCGTAGGCCGAACCATTCGAGGGCCCGGTCGTACTCCAGCTCCTCGGTGGAGTTGAGCGCCCGGTGGAGCAGGCCGTCGAGCGAGCGGCCGGCGGTCTCCGCCAGGACCCGGCTCATGGCGTCGACGGTGAACCCGTCGTCGTCCTGGTGGTTGTGGCCGGCCGCGCCATAGCGGCGCCAGGCCAGGCGCATGGCGTCGTCCAGGCTGCGCGCGCCATCGGTGTAGCGGCGGATCGCCGCGTCGAGCAGGAAGGCGACCACGGCGCCCTTGGTGTAGTAGCTGACGGCGCTGTTGATCGTGTTCTCGTCGGGACGGTAGAGCTTGATCCAGGCGTCGAAGGAGGCCGCCTCGAGCGGCTCGACCTTGCGCCCCGGCGTGGTCTGGAGCCGCTTGATGTGGTGCGACAGGGCCTTGAGCACCTCGTCGCGGCTCGACAGGCCGGCGCGGTGGACCATCAGGTCGCCATAGTAGGAGGTCACCCCCTCGGCGATCCACAGCGAGCGGGTGTAGACCTCGTGCTCGTAGTCGAAGGTCTCGAGCTCCGCCGGCCGCAGGCGCTTGACGTTCCAGGCGTGGAACAGCTCGTGGGCCACCAGGCCGAGCCAACCGAGGTAGCCCTCGCGGGTGCCCATCTTCCAGCGGCTGGTCATGAGGACGCACGAATTCGCGTGCTCGAGGCCGCCGCGGGCCTCCACGATCAGGTTGATGAACAGGTACCGGGAGTAGGGCAGCTCGCCCCAGAAGGCACGCTCGGCCCGGACGATCTTGGCCATGTCCGAGACCGCCTTCTCCCCCTCCCAGGGGCCGCTCTCGCCGTGGGCCAGGACCCGGTGGGGGACGCCGTCGACCTCGAACTCGTAGAGGTGGCCGTTGCCGGCGTAGATCGGCGAGTCGACCAGCGTGTCGAAGTCCGGGGCCTGGTAGGCGTCGGGCGCCGGCGCACCGAGCGGGTCCAGGACCGGATCGAGGCTGGTCGCCGTCCGCTCCCAGCCGTCGGGCAGCTCGACGCGCACCCGGTACGGCCCGGGCGCCGGGCCCTTCGCGGTCGCGGGCACCAGGTAGGTGGCGGCGCCGTTGAGCAGGGCGAAGTCCGGGTCGACGAAGTTGGTGCGCACTGTCAGCTCGTGGCAGTAGAGCCGGTACCGGACCACCACCGGTTTCCCGCCGGAGGCGATCCGCCAGCGGTTCTTGGCCACCTTTCGCACCGTCAGCTCGGTGCCGTCCTCGGCGGATGCCCGGACCGACTCGACGTGGCGCGCGTACTCGCGGACCAGGTAGGAGCCGGGGGTCCAGACCGCCATCATCAGCTCCAGGTCGCCACCCGGGGGGTTGCCGCCCGCCCGCCGCTCTGCGGGAGGTGCGATCCGTGCCTCCACCTCGACCAGGTGGGTGGCGGGCGCCGGGATGCGGATGAAGTACTCGGCCGTCGGGTGATCGTTCGGGGTCATGGCGGCGAGGGGAGGGGCCTCCGCCGCCAACAGGGCGAGGAGGCCGAAGAAAGCCAGGGGTGGGCCGGCTCGGAGCATGTGGAAGGAACCTTACCCCATCTGTCACAGATCCCGCGCCGATCCGCTCCGGTAGGTCCTTTGCGGCCGGTCCGAGGCTGTACACTTCGCTGCCGGAGGTGTTCGATGAGCGATGTGGTGACAGCCCCGGCCCAGGCACTGAACGAAGCGATCCAGGAGGAGTCCCCGACCCTCCACGCCGCCCTCTCGCCTCTCGGGCTGCGTGCGGTCTTCCCCCAGGACATCCCGTTCCAGGCCGGCCAGGCGCGGAGCAAGACCTACAACGGCACGATCGGCCAGATCACCGACGGCCACGGCGGGGCGTTGCCGCTGCCCTCGATGGCTGCGGCCCTGGGCGGGATGGCGCCGGAGGACTTGAACCGCGCGCTGCTCTACTCGCCGGTCCAGGGGATCGCCGAGGTCCGCGAGCGCTGGCGTGCCTGGCAGCGGCGAGGCGTCGGCGACGGCCTCGCCTCGACCCTGCCGTGCGTCACCGTCGGCCTGACCCACGGCCTGTCCCTGGTCGCGGACCTGTTCGCGGGCGCCCCGGGCGGGCGCCCGCGGGTGGTGGCCGTGCCGTCCCCCTTCTGGGGCAACTACCGGCAGGCGTTCGCCCTGCGGACCGGCGCCCGGCTGGTGAGCGCGCCCGCTTACCGGGGCGGGCAGTTCAACCCGCTGGCGCTGGAGGAGGCCCTGGAAGCGGCCGACCTGGCGCCGGATGAGCCCGCGATCGCGGTCGCCAACTTCCCGTCGAATCCCGGCGGCTACTCGCCGACCCGCGAGGAGCGGCAGCGGATCGTGGCGTCGCTGGCGGCGGTGGCGGAGGAGCGGCCGCTGGTGGTGCTCTGCGACGACGCCTATGCGGGCCTGGTCTACGAAGAGGACGTCCCGTCCCGGTCGATGTTCTGGGACCTCCAGGGGGTCCACCCCGGCCTGGTGCCGGTGAAGGTGGACGGGGCGACCAAGGAGCTGTCCTTCTTCGGCGGCCGGGTCGGCTTCCTCACCTTCCCCTTCGCGCCGGACAGCGCGATCGCCGAGGCGCTCGAGAGCAAGGTCAAGTGCCTGGTGCGGGCCGGTATCGGCTCGCCGGTGGCGGCCAGCCAGACGGTGGTCCTGGCGGCTCTCCGGAGCGACGACGTCGCGGACCAGGTGGAGGCGGTCCGGCGGCTCCTGGCCGGCCGCTACCGGGTGCTCCTGGAGGCCCTGGACGGGGTCGACCGGGAGCTTCTCCAACCGTTGCCGTTCAACGCCGGCTGCTTCGCCCTCGTCGAGATCGGCGAGCGCCCCAAGAAGTGCGGGCTGCTCGCGGACGCGGTGCGCCGCCACCTGCTCGAGGCCGAGGACACCGGCCTGGTGTCGATCGGCGAGAGCTTCCTCCGGATCGCCCACTGCTCGGTCGACGAGGCGAGCTTGCCGGAGCTGGTCCGGCGTCTGGAGCGCGGGGTCCAGGAGCTCTGCCCTTGACGCCGACGCCGCCGATCCTGACAGTGCTCTTCTACAGCGCGGCGGCGGCCGGCCTGTCGGTGGCGGGCGTGCTGCCGGTCCTCCGCCGCGACCGTTTGCCGCTCCGCTGGATGGGCTGGGCCAACGCCCTCGCCGGCGGCGTGATGATCGGTGCGGCGTACGCCCTGACGGTGCACGTCGACGAGGCGCTCGAGCTCGGCGCGGGAGCGCTCCTCGGCATCCTGTTCATCCACTGGAGCCACATGGGGATCGGCACGGAGGAGCTCGACCTCAACTCGGTCGAACAGATGGAGCCGGCCTACGGCTACCGGGTCATGCTGATGACCGTCCTGCACTCCGGTTGGGAGGGGGTGGCGATCGGCACCGCGGCGGTGGTCGACCTCTCGTTCGGCATCTTCCTCGCCCTGGCGCTGGCGGTCCACAACGTGCCGGAGGCGACCGTGCTCGCCGCGGTGCTCCGGGGCCAGGGGGTGCGCGGCCGCTCGGTGGCCGCGCTGACGGTGGCGGTGAACGTCCCCCAGGTGCTGCTGGCGGTCTCCGTCTACGGCGTCGTCTCGGCTGCGCCCGCGACCCTGCCGTGGGTCGCCGGCTTCGCCGTCGGCGCCCTGATCGACCTGGTGCTGGTCGAGCTCCTGGCCCAGTCCTACCGCCAGGCGGGGAAGATCAGCATCGCGGTCGTGGCGGCCGTCTCCATGGGGATCGTCGTGCTGGTCGAAGGGCTGCTCGGATGACGGCGGACCGCCGGAAGGAGGGACCGTGCCGGCCTGGCTGATCGTCGGTTTTTACGGCCTGCTGACCGCCCTGGCCACAGGCCTCGGTGCCCTACCCTTCCTGTTCGTCGGCAAGCTCTCCGGCCGGGCGGTGGCCTACGCCAACGCGGTCGCCGCCGGCCTGATGCTCGGCGCCTGCTTCGGCCTGATCCGCGAGGGCACCGCGTACGGCGGCTGGCAGACCATGGTCGGCGCGGTTGTCGGGCTGGTGTTCATCCTGGCGACCGAGCGCTGGCTGGACCGGTTCGACGTCTCGTTCGGCGACGTCGCCGGCGCCGGCGCCAAGAAGATGATGCTGATCGTGGTCGTCATGACCGTCCACTCGGTCTCCGAGGGCGTGGCGGTCGGTGCCTCCTTCGGCGGCGGCATGACCCTGGCGGCGGTGATCACCATCGCCATCGCCGTCCACAACATCCCTGAGGGCGTGGCGATCACCGCCGTGCTGCGCCCCGAGGGGGTGAGCGTCCCCCTGTGCGCCTGGTGGAGCGTGTTCAGCTCCCTGCCCCAGCCGCTCCTGGCGGTGCCGGCGTTCCTGTTCGTCGAGGCGGTGCAGCCCGGCCTGCCGTACAGCATCGGCTTCGCCGCCGGGGCGATGGTGTTCATGGTCTTCATGGAGCTGCTGCCGGGAGCGTTCGAGGAGGCCCCCAGGGCCGGCATCGGCCTGGTGACCAGCGTGACCCTGATCGCGATGGTGCTGTTCCAGCGGTTTTTGTAGCGGGGGGAAGGGGACGCCCCCGGGACCGGTGCGGCGCGCTCGCCCTCAGCTCTCCTCGTCTTCTTCAGCGTAGATCGGCAGGCCCGGCTTGTGGGCGTGCTCGAAGACCACCGAGGTCTCGATCCTTGCCACCTCCTCGCGCGTGGTGAAGGCCGAGAGCGCCAGGTCGCGCAGGTGGTCCAGGTCGCGGACGGCCACGTGGAGCAGGAAGTCCGCCTCGCCGGTCACGTGGTAGTAGGCGATCACCTCGGGCAGCGACAGGGCGTGGGCGCGGAAGCTCTCCACCTGGGAGCGGGCGTGGCGCGACAGGGTGACCGTCACCAGGGCCTCGACCCCGACGCCCACGGCGTGGGGATCGAGCTCGGCGTGGAAGCCGCGGAAGCATCCGTCCTCCTGCAGCCGGCGCACCCGCACCAGGCAGGTGGAGGGCGCCAGGCCGACCCGCGCGGCCAGCTCCTTGTTCGACAGGCGAGCATTCTTCTGGAGCTGGCGGAGGATCTCGGCGTCGATTCGGTCCAGAGTGCGCATGACCGGATTCTACCGAATGATCTTCGGCGTTTGGTCGAATGGAGTGGCTCTTGTCCTAAGGTGGCGTCATTCGACGAAAGGAGACGCGCACCATGACCCGATCGACCGCAACCCGTTCCGTCCACGCCGGCCGCCACGACCTGCGCACCCTCGGAGTCCACGCCGCCCCGCTCGATCTCTCGAGCACCTACCCGATCGGTGACCTGGAAGAGGCCGTGGCGAGCATCGACGCCCTCGCCGCCGGCGGCGCCCCGAAGGGCAACTCGATCTACGCGCGCCTCCACAACCCGACGGTCGCCCGGTTCGAGGAGGCTCTCGCCGAGCTCGAGGGTACGCCGGAGGCGGTCGCCTTCGCTTCCGGGATGGCGGCGATGACCGCCTGCCTGCTGGCGGCGGCCATGGAGGGCAAGCGTCACGTGGTCGCCGTGCGTCCTCTCTACGGCGGCAGCGATCACCTGCTCGCCTCCGGCCTGCTCGGCATGGAGGTGGACTGGGTGGCGGCGGACGGCATCGCCGCGGCCGTCCGGCCGGACACCGCGCTGGTGGTGATCGAGACGCCCGCCAACCCGACACTCGACCTGGTCGACATCCGGCGCGCGGCGGAGGCCGCGGCGCCGGCGCCGCTCCTGGTGGACAACACCTTCGCCACCCCGATCCTTCAGCGGCCGGCCGCCCTCGGCGCGAGCCTGGTGCTTCATAGCGCCACCAAGTTCCTCGGCGGTCACGGCGACGTGGTCGGTGGCGTGGTGGCGACCAGCGGTGCGTGGGCGCGGCGGCTGCGCCAGGTGCGGGTCGCCACCGGCGGCATCCTCCATCCCCTCGCCGGCTACCTGCTGCTCCGCGGTCTACCGACCCTGCCTCTGCGGGTCGAGCGCGCCCAGGCGACCGCGGCCGAGCTCGCGAGCCGGCTGGACGCTCACCCGGCGGTGGAGCGGGTGCTCTATCCCGGGTTCACCGACGGTCCGGGCGCGTCCGCGGACCTGGTCGGCACCCAGATGGCCGGGCCGGGCTCGATGCTCGCCTTCGAGCCGGTCGGCGGCTACGACGGCGCCCGCACGGTCCTGGAATCGCTCCAGATCATCACGCCGGCGGTTTCCCTCGGCTCCACCGACACCCTGATCCAGCACCCGGCCGGCCTGACCCACCGGGTGGTCGACGAGGCGGCGAAGGCGTCGTCCGGCATCTCCGCCGGCCTGCTCCGGTTGTCGGTCGGCCTCGAAGGGGTGGAGGACCTGTGGCAGGACCTGGAGACCGGCCTGGCGATGGCCTGCACCTTCGAGCCGGCTGACAGCCCCGCTACCGCCGTCAGCGGCTGAGGAACCGGTCGAAGAAGTCCGCCGCCCGGTGGTAGGTGGCGAGCCAGCTCGCCTGGCGCAGGAAGCCGTGCACCTCGTCGGGCAGCACCAGGGTCTCGACGTGCACCGGCTGGTCCAGGGCGCGGAGGCGCTGTACCAGGTCGACGGTCTGGAGGAACAGGACGTTCCGGTCGTCGTCCCCCTGGACCAGCAGCACCGGCGAGGTCCACTGGGAGAGATCCGCCACCGGGCTCGACGCGCGCGCCTCGTCCAGTAGATCGTCGGTCAGGCCCCAGGCGCCGCCCGGCAGGAAGTCGGTCGCCCGGAGCGCCCAGTCGTGGACGCCGTGGAGGTCGACCCCGGCGGCAAAGAGGCTCGAGTCCCGGGCGAGGCCGAGGGCGGTCAGGTAGCCGCCGTAGGAGCCGCCCCACAGCCCGATCCGCTCGCCGTCGACGAACGGCAGGTCGCGCAGGTAGCGTCCGGCGGCGACGATGTCCCGGTATTCGGTGGCGCCGCGCGGTCCCTGGCCGGGGGCGCGCCGGAAGTCCGTGCCGTAGCCGATCCCCGAGCGGTAGTTGACGGCGAGGACCGTGAATCCCCGGCTCGCCAGGTACTGGTTCATGCCGTAGGCCCAGGCGTAGTAGTGGCGCGGGTGCCAGCCGAGGAGCATCTGGCGGATCGGTCCGCCGTGCATGAAGATCACCGCCGGCCCGGGCTGCTCCGCGGACGCTTGGCCGCTTCCGTGGGCGCGGAAGAGCTGGCCGTGGATGGTCAGGCCGTCGGCGGCCTGGAAGGTGACCTGCTCCGGCGTGACCAGGTTGTCCAGCGGGAAGGTCTCCGGCAGCTCCGGAGAGACGGAGCGGACGGCGCCGCCGTCGCGGGAGACGAGGGAGACGATCGGCGGCCGGCGGGCGTCCGCCTGGCGGAAGGCCAGCACCGTCTCGCCGAAGAGTGGCACCGGGTCGGTCTCGAGGCCGTTGCCGGAGGTCATCTGGACCGGTTCGGCGGTGCCGCCCGGCGCCGCGACCGGCACCCGCCAGAGGTGGCGGCGGTCGATGTCCCCGCAGTTGGACGAGATGAAGAGCGTCGTCCGGTCCGGCGAGAGCGCGGTCTGCTCGGCCAGGCAGGGCCCCGGGGTCAGGTCGACCGGCGCGGCGGCGTGGCCTGGTGCGGGCGGGGTGGCGGAGAGGGAGAAGACGTGCATCCAGGCACCGTCCGCGGTCGGGTGCTCCGAGGTGAAGAGCAGCCGGTCCCCGGCCGCCCAGCGGAGCGGCTCGTCCGGGTACCACTGGGCGAAGCCGCCGTCGTCGCCGGGCGAGGCCCAGAGCTGGTGGGCCTCGCCGCGGCCCGACTCCTGGTCGAAGTCGGCGTCCGCGACCCAGACGGCGAACGGCACGCCGCCGGTGATGTCGAGCAACTCACCGGCACGCCGGCCCGGCGAGCGGAGGAAGGCGATCCGCAGGCCGTCCGGGGACCAGGTGGGGAAGGCGTCCCGGTCGACGCTCGGCGCGATCCAGCGGATCCGGTCCGCCTGCCGGTCGTAGATGCCGACGAAGGAGTGGGTCTGGCGGTCGGTGACGAAGGCGATGGCGGAGCCGTCCGGCGACACCGCGAGCTGGCCCAGGGTGCCGCGGGCCTGGAACAGCTCGGTAGCCTGCGGGCCGCTCGCCGCCCCGGCGTCGCCAGCGTCGCCGCCGCCGTCCATCCCGCCGTCCTCACCGTTCTCGTCCTCCGCCGTGGGCGGCGCCATGGGGACCTCCATCACCTTGCCGCCGTCGGCGAAGAGCATCTGCTCGCCGTCCGGGGTGATCACCGGGCCGGAGCCGTCGGCGAGCTTGACCGGCGCCGCCGAGCCGTCGGTTGGCACGACCCAGATCGCCTGGCCGGCGCCGTCCGGGTTGCTGGCGGGGTTGGGGTTCTCGCCCGCCCGGTTGGGGCCGCCGCCGCGGACGTAGACCAGCCGCGCGCCGTCCGGGGTCAGCACCAGGCGGGAGAGGGGGATGCCGTCGTCCTCCGTGTAGGCGGTGAGCTTCCGCGGCGCGAAGCCGGGGGCGGCGGCGGTGAACAGGTTGCGGACGCCGCGGTCGTTCTCGATCCAGGCGATGCGCGGGGCGTGGCGGGCGGCGACCAGGCCGGAGGGGTAGGGGGTGGAGAGGACCTCTTCGAGAGAGAACGGTTGGGCGGCGGCCGGCGGCGGCGCACCGAGGGCGGCGCCCACAGAGAAGGCGGCGAGCGCGAGGGCGGCGAGGACGGGGCGCGCTGGGCGGCGTCGGGTGGGGCGCATGGGGGCCTCCGGGTCGGTGGTTTGGGAAGGACGGTATCACCGAGGAGGTTGGGGTTCGTTGCCCGGCGGGCGGGTGCGGGGCGCCCCTCCTGGGGACCGGCTCTCGCTCGGTGGGCGGATGGGGTGTGGGCTCGCGCCTCGGTTCCGGCTCGCCCCGCGACGTGGGGCGTCAGGTGACGGCTCGCTGCGCGGGCTCGCCTCCAACGCCCCCAGGAGGGGCGCCCCGCACCCACCCGCCGGCCGGACTGTCCGTCGGCCTTCCGGTGAGTCGTGGGACGATGCCCCTCCTGGGGACCGGCTCTCGCTCGGTGGGCGGATGGGGTGTGGGCTCGCGCCTCGGTTCCGGCCCGCCCCGCGACGTGGGGCGTCAGGTGACGGCTCGCTGCGCGGGCTCGCCTCCAACGCCTCCAGGAGGGGCGCCCCGCACCCGCCCGCCGGATGGAGCGTCCTCGGAGTCCGAGCGAGGCGGAGGCGGTATCCTTCCGGGGCCAAGGGGAAGGGTTGGGAGATTGCCTTTCCAGGACGTGGACCTACAGGACGAGAGAGGAAGGCGATGACCGCAGCACGGGAGGCACTCGAACGACTTCGGGAGGGGAACCGCCGGTTCGTGGCCGGCCGCATGGACCGCGGCGCGGCGGCTGACGAGGCCCGGCGGAGCGAGCTGGTGGAGGGGCAGGAGCCGTTCGCCGTCATCCTCGGCTGCTCGGACTCCCGGGTGCCGGCGGAGATCGTCTTCGATCAGGGCCTGGGCGATCTGTTCGTCATCCGCGTGGCCGGCAACATCGTCGCCCCCTCCCTGGTCGGGAGCGTGGAGTTCGCCGCGGACAAGCTCGGCACCCGGCTGGTCGTGGTCCTGGGCCACTCCGGGTGCGGCGCGGTCCAGGCCACCATCGATGAGCTCGAGCAGCCCTCGGCCGGCGGCTCGCCCAACCTGGGCTCGATCGTCGACCGCATCCGGCCAGCTGTCGAGCCCTTGCTCCAGACCGAGCTCAAGAACGACCGGGAAGCGCTCGTGCACCAGGCCGTGCGGGCCAACGTCCGGGTCTCCGCCGACCACCTGCGCCACGGCTCGGCCGTTCTCGAGAAGCTGATCCTGGACGACGACCTGCTCGTCGTCGGCGCCGAGTACTCCCTCGTCACCGGTGCCGTCGACTTCTTCGACGGCGTGTCCTGATCGGTCGCCTGGCCGGTCGAGAGCGGCGGCCGGCACCGGGCCGGCCGCCGTCGAGACACCCCTGGCTCAGGGGACGTCGTACATGAACACCAGGAACGAGCCGATGGGACCGTTGTTCTGGCCCTTGATGTAGTCGTCGGTGCAACTCGTGCCCGGCTTGAGCGACATGGTCGTGTCCACCAGGGTGCAGTTGCTCGGGAAGCTGGCCAGGCACTCCCACTGGTCGTTGACCGAGTAGCCGCAGAATGCGCTCGACAGGCCGGCGGAGGTCATCTCCGAGACCAGCTCGGTGCCGATGTCGTCGCCGTCGCAGGACGAGGCGGAGACCACGACCGTCGACAGCGAGCAGTTGGTGCCGCTGAACACCCACTCGAGGGTCACGGTGTGCTGAGACGCCGCGGCGGCGGGCGCGGCGAGGGCGACCAGGAGCAGGCAGAAGGACAGGGTGACGAGATACGGTACGACTTGACGATTCATGGAGTTCCTCCAAAGAGAATCGGTTCCAAGACGACCGAGGCACGGTGCCCCGGCAAGGGGCAGGTTTCGCGAGTCATCCGCAGGATAGCAAACACGCAATTGTGTGTTTTCTTGCTGCCGGTCGCGCGGTGGGTGCCGAGTAGGGGCGCCGGAGGCTCCGCCCGGGGCCTCGCCTGTCAGCGAGCCCGGATGTCCAGGTGCTCTCCCTTCACGGTGCGGCCGGCTGGAAGCCGTGGCGGTCGAACAGGCCGGGGAGCTCGTCGACGCCGGGGCGCGCGCCGTGGAGGAGGTAGTAGCGGATCGTGCCGGTGGCGACCTGCTCGATCCAGACCTCGATCCGGGAGGTGCTCAGCCGGGCGACGCTCGGCCAGAGGAAGCCGTTCGGCTTGGGGCCGGCGATCCGCACCATGACCTCGGTCCGGCCGGGCAGGGCGCCGGAGACGCACAGGGTCTGCGGCACGCAGGCGGGCTCGGCGGCGCCGAGGCGGGAGGTGCCGGTCTGGTCGGTGATCCGGACGGCGAAGCGGAAGCCGGGGAAGTCGGGGTCGGTGAGTAGCTCTTCCGGGGAGTCGACCGGCGGCGGCGGCGCGCCCTTGAGCAGGGTGAAGGTGTCCCCGACGCCGGCGGGCTGGGCGGTCAGGAAGGTCGCGTCCAGCCGTGGGCCGTCGATGTCGAGCACCAGGGAGCCGAGCTCGCGCAGCGAGAGGGCCATGACCGGGTGGTTCAGGTCCCCCCTGGAGCTCACCTTGCCGGAGCTGCCGGCGACCACGTAGACGGCGCCCTCGTGGGGGGCGGGCCCGCCGCTCGGCTTCTGGTAGGCGCCGTCACCCTCCGGGCGCCCGTCGCCGCCGTCGAGGACCATCGACGGCTGCAGGCTGTCGGACGGTCCGTAGTGCCCGTCGACCAGGAAGCTCCGCTCGTAGGCGTGGCTGTGGCCGGTGAGCACCAGGTCGACGCCGCCCTCCTCGAGCACCGGCAGGATCCATTCGCGCATCTCGATCGAACGCATCTCGACGTCCGAGTCGTGGGACCCCTTGGTGTACGGGGGGTGGTGCCAGTAGGCGATGATCCAGCGCGCGTCCCGGGCGGCGGCGAGGTCGGCCCGGAGCCAGGTGACCATGGCGCCGTCGGGGGAGCGGTCGACGTCGTGGGAGTTGAGGCAGAGGAAGTGGATCGTTCCGTAGTCGAACGAGTAGTAGGCCTCGGTGCCGGACGGTACGCCTCCCGCCTCGCCCTCTCGGGGCAGCGTGAAGAGGTCGTAGTAGACGCCGGAGCCGGTCTCGGAGTCGGCGGAGAAGGCGTCGTGGTTGCCGAGGGTCGGCCACAGGGGGAGCGTGCGCAGCTCCTCCGGGTAGGTGTCGAACACCGCCGCCTGGTACTGCTCGTCCGTCCCCTTCGAGTAGGCGTTGTCGCCAAGCATCAGCCAGAGGTCGGCGGGCCGCGCGGCGGAAAAGTCGCGGTAGGCGTCGCGCACGTCCCGCGCCGCGGCGTCGGCGGAGCCGGAGTCGCCGACCACCCAGATCCGGGTCGGCTTGTCGCCGCCCGGGGGCGGTGCCGTGAGGAAGGAGCCGTCCGGGGCTCCGGGGGCCGCCTCGGCAGTGGGCACGAGGGCGTAGTAGATCCGCGTGCCGGAGGGCAGGCCCCGGAGCGTCACCTGGTGGGCCGTCCGCGCTACCGCCTCTTCGGCCAGGCCGTCCAGGCGACCCGGGGCGGTGCCGTAGCGCACCCGGCCGAGGGCGGCGGCTTCGCTTCCCCAGCGGACGACGGCGGAGGTCGGCGTGACCTCTTGTAGGTAGGGGCCGCGCACCAGGTCGACGGGCGGCACCGCCGCGGCCGGCGCCCCGGTTCCCACACGCGGGGCGCTCCGTGCCTGCCCGGACGACGGGGCGGCGACCGCTGCCGCCGGCGCGGCCGGGATCGTGACGCTCCGGCCCAGCTGCATCGCCAAGCTTCGGGCCTCGTCGGCCAGCGCCGGCACCGGCCCCAGGTGGTCGAGGGTTGCCAGCAGGTGGTCGAGCGCCGCCTCCGTCCGGCCGGCGGCGGCCAGGGCGCGGGCGCGGTCGAGGCGCAGCTCTGGGCCGGCGGCGGGGGCCTGGTCGATCGCCCGGCCGAAGGCGTCCGCCGCCTGGGCGGGGTGGCCCAGGAGGAGCAAAATCCGTCCGCGCAGGGCCAGCCCGGGCGCGTCGTCCGGGTGTGCCGCGAGGAAGCGGTCGAGGTGTTCCAGGGCTCCGGCGGGCCGGTGGCGGGCGAGGGCGATCTCGGCGCGGATCAGGTGGATCGGCGCGCGATCGACCGGCTGCGCGGCACCGGCCGGGGCCCCATCGAGCCGCTCGGCGGCGGCGCAGTCGGCGAGGGCCGCGTCCAGGTCCCCCAGGACCAGGTGCAGGTGGGCGCGCTCGATCCTGAGCGCCGCGCTCGACGGCGCGGCGGCCACCTGCCGATCGAGGGCCTCGAGGCGCTCCTCGGCCGGTGGATGGGCGAGCAGGGGACCGGTGGCCAGGAAGAGCAGGCCGCAGAGGGCGACGACCGCCCGGCCGGTGCGGTGGTGTCGGAGGCTGTGGGGTGGTGTCGGCGGCGCGTTCATCGCACGGAGCCCTCGGGTGCTTGGGCGCCCTGGGCCAGGGCCTCGGAATCGACGCGCAACGCCTCGGTCATCTCCACGTGGGGAGCAATCTCTTCGCGGGTTCGCCAGACCGGGCGGAGCTCCTTGGCGGCGAACAGCTCGAGCTGGTCGCCCAGGTGGCGCGAGCCGGGCTGGGTGGCGTTGCCGTAGGAGAGCAGCACCCGCGCCCGGATCGGGTCGGCCATCTCGACGGCGGCGACGTAGGAGTCGCCGCCCGCGGCCCGGTAGAGTCCCTCCTCCCCCGCGGTCTCGACCGGCGCGTAGTTGACGACGCGGAAGATGCCCAGGGCGCCGTCGCCGCCGTTGGCCGGCAGGTCCCGCCCGCCGCCGCGCAGGCGGTGCACGTCGCCCCACGGCACCGCCAGGTCACCGTAGGTCGCTTCGGTCTCTCGGGCGGCGCGGGAGAGCGCCGCGGCCGCGCCCGCCGGATTCGCCAGGCCGTCGGGCGTGCTCCGGGCCCGGTCCGGTGCCCACGGCGTGGCGAACGGCTCCCCCGGGGCGCCATCGAGGAGCTGGACGAAACGCTGGAAGAGCACCCCGCCGCGGCTCGTGGCGTCGGCGGTGCGGTCCCAGGTCGAGAGGACCGCCATCGCCCGCCGCGCCCGCGCGTCGCCGTGGGCCGCCACCGCCTCCGCCAGGTCGTCGAGCAGGCGGTCGGCCAGGCCCATCTCGGTCGAGTGCTTGCGGCGCACCAGCTCGTCCAGGTCGACCGGCGGCGCCGCGGAGAGCAGGGCGGCCGAGCGCTGGGCGCGGAACGACATGAAGCGTGGGGCGATCCCTTCGGGGTAGTCGCTCGGGTCGAGGGCTCGGGGGAAGGTGGTGGTCCAGGGCGGATCGTTGGCGTTCTGCAGCCAGCCGCTCGTCGGGTCGAGCACCCGGGGCAGGTCCTCGTATGGATAGGTGGTCGTCCACAGAGTCTCCGGGCCGGTGCCCGGCACGACGCCCGACCAGCTCCAGCCGGCCTTCCGCAACGCGTCCGACAGGGCCGGTCGCTCCGGCACCCGGCCGCCGAAGAGGTGCAGGATGTGGCCGTCACGGTCCGCGTAGATCACGGTGAACATGGGCATCTGGAGCTGCCGGACGGCGCTCTCGAGCTCTCCCAGGTTCTCTGCCGTCGCCATCTCCCAGTACTGGTCCGTCAGGTGCGGCTGGTCGAGGCCGGCGACCCGGAGCGCCAGCGCCCGGCTCCCGCCCGGAGTCCGGGCCTCCGCCACCACCGGACCGTGGACCGATCGGCGGATCGTCAGCGGCTCGTCGCGGAGCGATCCGTCCACCGTCCGCACCCGGATCGTCTGCTCCTCGATCTCGAACGGCCGGACGCCCCCCGCCCAGCGGTAGCCGCCGTCGGCGAGCTCCAGATCGTACAGGTCGTAGCCGTCCAGGGTGTTGACCGTGTGGGTCCAGCCCAGGTGGTCGTTGAACGCGATGCCGAGGAAGGGCGTGCCCACCAGGGTCGCGCCGTAGGCGTCGATCGACGGCCCGGTGAGCTGGATCTCGAACCAGGTGAAGAGGCCGCTCCAGGGCAGGTGGGGGTTGGCCAGGAGCAGCGCATGGCCGCTCGCCGAGCGCTCCGGCGCCAGCGCCCAGGCGTTCGAGCCGGCAAGGGCCGCGCCGGTCCCCGGCCGGGCGGGTCGGGCCGGCAGACTCGGCAGAGCCGACCAGGACGGGCGCCCGGGCCCGATGGACCCCAGGGCGGCGTTCTGCAGGCCGGCCAGCCACTGCCGCCGGGCCGCCGCGATCTCCCCGGGGTGGACCATGAAGGTGAAATGGATCACTCGCTGGACGTGGGCCAGCACGTCGACGGCGCGCACCGGCAGCACCGGCTCGACCGTATCGGCAACCTGGTCCGGGTGGGCCATGGCGTAGGCGTTGATCCCGGCGACGAAGGCGTCCAGGAAGCGGTGCTCCCGCGGCGTCTGCTCGGCCAGCCAGCGCTCCGCCCGCTCCGAGATGCCGACGGTCCGGACCCAGCGGTCGGACTCCAGCTCGTCCTCGCCCCAGTACTCGGCGGCACGCCCGCGGGCCTCGCCGTAGAGCCGCAGCAGCAGGTCGCCGTGGGCCTGGGCCTGCGCCCAGCCGTTGGCGTAGAACACCATCTCGTCGCTCTCGGCGAAGACGTGCGGCACCCCCCAGGTGTCCCACAGGATCTCGCTCTGGCGCGGCGCTTCGTCTGCCGGAGCACAGCCGAGCACCGGCAGCAGCAGCACCGCCAGCAGGGCCCAGGGGGCGGATTTCCGTCCGGAGCGCTTCGGCCTGGCACGGCCGCTGCCGACCGGTCGAAAGGGACCGGCGGGCTGCACGGCGGCCTGCGTGCTCCGGGCGGGTGCACGGCGACGGGATCGTTGCATGAAATCTCCTGAGCTTCTGAAACGGATCGAGGCAGGGTATCACTGAGTCAGGGAGGGGAGGCTCGCACCGAGTCAGGGAGCGAGATCCCGTCCGTCGCCCGCCGTCGTCGCGCGGGCCGAACGTGCCCGCCTTTCGGGGTGGGCCGCGCAAGGTACGGTGCCGAGTGAAGTTAACCTTTTATTTGGAGTCCTGTTCATTCATCAATCCAGATATGTTTGACCTTGGCCGTTCTTCCTCTGTACGGTCGAGCCCATTCGTCGCATTGATTGATTTCTCTTGATCGTTCAAGAACGATCCGAAGGAGTGGCCGTTGACGTTCGAGGTGCTGTGGCTGCTGGTGTGGCTCGCGCAAGGGCCGGTCGGCGGTGAAGGGGCGGTATTCGACCTGCGCCTGCTGGCGCTGAGCCCGGCGTCGGAGAGCGCCGTCGTCGAAGTAGACGAGGAGGAAGCGGGAGCGCTCCACCTCGTCCACCCCGGCGAGTCGATCGGCGCGACGGGGCTCCGGGTCGTTCGTGTCCTCCCGGATCGTGTGGAGGCGGAGCTGACGACGCCGGCCGAACCCGGTGCTCCGCCGGTGCGGCGACGGCTCTGGATCTACCGGGCGAAGGGTACGGCGCCGTCCCGGGTGCAGCTCTTCGACCGCGTGCCGCCGGCCCCCGAGCGGGTCAGGTCCTCTTCTTCCGGAGAGTCCCCATGAGATCTCCCTGGAGCCGCTGCCGGCGGACCGCCGCCCAACTGCTTGTCTTGCTGACCGTCGCGGCGGCACCGCTCGCCGCGGAGGGGCGTGCAAGCGCGGTCGTCGATCCGCTCCAGGGCGCGGCCGACGCCTCCGCCCGCTACGTCGGCGAGCAGTCGCACGTCGACATCGTGGAGGTGGACGGTTCCTACGACCGCGCCGTCGACGGCGCGGTCAACGCCTTGCCCAGGACGCTGGTGGCCAAGGAGGTTTTTACCCACCACCCCGACGACTACGACTTCCTGATCACCTTCTCCACCTTCCCGTTCGACACGGGTGACGCCGTCGCCTTCTACCTGGGCGTCCAGAACGGCGTCCAGGGGATCGGTCTGCCGCTCTACGACAACAGCGCGCTCTTCGGCAGCACCGGGCGCTTGCAGGGCTACATCGACATGGAGGAGCTCGCCGGGTACGCGAGCGATCCGCTCGATCCCGAGTTCGAGCGCACCCTCGCGATCCTGGCCCACGAGATCCTCCACCAGTGGGGCGCCCATGTCCGGTTCCGGCGCCCGGACGGCACCCTGTCCGACGCTCTGCTGGGCAAGGACGGCAGCCACTGGAGCTACCTCCTGGACAGCGACGGCTCGGTCCTCTACGGCAACGACTGGCGCGCGAACGGCGACGGCAGCTATACCTCCCGGGCGGCGGAGACGTTCTTCAGCCCGCTCGACCTCTACCTGGCCGGGTTCTTCGGCCCGGACGAGGTGCCGCCGTTCGTCCTGCTCGACAACCCGGCGGTCGATCCGAACCAGCTTCCCCGCCGCGGGGCCCAGGTCACCGGCACGCCGATCGAGGTGACCATCGACGACGTCATCGCCGCCGAGGGACCGCGCATCCCGGCCGCCGAGGAAGCGCAGAAGGAGCTCCGGGCGGCGTTCGTGCTCCTGGTCCGGCCCGGCGAGCAGCCGACCAGCGCCCAGATCCAGGCGCTCGAGCGCATCCGCCAGGGGCTCCTCGAACGGTTCACGGCGCTCACCGGCGGCCGGGGCATCCTGGAGGTCTTCCCCGAGGCCCTGCCGGCGGGCGAGCCGGGGGCTCCGGGAACGGTCCCGGGCGGGCCACTCCGCGGCGGCGAGGCCAGCGTGGCGGACGGTCTGGGATGGCTCCGTTCCCGGCAGCAGGAGGAGGGGTACTGGCAGGACCGGCCCGGGACCCGGCTGCGCGACACGGTCACCGCGCTTGCGACCCTGGAGACGCTCGATCCCTCGTTCACCGGGTCCGCCCCGGCTCTCGGCTGGCTCGCCGGCCAGGGCGAGGCGACCACCGACTTCTCGGCCCGCAAGACGGCGACCCTCGCCGCGCGGGGCCTGGACACCGCCGAGGACCGAGCCGCGCTCGTCGCGCTCCAGAACCCGGACGGCGGCTGGGGGCTGGGCGAGGGCTACGCCAGCGATCCGATGGACTCGGCGCTCGCGGTCCGGGCCCTGGCCGCGGCCGGCGCCACGGCGGAAGCGGCTGTCGGAGCGGACTTCCTGGTGGCCAATCAGGGCGCCGACGGCGGCTGGCCGGCGGCCGTGGGCGGTCCGTCGCGGACCGGGGTGACCGCGGCCGTGGTAGAGGCGCTCGCCGCGACCGGACGGCTCGACGGGGTGGCCGCCACGGTGGGCCCGTTCCTCGCCTCGCGGCAGAACCCGGACGGCGGCTTCGGCGACAGCCCGTCGACCGTCCACGACACCGCCGGCGTGCTCGAGGCGCTGACCGCGGCCGGGGCGATCGGCGCGGTGGACGGCCCTGCCGCACTGTCCTACCTGGCTTCGCGCCAGACGGTCGACGGGAGCTGGGCGGGCTCGGTCTACGCCACCGCTCTGGCCCTCGACGCCCTCCAGCGGGGCCGGTTCCCCAACTGGCGCTTCGCGGCCGATCCGGTGGCCGACCCGGCGGCGCCGCGGGACGGGGAGCGGGTGCGCCTGACCTTCACGGTGAGCAACGACGGCAGCGTGGCGACCCCCGCCGGCGCGCTCCGGCTGTTCGAGGGCGATCCGGACACCGGCGGGACGCCCTCCGGCGACGACCTGGCGATCCCGGAGCTCGCGCCCGGCGCCGCGGTGACCCTGACCCGTTCCTGGGACAGTCTCGACCACCCCGGAACCAACCTGCTGGTCGCCGTGCTCGATCCGGACGGCGCCCTGGACGAGCTGTCCGAGCGGGACAACCGGGCTGACCTGACCCTGGAGGTGGCGCCCGCTCCGGACAGCGCGGAGCTCGAGATCACCCCCGACGACCTCCTGGTCAGCCCGGCGCACCCGGCGGAGTTGCCGGCCGACCTGGCGCTCACCGCCACGGTGCGCAACCTGGGCAAGCTCGACGTGCCGGCGGTCGCCGTCGAGCTGCTGGCCGGGTCCCCGGAGACCGCCCAGGTCGTGGACCGGCAAACCGTCGCCGTCCCCCAGCGCAGCTCGACCCCGGTGAACTTCACCTTCACCCTGACCGAGCCCGGGACGACGCAGCTCACCGTGCGGGTCGACCCGGACGACGAGATCCCGGAAGGTGACGAGGGCAACAACGCCGCGTCGACCAGCGTCACCACGACCGCGGCGATCGACCTGGCGGTGGCGCCGGAGGACCTGAGCGCCGACGGCACGCTCGCGCTCGGCAGCGACGTGACCCTGCGCGCCCAGCTCCACAACCGGGGGACGGTCGACGCCCCCGAGGCCGCGGTCCGGCTGATCGTCACCGACGGCACGACCACCCGCGAGCTTCCCGTCTCCCCGGTTCTCCTCGCGGCCGGCGGCAGCGCCGAGCGAACCGCACCCTGGCGGGTCGACCTGACCGGCGATCTCGTCTTCCGGGTGACCATCGACGGCGACGACGCGATCGCCGAGACCGACGAGACCAACAACAGCGCGAGCGTCGACCTCACGGTCGGCACGGTCAGCGATCCGAACCTGAGCGTCGCCTCCCAGGACCTGACCTTCTCTCCCGATCCGGCGCTCGAAGGCGCCGGCGTGGAGCTCTCGGCCCTGGTGCGGAACACCGGCGGCACGACGGCGAGCGATCTCGAGGTCGGCTTCTACGAGGGCGATCCGGAACAGGGCGGGCAGCTGCTGGGGGCGATCCAGACGATTCCGACCCTGGGCCCGGGCGCCCAGGCCACGGTCGCCGTCACCCTGCCGCCGCTCGCGGGTACCGGCGACCGGCTGATCGTCGTCGTGGTCGACCCGGCGGATCGGTTCGCGGAGGCGACGGAGGACGACAACCGGGCGTTCCGGACGCTCCATGTTCTGGCTCTGCCCGATCTGGTCGTCAGCCCGGCGGCGATCGAGACCGTGCCGGCTCTGCCCGAGGCGGGGGCGGCGGTGACCACCACCGTCACCGTGGCCAACACCGGCGAGCAGGACGCCCAAGACGTCACCGTGCGGCTGACGGCGGACGGTGTGCCGGTCGGCCCGGACCAGGCGCTCGCGACGCTTGCCGCCGGTTCCAGCGGCGCGGTCTCCTTCCCCTGGACCTTCCCCGACGGCGCCTCGAGCGTGCTGCTCGCGGCCACGGTCGACGGGGCGGACACGATCGCCGAGGGCTCGGAGGCGAACAACCGGGCCGAGCGGGAGCTGGCCGCCTTCGAGCCGGGCCGCGCGGTGTCCAACCCCTACTTCTCGCCTGACGGCGACGGCGTCCAAGACACGACGGTCTACAGCTTCACCCTCGCCGCGCCGGCCACGGTCACCGTCCGGGTGCTCGACGACCGCAACGAAATGGTGCGGAGCCACACCGGCCCCGAGCTCCAGGGCGTGACCCGCGGTCGCTTCGAGTGGGACGGCCGGGACGACACCGGCCGGGTGGTGCCGGACGGCGACTACCTGTTCGTCGCGGTCGACGGCGCCGGGCGCCGGCTGGACCAGGCGGCGGTCACCGTGGACACCGACGGCTGGCCCCTGTTCGAGGCGATCGGGACGTCGTTCGAGCGCATCGCGGACCTGAGCTGCAGCCTGGAGGACCCCAGGGACCTCTGGGTGCTGGACGGCGACGCCGAGGCCGTGTTCATCGACTACAACAACGGCGGCTACAACACAGAGGGGAACCTGGTGGGGACCGGCGGGATCTACCGGGCGCCGCTCGCCGGCGGCGGTCCGGAGCCCGTGCTCCGTCTCTCCTACCCGGACTCCCTGCGGGTCTCCCGAGACGGCCAGAAGATCGCGGTCGATCGCCAGTTCGACACCGGCCTGATCCTCGACGGGGACGGGTCCGGGCAAGACGAGATCACGTTGCAAGGTTTCAGCTTCGGGTTTCCGGGTGTGTTCCAGGATCTGGTGTACACGGAGCGCGGTTACTACGATCACTACTCCGTCAAGCGCCTGCCACTGGACGGCTCGGGGCCGGAGCGGACCCTCCTGGAGGCGGACGGCACAGTGACCTTCCGGCAGAACGGATACCGGCAGGATTACTTTAGTCCCGACGGCGAGAAGCTCGTCTATTTCCAGAGTGGCGTCGGCTTGGGGATCCTGGACTTGGAGACGGGCGAAACGACGCACCTGGCGCTGGAGCCGTTTTCGGAGGGGGACGTCACCTACTTCGGCTTCAAGAGCTGGTCGCCCGATGGCCGGTGGATTCTGTGCTACACCGACCGGGACACGGGACCGGCCGACATCAAGGGCTTCGCCGTGTTCGATCGCGACGGAACCTTCGTCCGGGTGATCGAGCCGCCGTTGGGCACCTTCAATGACATCGAAGCGTTCGCCGACCTCAACGCGGCGGCGACGCCGGAGCCCGACTGGCGCTACGTCGACGCCTTCGGCCCCAGCTTCTCGCCGGCCGGCGACGAGATCGTCTTCGACGCCGATTTCGTCGAGGGTGGCACCGGCTACAGCGCGAGCTGGGGGAGCCTGGTCCGGGCGAACCTGGTGACCGGGGCGCTCCACACGGTGCAGTACTTCGAGCCGTCGTCGTATTTCTACTCGTTCCACGTCTCGACCTGGGATGGCCACGCCTGGGTCGAGCGCGGCGAGCTGCACCACAGCCTCGTCTACTCCGAGCATGAGCTCGATCTCTCCGACTACCTGCCCGACCCGGACGGCGAGTACAAGGTGCGGATTCGCCAGAGCGGCCTGGAGTCCGGGCAGGCGGATCGGGTGAGCCTCCGGCTCGGCCCCGCCGGCGCGTCGGGCCGTGGGAGTTTCCCGACGGAGGCGCACGTCGCGGCCGACGGCACCGACGTCCTCGATCCGCTCCTGGTGGTGGACCGGGACGTGGTCGACCTGCATGAGCGCGAGGTCGAGGTGCGCTGGGGCGACCTGGACGCCCAGGCCGGGAGCGCCGGCGTCTCCCTCTCCCTGGTCGCGCGCGAGGAGGATCTGTCGAAGCGCCACGCCCTGCCGTTCACCTATCCGGCGGCGGACGGCCAGACCTACCACCACGTGGTCGGTTCCGGCCGGGCGCTGGTCGTCGACGGGCGCCAGACCGGGGCGGACGGGCTGGGAGAGCCGCTGTTCGCGACCTGGACGAGCCCGGACACGGGTCACCCGTCGGAGACCGTCTACGGTTATGTCTCGAGCGACGACCGGTTCCTCTACGGTGCGCTCGACTTCACCGTCGACAACACCGAGGACGGGGACCGGGACTGGGCCTCGCTCTGGGTCGAGACCCCGGAGGGCTGGAAGGAGTTCCGCATCACCGTGTCGGACGAGCGCTGGGGCGCCGTCGGCTTCACCCGCACCGGCAAGGTCCCCCACCGGCACAAGTACTACGAGTTCCGCATCCCGCTCGACGCGATCTCCGCCACGGTCGGAGAGACCGTCGCGGTGCGTTTCCAGGCCTACGGCACCGCCGCCCTGTTCACGGATGAAACCTACCTGCCGGCGGATGGCCAGGTGCTGTGGGCGCCGAGCGGGCGGAGCCTCCTCTACTCGATCGGCTACGGCGGCTACAACTACCTGATCGATCTCGACGGGGACGCCGCGCCGCGGCGGGTGCTCGACGGGTTCAACACCCTCCACCTGCAGTACCTGTCGCGGAGCGGGAACGCGCTGATCTTCACCGACGGCCGGGACATCCTGGACCCCCAGAGCGCCTGCTACAACCCCTCGGGGTACGCGAGCTCCTCCTACTTCGCCCTGACCTCCCTGGCCAACGACTCCGTGGCGCTCGACGCCGCGCCGACCGCCGACGGCCGCGGGCTGGTCCTCTCCGGCACGGCCACGGACCTCCACTTCGCCCGCTGGCGCCTGGAGTACGCCAGCGAGGAGATCCCCGACTTCTGGAACCCGGTGCTGCCGCCGGTGACGACGCCGGCAGTGGACGAGGACCTGGCCACCTGGATTCCACCGGGGCCGGGCGCCTTCCTGGTCCGGCTGACGGTCGAGGACCTGGCGGGCAACCGGCGGAGCGTCGTCCGCCGCTTCGCCTCGGCGTCGGCCGACGCGGTCTCGGTCACCGATCTGTCGGTGGCGCCGCGCTACATCTCGCCCGACGGCGACGACGTCCAGGACGCGACGACGATCCACTACCGGGTGCTCGCGCCGGTCCATCTCCAGATCGCGGTGCTCGACGGCAACGGCGACCGGGTGCGGAGCTTCACCCGCGATCACACCACCATCGGCGACGAGTACGACGTGGTCTGGGACGGGCGGGACGACGCCGGCCTGCCGGTGCCTGACGGCCGGTACCGGATCGAGGTCCAGGGGTACGCCTTCACCGTGACGGTGGACACCGTGGCGCCCGTGTTCGACGGCTTCGATCTGGAGGGACCGGGCACCGTGGCCAGGACGCCGGCCGGCGACACGGTCCTCGACCTCGGCCCGCGGGCGACCTGGTGCGTTCACGACGAGCACCCGGCCGACGGCACGCTGGAGGTCGGTCAGGGCGCCACCCCGACCGTCTGGAAGGCCCTGGGTGGCGCAGGGGTCGTCACGTCCTGCCCGTTCGACCGGGCGAAGTGGTCCCGGCGAGCGCTCACCCTGGGCCAGCTCACGGGGTACAGCTTCCGCCTGGAGGCCCGGGACCTGGCCGGCAACGTCGCCCGAGCCACGGTGCCGCCGGCGTCCGAGGAGCTCTTCATCTACCGCTTCCGGCCGGACCCGCCCGGTTCGACCGGCGAGCTGCTCTTCCCCGAGCACGCGGTGCCTTCCTCCGGCGCGGTTCTCCTGGAGCAGCCCGCGACGTCGCCGGCCCCGGTGCGCATGCGCATCGCCGAAACGGCCGTTTCCGACCTCGCCCAGGTCGTCCTCGAGGTCCAGCGGGTCGAGACGGTCTGCACCGTCGCCCCCTGCGTCGGGAGCTGGGTCGAGGTCGGGCTCTCCGGGGTGTTCGATCCGGATGCCGTGGTCCCTGGCGCGACGATTCCCGACGGGATCTTCGACGCCAC
>Ga0210074_1000160_pt1 | contig 26345 bp, 20 predicted proteins | sample China_Galinas_Co_FD_184860 | JGI IMG/M metagenome (GOLD analysis project Ga0210074, IMG submission 184860) | Wetland microbial communities from San Francisco Bay, California, USA, that impact long-term carbon sequestration -... | ecosystem: Environmental > Aquatic > Marine > Wetlands ... | reverse complement strand
CGGGGCGATTTATGGCACAGGAGCGGAACTACCGGGAGGCCGTCCTGCCATCAGATTGCAAAGCCAGGGTCGCCATAGAAGCCGGTGTTAGGCACTATTGGTATCCATTTGTTGGTGATCATGGCCGTATCATAGGAATGGACAGTTTTGGCGCGTCGGCACCGGCACCCGAATTATTTGAATATTTTGGTTTCACAGTAAGTAACGTCAGTAAAACAGTACAAGCACTGCTTGAAACTGACTAGACAACAATCAGGAGTAATTTGAAATGACAGTTAAAGTTGCAATTAATGGCTATGGACGCATCGGCCGCAATATCATGCGTGCCTTGTATGAATTAGACCGCACTGACGAGATCACCATCGTAGCCATTAATGACCTGGGTGATGCGAAAAGCAACGCCCATCTGACCAAGTACGACACCGCACACGGCACTTTCCCCGGAACGGTGGCGGTGGAAGACGGCGACCTGATTATTAATGGTGACCGTATAAAGGTATTCGCGGAACGTGACCCGGCAAAACTGCCATGGGCAGAACTGGGTATTGATATTGTTATGGAATGTACCGGTTTTTTCCGTAGCAAGGAGACGGCGGGCAAACATATCACCGCAGGTGCCAAAAAAGTTATCGTTTCTGCACCCGGTCAGAATGTCGACAATACCGTGGTTTACGGGGTCAACCATGATTCCCTGAAAGCCACCGACCTCGTCATTTCCAACGCATCGTGCACGACCAATTGCCTGGCTCCTTTGGCGAAGGTATTGAATGACACGATCGGCATTGAGCATGGCCTGATGACCACCATCCACGCCTATACCAATGACCAGGTACTGACCGATGTCCTGCACAGTGACCTGCGTCGTGCGCGTTCAGCCACGATGAGCCAGATTCCGACCAAAACAGGTGCCGCAGCAGCTGTTGGTATGGTACTGCCGGAGTTAAACGGTAAACTGGATGGTTTTTCGATGCGTATTCCCACCATCAATGTATCGGTAGTCGATCTCACCTTCACCGCCAAACGGGCCACATCGATCGAGGAAGTCAATGCGGTTGTAAAGGCCGCTTCTGAAGGTAGCATGAAGGGTATTCTGGCCTACAATGACATTCCATTGGTGTCCATTGATTTCAACCATAACCCGCATTCTTCAATTTTTGATGCGGGGCTGACCAAGGTGATGGATGGTAATCTCGTCAAGGTATTGAGTTGGTACGACAACGAGTGGGGATTCAGCTGTCGCATGCTGGACACCGCCCTTGTTCTGATGAAAGCATAGAAACATTATTGGGAGTAAAACCAGATGTCATTCCTGCGTATGGATGAATTGGACCTGGACGGTAAACGTGTGATGATCCGGGAGGATTTCAACGTTCCGCTTAACGCGGGTAAAGTGACTTCGGATGCGAGGTTACGTGCCGCATTACCGACCATCAAGATGGCTGTTGATGGGGGTGCGGCCCTGATCCTGTTATCCCATCTTGGCAGACCGGTTGAAGGTCACTACAGCGAAGAATTTTCACTCGCGCCCGTGGCTGCACACCTGTCGGTTTTATTGAAAAAACCAGTGAGGTTGCAGAAAAACTGGCTTGATGGGTTTGACATCAAGCCAGGTGAGGTTGTCCTGTGTGAAAATGTGCGCTTCAATGCCGGCGAGAAAAGCAATGATGAATCGCTGGCCAGAACCATGGCCGCCTTGTGTGACATCTTTGTGATGGATGCATTTGGCACGGCCCATCGTGCCCAGGCCTCTACTGAAGGTGTGATTCGGTTTGCACCTTCAGCCTGTGCGGGGCCATTGCTCAGCCGCGAATTGTTTGAGCTTGATAGGGCACTGACCAATCCGGAACGACCAATGATGGCTATCGTTGGTGGTTCGAAGGTGTCGACAAAGTTGACGGTGCTCGAGTCATTGATGTCCCGTGTTGATGAATTGATCGTCGGCGGCGGTATTGCCAATACTTTTATCGCAGCCAGTGGTCATGATGTTGGCAAGTCACTGTATGAACCCGATCTTATTCATGAGGCTCAACGTTTGATCCGCCTGGCGCATAAAAAGGGCGGAGAAATTCCGATACCCAAAGATGTTGTCGTTGCAACTTCATTTTCAAATGATGCGAAGGCTGTCATACGCCAGGTCGATGAAGTTCAGCCCAACGAGATGATTCTCGATATTGGCCCGGTGACTGCGGCGAAATATGCAGCGATGATCCAGCATGCCGGTACGGTCATCTGGAATGGCCCCGTGGGTGTTTTCGAGTTCAAGAATTTTGCTGCCGGTACGCGTGCAATTGCCGATGCAATTGAAATCTCCAGTGCTTTCAGTCTCGCGGGCGGAGGCGATACACTGGCCGCCATTGATCAGTTCAATATCGCCGATGGTGTCAGCTATATCTCAACCGGTGGTGGCGCATTTCTGGAATTCGTGGAAGGCAAAAAGCTGCCCGCGGTTGCAGCACTGGAAGAGCGTTACAAGAACTAGTCTGACCCGGAGAGTGTCACTCTCCGGGTCAGTTCTATGGATTCAACAAAACGCGCTACTGGTGTGCGAGATTACCCGCCCCCAATAATGCACCGAGCCTGAGAAAATAAATCGCGCTGCGGTCTTCACTCCAGCCTATACCAACGTAAATCGGGCCCAGCGGTGTTTTGTAACCAAAGTAAACACTGCCGTTGAGAAGGCCGTCGGAAAAAATTTCGCTACGTTCTTCTGCGGCGTTGCCGTACTCCAGGGTCATGCCAACGTAACCCGGCAGAAAACCACTTTTGGCCACCTGGTAGCGATAACCAGCCAGCAATGCGCCGTAATTCGGGCCAATCAAAGAGCCGGGTTCATAACCTGACATGTTAAAGAAGCCGCCGCCGGCATAGAGTGCGTATATCGGTACATCGTCGCCAAGGCTTGTATAGTAGCGACCGCCCCAAATGAAATTATGCAAGCCAAACGTGTGACTGCCAAAAATTTCAAATTCGAGTTGATCAAACGAACTGTCTGCACCCAGACCTTCTACTGAGTCAGAATATTTCAATGCGGAATAAACACCCCGGGTTGGCAGGTAACGGTCATCAAGGCGATCGTACTTTAGTTCAGCAAAGAGCTCAGCCCCATTATAAGTGAATGGCTCGATGTCCGGATCTCCAACGGTGATGTCCATGTCGCCTGCATAGCGGACAAGACCTGCGGTTATCTTGGCATCCCGTCTGAACTCACGGCCAAGTTCAAGGCTGCCACCCCATTCATTAATTCCGAGCTCCGCAACCGCGTCGCCTCTGTCGTCATAAACATATAGCGGACGATTGAACCAGAATACCCTGGGTTCAAAACTGTATCTGAGGGAATTATCCAGTGGTCTGAAATATTCCAGGAAAAGTCCGGGTGATTCACCAATCTGGGCCACGGCGCGGAATTCAGAGCCGCGGTCATCCAGCGCGGTATTAAGGTAGCCACCCCTGAGATTGAAAGCTGTGCCACGGGCACTGAAAGCCAGATCGACCCCGGTTTCTATGAAATTTGTTCCTCGTTCGTCTTCAAGTACGGTTATTTCAACACCCTGGAGGCCATCCCGTTCTATGATGTTGTAACGGGCCTGGCGGATAAATCCGAGTGCATAGATCTGGCTAAGATCATAGTCCAGTTGGTCCAAATCGAGTGTTTGGCCTGGCTGGATTGTGATCAATTCTGCAACGACTTCATCAGAAAACCTTGTTTGATTTTTCAGATCAACAAAATGTACCTGCGGTGGGCCGTCTACGCAGTTGTCGATTTGTTGGCGCCAGGCTCGATACGCGCTCTCAGACAGAGAATATTTTTGCAATTGTTCCTGTAAGGCTTCGGTGGCCGCATAGCCAAGAGGAATGGCCTCATCCAGTTTATCGAAATCGGCAGAGCTGATCTTGTCACCTATATCCGGTGCAATTAACACATCGTTTTCACCAAGGCTTTCTATCTGGATGATGGTATTTGAGACGGTTAATAATCCGCTCATCTGGTAAACGATGGCGAGGGCGTTGGTTATTTCTTCCTTGCTCTCCAACTTGGTGCCGACATCAACGGCGATGACTACATCTGCGCCCATATCCCTGGCAACGTCTACCGGCAGGTTTCTTACCAGGCCACCGTCAACCAACAAAGCATCGCCGCGAGGGACGGGGTCAAATACGGCCGGCACCGCCATGCTTGCGCGCATGGCCATTGAAAGTTCACCCTCACCAATGATGACCATATCACCCGTTACAATATCCGTTGCAATGGCACGGTAGGGGATGGGCAACTGGTTAAAGTCGGTCGTGTTGACGCGTTGGGAGGTGACCGATTCGAACATAAAGATAACTTTCTGACCTGAAACCACGCCTTTCGGCAGTAAACTGCTGTTTTTGCCAATACCCAGTTTGGGTCCATACAAACCAAGATCGTCATCCGCCTTGCGCCGGAAAGGCAGGTCTTCCCGTGGAGTCTTGTCTTTAAACAGGTCATTCCAGTTCGCATCTCTTACGACCTGGGCGAGTTCCTCCGACTCCATCCCGGTAGCAAGGAAGCCACCAACGATGGAACCCATGCTGGTACCCGCGATGTAATCGTAGGGGATACGCATTTCTTCCAGCTTTTTGAGCACACCAATATGTGCATAGCCACGTGCACCGCCGCCCCCGAGTACAAGTCCGATTTTAGGACGGTCTGTGACCTCACTCCTGACACATTGGAAAGTCTCGGCATGTGACGGAACTGCGCAGGTTGCTGCGGAAAATATAAATGCGGTTGCGAGCAACCTGCTGGTATGGAAACCTTTTGTTTTTGACATGGAGATATCGGCTCTTTAATGGTATGTTACGTTGTGGCTGGTGCTGCTGGCCATGCCAGTTCAGGTCACCAAGCACAATATTTTTCATTGCAACGTCACGCCTGTTTTAGGTGGCTTTTCCTCGGATTGGAGATGTAGTGAAACAGGTGTCGATTTCAACTATTGCCGTTGTAAAAATCTTGACTTCGCCCAATATTGAACCAATCATATAGTTTGGTTTCACAAGTTCCAATGATTACCTTAAGGACAGAATCATGCAAACCAGTTCAGTGTTCAAAAACATTTCCAGATTTATAACATTCACCGCTGCAGTCATGCTGATTGCCGGTTGCGCTTCCAAACCAACCATTGAGACTGATTACGATCACACGATTGATTTTAGCCAGTTCAAAACTTACGGATTTTTCAATCCGATGGGTATCGAAAGCCCCAATTACTCGAGTATCTACGGCTCAATCTTTCGTGATGCCATCAGCAAGGAAATGGAGAGCAGGGGTTACACGAAGTCTGATAACCCTGATCTGTTGATCAACGTGTCCGGTCGCCTGCAGGAAAAGACCCAGGTCACAACCACGTCTGATCCTTATATGGCCGGTGGCTATTATGGATATCGCCGGGGCTATTATGGTGCATGGGGTGGTTACGGTTATGGCACACAAACACATGTGAGCAACTATACCGAAGGCACGGTCAATGTCGACCTGGTTGATCGGGCACAGAAGCGTATGGTCTGGGAAGGCGTTGCTGTTGGCCGGATTAATGAGAAGACTACCACTGAAAAGAGGCGGGAAAATATATACGCCGGTATTCAGGAAATGTTCGCCGCTTACCCGTTCCGCGCCGGGCAGTAATTTAGTTTTAGACAAGCGGTCCGCCAGATGCGGACCGCTTTATTGCATTTTCTGAACAACCAGCTATTTCCTGGCTGATAAACCCATTGTCAAAGTTGATCTCTGTTGCCCTTAAAGCAGCGGGTATCGGCATAGATTCATAAAGATACTAAAGGTAAAATGCTGCCTTTTTACAGCACGAATTCTAAAGGCTAACCGATGCTCTCATTTTCACGTGTTTTATCAACCACCTGTTTCGTGATTTTTCTGGCCTTGTCGGCCACCGGTCAGGCAGCTTCTTCTGAGCAGGATACGGTTGCTAAAGCACCGGCCCCGGCGAAGGTTGAGCCTGGTTCAGAGAAATCCATTGAGCAAATTTCACGGGAAATGACCAACCCCCTCGCAGCATTCTGGAGATTTGACTACGAGGCTCAGTATCGAACTTACCAGGGCAGCATTCCCGGCGCGGACGATCAATCCAGTTGGTCTCATTATATTCAGTTTACGCTGCCCTTCCGACAAAAAAATGGTAAGGGCTGGGTGTTCAGATTTGAATTACCCTATTTCTCGGATCAACCCATTTACTGGGTCGACCGGGGTAATGCCGAATGGCGGATTCGCCAGCAGGATCCAACGGCACAGGGGGATGGCTACTGGGCTCCGACCCATGGACACACCGATGACATGGATATTGACCTGGTCTATGGTGGTGTGAATGAATCCGGTCGTATTTTGAGTTATGGAATCGCCGGTATATTGCCGACAACTTCCGACACATCCAATGGCCGCCAGCAGCTTATTTTGGGGCCGGCCATCAATATCGGTAAAATGACCGGCTGGGGTGTTTACGGCGCATTGATATCGCAAATTTTTGATATCGCTGAAAAGAAAGATAAAGGTACGCCGGACACAAGCCAGCTGACCATCCAGGGATACTTCAGTTATGGCCTGGGTCATGGCTGGCAGTTGACCTCCAACCCTACTATTACCTACGATTGGCAAGGGGATAGTGGAAACAAACTGAATCTGCCGCTGGGTGGGGGAATTGCCAAAACCACCAGGATTGGAAAAATACCTTTGAGGGTGGCGGCCGAGCTTCAATATTACGTGGCGAGTACAGACCGTTTCGGTCCGGACATGTTGTTTAAATTCACAGTGAGTCCTATTATCCCGAACAAATATACACGTAACTAGGAGTCCGATTGGCCTGGTCCCGGGTCCACAATCAATGATTGCACCCAACAAGCTCAGCTTTACTTCCATTGTCATCCTGCTATGTGCCGTTCTGTGGTTTGGGATGCTTGGTCAGCGTGAACTGTTCGACCCGGACGAAGGACGCTATGCCGGAATTCCGGCCGCCATGGTGGATACCGGTGATTGGCTAACACCAAGGCTGAACGATTTCAAATATTTTGAAAAACCCGCCCTGCAGTACTGGGGTACTGCTGTTGCGTTCACGATTTTAGGCAAGAGCAACGCCAGTGCACGTTTGTTTACAGCGCTACTGGGTTTCACGACGGCGCTGTTTTCAATGCTGGTCGCTTTCCGTTTGTACGCGAAGCGTGCGGCGATTTACACCTTTTTGCTAAGTATCAGTTACCTGATGGTTGTGGCCTTTGGCCATTATCTCACGCTGGACATGGCATTAAGTGGATTCCTCGTCATGGGAATAGGCAGTCTGGTCATTGCACATTCCAGTCAAAGCAGTGAAAGCCAAACCAGAAACTGGATGCTGGTTGGCTGGGCAGCGCTTGCGTTGGCCACCTTGACCAAGGGCCTTGTGGCTATTGTGCTGCCTGCTGTAACAGTGGTGCTTTACAGCCTTTGGCAACGGGATTGGCTCATGTGGAAAAAACTGCACATTTTCAAAGGCATGTTGCTATTTTTGGCGATCACCGCACCGTGGTTTGTCGCGGTCAGTGTTAAAAACCCGGAATTTGCCAAGTTCTTTTTTATCCATGAGCATTTCGACCGTTACACCAGTGATGTCCACAGCCGTGAAGGACCGATATATTATTTCATTCCTGTTTTACTGATCGGTGTATGTCCCTGGCTGATCACCAGTCTGCGCTCCTTGATATCGCCGGGTTTCAAATGGTTACCCGATAAGCCTGGGCAATTTAATCCGGAACGTTTCATGTGGACGTTCGTAGTGGTTACTTTTTGTTTCTTCTCGCTGGGCCAGTCAAAGTTACCCGGATATATCCTGCCGATTTTGCCCATCATTGCGGTGATTTCAGGGGGACAGATCACATCCACGGGAAAAACCGGCGCAGACCGCTGGGTGATGCTTTTTGTTGGATTGCTGTTCTTTGTGGGTGCTTTCTTTATTGAGCAACTGGCCAGTGGTCACTACCCTGCCGAACAATGGTCAGCCTACCGGCCCTGGATTATTGGCAGTGGTGTGTTGTACCTGCTTTCGTTTGCCGTTCTGAGCAGCAGGAAACTGGCACAGCTTCCAGCATTTGCTGGTGCTGCGATTCTGTCCCTGGCAGCAGGATTATCGATCTTGTCGGGAGCCAACTCCCTGGCCGAGAGCCGCTCCAGTAAGGTCATAGCCGACGTCATCACGGAAACCCTGCCCGCCGATGCACCTGTTTTTTCATTTCAGTATTTCCCGGAAGCTGCTGCTTTTTACCTGGGAAAGCCCATCACCATAGTAGAATATGAGGGCGAGATGGCGATGGGTGTCAGGCTGGAACCCGAGAAATTTATTAAAACGCAGGACGAATTTTTAACAGTATGGCAGAATCTTGAGCAGGCGGCCGTGGTGGTCAAGCTCAATAGACTCAAGAACCTCAGGGTGGACGAACTGCAGGGAAGGGTCGTTTATAAAGGTCCAAAAACAATGGTGATCATTAAATCATGACTGAATCAATTGGCCACGGTATGACATGGGCAGCCTTCGCGCTGGTCTTGACCGGTGTGCTTTTAAACGCCGTCGCCCAGTTGGCCCTCAAAGCCAGCGTTAGTGATACGGGTATTATCAGTCTTGATTTACAGTCCCTGCTGACCTCGGCCGGTAGCCTGGCTTCCAACCTGTGGTTATGGCTGGGACTTTTCTGTTATGCAATCAGCGTTGTGGTATGGATACTGGCTTTGAGCCGGGTTGACGTATCCATCGCGTACCCGATGTTATCGATTGGTTATATCGTCAATGCGGTTGCGGCCTGGCATTTATTCGATGAACCGATGAACCTGGGTAAGGTCGTTGGAATCGGTATCATCATATTGGGTGTCTATATACTGGCCCGCTCATGAATATGCTGCCTTTTACCCGGCCGACGCTCGGTGAAGAAGAGTACGGCGCGGTTCAGGAAGTCCTGCAATCAGGCTGGATCACCAGTGGACCACGTGTTGTTGAGCTGGAAAAAAATCTCGCTGTATATATCGGTGGCGGTGTCGATGTCCGTCTGTTCAGTTCAGCCACGGCAGCCCTGGAGGCAGTTCTCATCGCCGGGAAAATCGGCCCCGGTGATGAGGTCATCGTTCCCGCAATGAGTTTTGTAGCTTCGGCAAATGTCGTCGTCCGTACAGGTGCGACACCGGTATTCGTAGACGTGGATATTAAGAGTCGCAATCTTGATGCGCAGGCTATCCGTTCTGCCATCACCGGGAAAACCCGCGCCATCATGCCGGTACATTTTGCTGGTATGCCGGTTGAGATGGCGCCCATCTATGAATTGGCAGCCAGTCACGACCTGCTGGTACTTGAAGATGCGGCCCAGGCCATCGGCACCTGCTACCAGGGCCGGCAAATCGGCTCATTCGGCAACCCGGTTTCTTTCAGTTTCCATCCCAATAAGAACATGACAACCATTGAAGGCGGTGCAATCGCCTCGGCAGACCCGCAACTGATCAAACAATTGGAGTCCATTCGCTTCCACGGTATTTCCCGGAATGATAAAGGTGAGATGCTTGTTGAAGCATGGGGTGGAAAGATGAACCTGCCCGATGTAAATGCCGCTATCGGCTTGGCGCAATTAAAAAAACTGGATGGGTTCAATGCCAAACGACGCCGGTTGGCCGAATATTATTTCAGGCAGCTGCCGTCTCATCCTGCACTGGTGCTGCCGGCCGATACGCCAGGTCATAGCTGGCACATGTTCTGCGTCTGCCTGGATTTTGAGTCCATGGGTATGACTCGCGAAGACATACTCGAAACCTTCAAGGCACAGGACATCATGCTGGGAATGCACTACCCGGCGATGCACCTGTTCGGTCTGTATCGTCAACTCGGCTATGGACGGGGCGATTTTCCTGTCGCAGAACAGATTGGCGATCAGACTTTTACACTTCCGCTGTTCCCGGCAATGACGACTGACGATGTGGACCGTGTAGCCGCTGTTTTTAACGCGCTGTTGGCATGACCATGTCCCCTGGAGCGGGCTCAAGCGCTGTCGTATTTGCCTATCACGACATTGGTGTGCGCTGTCTTGAAGTCCTGCTCGAATTGGGTATTGAAGTCAGCCTGGTCGTGACACACCAGGACAACGAGTCGGAACAGATCTGGTTCGGCAGCGTTGCGGAGCTGGCAGAAAGGAACGGTATAACGGTAGTAACACCGCATGATGTCAATTCAGATGCTGTGACCGGCCTGGTTTCCCAATGTAAACCGGACTTCATTTTCTCCTTTTACTACCGTCAAATGCTTGGACAGCAGTTACTGGGCATTCCAGGCAGGGGTGCTTTCAATATGCATGGTTCCCTGTTGCCAAAATACCGCGGTCGTGTGCCGGTTAACTGGGCCATTATTCATGGCGAGAGTGAATCCGGAGTGAGTTTGCACCGAATGGAAATCAAACCGGACGCTGGCAATTTGCTGGCGCAAAGGGCCGTTCCCATCCTGCGCAATGACACGGCCTTTGATGTTTTTCAAAAACTCAAATTTGCGGCTGAAACGCTATTGATGGAAACCGTTCCGGAAATGCTGGCAGGCCGTGTAACCGAACAACCACTTGAGCTGGAAAAAGGCAGTTATTTCACAGGCAGAAAACCGGAAGACGGCCGCATCGACTGGACTAAGCCGGCTTGGGAAATACACAACCTGGTGCGTGCCGTGGCACCACCATATCCCGGTGCTTTTTTTGACAGCGGGTCGCATCGGGTCGAGGTGCTGGGTAGTTATATACGAGGTGAACAGGCTCGTTCCAGGAAGCCATGTATCTATTTTGAAGAAGGATGTTTTCACGCGGACTGTTCGGATGGAAAGCGCTTCGCGATTACGCGGCTTCTGATTGATGGAGCGAATGCCGACCTCGCCATGTTCCAGCGGATTTTCGGGCAGCGCTTGCAACCCGGCGTGGAAGACGGCTCATGAAGCAAGTGGTGCTTAAGGTGGATGTAGATACCTATCTTGGTACGATTCACGGTGTACCGGCCCTGCTCGAGCTTTTTGAGCGATTCAATGTCAAGGCAAGTTTTTTATTCAGTGTTGGACCGGACAATACCGGCCGCGCGATACGCCGTGTATTCAGAAAAGGATTCCTGCAAAAAGTCGGAAGGACCTCGGTTGTCAGTCACTATGGTTTTCGGACATTGATGAATGGCGTGCTCAAACCGGGGCCACACATTGGCAAGCGGGCAGGCTTCGTCATGCGGCAAGTGGTTGCTGCGGGTCATGAAGTGGGTATTCACTGCTATGACCATGTTCGATGGCAGGACTTTGTAAGCGCCAGGGACCTCAACTGGACGCGGCTTGAAATGGAAAAGGCATTGGAAGCTTTCAAGGATGCTGTCCAGGCAGAGCCCCAAACCATGGGTGCTGCGGGTTGGCAAATCAATCGATTTGTTATTGCCCTGGAAGAACAAATGGGTTTCAGTCATGCCAGCGATGTACGCGGGCGTGAGCCGTTTTTTCCAACCATGGAGGGGACAAGCTCAACCTGTATTCAACTGCCGACAACGCTGCCAACACTTGATGAAATCATAGGTTCAGATGGTATAGACTCATCTAATTGCTGGGAAACCATCCTGGAAAAAAGCCGGGAACAGCTTCCCTGCGGGCACGTTTATACACTGCACGCCGAGTTGGAAGGGATGAAATTGAAGCCGGTGATGGAAAAGCTGCTGGAACAGTGGACAGCATCCGGCTTTAAGTTCGTGACACTTGATCAGCTCTGCGCATCGCTGGATCGGTCAGTACTGCCGAGGCAGGAAATAAAGTGGGCCGAAGTCGATGGCAGATCCGGTTTGCTGGCGGTCCAGGCCCTCTGAAAGGTCATCGGCATGATCCGGGCGTAAGGAGTTCACATTGAGCACTGTCATAAAAAAAAGCACGCAAAGCCCCTTGGTCGATCTGTCCGTTCTGATACCGGTGTATAACGAACAGGATGTTCTTACCTTACTGTTTGAGCGTTTATACCCTGTATTGGATGCACTTGAACGCTCCTATGAGGTCCTGTTTGTAAACGATGGCAGTTCCGACAATTCAGCCGCCATCCTCGAACACCAATTTGAGCAGCGACCGGAAGTTACACGGGTAGTGTCTCTGAGTTCAAACGCCGGCCAGCATGCGGCCCTGATCGCCGGCTTTGAGCGCGCCCGTGGTGAATTTATCATTACGCTGGATGCGGATTTACAAAATCCACCTGAGGAAATTCCTGCAATCGTTGCGGAAATGGACAAGGGGTTTGATTATGTCGGATCCATCAGGGCCTCGCGACACGATAAGGCATGGCGGCATATTGCCTCGCGCCTGATGAATTCCTTACGTGAGAAAATCACAAATATCCGCATGACCGATCAGGGTTGCATGTTAAGGGGTTACAGCAGAGAGATAGCCCTGGAAATCGCAGTTTCCAATGAATCCCGCACATTTATCCCGGCACTGGCTTATTTGTATGCAGCCAGGCCGACAGAGATCACGGTCGCACATGAAGAACGTGCGGCCGGGCAATCCAAATATTCTCTATTCAAGCTGATCCAGCTCAACTTCGATCTGGTCACCAGTTTTTCATCTGTACCGCTGCAATTGATCTCATTCACCGGAATCGTAGTTTCCATACTGTCACTTTTGTTCGTTTGCTACCTCGCCTATCGCCGGATTTTCTACGGTCCGGAAGTCGAAGGTGTATTTACACTTTTTGGTATCGCAATTTTCCTGATGGGTCTGCTGCTGTTCTCTGTCGGTATGCTGGGTGAGTACATCGGCCGCATCAATGGCCTGGTGCGCAGGAGAAACCGGTTCCGCGTTGCGAGTGTGCTGGAAGCTGGAGAGGGTGTAAAATCCCATCAAGACAATTCGGAATCAACGTCCAACCCGGAATAGGGAAATACTCAACCCTCCGGCGTTATCCTTTCAATTAATCAGGAATACCATGAAAATTTTGATCCTCGGCGTAAATGGCTTCATTGGCCATCACCTGTCCAACAGAATTCTGGAAAGCACCGACTGGGAAGTCTACGGAATGGATATGCGTTCCGACCGGCTTGAAGATGAAATGAATCATGACCGTTTTCATTTTTTCGAGGGTGATATCACCATTAATCGCGAGTGGATCGAGTACCACATCAAGAAATGTGATGTCATATTGCCGCTGGTCGCGATCGCTACACCTGCGACCTATGTGACCAATCCACTGGGCGTATTTGAATTGGATTTCGAAGCTAACCTGGCCATTGTCAGGGCCTGTGTGAAGTATGAAAAACGGGTCATTTTCCCGTCCACATCCGAGGTTTATGCAATGTGTGAGGATGAAGCTTTTCATCCCTATGAATCCAATCTCGTCCTCGGGCCGATTTCAAAACCGCGATGGATTTATTCCTGTGCCAAGCAGTTGATGGACCGGGTGATAGCAGCTTATGGGCAGCAACACGGTCTCAAATATACATTATTCCGTCCCTTTAACTGGATCGGCAGCGGTTTGGACAGTCTGCATACCCAGAAGGAAGGCAGTTCGAGGGTGGTGACCCAGTTCCTGGGTCACATCGCGCGCGGTGAGGACATCAAACTCGTGGATGGTGGCTTGCAACGACGCAGTTTTACCGATGTATCTGATGGAATATCCGCCCTGATGAAGATCATTGAGAATAAGGACGGCGTCGCCGATAACAAAATTTACAATATCGGAAATCCTGAAAATGATCTATCCATCAAGGAATTGGCCGAACTGATGCTGGAGATGTCGTTTAGCTATCCGGAATATGAATCACAGGCCCGCAATGTCAACATTGTTGAGGTCACCTCGGCTGATTATTACGGAAAGGGCTACCAGGATATCAAGAGCCGGGTACCCTATATTGAAAATACCCGTGAGGAGTTGGGCTGGGCACCGGCGATTGATTTAAAAATTGCACTGGGGAAAATCATGAACACTTATCGCAATGAAGTAGCGGCCGCGCGGGCCTTGTTGGACCTCAATTAAATTAACCGGCCGGGCCGGCTGCAAAATGGAAATTCGGTCGATTGTAAATCGCAGGAATGATATTTGGGTATAAAAAAGGCGGAAGATCAAACTCCCGCCCCTTTACTAAACCGCTTATTTCAGCTTCAACTGTATCTGTTTCTTGTCGGCCATCAACTTGCTGATTTTATTACCGGCACTTTCAAAACTATTTTTCATTTTTGAGAATTCACTCCAGCTCTTGACAGAACTTGCCCGGTAGAGCATTTCCTGGTCATCAAATTGAAACGCCATTCTTACGTATATGGATTTTTCTTCATCGAGTAAAGCTTGAAATTCTTTCTTGTTAGCGTTCTTGAGGTCGATCTGTCCGTCACCATCCTGTATACCGGTGATGGTCGTTTTGATCTGCTTGACATTGGCCAGGTTATACATCGTTCCGTTGTAAACGACGTTTTTATCGTTGTTGTAGACCTTGGCGCTGGAAATGCAACCGGCAAGCAGTAGCATCGACAAAACAGAAATGGTCAATAAAAGTGTTTTGCCGAACCGGCTTTTTCCTTTTGAGGCATGTGTAGCTTTAAGCATTTTGATCTCCTGATGACTATTTATATGGAATTGATAACTTGCCCTTGGCGTTTTCCGCCGGTTCCGCAAGTGGAACCTGTAAATGATACCAGCATTCCTTTGGCTTACGAAGCACACACCACTTAAAAGTCAGTACAGCGAGGTGTAGCTGGCGGTGGTTATCATAGCGACTTTTCAACAGACTCACTTAATGGACACCAGCTGCACCCGTGAGGTTGTGATCCGATCAATTGATATGCTGGCCCCGCTTGCATATAGTTTGAAATCATCCCGGATGCAGAGGTGCCACAATGAAATCGCTCCCAAAATCGTCGCCTGAAAAAGAACTTGTAAAAGTGTTCGAAGCGGCGGGTGTCGTGGATTTTCTCGACTACCTGCAATCAGGTAAAAAGATCATGTGGATCAATTTCAAGGCGGGCGTGGCCAGGGGGCTTGGGATTTCGGTTGGCATGACGGTGATTCTGGGTATTCTTGTCTGGGTTCTGTCACTACTTATGGATCTACCGCTTGTCGGAGCGTATTTCAAACAGGCGCAATCATATGTGGTTGAATATGCCGAGAACACGAATTACAAGGCAGATTTCGCAGAATTGAATCGGCAACTGCAAGAAATAAATGAAAACACACGGAATGAGGAAAATCCGGAGACACCACCTCAGGAATAATGGGTCGGCTTCGACGGGTATTGCTTTTTTAGCAACAGTCGTTTCAGGGTGTTTTCGAAACCTCTTATCCAGTAATGGTTATCATTACAAATTAAACAGTGCGGATGATTTAGCCTATAATCGCGTTCTTTTTAAAATATAAAGCAGGCTATAACATGCAGATTCGTCGTACCAAGATCATCGCCACCCTGGGCCCTGCTACCGATTCCCACGAGGTCTTGCGAGCTGTTATCGAAGCGGGAGCAGATATTTTGCGGATCAACATGTCGCATGGAACACATAAAGATCAGGCGGCAAGGGCCGAGCAAGTCAGGATAGTTGCCCGGGAGCTGAACAGGGAAGTCGCAATACTTGCTGATCTTCGCGGGCCAAAGATACGCCTCGAGAAATTTGTTGACGGATCGGTCGTCTTAAAGAGCGGTGATATTTTTACACTGGATGCTTCGGACGAACCGGCCCCGGGCACACAATCCCGGGTAGGTGTCACCTACAAGGGGCTGGCTGGTGACGTATCCAGCGGTGATCTTTTATTGCTTGATGATGGTCTGCTGACCATGCGGGTTTCGGAAGTCGAGGCCAAAAACATTATCTGTAAGGTCGAGACCGGTGGTGTACTGGGAGATCGTAAGGGCATCAACTTACAGGGCGGGGGGCTTTCATTGCCAGGTATTGCCGACCATGATATCGAAGATATTCCGCGGGCCGCGGCTATGGGGGCCGACTACCTGGCGGTTTCTTTCCCGCGTAACGCGGAAGATATGAACGAGGCACGCCGCCGTTTACGCGAGGTGGGAAGCGAAGCGAGGCTGGTGGCGAAAATTGAGCGTACCGAAGCGATCACCAACCTGGAGGAAATTATCGCCGCTTCCGATGCGATATTGATCGCCCGCGGTGATCTGGGTGTGGAGATCGGTGATGCTGAGTTACCTGGTTTGCAAAAACTCATTACCACTAAATCACTCGAGCAGAATCGACTGGTTATCACGGCCACGCAAATGATGCAGTCCATGGTGGAAAGTCCGATACCGACACGGGCGGAAGTGTTGGATGTTGCCAATTCGGTTTTCGATGGTACTGATGCCGTCATGTTATCGGCGGAAACTGCGGTTGGACGTCACCCCCAAACGGTGGTGGAAGCCATGAACCGGATATGCCTGGGGGCCGAGAGACATGATGATACCCGTGTGAGCACGGATCATTTGAAAGTACAGTTTCAACGAATTGACCAGGCCATCGCGATGGCGGCGATGTACATGGCAACCAATGTATCGGTGCAGGCGATTGTCGCACTGACGGAATCAGGATCAACTGCGCAATGGTTGTCGAGAGTACGTTCCCCTGTGCCGATATATGCATTGTCACCGCTGCGTGACAGCCTGCGTCGAATGGCTTTATACCGCGGTGTATATCCGGTTGCGCATAACATTCCCAGCACGAACGTTGAGGTTTCATTGTTCGAAGGGGTCCGCTTGCTGTTGCAGCAAGGTCGGATCAAGGTCGGTGACCGGATCATCCTGACAATGGGTCAGCATACCCACAACGAAGGCGGTACCAATTCGCTGCGACTGGTACAGGTGGGAGAGGACGGTTACCTGGAAAATAACCCTTCATTAAATGCCCAATGAAAGCAGCATCACGACTTGATATAGTGGAACAACATGAATGACAAGATGAAACAAAGCGCGCTCGATTACCACCGCTACCCGACCCCCGGTAAGATTAGAATCACACCAACCAAGGCATTGACCACACAGGAAGACCTTGGCCTGGCCTATTCGCCGGGTGTGGCATACCCGTGTGAACTCATAGCAGAAGACCCCTCAGAAGCCAGCAACATGACCGCGCGCGGCAACCTGGTTGCCGTGATCACCAATGGTACGGCCGTCCTGGGCCTGGGTGATATCGGTCCGCTGGCCAGTAAGCCGGTTATGGAAGGCAAGGGGGTTTTGTTTAAGAAATTTGCCGACATTGATGTTTTTGATATTGAGATTAATGAAAAAGACACCGATCGCCTGGTCGATATTATTGCGTCTCTGGAGCCGACGTTTGGCGGCATCAATCTGGAGGACATCAAGGCGCCGGAATGCTTTGAGGTCGAAGCGAGGCTAAAAGAACGCCTCTCTATTCCGGTATTTCATGATGATCAGCATGGTACGGCTATTATCACAGCGGCAGCTGCAATCAATGCCCTGCTGGTTGTCGATAAAAAAATTGAAGATGTGACGCTGGTCGCTTCGGGCGCCGGGGCAGCCGGTATGGCGTGCCTTGATCTGCTGGTGAACCTGGGTCTGAAAAAAGAAAACATCCTGGTGATTGATCGCAGCGGTGTCATTTATAAAGGTCGTGAAAACCTGTCCGGAAGAAAGCTGGATTATGCACGGGAAACGGATAAACGTACGCTTACGGAAGCCATGCACGGGGCAGACATGTTCCTGGGTGTTTCCACCGCCGGTGTACTCAGCGGTGACATGGTCAAGACAATGGCAGATCAGCCTATCATCATGGCGTTGGCCAATCCCACACCGGAAATCATGCCCGAGGTTGCGATCGCCGCCCGTCCGGATGCGATTATCGCGACCGGGCGTTCGGATTATCCCAACCAGGTCAATAATGTATTGTGCTTTCCTTACATTTTCCGTGGCGCGCTGGATGTCGGTGCCACGACAGTCAATGCTGAAATGCAGATGGCATGCGTGCTGGCGCTTGCTGAACTTACCCGACTCGAGGCCAGTGATGTCAGTACCGCAGCCTATGGAGGGAAACCCCTGCGCTTCGGGCGCGATTACCTGATTCCGAAACCGTTTGATCCACGTTTGCTGGTTCATTTGGCACCGGCAACCGCCAAAGCGGCGATGGATAGCGGCGTTGCCACCCGGCCCATAGAAGATCTGGATGCTTACCGCGAAAAACTGACCCAGTTCCTGTGGCGCACCGGTCTGGTCATGAAACCGGTCTTTGAAGCCGCAAAAAGTGATCCCAAGCGGGTTGCGTTTGCGGAAGGTGAAGCGGAAGTTGTATTACGCGCTGCACAATCGGTGCTGGATGAGGGCATCGCGAGACCCATACTGATCGGTCGTCCGGCAGTGATCGAGGACCGTATCAGGAAGCTGGGTTTGCGCTTGGTTGCCGGAAAGGACTTTGATCTTATCAACCCTGAATCCGATCCACGTTTCTATGATTACTGGACCACATTCCACGCGTTAACGGAACGCAAGGGTGTATCTCCCAGTGCGGCCAAGGATATCCTGCGAACACGCACAACGGTCATTGCGGCGATCGCTGTTTATCGTGGGGACGCAGATGCAATGATCACCGGGCTGGTTGGAAGGTATGATTCCAAGCTGGCTTTTGTAAGGAATGTGCTGGGCGCGCGGCAAGGCAGTGAAACGGCCGCTGCGTTGAGCCTGTTAACCACTGAGAAGGGCATCTACTTTATTTGCGACACCCATGTTAACCCCGATCCGAGTGCAGAGGAGATCGCTGAAATAACGTTATTAGCCGCAGAAAGAGTGCGCATGTTTAACGTCGAACCACGTGTCGCGCTGCTGTCGCATTCATCATTCGGAAGTCATGTTGATGCAACTTCCTGCAAAATGAAGCTTGCGACCGAGCTGATTAGAAAGGCGGCACCTGAACTTGAGGTTGAAGGTGAAATGTCGGCAGATATGGCGCTTTCCAACAGTTACCGGGATCAGGAGTTTCCAAACTCGAGATTACGTCATCCGGCAAACCTGTTGGTCATGCCAAACCTCGATTCTGCGCACATCGCGCTAAATTTTGCGCGACAGGTCAGTGGTGGAGTGACAATAGGGCCGATGTTAATGGGTCTGGATTATCCAGCACATATTTTAACGCCGGCTGCGTCCGTACGGCGGGTGGTCAACATGACGGCTTTTTCAGTTGTGGAGGCACAAATGCGTGAAAGGAAAATACTAAAAGTACGTGAGGCTTAGTGAATGAACGAAAAGTCGTCTTTGCAAAAACAGGATATGGATCCTGCAGAATCCAATGAGTGGTTGGAGTCCATGCAGGCAGTCATCGAGCGCGAAGGCCCGGAGCGTGCTCATTACCTGTTGGAACTACTGGTAGATTTTACCCGTCGTTCCGGTGGCCACCTGCCATATGATGCGACCACGGCCTATGTCAATACGATTCCTCCCAGTCAAAGTGCCAAGTTACCTGGAGATTACGAAGTCGAGCGCAAAATTCGCGCGCTGACGCGCTGGAACGCACTGGCCATGGTTTTACGCGCCGGCAAACGGGGTGGTGAACTCGGCGGCCACATCGCCAGTTATGCGTCGGCAGCGTCACTCTACGATGTCGGCTTCAATCATTTCTTCCGTGGCCCCGACCACGAGAACGGCGGCGACCTGGTATACATTCAGGGTCATTCATCGCCGGGTATTTACGCACGGGCTTTCCTGGAAGGCCGTCTCAGCGAAGAACAAATGGACAACTTCCGCCAGGAGGTCGATGGCAAGGGCCTGAGTTCCTACCCGCACCCCTGGCTGATGCCGGATTTTTGGCAGTTTCCGACGGTTTCAATGGGTCTTGGCCCGATCATGGCCATTTACCAGGCACGCTTTCTCAAGTACCTGCATAACCGCGGTATGGATGATACCTCGCAGCGTAAGGTCTGGTGTTACCTGGGTGATGGTGAAACCGATGAACCGGAGTCGCTCGGCGCTATTTCGCTGGCGGGCCGTGAAGGTCTGGATAACCTGGTTTTTGTGGTCAACTGCAACCTGCAACGACTGGACGGACCGGTACGTGGTAACGGCAAGATCATCCAGGAACTGGAAGGCGTGTTTCGCGGAGCCGGCTGGAACGTGATTAAACTTATCTGGGGTTCAAAATGGGATGCCTTGCTGGCCAAGGACAAGGATGGCCTGTTACGCAAGCGCATGGATGAGGTGTTGGATGGCGAATACCAGAACTACAAGGCCAAGGGCGGCGCCTACACACGCGAGCATTTCTTTGGCGCGTATCCCGAGCTTCTGGAAATGGTCTCCAATATGACCGATGACGATATCTGGCGCCTCAACCGTGGCGGTCATGATTCGCACAAGATTTACGCGGCTTACCACGCGGCCACCCGCCATACAGGCCAGCCATCGGTAGTGTTGGCCAAAACGGTCAAGGGTTACGGAATGGGCGAGTCGGGCGAAGCACTGAATATCTCCCACCAGCAGAAGAAAATGGACGAAGCATCCGTGCGTGCCTTCCGTGATCGATTCAAGGTGCCGGTCTTCGATATCGATATTCCCGAAATGCCGTATTACCATCCTGGTGAAGACAGCGTGGAAATCAAGTACATGAAGGAGCGGCGCAAAGCCCTGGGTGGCTACCTGCCGCAACGCCGGGTTCAGTCATCGCCGCTTGAGGTTCCAAAGCTGGATGCTTTTGAGACCCTTCTCAAGGATACCGGTGAACGCGAAATCAGTACGACCATGACCTATGTCAGGGCGCTGGCCATCATGTTCAGGGATAAGAATATTGCCAATCACATCGTACCCATCGTGGCGGATGAAGCACGCACGTTTGGCATGGAGGGTATGTTCCGGCAACTGGGTATTTATTCGTCAAAGGGTCAGCTTTATACGCCGGTCGATTCCGATCAGCTGATGTTCTACAAGGAGGACACCCGCGGCCAGATATTGCAGGAGGGTATCTCCGAAGCAGGCGCCATGTCCTCGTGGATCGCCGCGGCGACCAGTTATGCCAACAACGGTGTACCCATGATTCCGTTCTTCATCTTCTACTCGATGTTCGGATTTCAGCGTATCGGCGACCTTGCCTGGGCTGCCGGTGATATGCGTGCCCGCGGCTTCCTGTTGGGCGGCACTTCCGGCCGCACTACCCTCAATGGCGAGGGTCTGCAGCATGAAGATGGCAATAGTCATGTCATATCAAGCATGGTACCCAACTGTATTTCCTATGATCCGACCTTTGGCTACGAACTGGCAGTCATCCTGCAGGACGGATTACGGCGGATGTACCGGGAACAGGAAGACGTTTATTACTACATCACGGTGATGAATGAAAATTACACCCATCCGGGTATGCCCGAGGGAGCAGAAGAAGGTATTCGCAAAGGTATGTACCTGTTCCGGCGGGGCCGTTCAGGCAAGTACAAGGTTCAGCTGCTTGGTTCGGGGGCGATCCTTCGCGAGGTGATTACTGCCGCGGATATACTTGAACGCGATTATTCGGTCAGTACGACGGTTTGGAGCGTGACCAGCTTTACCGAGTTGCAGCGGGATGGCATTGCTGCAGCTCGTCACAACCGTCTTAATCCGGACCAGGAGCAGCGCGTGTCCTGGGTGGCGCAGTGTCTCGACGGTTTTGAAGGACCCGTCGTTGCAGCAACAGATTATGTTCGAAATTTTGCAGAACAAATCCGACCCTATCTCCCGCAGTCTAGCTATACGGTGCTGGGTACGGATGGTTTTGGGCGTTCCGATACACGCAAAAATTTAAGGCGATTCTTTGAAGTTGATAGTAAAAACATCGTCTATGCCACCTTGCATGCGTTGTATCAGCAGGGCACGTTGAACGTTGATGAGTTGCTCAAAGCCCGCAAAAAGCTGGGGCTTGATCCCGATAAGCCAAACCCAATGAAAGTGTAAGGCAATGAAAATACTGTATAGCAAGCGCATTGGTGGCAGAAAGTGACAAATCAGATTGAAATCAAAGTACCTGATATTGGTGATTTTTCCGACATACCTGTAATCGAAATACTGGTTTCGGTCGGTGATTCAGTAGAAGCTGATCAATCGTTGCTGACGCTTGAAAGCGACAAGGCGATGATGGAGGTTCCTGCGCCGGTTGCCGGTGTGATCCGCGAACTGCGGGTCGCGGTTGACGACAAGGTGTCCGAAGGCCAGGTCGTTGCCCTGATCGAGGCTGAAGAGGTTGTTGCCCCAGAAGAGACGGAAGCTGAAACCCGGGCGAAGCCCGACGAAGAGCAAGCGCCCGAAGCTCCTGCACCGAAAAAAGCAGGCACGCCCAAACCGGCACGGGGTGGGACTACCATGAAACCGCCGTCTACGGGTAGCAGGCAATCACCACCGGTTTCAATGGATGGCAATGCAACGCTGCCGGCCAATATTCCTTATGCCAGCCCTGCAATTCGCCGGTTTGCCCGCGAATTGGGGGCGGATTTGATGCAGATAACGGGTAGCGCCCGTGGCGGACGTATCGTCCGTGAAGACGTCACCGGTTTTGTCAAATCCGTCATGACGGGTGCAAGCAGGCCAGCGTCCGGCGGTCTTGGTTTCGATTTACCGCCGCCGCCAAAGGTTAATTTCAGCCGTTATGGTGATATCGAATTACAGCCCATTTCAAAAATTCAAAAAGTTTCCGGTGCGTACCTGCATCGCAACTGGGTCAGCATCCCGCATGTAACCCAGAATGATCTTGCCGATATCACCGAAATGGAGGCTTACCGCAAAGCCACGGCGAAGGAAAAGGACATCAAGCTGACACCTCTGGTGTTCCTGATTAAGGCGAGCGTGGCAGCATTAAAGGAGTTTCCGATGTTTAACGCGTCCCTGGACGTGTCGCGTGAAAACCTGGTGTTGAAGAAATATTTTCATATCGGTATTGCGGTGGATACACCCGCCGGGCTTGTGGTCCCCGTGATACGTGATTGTGATCAGAAGGATATCTTTCAACTGGCGGAGGAACTCGGGGAAATCAGTCAGCGGGCGCGCGACGGAAAACTCAAACCGGTCGAGATGCAGGGTGGTTGTTTTTCCATTTCCAGCCTCGGCGGAATTGGCGGCACGTCATTTACACCGATCATCAACGCGCCTGAGGTGGCGATACTGGGTGTTTCCCGTTCCAGTATGCAACCGCAGTGGGATGGCAAAGCTTTTCAGCCGCGCATGATGCTGCCCCTGTGTCTGTCCTATGACCACCGGGTAATCGATGGTGCGAATGGCGCGCGCTTCACGCGATTTTTCGCCGCTTGCCTGGAAGACTTCGAAAACATGGATTTGTAATTGGTGGGGCTGAATGATTGATTATGGCAATCATCCTGATTCACGGCTGGGACGGCGTATGTTGTGGGTCGCTGCACTTGGTTTATTAGGCGGTCTGTACCTGTTGTTTTCAATGCTCGATAAGGGTGGCGGCACGGTCAGTTCGGTCGACTCGCGTGGTGCGGCCATGGTGGTACTGGCGCAGGACCGCAGCGGGCATTACGTAGCCGAAGGGCAGATCAATGGCCAGCCGGTGACTTTCCTGGTCGACACCGGCGCAACCGATGTCGCGCTGCCCGAGTCAATGGCACGTGCCCTGGGACTGGACTTCGGACCAAGGGTGCAGGTCATGACAGCAGCCGGCCCGTCCAATGCGTGGGTGACCCGGCTGGACAAGGTCAGTGTAGGTGGAATACACCGTAAAAACGTGCGCGCAACCATCACCGATGGAGAATTTAACGGAATATTACTGGGCATGAGTTTCCTGAAGCATTACAGCCTGCAGCAAAGTGATGGCAAGCTGGTCATAAGGGAAACGCTGACCGGTGATTAAAAGAGCAAACTGTCATGAGTAAAATAATAAAAGTCAGCGTTCCTGATATTGGTGATTTTATCGATGTACCGGTCGTCGAGGTACTGGTGAAAGCCGGCGACCATGTCGATGCAGAACAGTCACTGGTTACACTGGAGAGTGACAAGGCCATCATGGAAATACCTGCACCCGCTGCGGGTGTTATCCGTACGGTCGATGTCGTCGAAGGTGATTTTGTTTCAGAGGGTTGGCTGGTCGCTACTTTGGAGGCCGATGAGAAGCCTGACACCAGCCGGACTGATGAGGCTCCAGTGGCATCTGAAGAAAACGCCGGTGAAGCGGTTGAGCAAGTTCAAGCTGCTCAAACCCCGCAAGAAAAGGAGCCGGTTGAGGAAGACAGCACCCCGGATGTCGAATACGACTTCGATGTGCTTGTGCTCGGCGCCGGTCCGGGGGGGTATACGGCAGCCTTCCGGGCGGCTGACCTCGGGCTGAAGGTCGCGCTGATCGAACGCTACGCCGAGCTCGGTGGAGTTTGTCTTAACGTGGGATGTATTCCATCCAAAGCCCTGCTGCACGCCGCCGTGGTCATCGACGAGGCCGCCGCAATGGCAGATCACGGTGTGGTCTTCGGCCAGCCTGAGATAGACCTGGATAAATTGCGCGGCTGGAAAGATAAAGTCGTCGGTCAACTGACCGGTGGACTGGCCTCCATGGCGAAGCAGCGGAAAGTGACGGTAATCCAGGGCCATGGTGTATTCAGCGATGCCCATGAAATGGAGGTCGAGACAGCGGACGGCAAGCAACGGGTCAGTTTTGCAAAGGCCATCATTGCTGCAGGTTCACAGGCGTTCAAGTTACCCGGCTTGCCATGGGAAGACGCGCGCGTCATGGACTCCACCGATGCGTTGGAGTTGAAGGACGTTCCCCGGCGTCTGCTGGTCATCGGCGGCGGTATTATTGGCCTGGAAATGGCCAGCGTTTACCAGGGGCTTGGCAGCGAGGTCACGGTGGTTGAGTTGACTGATCAGCTGATGCCAGGCACGGATAAAGACCTGGTCAGGCCGCTGCAGAAAAGGATCACAGACCGTTACGCAGGAATTTTCGTAAGCACGAAAGTAACAGCAATCGAACCAAAGGACGATGGTCTTCACGCGACCTTTGAGGGTTCAAAAATACCGGAAAACAAGGTTTTTGACCGTGTTCTTGTTTCAACGGGCCGTATTCCAAATGGAAAACTTATCAATGCAGATTCTGCCGGTGTTGAAGTCACTGATCGCGGCTTTATACCGGTCGACAGGCAGATGCGCACCAATGTACCGCATATTTTCGCTATCGGTGATATCGTCGGCCAGCCGATGCTGGCGCACAAGGCGACCCACGAAGCCAAGGTTGCCGCGGAAGTCTGTGCCGGTATGAAAACAGCTTTCGAGGCGCGGGTAATCCCGTCTGTTGCCTACACCGACCCCGAAATTGCCTGGGCTGGGCTTACGGAAACAGAAGCCAAGGATCAGGGTATCGATTACACGCTGGGTAAATTCCCCTGGGCTGCCAGCGGCAGGGCCATCGGCATCGGCCGTACTGAAGGATCCACCAAGTTATTGTTTGATCCGGAAACACACCGGGTCATTGGCGCTGGTATCGTCGGCCCGCATGCCGGTGATCTAATCGCAGAATGCGTGTTGGCCATTGAAATGGGGGCTGAAGCGGGAGATATCGGACTCTCCATCCACCCGCACCCGACGCTCTCTGAAACCGTCGCAATGTCAGCCGAGGTATTTGAAGGCACAATTACTGATCTTTACATACCGAAACGGGCTAAGAAATAGATATTTCAAGCGCATAAGTTTCTGAACGTTTGGAATTTATGTGAAAGACCGTTTTCCAGTTTATAAAAGGTGCGCCTTTATCGATGAGTCGCCAGCGGACAATTGCCCCCTGGCGATTTTTCCAGCCTGCTCCTGTCATGATCGCCCGATCGGGCGATGCCCTTGGTGTTTTGAGTAATTTTAAGCCAACATGGAAGCACCCGAATGCTTATCATTTGGTATTCCAGGTGTGTACGCCTGCTCTTCGAATGGGATGCTTGTGAAAATGTTTAAAAAATACGAACTTAAGAAAATAATTGAACGGAAAGGGGCAAACCTGGCCTTTTTCGCAGTGGTCTCGCTATCACTGTTACCCATCAGCTTTCAAAGCGCATTCGCCGCAGATCAGGAAACCATCGCGGAAGCCGCAAGTGGTCTGCAGATGCGTAGCATTGGCCCGGCCTTAATGGGCGGGCGTATTGCCGATATCGCGGTAAATCCCGACGATGACAGCAATTGGTACGTGGCATCGGCTTCCGGTGGTGTATGGAAAACCACCAACGCCGGGGTTACCTGGACACCCGTTTTTGACAGCGAGGCATCTTATTCCATCGGTGATGTCGCGATTGATCCCAATAATCCCGACGTCGTCTGGGTGGGCACCGGGGAAAATGTCAGCGGTCGTCACGTCGGCTGGGGTGACGGTGTTTATAAAAGCACCGATGCCGGAAAAAGCTGGACCAATATGGGGCTGAAGACATCCGAACATATTGGCAAGATCTTAATTGATCCGCGC
>Ga0210074_1000159_pt1 | contig 26402 bp, 21 predicted proteins | sample China_Galinas_Co_FD_184860 | JGI IMG/M metagenome (GOLD analysis project Ga0210074, IMG submission 184860) | Wetland microbial communities from San Francisco Bay, California, USA, that impact long-term carbon sequestration -... | ecosystem: Environmental > Aquatic > Marine > Wetlands ... | reverse complement strand
CGGATGGCCTCCAGCGAGGGGGCGGAGGGCGTACGGCTCACGGCGCGTCCTCCCCGTCCTCCGACGGCGGCTCCTGGGGAGTGCTCCCGGCAGCCGGCGGAACGCTCGCGGGAGCGGGCGCCCGCAGCCGGGCCGCCCGGGCATGGGCCGGCAACCCTTCGGCGTCGGCCAGGGCCGCTGCCGCCGGTGCCATGCGGCGCGCGGCCGCGCTGGTGGTGCGGATCAGGTGGCTCCTGCGGACGAAGTCCTCGACCCCGAGGGCGGAGGCGAAGCGCGCCGTCCCGCAGGTGGGGAGCACGTGGCTCGGGCCGGCCACGTAGTCGCCGAAGACCTCCGGCGTGTCGGCGCCGACGAAGATCGCTCCCGCGGGCAGCGGCCGGTCCGCCAGCGCTTCGGCGGCCGGGCCGACGAGTTGCAGGTGCTCCGGGGCGATCGCCTCGATCAGCGGCACCGCCTCTTCGATCGACGACACCACGAACGCGGCGCCGAAGGTGGCGAGCGCCTTGCGGGCGGTGGCGGCGGTCGCCAGCTCCGGCAGCGCGGCCGCCACCTGCCGGGCCACCTCCTTGGCGAGCGAAGCGCTGTCGGTGATCAGGACGGCCGCCGCCCGCGGATCGTGCTCCGCCTGAGCCAGCAGGTCCGCCGCCACCCGCTCCGCCCGGTAGGCCGCGCGCCCTCCGCCGTCCGTGCCGTCGACCACGATCACCACCTCGGACGGTCCGGCGACGCCGTCGATCGCCACCGCGCCCGCCACCAGGCTCTTGGCCGCGGTCACCCAGGCGTTGCCGGGGCCGACGATCTTGTCCACCCGGCGGATCGTCTCCGTGCCGTAGGCCAGGGCCGCCACCGCGTGGGCGCCGCCCATGCCCCAGACCTCGTCGACCGCCAGGCGCCGGAGTGTGTGGCGAAGCGCCGCCCCCGCCGGCGTGGCGGCGAAGAGGGTGGCCGGCGGGGTGGCGACGACGATCTCCGAGACGCCGGCGAGGCGGGCCGGGACCGCGGCCATCACCACGGTCGACGGGTAGCTGGCCCGTCCCCCGGGCACGTAGATGCCGACCCGGGAGAGCGGCGTCCGGCGCTCCTCGAGCACCACGCCCGTCTCCTCCAGGCGGTAGCCGGAATGGACCTGGGGGGCGTGGTACCGCTCGACCGCGGCGATCGACTGCTCGAGCGCCTCCTCGAAGCCGTCTGGCAGGTCCTCCTCCGCCGCCGGCTCGGAAGCGGTCGCGCCGGCGTCCGTGGCGCCGGCATCTGACCAAACCCCGAGGGACAGGTCGGCGACCGAATCCGCATCGAGGCCGTCGAAGGCGCGCACCGCCTCCAGCAGGGCCCGGTCGCCCCGGCGCCGGACCCGCTCGACCAGCTTGCCGGCCTGGGCCACTGTCCGCTCGTCGAGCACCGCGTCCGCCCGGCCGATCAGCCGGCGGAGCGCCTTGCGGCCCGGGCGCGCCTCCGCCCGCACCACTCGCAAGGGTCCTCTCATGCCACCACCTCCGTCTCTTCCAGGCGCCGAACCAGGTCGTTGATCCACCGCCGGTGGCGCAGGAACGACGCCCGATTGGCCACCAGGCAGGGGGTCACCTCCTCCACCGCCTCCAGCTCCACCAGCCCGTTCTCGCGCAGGGTCGTGCCGGTCTGGACGATGTCGAGCGCCAGCTCCGCCAGGTCGAGGAGCGGCGCCAGCTCGACCGAGCCGGAGAGCTCCAGGATCTCGGCACCCCACGGCCGCGGCGCGACGATGCGCCGTGCCGTCCGCGGGTACTTGGTCGCCAGCCGCACCTGGCTGCCCGGCCGCGGCAGCGCGCCGGCCCGGCCGATCAGCGCCATGCGGGAGCGGCCGGCGCGGAAGCGGGCCGGCACCAGCAGGTCGCCGTCGGACTCGGACAGCAGGTCGCTGCCGACGACCCCCAGGTCGGCGGTGCCGTAGGTGACGTAGAGCGGCACGTCCGCGTCCTTCAACAGCAGCACCTCCAGGCCGTCCTCCGGCGCCGGCAGGATCAACCGGCGGCTCGGGCCGTCGAGGGCGGCCAGCTCCAGCCCGGCGCGACGGAAGCCGTCGAGCGCCACCGCCAGGTTCCGCCCTTTCCCCAGGGCGAGGCGGATCGGCCGGCGGTCCGACCCGGTCATGGCGCGGCCTCCCGGTCTCCCACACCGTCCTCGTCCGCGGCATCCCCCCCGGCAACGCCGCCCAGGCCCCGGCTCAACCGGTCGAGGCCGAGGGAGAAGCCGACCGCCGGCACCTCCGCCCCCAGCACCCGGAACAGCCGGTCGTAGCGGCCGCCGCCACCGATCGGCAGGGCGCCGCCGCCCAGGTAGGCGCGGAAGACGGTGCCGTCGTAGTAGGAGCGGCCCCAGACCACGTCCTCCCCCTCGGCGGCCGACCCCGCCGGCAGGGAGATCTCGGGCCTCCCCGTGAGCGCCGCGCTCGACGGCGCCGACGACTGACCGGCGAGCTCCGCCAGGTCGACGGTCAGGCGCACGCCGTCCGCCTCCTCTGCCAGCCGGTCGCGTAGCGCGAGGAGCGCCGCCACCCGCGGGGCCGCCGCTCCCAGGACGTCCAGGTCCTCCGGCACGCCCGCCTCGGCGAGGTCGAGAAGAGCCGGAACGCACCGTCGGATGGCGACGCTCCGGATCGCGTCCCGATCCCGGCGGGCCAGGGCGACCGTCAGCGCCCGGCGCCGCTCGAGGTCGCCGTCCGCGCTCTCTTCGAGCAGGCGGTCGACGGCACCGGCGACGCCGAGGACCAGGTCGATGGACCTGCCCGTGCCGTTCGCCATCTGCCCGAGCAGATCCAGGAACAGGCGGAGCATGCGCTCCTCACCGGCGGCTCCCGGCACCCCGAGGAGCTCGGCGCCGAGCTGGTAGAGCTCGCGCAGCCGCCCCGGACGCTCCTCCTGGAAGCGCACCACGTCGCCGCGGTAGAAGACCGCCAAGGGCAGATCGAGGGAGTCGAGCCGCGGCGCGACCAGCCGGGCGAGCATGGGCGTGAAGTCCGCCCGGAGGGCCAGCAGCTCGCCGTCCCGGTCGACGAACTGGTAGAGCTCGCGGCGGGAGGCCGGCGTCAGCAACGGCTCGTACGGCTCCAGGTAGTCGATGATCGGCAGCACCGCTTCCTCGAAGCCGGCCCGTTCCAGGTGCTCCACCAGGACGGTCTCGAGGGCGCGCCGCCGGCGGGCCGAGTCCGCGAACAGGGCGCTCACCCCGTGGGGCAAGGCGGCGGAGATCCTCACGACACACCTCCGGCGGGCGCGGACCCGGGAGGCGGTGGCGCGGACGCTCCTACCCCCAGGGCCCGGTGGGCGAGGTCGAGGGGCAGCTCGCGGCCGGTCATCATCCGGAACTGTTCGAGCGCCTGGGAGAGCAGCACCTCGCGGCCGTCGACGGCGGTCCGGCCGCTGGCGCGGACGGCGGCGAGGAGCGGCGTCTCCTGCTCGGCGTAGACCAGGTCGACGACCACCGCGTCCGGGGCCAGGAGCTCGGGATCGAACGGCAACGGCTCCGATTCACCCCGAGCGGCGCGGCCGAGGGAGGTCGCGTGGACCACCGCGCGGAAGCGCTCCGGCCGGGAGGCGGCGAGCTCCGCCAGGGGCACGTAAGGCACGCCCAGGGCGGCGGCGGCCTGGCGGCCGCGCGGCTCGCTCCGGTTGAACAGGGTGACCCGGGCGCCCGCCTCCTTGAGGCCGACGACCGCCGCCCGGCCGGCGCCGCCGGCGCCGACGACCGCCGCCTCGGCCCCGTCCAGGGACAGGCCGAGCGCGCGGATCGGCAGGGCGACCCCCTCCGGGTCGGTGGACTCGGCCTCCCAGACGCCGTCGCGAAGGACCAGGGTGTTGGCGGCGCCAATGGCGGCGGTCCGCGGGCTCGACACCCCGGCGACGGCGAGCGCCGCCTCCTTGTACGGCGTCGTCACCGACAGCCCATGGAGCGGGAAGCCCAGGACGTCGAGCAACCCGCTCTCGACCACCTCGAGCCAGAAGTCCCCGAAATGCTCGGCGTGGAACGCCAGGTAGAAGGCGGGGATGGCCAGCTCCCGGTACGCCCGGTTGTGCAGGCGGGGCGACAGGGAGTGGTCGACCGGCCGCCCGATGACCCCGAACAGCGCCTCGACCGGCGGCAGGGCCGGCAGGCCGTAGTCGTCCACCAACCGGTCGGTCGACGGCTGGCCTGGGGCGCCGGGGGCGTCTCCGGGGAAGGCACCGAAGACCACCGGCGCACCCAGCCGGGGCGCCAACAGCCGGGTCCAGACACCGGACGGTCCGGAGGCGAAGGCGATCACGTCCTCGCGGGGGGCTCCGCCGGCACGCTCCCGGAGCTCGTGGAGCAGCAGCAGCGGCGCCAGCTCCTCGCCCGGCTGGACCGCCGCCGGGATCAGCTTGTAGAAGCGGGCGGGCGTGGCCGCCATGACGTCGAAGCGCCGCACGAGGGTCTCGGCGTCGGTCGCCGGGCCGTGCCAGGAGAGAATGCGCCGCTCGGGCGCCACCGCGTCGAGCACCGCCGGCACCAGGTCGCGGTCCGCCTCCAGGTCGACCAGGTCCCAGCGCTCGCCTTGCCCACCGGCGGCCGCCAGCAGGGCGGCGCGGGTCGTGACGTCATCCGGCCCGGCTCCCCCTTCGGCGCAGCTCCGCAAGGTGTAGATCAGACCGCCGCTGAGCTGCTCATCGAGGGCGCGGAGCGCGGCCTCCGGCAAGTCGAAGCGCCCGCCGCTCCCCGCGCGGTCCGCCCGCACCTCAATCCAGTGGGGGATCCGGGAAGCGATCCCGGAGGAGGTCTCCGACAGGACGGACCCGAGACCATCGGCCGGCGGCGTGGTGGCGGTCCGGAGATGCGCCGCGACTTCAGGCGGCTCCGGCAGCCGGCTGAGAGTGGCGATGATGCGGGCCGTTCGTTCCAAAATCGAAAACCTCCTTTCGGGTCGGTCGAGGACCCGGGAAGGAGGCTAGCTGGAAACGGCGGTCTCGCGTCCCGGGTCGGCACCGGGACGATGCCCGGATCAGCGCCCGTAGTGATGCACCAGGCCGTGCCACCAGCAGGTGGCGGGCACCTCGACGACGGCCGCGGCCCGGGGGGCGGCGACGGCGGCGGGGTTCGGTGCGGTACGGGTGGACATGATCGGACTCCGGACGGCGGAGAGCGTAGCCCGCCCCCTCCCGCCTGTCAACCGCATGCTACGATCCTGCCAGTCGGAACGCCGCCCGGGGCGTTCCTCGCAGTCCTCCCGCCCAGCACCTCGAACGACCCGGAACGGGCGATCCGAGCGCCCGCGCCGCGGGCTCGACCGGTGGCCGAGAATCCAACATGAGCGGGGGTCCGGACGAACCGAGCGAACCGGAGATGAGCGATGAGTGAGGAGAGCCGCGAAACCCTGGAGATGGACGTCGTCTTCGTCGGTGCCGGCCCGGCCAGCCTGGCCGGGGCCTACCGGCTGGCGGAGCTGATCGAGCACCACAACGCAGAGGACGGCGCGGAGCCGATCGAGATCGAGATCGCGGTGCTCGAGAAGGGCCAGGAGCTCGGCAGCCACGCCCTGTCCGGGGCCGTCGTCGACCCGATCGCCTTCCAGGAGCTCTTCCCCGACTCATGGAAAGAGGCGCCGTTCGAGGCGCCGGTCGGGCCGGACCGCGTCCTGTGGCTCTCGGAGTCCAAGGCACACAAGGTGCCGACGCCGCCCCCGCTGTCGAACCATGGCTATTTCGTGGCTTCCCTGGGCAAGCTGGTCAAGTGGCTGGGCGAGAAGGCCGAGGAGAAGGGCGTGTCGGTCTTCCCGGAGTTCCCCGCCGCGCAGGTGCTGGTCGAGGACGGCGCGGTGGTCGGGGTGCGGACCCAGGACCAGGGCGTGGACAAGGAGGGCCAGAAGAAGGCCAACTACCAGCCCGGTATGGACATCCGCACGCGGTGCACGGTGCTCGGCGAGGGGGTCCGGGGCACCCTGGTCAAGCAGCTCGACGCCCACCTGGACCTGTGGGCCGGCAAGAACCCGATGACCTACTCGATCGGGATCAAGGAGCACTGGGAGCTGCCCGCGGGCCGGATCACCCCCGGCTCGGTGACCCACACCATGAACTGGCCCCTGGAGAAAGACCTTTTCGGCGGCGGCTTCATCTATGGCATGGAGGGCAACGTCGTGGCGGTGGGGCTGGTGGTCGGCCTGGACTATGAGAACCCGTGGACCGATCCGCACGCCCTCTTCCAGCGCATGAAGACCCACCCGGAGGTGGCGAAGCTGCTCGAGGGCGGCAAGATGATCAACTACGGCGCCAAGGCGATCCCGGAGGGCGGCTGGTACGCCATGCCCAAGCTCTACGGCGACGGGTTCCTGATCGTCGGCGACTCCGGCGGCTTCTTGAACAGCCAGAAGCTCAAGGGGATCTCCCTGGGGATGAAGTCGGGGATGCTGGCCGCGGAAACGATCTTCGAGTGCCTGAAGAAGGACCGCTTCGGCGAGGCGGACCTGGCGGCCTACAAGGCGAAGGTCGACGGGAGCTGGCTCAAGAAGGACCTGTGGAAGGTCCGCAACTTCCACCAGGGGTTCGACAAGGGGCTCTTCGGCGGGTTCGTGCAGGGAGCGCTGGGGTTCTTGACCGGGGGCCGCGGATGGGGTGTGAAGGGCCGGCTGGAGACCGAAGCCGGGCACGAGCGGATGCGGCGTCTCGATCGCCATCCGCAGCCGAAGACCCCGGCGGTGGAGCCGGACGGCAAGCTGACCTTCGACCGGCTGGCCGACGTCTACAACTCGGGGACCTCCCACGAGGAGGACCAGCCGGTGCACCTGCACGTGGCCGATCCGTCGATCTGCGTCGAGCGGTGCGTGGTGGAGTACGGCAATCCTTGCGAGCGGTTCTGCCCGGCGGCGGTCTACGAGGTGGTGGACGACCCGGAGGCCGCGGCGGGGCGGCGCCTCCAGATCAACGCGTCCAACTGCGTGCACTGCAAGACCTGCGACATCATGGACCCGTACCAGATCATCACCTGGGTGCCGCCGGAGGGCGGGGGTGGGCCGAGTTACGGGCGGATGTAGGGCTGGGGGTCGGCGGCTGAGTGATTGAGGGGCGGGGGGCGGCGGTTCGTCGGGGGCGAGGGCGTCCTCCGGGGGACCGGCTCTCGCTTGCCAGGAGGATGGACCGGGCGCTCGCGCCTCGGTTCCGGCTCGCGGCGAAGCGGGCTACGAGCGGTCACCGCCCGCTGCGCGCGCTCGCCTCCAACGCCCCCCGGAGGACGCCCTCGCCCCCGACGAACCACCGCTCGTGAACCTGAACGTTCGCATCCTCGGCCCACGGATGGGAGGGGAAGGAGGGATGCCACACGCTCATCTCCAATGCCCCGCTGAGAGCGCCCTCGACCCCGGCGGGCCACCGCTCTGGCTGCAAACTGTCCGGAGTCCAAGCCGGTGCGACGAAGAACGGGTGGGGACCGGGGGTTGTCGGAGGGGTCTCGAAACGCTACCGCGAACCGGAAGGCGTGAGCCAGTCGGTGAGCGGGTCGAGCCATTCGTTCATCGGGCGATAGAACGCGCCGTGGCCGAGGCCGGTGTGGAGGATGATCTCTTTCGTCTCTTCCGCGCCGGGGGCGTTCTGGAAGACGGTGTCGCAGGTGCCGGCGAGGCGGTCGGCTTCGTCGACGATCGACAGGACGTGGCCGCTCAGGTGCATGCCGCGGATGGGGCTGCCGCCGTGGAAGCAGCCGGCCATGACGACGTAGCGGACGCCCGGCAGGTCGAGGAGGGAGGAGGCGCCGAGGGTGATCAGGCCGCCTTTGGAGTGGCCGGCGACGCCGATGTGGTCGGCCGGCACGCCGGCGGCCACGAGGGCACGGACCTGGCCCACCACCTTCTCGGCGTAGGCCGGAACCTTCGTGCCCGCGGGACGGGCCTCGCTGATCACCTGGAAGCCGCGGTCCGCCAGGGCCTCGAGGATCTGGTCGTACTCGTAGACGCCGTAGTCCGGGTGGGTCGGCCGGCGGCCCTGGGTCTCGATGATCGCGCCGTGGAGGTAAATCAGGTAGTGCGCGGTCGGGGCAGGATGATCGGGCACGCTGGTCTGCACGGCGCCGGCCGGCTTCGGAGCCGTGCCGTCGGCGCCGGACGCCGCGACGCCGGCCAGGAGGAGCGCCAGAGCGAGAACGGATCGCCTGCCAAGGGACGTCATGCCACCGTGATCTCGTCCGTCAGGTACACGTCCTGGATCGCGTGGAGCAGGTCCACGCCGTCGGCCATCGGCTTCTGGAAGGCCTTGCGCCCGGAGATCAGGCCGGTGCCGCCGGCGCGCTTGTTGATCACCGCCGTGCGCACCGCCGCCGCCAGGTCGCCCTTGCCCTTCGACGCGCCGCCCGAGTTGATCAGGCCGATCCGGCCCATGTAGCAGTTGGCCACCTGCCAGCGGACGAGGTCGACCGGGTGGTCGGTGACCAGGTCGCCGTAGACCCGGTCGTTGGTGCGGCCGAAGCCGATCGCCGGGTAGCCGCCGTTGTTGGTCGCCAGCTTCTGCTTGACGATGTCCGCCTCGATGGTCACGCCCAGGTGGTTGGCCTGGCCGGTCAGGTCGGCCGCGGCGTGGTAGTCGGTGCCGTCCTTCTTGAACGCCTCGTTCCTCAGGTAGCACCAGAGCACCGTCCCCATCCCCAGGTCGTGGGCGTGGGAGAAGGCCTCGGCGATCTCGACGATCTCACGCCGGGCGTCGTCGCTGCCGAAGTAGATCGTGGCGCCGACCGCCGACGCCCCCAGATCGAACGCCTGCTCGACGCTCGCGAACAGGATCTGCTGGTAGCTGTTCGGGTAGGTCAGCAGCTCGTTGTGGTTGATCTTGACCAGGAACGGGATGCGGTGGGCGTACTTGCGCGACATGGAGCCCAGCACGCCGAGGGTGGAGGCGACCGCGTTGCAGCCGCCCTCGATGGCGAGCTTGACGATGTTTTCCGGGTCCATGTACTCCGGGTTGGGCGCGAAGGCGGAGGCCGCGGAGTGCTCGATGCCCTGGTCGACCGGCAGGATCGAGAGGTACCCGGTGCCGGCGAGGCGCCCGTGGCCGTAGATCCGCTGGAGGTTGACCATCACCCGAGGGTTGCGGTCCGACAGGCCGAAGGCGCGGTCCACGTGGTCGGGCCCGGTGACGTGGATCGCCGTCTTCGGGACGCCGGTGCAGGTGTGGTTGAGCAGGCTCTCGGCCTCGTCGCCGAGCAGCTCGCGGATGCGGTCGATCGACGCGGTGGCGGTCGTCGTGGTCATGGGGAATCCCTCTTGGATCGTCTCCCCGTCGTCGGGGTCGAGTTGATCTCGGAAAAAGAGTCTCGCTGGCGGCTCCGAGTATAACGGCGCGCGGCAGGCTGCGCTCGCTCGGTGCGAGACAATGAGGCGCCATGATGCCCCGACGTTTCCAACGGCTGCGGGCGGTGCTCGGTCGGCGCCAGCCGGACCTCACCGTGCTGCTGGATCAAGTGCACAAGCCGTTCAACCTGTCGGCCGTGCTCCGCTCGTGCGATGCCGTAGGGGTGTTCGAGGCCCACGCGGTGGCGCCGGAGCGGCCGGTGGTGCGGCCGGCGCGGGCGATCTCGCGGGGGACGGGCAAGTGGATCCCCGTGGTGCGGCACCCGACGATCGGCGCCGCCTGCGACCACCTGGCGGCGCGGGGCTTCCGCCTCTGGGCCGCGCACCCGGGGGACGGGGCGCGGGACTACCGGGAGGTCGACTACACCGGCCCGACCGCGATCCTCTTCGGCCAGGAGAGGGACGGCGTCAGCGCCGAGGCGCTGGCGCGGGTGGACGGTTGCGTGGCGGTGCCGATGGAGGGGATGGTGACCAGCCTGAACGTGTCCGTGGCCGCCGCGTTGGTGCTCTACGAAGTGAGGCGGCAGCGCGAGCGATCAGGGCTCTACGAGGGCGGCCCGCGGCTGCCGCCGGAGGTCTACCGGCGGACGCTCTTCGAGTGGGCCTACCCGCAGCACGCCGCCCTCTGCCTCGACCGGGGCGTGCCCTACCCGGAGCTTGGCGAGGACGGCGAGATCCTGGGAGAGGTACCCCGCGGGTGATTCAGCTCACTCGCCGCGGATCCGGATCCCACCGTTGGTGGTCGTGACGTGGAGCTCCGGGCCGCCGCCGTTGACGTCCGCGACGATACGCCGGCGGCTCTGGCTCCGGATGTCGGCCGGCAGGTCGTCCAGATGAATGCCGCCGTTGGTGGTCGAGGCCCGGATCGACAGGTGGGCGGTCCGCGGCACGGTCACCCGGACGGAGCCGTTGGTCGACGAGAAGGACATGGAGCGGTCCGACGTGAGCTCCGTCAGGTCGACCGACACTGCGCCATTGGTGGTCGAAGCGTCGACCGAGCCCCGGATCTCGGCGATGTCGATCGCCCCGTTGGTGCTCGAGGCGTCTACACTGCCGGCGACGCCGCGTACTTTGAGCCTGCCGTTGGTGGTGCCGACCTGGACGTCCGCCCGCCGCGGCACGGTGATCGTGTAGGAGACGCTGGCGGCCGTGTCGTTGCCGAACAGCCAGGAGAGGAAGCCGCCGCTCTCGTGGGGCAGCTCGGTCTTGACCGTCACCCGGTCGGCCTGGGCGTCGACGTCGACCTTGGTGCGGTCCAGCACCTCCTGCACCCGCTGACTGCTCGAGGAGCGGGCCTTCTTCACCGCCACGATCCGGACCTCGTCGCGGTCCCAGGACGCCACCTCGATGGAGCCGTTGACGTTGTGCACCTCGACCTCGCCCCCGGCGGTGAGCGGGTAGGTCTGATCGAACGTTTCCTCCTTCTCGACGGCGGACGCGACGCCGGCAGAGGCGATGAGCAAGGCGGCCACGAGGGCCAGGGCGGTGCGGATGCGTGTGTCCATGACGGTCCCCCTTCTGGGTCAGAGCGGTCGGGTCGTTGGCAGTCAGACGACCCTACGAGAGCTCCGCCGCGAAAGTTGCAGAACGGCCCGCGGACCGTCGGCCGGAGCGGCCACGCGGTCTCCCTCGGCGGCGGGACGGCGACCGGCGAGGGAGACCGCGAACGTCCGCTCCCCATGCGGGACGTTCGTCGGAGGACGTAGCGAGCGAAGCGCCCTCGGCGCTCAGGCGACCCAGGCGCAGAGCTGCGCGGCCACCACCGCCAGGTAGTTGCCAATGGCGTAGCCCAGGAGCGCCATCAGGATCGACACCGGCACCAGGCTCTCCCGGTGGTAGGCCGCCACCACCGGCGCCGAGGCGGCGCCGCCCACGTTCGCCGCCGAGGCGATGGCGGCGCTGTGCACGTCGACCTTGAGCAGCCAGGCGCCGAACAGGCAAAAGGCGCCGTGGATGAGGATCCAGATGGTGGCGCCGAGCAGGAACCACGGCGCCTGGGACAGACCCGCGAGCGAGGCGCTCGCCCCCATCCGCGCGACGAACACGTAGGCCAGAGCCATCGCCAGGTTGTGGGACGAGGGCAGCTTCTTGAGCGGCGTGAACGACAGGCCGATCCCCATGGTGGTGACCAGCAGGACCTCCCAGGTGCTCTCGGAGAAGACCTCCCGCAGGCTCGGCGGCAGGAGGTCGAGCTGGACGGCGTGCACCGCCGGCGCCAGCATCTCCGCCACCCAGGTGACGCCGATTGCCGCCAGCGCCAGGTAGAGGAAGTGGACCATCTCCGGCGGCTTCCGCTCGGTCTCCTCGGCCTCCCTCTCCGCTGCCGCCTCCATGCGCTCGAGTCGCTCGTCGGAGACGCCTGTCCAGCGGTTGAAGCGGTCGGCGAAGCCCTTGGAGAACAGCAGCAGCGGCAGCCAGCCGACGTAGATCACCGTGTCGGCCAGGATCGCCAGGCCGAGCATCGGAGAGCCCTCGGTGAGGTGGAGGCCGCCGGCCACCGCGGCCATGTTGCCGGTGCCGCCGATCCAGCTTCCGGCGAGCGCCCCGAACCCCTTCCAGGCGTCGGGCGCGAGGTGGCCCTTGACCACCCAGTAGCCGATCGGGGCGCCGACCACGATGCCGGCGGTGCCGATGAGCATCACCACGATGCCCCGTCCCATGACCCGGACCGCTGCCCCGACGTCGACCGACAGCAGGAGCAGGGCGATGAACATGGGCAGCCCGTACTGGCCCAGGATGTCGTAGGCGGGGGACGCGGCAGGCAGCACGCCGAGGTTGCGGAGCACCATCGGCGTGGCGTAGATCCAGATCAGGGGCACCAGGTAGCGGAAGACCCGCCATCCCGTGAAGCGTTCGAGCCAGAAGTAGAACGCTACGGTGCCCACGAGCACCGCCATGACGCCGGCCGGAGAGGAGATCATGGTCGGCGGAGGATAACAAAGGCGCCGCGGCTCACCCCGCGGCCGGGATGCTGCGACGGACCGGCTCCTCGGTCGCGGACTGGGGAGCGACCTCGAAGGTCATGGGAATCTCCGGGCAGAGCCAGGCGGAATGGAGCGCCGGCATCTCGTCGACGCCGAAACCACAGCGCACCAGGTGGTCGTCCCGGAGGTCGATCCGCATCGGCCAGGTCACCGCCGGCGGCTGGGTGGTCTCGATCATGTGCAGGTGGCGCTCCCGGCCGGTGTAGGCGCGGGTCCGCTGGCGGAAGAAGTGCACCGTGTCGTCCCAGGAGCCCAGGGCCGGGCCGGTGCCGGCCCGCGGCGCGCCGCGCTCCCCTTCCAGGTCCAGACCCTTGCGGCCGAGCACCTGCCAGCGCCAGCGACCGGCTTCGGGATCGCGCGAGGGGCGGGCGAAGAGCAGCCGGGCCGGACGCGCCGGGTGGCCGCCCACCAGGCGGACCGCCGGGGTCACCCAGAGCGGCACCAGAGTGCGCTCGAGGTAGACCGCCGGCCGGCCGTCGCCGTCGATGACGTAGTAGCGCAGGTGGAGCTGCGGGTAGGAGAGGCGGACGAACGGCAGCGCCCGGAGCCGCAGGCCCTCGTGGTGGAAGAGCAACGCGGAGGCGAACACCCACTCGTCCCGACCTTCGAGGCTGCGCTGGTAACGGAGGGGCTCGGGCAAGCGGGGCGCCGCGCCCTTCGGGATCGCCCAGTTGAGGTACAGGCAGTCGCGGACCTTGGTTCGGAGGATCATGCGGAGCGACCCCGGAGCGTGACCACCATAGCTCGGCGGGCCGGTGCCCGCAAGAGCCGATCTGGTAGATTTTCCGTCCTGACGCTCGTTCGATCATCCCTTCCGGAGGACATCCATGCAACCGACCGAAACGGCATCTCTCCGCTCGCACTCCGTCCTTCCGTCAACCATCCTCGCGGTGGTCCTGGGCGTGCTCGTCCTGGTCTCCGCTCCGGCGCCGGCTCAGCAGGACTCCGGCCCGTCGCCCATGAGCTTCCTGCCCGCGGGCGCCGACCGGGCGGCCGCGACCATCGACCGCGCCACCTTGCGGGCGCCGGTGCGCTTCCTCGCCGACGACCTGCTGGGCGGCCGGGGCCCGGCGACCCGGGGGGACCGGCTGGCGCGCCTCTACCTCTCGACCGAGCTCGAATCGATGGGCTACCAGCCCGCCTTCGACGGCTCCTGGCAGCAGCCGTTCGACGTCGTCGGCATCAACGCCCACCCGCCCAAGACCTGGACCTTTTCGGCCGGCAGCCAGGACGTGACCCTCGACTTCTGGGACGACTTCATCGCCGCCTCCGGCGTCCAGGCCGACACCTCGACCATCGACGACGCCGAGGTGGTGTTCGTGGGCTACGGCATCCAGGCACCCGAGTACGACTGGGACGACTTCAAGGGCGCCGATCTCCAGGGCAAGGTCCTGCTGATGCTCAACAACGACCCGGACTGGAGCCCGGACCTGTTCGAGGGCAAGACCCGCCTCTACTACGGCCGCTGGACCTACAAGTACGAGAGCGCCGCCCGCCAGGGAGCGGCCGGGGCGATCATCATCCACACCACGCCGTCCGCCGGCTACCCGTGGCAGGTCGTCCAGACCTCCTGGACCGGCGAGCAGTTCGAGCTGCCGGCCGGTGACGAGCCGCGCATCCAGGTGGCCGCCTGGACCACGGAGGACGCCACCCGGCGCCTGCTCAGCGCCGCCGGCAAGGACCTGGACACCCTGATCGAGCAGGCCCACCACCGGGACTTCCAGCCGGTGCCGCTCGGCATCCGGACGTCGCTCAGCATGCACAACGACATCTCCAGCAAGCGCACCGCCAACGTCGGCGGCCTGCTGCCCGGGAGCGATCCGGAGCTCGCCAAGCAGGTGGTGGTCTATACGGCCCACCACGACCACCTGGGCGAGGCGCCGGCGGACGGGGCCGGCGACGACCAGGACCGGATCTACAACGGCGCCCTGGACAACGGCGCCGGCGACGCCCAGGTGCTGGCGATCGCCCGCGCTTACCGGGAGCTGCCGCGGCCGCCGAAGCGCACCACGCTCTTCCTGTTCGTGGCCGGCGAGGAGCAGGGCCTCTTGGGCTCGAAGTACTTCGCCCAGAACCCGATCGTGCCGCCGGGCCGGCTGGCGGCCAACATCAACTACGACGGCGGCAACATCTGGGGCGCGGCCGAGGACGTCACCCTGATCGGCGCCGGCAAATCGACCATCGACCGGGTGGCCGAGGCGGTGGCGGCGTCCCAGGGGCGCACGGTCGAGCCGGACCAGAACCCGGACAAGGGCTACTACTACCGCTCGGATCAGTTCAGCCTCGCGAAGATCGGCGTGCCGGCGCTCTACTTCGACACCGGCAGCCGGTTCGTCGGCCGGCCGGAGGGCTGGGGCCAGAAGCAGGTCGACGCCTGGGTCCAGGAGCACTACCACCAGCCGAGCGACGAGCTGACCGACGACTGGAACTTCGACGGCATGATCCAGGACGCGCAGCTCGGTCTACTGTGTGGCCTGATCCTCTCCGAGCAGCCAGAGATGCCCTCCTGGCTGCCGGGGGACGAGTTCGAGGCCGCCCGGCAGAAGGCGCTCGAGTCCCTGAACGGGCACTGAGCCCCGGCGGCCGGACACCGCTCCGGCCGCGCCGTGGCTTCGAAGACCGATGAGAGACCACCGACCGGGCGACCGCCACCGCGCCCTCTGGATGGGCGTGGCGGTGGCGGCCGCCTGGCTCGCGTGGCTCGCCTGGGTCCATCGGGGCCACTTCGTCGACGACGCCTTCATCGGGCTGCGCTCCGCCCGCAACCTGCTCACCGGGCACGGCCTGGTGTTCAACCCGGGGCAGCGGGTCGAGGCGGTGACCAATGCCGGCTGGGTGGTGGCGGTGGCCGGCGTGGCCGCGCTCTCTGGCGGCGTGGCGCTGCTGCCGGTGACGGCGAAGGCCCTCGGCCTGCTCTCGGCCGTCGGTGCGGTCGCCCTGGTGGCGAGGGCGTACGGCCGGCTCGTTCCGGACGCCCGGCCGGTCGAGCTGCTGGCAGTGCCCCTCCTCGCCGCCACCCAACCGGAGCTGGCCTACTTCTCCGTCGCCGGCATGGAGACCGGTTGCGCCGCCCTGCTGCTGGCGCTGGGGCTGTGGTGTTTGCTGGCGGAGCGGCCGCGGCTCATCCGGCTGGCAGTGGTCGGTGCGGTCCTGTTCACGGTGCGCCCCGAGACGCTGGCGATCGTGCCGGCGGTGCTGGCCGTCCTGGCGCTCGCTGCCCGGCGCGCGGCACGGTCCGCCTCGGCGGTGGGCCCGACCGTGGCCCCCCCACTCGGCCCGATCGTCCGCGCGGGCGCCGTCTTCGCCGGGCTGGTCGCCGCCGTCACCGCGGCCCGGATCGCCTACTACGGCGCACCGCTCCCCAACACCTTCATCGCCAAGGCCCCGCCGCCGCTGCCGGCGATCGCCCGCCGCCTGGTCGGTCTCCTAGACGGCCTGTCCGTGAACGTGCCGGTGCCCTACTCCACCCTGCCGCTGCTCGCGGCCGTCGGGTTGGCCCTTGCTTGGGCTCTCGCCCGGACAGCCGAACGGTCCCCCACTCGGGTCCCCACCCGGATCAGGAGCCGCGGCGGAGAGCACCGCACCGACCAGATCGACCAGATCGACCAGATCGGGCCCTGGGTCTTCCTGGCCGCCGCGACCACGACCGGGCTCCTGTTCGGCGTCTACGCGCCGCGGGATTGGACAGGGATGGGGCGCTACTTCGGGCCGTACGTGCCGCTGGCGGCCCTGCTCGCCGTTCGCGGCCTCGCTCTCGGCGTCACCCTCGGCGTCGCTCTCGCTAGGGGGATGGCCGCCTCGCGGCTCCGTCCGCCGTCGGCGGAGGAGCCTCCCTCCGCTGAGGGGACCGATGGGGCCGGCGGGGCCGGCGCCCGGGGCCGCGCCCCCTCCTGGGCGGTCGGCGTGCTGGTGCTCCTCCTGGTGGGTCTGAACCTCTGGCGCACCGGCCAGGATCTCTCACCGTCGGCGCTCCGGTCCGCCCCGGGGTTCATCCTCGCCGCGAGCGACCTGGTCCCCGCGGCGCGGGCGATCGGTGCGCGGGTGCCGCCCGGGGCGGTGATCGCGACCCGCCGGATCGGTGCCCTCGGCTACTTCGCCGACCGGCCGGTCTTCGACTTCGCCTTCGGCCTCACCGACCCGCGGGTGGCGCGGCTGGTCCGCGCCCACGGCGGGCCGTTCGACGCCCCGACGGCGCCGGAGTTGGACGGATTGTGGCGGGAGGTGGCGCCGGCGTACGTCCTGTGCGACCGGGAGGTGGTGGAAACCGCGCTCCGGGAGGGCCACGGCGGCCCGCTCCGGATCCACGGCCTCCGGTACCGGGAGATCGCCTCCTATCCCGTGGGCGAGACCCAGTGGGTGCTGGCGGAGCGCGTGCCGTAGATCAACCCGGTTGCCGCGAGTCAACCCGGCTGCCGCGAGTCAACCCGGTTGCCGCAGGCGCTGCCCCAACCGCTCCAGGACCAGGTCCGGCACCAGGCCGGTGACGTCGCCGCCCAGGGAGAAGACCTCCTTCACCAGGCGGCTGGCGACGAAGCTGAAGTCCTCCCGCGGCGTCATGAACACCGTCTCGACGTTGGGGTTCAAGCGGCGGTTCATCATCGCCATCTGGAACTCGTACTCGAAATCGGTGACCGCCCGCAGGCCGCGGATCACCACCCGGGCGCCGATCTCCTCCATGAAGTGGACCAGGAGGCCGGAGAAGCTGGCCACCCGCACGTCGTCCCAGTGGCCGGTCAGCTCCTCGATCATCTCCACCCGCTCGGCGGGGGTGAACAGCGGGTTCTTGCCCTCGTTGTAGAGCACGGCGACGACCACCTCGTCGAACAGCGGCCGGCAGCGCTCGATGATGTCGATGTGCCCGTTGTGGATCGGGTCGAAGGAACCGGGGCAGACGGCGATGCGTGCGCTCATGGGATCAACCGGGGATCACAGGCGGCCGGACAGGTCGAAGGTGATCACATTGTAGGCCGCGTCGGTGACCTGGAGCAGCAGCAGGTGCCGCCCGCCGTCCTGGAGCGCGCCCTCGATCGGGATGACCAGCTCTTCGCGCCGGGCGTCGAGCAGGCCGTCGGAGGTGGAGGCCGGCTGCCACTCCCCCGCGTCGACGCTGATCTCGGCAGACCGTAGCGGGTTGTCGGCGTCCTCGATCACCACCCGCAACCGGTCCCCCTTCAGCGAGGCGGAGACCAGCTTGGGCGGGCTGTGGTCGATGATCACCGGCTCCGAGATCTGCTCGGCCGTCAGCCCTTCGGAGGGCGCGTTGTCCTCCGCGTCGGAGGCGACCAGCCGGAAGCGGTACGCACCGTCCGGGAGCACTGTGGCGTCGAAGCTGTAGTGATCGTCCGTGAGCTCGTCGGCGACGGTCATCCAGCCCGCGTCAGCGCTCGGGGCGGCGGCCTTCGAGGTGTCGGAGCCCTCGCCGTAGAGCGGCCGGAACTGGAGCGAGTAGACCAGCTCGTCGCCGTTGGGATCCTCCGCGTTCCAGCGGAACGTGCGGTAGCCCTTCTTCCACAGGGTCTTGGTCCGTCCCTCGCCGTTCGGCGAGGTCTTCTCCAGGGTGGTGAAGATGCCGTCCCGCGTTGGATGGGCCGGCTCGAACACCTGGAGCGTCGGGTTGAAGCCGGCCGGCACCAGGATCTGCCCCGGGTCCATGGCGGCGAAAGATTCGATCTCCGGGCGCAGGTTCGACTGGCGGTACGACAGCTCGACGCCGTCGACCTTGGGCGAGGCGGCGCCACCGCGACGCGGCGCGGTGATCACCAGGCGCCACTGGACGTAGCGGCCGCGCGGCACGCCCTGGACGTGAAGCTCCCCGTTGTCCGCGGGCGCGGCGGGCTCGGTCCAGGACGACCAGGTGGCGTCCGGCTCGGCCGAGATGCCACTCCGGAGCGAAACCTCGATCCCTCCACCGGGCGGCGCGTCGCCCCACCATCGGAGGGTGCCGAACCGGGCCACGCTGCCGGCGTCGAGCACCGCGCTGGTGTACGTGCCGCGCGGCACGCGCTCGCCGACCAGCCGGTAGAGGGCGGGGGCGTTGGTGGTGGCGAACGCCGGGCCGGGATCGTCCGGCAGCAGGGCGACCACCTGGCGCTCGTCCAGGTCCTGCTCGAGCACCATGCGCTCGCCGTCGAAGCTGTAGAGCTTACCCTCGAGGCCGGTGGCCACCCACAGGCGGCCGCGCTCCCACAGCAGGTCGAAGACGGTCTCGTCGTCGAAGCTCCAGGCGGGCTCGACCACGCCGGCGGGCGAGATCGAGACGATCTGGGAGCGGTTCCCCGAGAAGCCGGCCGGGCGGCTGCCGACACCGGCGCTGGCCGGTCCGACGGTGATCTCCACGTGGGGCGTGCCGCCGGGCGCCGCACCGGGCGTCTCCGCAGCCTCCTCCCCCGCGCTCTCCCCCTGCTGCGCGGCAGCCTTCTTCTTCGCCGCCGCGAGGTCCACCGGGCTCGCCTCGGACGCGATCACCGCGGCGTAGACGGTGCCGTCCGGGGCCTGTGCCAGGGAGACCACCTCGGGCTGGGCGGCGTCGTAGAGGGTTCGCACCTTCCCGTCCGGAGCGATGCGCAAGATCAGACCTTCACCGGCGGTCCCCAGGACGATCGAGCCGTCCTTCTCGACCAGCAGGGTGCGGACGTGGGTGTCGTCGGCGTCGAACAGCACTTCGCCCTTGCCCCCGTCCGCGCCGCCGGTGACCCGGAACAGCTTGCCGGACGTACCGGTCGCCACCAGCAGGGCGCCGTCCTCGGCCCGCGCCAGGTCCCAGACGTAGGTCTCCCCGCTGTCGAACCAGAGGGTCGGCTCGCCGCCGCCGGCCGGGATGCGGTAGACCTTGCCCCCCGGGGAGACGCCGGCCCAGACCGTGCCGTCCGGGTCCGCGTAGACCGCGAAGACCTGGCCTTCGCCGGCCGAGAACAGCTCCTTGGTCTCGCCCGACGGGGTGACCAGCAGGACGGTGCCCTGGTTGCCGGTGCCCACCACCCAGCCGTCCGGGTGCTTGGCGGCCGAGAGCAGGAACGGCTCCTGGAGCGCGGCCACCCGCTCGACCCGGTCGGCGAGCTGGAGCCGGCCGGTCGGATCGACGCTCACGCCTTCGAAGGTCCCGGCCAGGAACGCCTTCTGGCTCTGGACCTGGAAGGTCTTGACCTCGGTCGCGTGGAGCGTGGCCGGGAAGGAGAGGGCCAGGCTCGCCAGAGCGACCACGAGGCCGACGACGGTGGGGGCGGCGGTGCCGCGGGACAGCGAACGGTTCATCACATCTCCTCCCGGAGGGCGGTCACGCCGGCGACCGCTCCGGTCTGTTGCTCGTCTGAAAGTCTGCTACGCGGACCGCTCTCGCTGGTGCCTTTCGGCTCCGCGGACTGTCCGGCTGCTCCGGCTTCTCCCGATCCTCCGGATTCTCCCGATCCTCCCGACATGGGCTCGCGGCGGCGCACTTCCAGATCGATTCGCACCAGGCCCTCGGCGGGGAACGGCAGCTCACCGGCCTCGGTCTGGGTCACCGCCAGGGCGAGCGGCTTGGAGCTGGCGGAGGACGCGGCCTTCCAGATCGACTGGACCGAGCCGGGCAGCTGGGGGAGGGTGTTGCCTGCCACCGAGAGCCCGCTCGCCCGGACTACCTGGAGCACCACGAGCTGGCGGTTGGAGTGGAACGACCGGAGCAGGCCGAGCGCCTGGCCGAAGGTGACCGGTTCGATCGGCTCGAGGGCCAGGCGGGCGGCGTCGGCGCTCGAGCCGTCGCCGACCATCAGGAACAGGCTGCCGGCGGAGGCGTCCTCGGGAATCCGGACCTCGGCACTCCGCCGGAACAGCGCACCCCGGTAGCCCTTGAGCTCCAGGGTCAGCTCCACCTTGTCGCCCGGCCGGACCACCGTGTGGTCGGCGTGGGCCGCCACCAGGGTGGCCAGACGGGGATGCGCGGTCTGCTGCAGATCCACGTCCATGCCGGTGATCGTCACCTCGCGGTAAGGGTTCTGAACCAAGAAGGACGCGATCGACACCAGGTGCGCGGAGGCGCCGTTCGCCGCATCGGGACCGTCGAAGCTCTGCCGGACCACGAGATCGCCCCAATCCTTCAGGTGGAAGGTCGCGCTCAGGTCGATGCCCTGGGGGCCACCGCTGAAGCTGGCCGAGTCCAGGCCGCCGACCGTGGTGGCGGCGACCAGCGCCGGCACCAGTTGGGGCAGCGCGGCCAGGCGCATGTGGAACTCCCGGTCGCGCAGCCCGTGGACCCGGAGCGTGTAGGGGATCATCGGCGCGTCGGCCCCGATCTGTCCCCGGATGCCGCTCTGCGCGTCCTGCTCGAAGGCGCCGACCACCGGACCCAGGTTCGAGATCTTGAACGAGTTGTACCGGCTGGGCAGGACGGTGACGATCTCGGACGACGCCATCGGCACCGACAGGGGGCCGAGGCCGAGGAACGAGTGGCCGAAGGCGAGCACCTCGTCGCCGTGGCGCTCGGTGACCGTGCCGGTGGCGGCGAGCTGGAGGTCCCCGGCGACCAGCACCGCGGCCACCGGGCCGCCGGTCTGGAGCGGTGCCGTCTCCTCCGCCGTCGCCGTCCCGGTGGGCGCCACGTCGCCCAGGGCCGCTTCCAGGACACCGCGCGAACGTTCGCCGAAGCCGCTGGTCACCCAGCCGACCGCCGGGATCGCCCCCGGCGCCACGCCGGTGATCTGGGGCCGGAGCGTCGCCAGGGTGCGCTCCAGGAGGTCCTCCGGCCGCTCGCCGGCGCCGCCCGTTCCGGTCGTGCCCGCCGGGTTCGCCAGGCTGGCCAGATCGGGCACCGTCCCTGTTCCGGCCATCCCGGCCACTCCAGGCATCCCGGCCACTCCTGTCGATGCGGCCGCGGCCGCATCCTGCGGCGGCGCCGGCATCGGCATCCGCTCCGGCGGCGCCGGGATGCCCGAGGGCAGCTCCTGGATCGAGCGCATGGCCTCGATCGGCGTGATGCCGGCGATCGCCTCGGTCGCGAACGGCCAGGCGAAGGCGACGGCGCCGACCAGGCGGCCGTCGATGAACACCGGGCTACCGCTCATGCCCTGGATCACCCCGCTCTGCTCCAGGCCGTGGCCACTCAGGCGGGCGAGCACGTAGGTCATCTTCGGGTCGGTGTTGCGCAACACGCCCAACACCTCGGCGTCGAAGCGCTCCGGCTCGTCGCCGGTGAAGACCGTCAGGCCGTAGCCGGTCTGGCCCCGGTGGATCTGGGCCACCGGCAGGGTCGGCAGGCGCTTGGCCGGGTCCTGCCCCACCGGGTCCTGCCCCGCCGGGCTCTGGTCCGTCGCACTCTGGCCCATTGCACCCCGGTCAACCGCGCTCTGGCCGGCCGGCTGGGTGCCGGCGCCGCGGTCCCGGGCCCCGGCCGCCCGAGGGGCGGCGAGGCCCACCGTCGCCAGGAGGACGAGAGGCGCCAGGAGAGAAGGAAGACAGCGTGAGGGAATCGGTTTCATGGTCATCGTCGAAGCTCCAGGGCCGCCCCGTGGGGAGCGGGCCGCCGGTGATTGTCTCAGAAACTGCCGAGCCGCCGGACGATCTCCTCGGACCGGACCGCTCCTTCGCGTAAAACCTCGATCTCCAGCTCCCGGAGATCCCGCCCTTCGCCGCCGCCCGCGAGCCGCACGATGGTCGACGGTGGCCCGCCGGGAAGGGTGCCGCCGTCGATCACCACCACGTCCTCGGCCGGCGGCCCGCCATCCGCCGACGCGGCCGCGACCAGGCGCTCGGCCCGGTCCCCGTCGAGCACCGGTGGCTCGCCGCTCCGGTTGGCGCTCGTCGCGGTTAGTGGCCGGCCGAGGCCGGCGAGCAGACGCCGCAGGCCCTCGTGCCCCGGCACCCGGACGGCGACGGTCGCCTCGCCGGCGGTGGCCGGCAGGGGCCGCTCGATCGGCAGCACGACGGTGACCGCGCCGGCCCCGCGCGGGGGCCACACCCGCTCGAGCCGGTCCCAGTCGGGTAGATCGGGTAGACCGGGCGCGACGCCGAGGGCGACGACCTGCTGCCGGTCGGCCGCCACCACGGGCAGGGCCTTGCCCGCCTCGCGCCCCTTGAGACGGTAGATGGCGGCCACTCCCGTGGCGTTCCGGGGATCGACCGCGAGGCCGTAGCTCGACTCGGTGGGGATCACCAGGACGCCGCCCCGATCGAGTAGCTCGCGGAGCCGGCCGAGGAGGTCCGGGTCGGCGAGGACCGCGGCGAGGGCGACGCGGCGGGGCAGCGCTGGCGCTTCGTCGCTCAGGACGCCGCCCTCTCGTCCTCTGCCGCGCCTTCGATCAGCTCCCGGGCGTGGGACAGGGACAGCTCGGTGACCTCGCGGCCGGCCAGCATGCGCGCCACCTCCTGGACCCGCCCCTCGCCTTCGAGCCCGGCCACCGAGGTCGCGGTGCGCTCGTCCTCGACCGTCTTGACCACCCGGTAGTGGCGGTGGCCGTAGCTCGCCACCTGGGGCAGGTGGGTGACCGCCAGGATCTGGCCGCTCGCCGCCAGCCGCCGGAGCTTGCGCCCGAGGGCCGCGGCCTGGGCGCCGCCGATGCCGGTGTCCACCTCGTCGAAGATCAGGGTCGGGCTCGCCTCCTCGTCGCCGCGGGTGGCGAGCTGGAGGCCGAGGGAGACCCGGGAGAGCTCGCCGCCGGAGGCGATCTTGGCCAGCGGCTGCGGCTCCTCCCCCGGGTTGGGTGCAAACAGGAAGACCACCTGGTCGATGCCGTCGCGCCCCGGCTCGACCGGCGTGCCGTCGACGACCAGGGGGCTCCCCTCCCGCCGGCGGCGCTCCAGGGAGACCGCCATCCGCGCCTTCTCGAGGCCCAGCTCGGCGATCTCCCGGTGGACCGCCCGGGCCAGCGCTTCGCCCCAGGCGGCGCGGCGCTCCGACAGCTCCAGGGCGACCACGCGGTACGCGTCGAGGGCCTCCGCGGCCCGCTCCTCGAGCTCCTCCTTGCTCTCCGCCGCCCCCTCCAGGCGCTCGATCTCCTCGCCGATTTCGCGCCGGCGCTCGAGCACCGCCGCGGCGCTCTCGCCGTACTTCTTCACCAGGCGCTCGATCGTCGCCAGGCGCTCCTCGACGAAATCGAGCCTGCGCGGATCGACCTCGATGGCGTCCAGGCGGTGCTGGAGGGTGCGCGCCACCTCTTCGACCCGGATGCGCGCCTCCTCCAGCTCGCCGCGCCAGGCACCGGCGTCGCTCTCCCAGCTCTCGATCTCTTCGAGCAGGTCCTCGCTCTGGGCCAGCCGGTCGACCGCCGAGCCGTCGTCCTCCTGGAGCAGGGTCGAAGCCGTGCCCAGGGCGTGGATGATCGCCTCGGCGTGGCGCAGCACCCCGCGCTCCTGGCGCAGCTCGTCGTCCTCCCCCGCGGCCAGGCCGGCGCCGTCGATCTCCCGGGCCTGGAACCGAAGCAGGTCGAGGCGCTCCGCGCGCACCTGCTGGTCGCCGGCGATCTCGTCCAGGCGCGCCTGGAGCGCCGCCCATTGGTCGTAGGCCGCAGCCACCCGTTCCAGAAGGGCCGCCGCCTCGGCACCGCCGAAGCGGTCCAGCCAGGCGCGCTGCAAGTCGGGGGCGACCAGGCCCAGCTCTTCCCGCTGGCCGTGGATGCGGAGCAGCCAGGGGGCGAGATCGACGAGCAGGCGGACCGTCGCCGGCTGGTCGTTGACGAACACCCGGTTGCGGCCGCTCCGCTGGATCTCCCGCCGGAGGAGGAGCTCCGCTTGCGGGCCGTCCTCCTGGGCCTCGACCCCGGCCTCCGCCAGCGCCTCGCGCCAGCCCTCCCCCACCGGCTCGAAGACGCCGGTCACGGTGAGCGTGTCCGCCCCCGAGCGGATCATGTCCGACGACGCCCGGGCACCGGCGAGGAGAGCCAGGGAGTCGACCACGATCGATTTGCCCGCACCGGTCTCGCCGGAGAGCACGTTGAACCCCGGCCCGAAGTCGATGGCGACGCGGGCGAGGACGGCGAGGTTGCGGACGTGCAGCTCCCTCAGCACGGTGGCGTCAGCTCGGGGTCACGGGGTGAGAAGGGTCGGTGAGCACAGGAGGACGGGCAGTTTAGCAGACGGACGATCGGCCTGCCCAGGGGACGATCGGGCGCCGGCCGGCGAAGCGGTCCGGCGCGAAACCGGCGGCCGCCGTCCGTCCAATGTCGGCGATGCGAAACCCCGGGGACCCTGACAAGCAACCTGACACGAACAAGGAGACACCCGCATGTCCTGTGACCACTCCAACCAGGAACCGACCCTCATCATCGAGCTCTGCGGCCTGTGCGCCTTCGTTGCCGACCGCGATCCCTCGGAAGATCGGCCCGAAGCCGTCTACGTCCTCATGATGGACACTGAGAAGGCGGTCCCCAAGGACGACCTCTGCCGGCACGACCCGATCATGGTCTTCGACACCAACACCTTTGTCGGTGCCGGTGAGAATACGGAGCACCTGGCGTTCTACGACCTCAACGATCGCAACGTGGGCATCTGGAACCTGCGCGGGAAAGACCTGACCCTGGACTTGGTCGACGAGGAGACCAAGAAGGCGCTCACCCTCGACGCCTCCTATGCCGACATCCTCAGTCTGGGCACCCTCACGCAAGACAGCGCCAAGGTCAAGAAGCGCTGGGCCACCGGCTGGCAATACCCCGGCGTCTCCAGCCGGCTGACCATCGAGCACGGCACGGTGAGCTCTACACTGGCAACGGGTCCCTGGTACACGGCCAAGAACGGCACGGCGCTCCCCCCGAAACCCAAAGGTAATCCCATCCGTTTCAACCAGCTCGTCCGGTGGAGCATCTTCGCCGTGTACGGCGGCTCCAAGCCCCATTTTCAACTGTCGGCAGGCCCAGAAGACTTTGTATTGTTGAACGCTGGTCCGACGAAAGATGGCGGGCCGGGACGCGTCCGGATCAGCAACCTCTGCCCGCTCGGCAACGGAAACGGGACGGTCTCCGAAGACGTCCTCGCTTTCTACCCGATGGCGATGGATCGAGTCGATGCAGCCGACCGTCTCATCCTCTACAAAAAGAAGAAGCACAACTCGTCCGGTGCCGGTGGGTTCCAGACACGACCCGGTACCGACGCGTGTCCACCGGTGACCGGGTACCTGCCATGACACGGTGCGGCTTCCGGTCCATCCTCACAACGGTCGCGGTCGTGGTGTTCGGGCTCGCTGCGCTCGGTCTGTCCGGCTGCTCTGAAGCCTCCGCGACGCACCGCCTCACTCCCTACCGCATCACTCTCAATAGCTCCCAGAAGGCAGAGCAGCTCAGAGTTGTCGACGGAGAACCCCTCCCATCCGACTTTCTTGTCGTCTTTCTCGACCTGAGAAAACCCACTAAACACTTGAAAAAGAAGAAGGATCCTGGGGCGGGGCCCGAGCCTTTCTGCTCCGGCGTTGCCGTCGGTCGACACGTCCTCTTGACAGCAGCCCATTGCGTCGACGACGGGGAGGTCGAGATCGTCATCAAAGAAAAGAAGAAGGTGCAACGCCGCACAGGAAAGTGCAAAACCCCTCCGTCTCACGGATCGAACCAAGAGACTCTTGGCTGCAAGAAGCAGGCGGAGCTCCAGGCCCAGGAGGACCCGGACATCGCCCTCTGTCACTTCGACGATCCGTTCGACTCCAACTGGGTGGAGACCATCGATACCGGTCCCAAACTCACACCACTAGGCACCAAGATCTACGTCACTGGAAACGGTTGCAAGAGTTGGAACTGCTTCGGGAAGACCTCACCCAACCCGGGCTACGCGAACGGCGGTCCGACCCAGGTCACCACCACCCCCGCGGCGGACGACTTGTGGATCTACACCAAAGGGAAGGCATCCTTGTGCCCGGGTGACAGTGGGGGACCTGTCCTCGTCGACCTTGAGAAGAATCGCCGCGTGATCGGGGTGGGATCCACGGGCTGTGTCGACTGCGACCCTCTTCAGTCGTCCGTCGCCCGGTTGAGCCCCAAGAAGGTCGTCGACTGGATGTGCCAATGGGTTGCGTCCTACTCCGACGGGACGATCAACGGCCTGAGCTGCCCGCCCTGATCGTCTGACCGGGTGGCCAGGTGATCGGGCCGCCCGCTCGGCCGCTCCCGCCGCCCCCGGGGTAAGCTCTCCGGATGATCCGGATCCCCCGGGGG
>Ga0210074_1000157_pt1 | contig 26917 bp, 20 predicted proteins | sample China_Galinas_Co_FD_184860 | JGI IMG/M metagenome (GOLD analysis project Ga0210074, IMG submission 184860) | Wetland microbial communities from San Francisco Bay, California, USA, that impact long-term carbon sequestration -... | ecosystem: Environmental > Aquatic > Marine > Wetlands ... | reverse complement strand
CTTGTACAGGTCCCGGAAGCGGCTGGCCCGGGTCTCGACCGACGGTCGCAGGCCCGCGATGCTGTCGAGGGCGTGCTGCATGGCTTGGATCGCGGTGCCGACCGGCCCGGGCTCGGCCGCGCCGATCGCGTCCTCGCCCTTCTCGACCGCGGGCAGCCAGCGCCGGAGCACCTCCTCGGCGTCCCGGGCCTTCTCGGCCGCCCGCTTGATCGCCTTCTCGAAGATCTCGGCGACTTCCTTCATGACCTCGGCCAGGTCCTTCGCCAGGTCACTGCCGTCGTCGACCAGCTTGTCCCAGTCGTTCGTCAGGTTCTTCTCCTCCCGGACGTACTGGCCGTACCACTCGAGGACCTTCCCCTGGGCGGTCGGCAGCGGCATGGCGGCGATCGCGGCGAAGAAGCCGGACTCCTGGGAAGCGATGCGGCTGACCGCGCTGACGAACGGGGTCTTGATCAGCTTGTCGTCGTCGACCAGCTTGGCGATCTCCTGGGCCGCATCGCTGCCGAAGTCGGAGAAGTGATCGCTCCAGCGCTCCTGGTGCGCCTGGGGCGGCAGGGGTGACTCGAGGAAGGCGAGGCCGGTCTCGAACGCTTCCTTGCGGTCTTCGAAGTAGTCGTCGAGCCGGTCCCGGACCCGCTTCTCCAGCCCTTCCGGGTGAGACTTCTTGAACACGTCGCGGCTGGTGGCGGCGGTCTCGTCGAGGAGCTTGACCACGGCGTCTTGGCGAGCGTCGTACATGGTCGGACCAGGCCTTTCCTCTAAAGCCGGCGGAGCTCGGCGACGCGCCAGGGACCGCCGTCGAGGCGCTGGAGGCGCCAGAGGCGATGGACCCGGACGTCGGTGAAGGTGCGGTATTCGTCGTCGATCAGACCCACGTGGTCGACGGAAACGTCCACCTGGTCGAGCGCCGGGCCGCCGTCGTCGAGGCCCGGCTCGCGGAGCGTGCGCACCGGGCCGACCTTGGCGACCCGGGCGTCGTAGACGAAATCCAGGATCTGGCGGCGGGCCTCGCCCCACTCCCGGGTGAAGCTGCCGTCCTTCCAACCGAACGCCATGTCGACGATCGGCGGCCCGCTGAATCGCGAGAACAGTCGCCAGCTCGCGAAGACGCTCCGCCAGGTCGCCTCGTCGGCCCACTTGAGCGCCTGGATCATGGTGGTCACCACCTGGGCCGGGGGCGCGTCGTCGGCCAGCTCGGGCACGTCGATGCCGGCCAGGGCCTCCTCGCCGGCGAACGGGCTCCGGCCGACCTCCCGCGCCGCCCCGTCGGCGGGCACCGGGTCGCGCAGGTCGACGAACAGGTCACCGTCTCCCGCCCCGGCGCTGCCGCCGATCACCTGGACCAGCAGCCCCGGAGCGGGGCGGCCATCGGCGGTCAGCAGCACCGGGTCGTCGAGGATCCGCGCCACGAAACGGTAGCGCTCGGCGATCCCCGGGTCGACCTTCGCCTGGTAGCGGAAGAAGGCGTCGAAGAACCGCTGCATCTCCGGCGCGTCGAGCGGGGCGAAGTAGAAGCCGTCCCGGGCCGAGCCGGCGACGGCGTAGGAACGGCCGAACCGCTCGATCAGGCCTCCGCGGGGTGTGATCCAGGGGAATACCACCACCTTGCCGGCGACCGCCGCCCGGTCCCCCCGGATCGGGTCGACCGCCGGGAACGTGGGGATGGTCTCCGGCGCGAGCCCTTCGAGAAAGCGCTCGCGCGACCGGCGGGCCGCCTCGCGGGCCTCGTCCCGGCGCTTCTCGCCCAGCTCGCGGTAGGCGAGGTCCGCCTCCGTGAGCTCGACCCGTTCGCCCTCCAGGGCTTGCCGCACCCGCTCCCAGTCGGCCGCGGCCGCGTCAGCGAACGGGCCCGGGTAGTGCTCGAGCAGGTAGTCGATCCGCTCCCGCTCCTCGAGATGGGCGGCGAGCTCCCTGCGGTTGTTGAACGAGCCCCGATCCCAGCCCGCGTCGAGGACGTAGGAGGCCTGCTTGATGAAGGTCTCGTACCAGCCCGCCCAGTTCGCCAGGGAGCCATCTTCGGCCGAGGTCGCGCGCCGGGGCGGGCCGCCCGGCCCCAGCGCCACCCGCTCCCGCCCATCGTGGTAGAAGACCTCGGCCCGGAGCGGTCCGCGGACCTCGAGCTCCTGCTCGCCACCGTCCGGAGTCCCGCGGAGCACCGTCAGAACGATCTCGTCGCCGTCGGCCGCGCCCCGATCCTCCCAGAAGGCCTCCTCCTGGTACTGGCCGATCGCCCGGGGCGCAGTCTTTTCCCGGTTCGCCTTCTCGTAGGGGACCCCGTCGAGGGCGACGATCAGGTCGCCGATCCGAAGGTCGGTGCCACGGAAGGGGCTGTCCCACGCGATCCACGTCACCCGGAAGCCGTACGGCTCGAGCTCCAACACCTCGTCGGTCTGGATACCGCTCTGGACGTCGGCCACTCTGCTCCTCCTCGATAGGACGGCTCAGCGGGTCGTACGGTCCTGCTTGCAGACTGAAGAGATTCTGATGATACAGGAACCCTTCGGCGACCGTGCCGCCGTCGGAGGAGCTCGCCGCCGCGGCGCGGAGGACGTAGACCGCCCACCGCGCGACCGTCGTCTCACACACCCAGTCCACGCCTTGGCCCCCGGTCGCCAGGGGCTTCTCCATCCGCTCGACCTCGAGCCCCGTCGAGCTTCCTGGGGATCACCAGGACGGCCCGGAGCAGGTCCACCTGGAGGTACAGCAACAGGAACAGCAGGTAGGCCGCGAAGGGAAAGAGCGCAAGGCCGAAGACTCCGCTCGCCACGGGCATCGAGGCCATCTGCCCGACGAAGGGCTCCGCCGCGATGCTCTGCCACAGCAGGACCACGGAAGCGATGACACCGACCAGGAGGCCGACGCCGAAGACGAAGGGGACCAGCCGCAGCGGCAGCTTGAAGAGGAACATGAGGATCCCGATGGCCTCTTCTCCGGCGCTGGCGTTGCCCCCGACGTCGACGTGAATCGACGCCGGGCTCAGGGCGAGACCCCCGGCGTACACGAGCACCACCGCACCCCCCAGCCCTCCGAGGAGAGCCATCCAACTGCCACCGATCGCGCTGGCCACACCGGCGAGGATCGCCAGGACGGCTCCGAGGAAGGAGGCGAGGGCGAAGCACGTCAGGAACGCGGCCGACGACAGGTTGCTCGGCGACTCCCGGAGCAACGAGCCTCCCGCATCCATGAACACCGCCCCGATGAAGTGGACGAGGACGGTCACGAGCGGAATCCCCACGAGGCCGACGAGGACCAGAACCACGCTCTTGCTCCGGATCCCCAGAATCAGGAACGCGAGGAGCAGGAGAGCGGCCGCGACCAACAGGGCGACGCTCCCCGCCGCCTTGGACCATCGGTCGAGGGCGTCCAGGCGCTCCTGGGATATCCAGTCGCGCAAGCGCCCCAGAATGGAGCGTACGAAGCGTAGATGGGGCAGGGAATCGATCAGGTCCGCTGCGTTTCCCAGCCGGCGGAGCCTCTCGCCGAGCCCACTCCCCTTCTTCGTGGCCGGCGGCGGCGGCAAGATCGTGTCTGCGGAGAACAGGCCTTCCTGGTCCCGGGCCGGGATCCACTCGGGCATCCCCGGCCTGGAGATCAGGTCGTCGGGACCCAGGGTTCCGGCCTCAGCCAGCTCCTTGAGCTCCTCGAAGGAGACCGGTCCCTGACGTTCGTCGTTCCTGTAGTAGTACCACTGCTCCTCTGCCATGGTTCCTCTCCTCGTCACATATGTCCCGGCGTCCGGATCGGGCGCCCGGCCGCGTTCGGGTGACGCGCCGGGACGATCCTCCCGGGCGCAACCGAAGGCGCGAATCCTCGATGGTCGGGAGCCGCTACAGCAGAAGACGTGCCAGGGCGACAACCGTCGCTCCAGGAGACGCGAGGAGCGCGGTCTGGACGGCAGCAGCGGTGTCACCGCCTGGTTCGACACCGTCGCTGTGGAGGCCTTGGATTCCCGAAGATGGGGATCGTCTTCTCGAAAGCTGGACCGGGACGACGGCAGGACAGACCGGAAGAGGGCCCTGTCTCCGATCAGCCGGTCGCACCATCCGGATGGTGCTGCGCTGCAACGACACTCATCTCGCGGTTTCCGGCAGAGCGTTCGAGCAGGGAGTGGGGAATGGCAGGTGAGGCGACCCGGTCTACCCCTCCAGCGAGAGGTCGGCGAAGCGGGGGATGCCGAGGGGCGACGGCTTGAACCCGGAGATGCGGAGCGAGTAGACGTAGACCGTCGGGCCGTACATGAGCGGGAGGAGGGGCATCTCCTCGGCCACCGGCTCGAGCACCGCCGCCTTGTTGTCTTCGCTCGGATCGCGGCGGTAGTGCTCGAGCGCCTCCTGGACCCGGACGTTCCTCCAGCGCGAGAGGTTGCCGTCGATCACGATCCGGCGATCGGGGCTGGGGATCGCCTCCGGCGAAAGGAGCGCGTACAGGAAGTCCGCCGGATCGGCCGTGTCGGCGACCCAGCCGGAGAGCACCAGGTCGTAGTCGCCCCGTTCGATCTCGCGGAAGAAGTGGTGCATGCTCTCCGCCTGGCGCACCGTCACCTCGATTCCCAGTGCGGCGAGCACCTCCACCAGGTGGTCCGCCACAGGCCGTGGATGGGGCAGGTAGGGGCGTGGGCCGTAGACCATGAACATCGACAGGCGGGTCGGGCGCGCGTCCCCCGCCTCCGCGAGGAGCGCCGCGGCCTTCTTGGGGTCGTGGGAGATGCCGTCCCGCCAGGTTCCCATCAGGGGCGGCAGCAGCCCGGTGGCGGTGAACACCATGGGGTTGCGGTAGGAAATGCGTGCCACCTCGGTGCGGTCGATGGCCAGGGCGAGGGCCCGCCGCACGCGGACGTCCTGGACCGCCGGGCGCTCGGTGTTGAAGTAGAGGCTGGCCGTGGCGATTCCGGGCTCGAGCCACTTGCGCACGCCCTTGAGACCGGCGATGTGCTCGCGGGAGAGGACATTCGAGAACTCGACCTCGCCGGCCTCGAAGGCCTGCAACAGGGCCCTGGGCACGCCGTCGTCGTCCGGCGGGTAGGCCACGAACTCCAACTCCTCGATCTCGGGAGGAGCCGGGCGCTCCGGGTTCGCCACCAGGTGGATGCGCTCGGGCGCCGAGTCCGCGGCGACCCGGTAGGGCCCGGTGCCCAGGATCTCGCCGTCCTTGCGCAGCCCGATCTCGCAGTAGCGGTGGGTGAGGACGTGGTCGAAGCGGGACGCTGGATGATCGAGGTGGAAGAGGACGCGGTCATCGCGGGCCTCCACCCGCGCCTGGCCGGCGAGCCGGTCCGCCTGCGACAGGATCTGCGCCATCAGCTCGGCGGTGAGCGGCGTCCCGTCGGAGAAGCGCACGCCGTCGCGCACCGGGGCGGAGAACGTCCGGCCGCCGCTCTCGCTCGTCAACCCCTCGGAGAACAGGAGCGGCCGGGCGGGGCGGGTGATCTCCTCCGCGGGCTCCAAGGGCGTCTCGAACACCTGCTCGATGATCGTGGCGCCGACGAAGTCCCGGCCGGTCTGGGGATCGAGGTCATGAACCGGGGCGAGGAGCCCCGCGCGGAGAGTCTTGGAGTTGGACAATTCGCCTCCCGGTGCCGCACGACGCCCATCGAGCCCTCGGAGGAAGCCGTGACCCGGTCGGGTGCCGAGAAGCCGGTGTGATCGCTCTTCCAAGAAGCGCAGTGTGCCGGGCGGCCATCCCGGGACGCGCGGCCTGGCCGGCGCCCTGGTCAGGCCCGCGGCCGCTCCCCTGCCAGCACGGCCGCAACGCCACGACGCGTCTCGATCCGGAGGAGAGTCGGCCCGAGGAATTCCGCCCGCGAGGCCCCGGTTACCCGAGTACCGACCATCGCCTCGCAGCCGCTCTTCCGTCCAGTCCCCCGTCGAGATCGATCGAGACAGACCGGGACCAGCCGCACAGGGTGACGACCACCTCGCGACCCTCACGCCCTGGCCGGCAGCCTTTCCGCCGAATCTCCCGTCCTCCATCGAACACCCGACTGCCGTACGACCCAAGGGCGCTCGACCGCCCGACGAAGGAGACCGACCACTCCATGAGCCAGGAACCCACGACCGCCGCCGCCCACTGGAGCCGAGTGCTCGCCCCCTACAAGAAGCCGGACACGCGCCGGGCAATCCTCCAGGTGCTCGATACGGCGATCCCCTTCGTCGCGCTCTGGGGCCTGATGCTTGCGAGCCTCCAGGTCTCCTACGCCTTGACCCTGCTCCTCGCGGTGCCCACGGCCGGCCTGCTGGTGCGCCTGTTCATCATCCAACACGACTGCGGCCACGGCTCGTTCTTCCGCTCCCAGAAGGCGAACCACGTCCTGGGCTCGATCCTCGGCGTCGCCACCCTCACGCCCTATCGCTACTGGCGACGGACCCACGCCATCCATCACGCCACCTCCGGCAACCTCGATCGGCGCGAGCTGGGCGACGTCCGGACGCTCACGGTGGGCGAGTACCGGGCGGCCGGCCGCTGGCACCGATTCGGCTACCGGCTCTACCGCCACCCGGTCGTGCTCCTGGTCCTGGGTCCGGCCTGGCAGTTCCTGATCAAGCACCGCCTGCCCTTCGACGCCCCGCGCGCCTGGAAGGCCGAGTGGGCGAGCGTGCTGTGGACCAACCTGGCCCTGGCGGCGGTGGTCGTGACGGCGGCGCTGACGGTCGGCCTCGGACCCTTCCTTCTCGTGTGGGCGCCGATCTTCGTCCTCTCGGGTGCGGCCGGGGTCTGGCTGTTCTACGTTCAGCACCAGTTCGAGGACACCTACTGGGAGCGCCAGGAGGAGTGGGACTTCCACCTCGCGGGGATCGAAGGCAGCTCGTTCTACGACCTGCCCGCCGTCGCCCACTGGTTCACCGGCAACATCGGCTACCACCACGTCCATCACCTGTCGAGCAAGATCCCCAACTACCGGCTACGCCGGTGCATGGCCGAGGTCCCCGACCTGCAGCACGTCACCCGCCTCACCTTCCGCGAGAGCCTGGCGTGCCTAAAGCTCACGCTGTGGGACGAGGAGAGCGGCAGGCTCGTCGGCTTCCGGGAGCTCCGGGCCGCCTCTCCGGTTCAGTAGGGGCGCCCCGGGCCAGGGTACTCCTGGCCCGGGAAGCAGCTTGCGGGTTCCTACCTTCCTACGGCAGCTTGTGGCAGCGCAGGCAGATGTCGCGCTCGGTCAACGGGTGGTTGGTCGGCCGTGCTGCCGGGTGGCAGTACAGGCAGTCGGTGTTGGGATCGTGGGCCTCCGGCATCGTCGGAGCGCTGAAGTGATTGTCCGTGCGGTGGCAGACGCCGCAGCTCTCGTCGACGACCGGGAAATGGCAGTTGTTGCAGTGGTTGACCGTCGGCGTCCGGTTCCAGTAGGGGTCGGAGTGCGACGGTGGCGGCGAGTCGTGCGACGACAGGTCCTGGTGGCAGACCGCGCAGATGTTGTCCGACAGCGGCAGGTGGCAGCTCTGGCAGTGCCGGTTGAGGCGGCCGCCCCAGGTGACGTCGTGGCTCGCCGGCGGCGGGGCGTTCTGATGCTTCAGCAGATCCCCCTGGGTGTGGCAGACGGCGCAGGGGGTATCGGCCAGCGGCAGGTGGCAACTGTTGCAGTGGTTGTTCGCCGGCGGACCGAAGCTCCCCCGGTGGAAGGCCGGCGGCGAGTCGTGCGACGGCGTCCCTTCGTGACAGGTCGCACAGTAGGTGTCCGAGAGCGGCAGGTGGCAGCTCTGGCAGTGGTTGTTCGAGGGCTCTCCCCAGCCGCCGGTGTGCGTGTTGGTCGGCGCCTGGCTGAAGTGGGCGTCCACGTTCGTGTGGCAGACCGCGCAGTAGTTGTCCGCCAGCGGCAGGTGGCAACTGTTGCAGTGGTTGTTCGCCGGTTGGCCCCACCCGCCCACGTGCGTGTTGACCGGCGCTTCGGTCTGGTGCGCCTCCAGCGTCTTGTGGCAGAGCACGCAGGTGTTGTCGGACAGCGGCAGGTGGCAACTGTTGCAGTGCTGGTTCGCCGGCTGGCCCCAGGTCGGGACGTGGGACGCTGGCCGTACGGTCTCGTGCAGGGCGAGGGTGTCGTGGCAGGTCGAGCACGCGGTGTCCGAGAGCGGCAGGTGGCAGCTCTGGCAGTGCTGGTTCCCGAGCTCGCCCCAGACCGGCGTGTGGGAGAGCGGCTGGGTGTCCTGGTGGCACTCGATGCAGAAGCTCTCGTCCCGGTGGCAGGCCTGGCAGCGCTGGCGATCGACCTCGGCCTCGCGGCCGTGGGTCTTGACCTTCCACAGGCGGGTGTGCGAGCGCGGCGGCTTGTCGAGGTGGCAGGAGTTGCAGTCCTGCGGCACCTGGTGACAGAGCGCGCACTGGTCGCCGACGATCTTGCTGATCTCGCCGTGGCGCTGCTCCCAGGTCTGCGAGTGATCGAGGAGCGGCGACGTGCCGGGGCCCGGCGGCGTGTTGGCGTCGATCCGCGTGTGGCAGTCCTTGCAGCCGAGCTCTACGCCGTTGTCCCCGTGGCAGGCAAGGCAGTCCGACATCTTCAGATTCGCCACGGGCACCGGCTTCTTGGCGTCGTGGCAGGTCGTGCAGTCGGAGACGACCGCGGTGTGCTCGTCGTGGGGGAAGACCCATTCGTGCTTCTTCGCGGCCGGCGGCGGCGGCGCAGTGACCTCGCCCTCGCCGTGGCAGTCGGAACAGGTCTGCTGCGTCGGGATCGTCACCGCCTCCGCGCCTTCGGGGAGGTGGCAGACGGCGCAGGCGAGATCGAGGTCCAGGTGGATCGCGTGCTGGAAGGCGGAGGCCGGGGCCGCGCCTTCGTCTCCGCCGCCGCCCTGGCCGTCCTGGGCACCCTGAGCTGGGGCCGGAGAGGCGAGGAGGGCGAGCAGCAGCGCCGCCGTGAGGAGGTGGAAAAGACGCCAGGAGTTGCCGCGGCTGCCATTCATCGCTTTGAGCCCTTGCCGAGGAATCCGAGGTCGAGGCCGAATCTCAGTTCGGCTTCGTAGTAGGCCGTGTCGGAGGTGGAGTCCGTGGTGCGGTCGAGGTCGAGGCGCACGCGGTAGCTCTTGCGTACCCGCCACTCGGCGCGCAGGTAGTGGCTGCGCACGTCGTAGCGCTCCCGCGGCACCTGGTCGAGGATGTCGAAGGTGCGCTGCAGGTCGTACTTGGCGTAGAAGCTGCCGACGTCGAGCCGCAGGCGCTCGTCGAAGAACTGGTGCCCGAGCGAGCCGGCGAGGGTGTCGTTCGACTCGCGGTCGGTCTCCCAGCGGCTGTAGTCGAAGCTGGCGTAGAACCCGTGCAGCGCCTGCTCTGTGAGGAAGAGGTCGGCGAAGTAGCGGTCGAACTCCTGGTTGCCGCGGTTTTCGCCGCCATGGAGAAGCTCCCGGCGCGAGAAGCCGACACCCACCGAGGCGAGGTCGCCCAGCGGCCGGCTGAGGTTGAGGGTCAGCTGCTGGTATGGCCGGCTCGGGCCGATGACCGTGGAGAGGTCGCCGAAGTACATGGAGCTCGAGTCGTTGATCTCCTCCTGGCGCCTGTAGTTGCCCGTGAGCAGGAGGTTCGCCCAGTCGATGTGCCAGCTCCCTCCCACGACCTCGTTGAAGATGTTGAAGTCGAGGGTGCGGGCGGTCACGTAGAGGTTGGAGCCCTGGGCGAAGGCCTGGCGGTAGGCGAACGTCACGACGTCGCTATCGACCGCGTCCTCCTCCAGGTGGATCCAGCTTCCGCGCAGCAGCGCGCGGTCGCCGGGGCGGAGCGACCAGGTCAGGCCGCCGGCTCGCTCGTCGCTTCCGATGGCCGTGTAGTAGCTCACCGGCTGCCCGGCGAACAGGCCGAAGCGCATGTGCTTCCAGGGTACGGAGTAGATGCCCTTGATGCCGGTGAGGTTGAACCCCTCCGCCTCGTCGAGGAACTGCCGGCCGAGGCGCAGATCGAAATGTTCGATCTTGTGGACGTCGAGGTAGGCGTAGTAGACCCGCAGGTCGTTCTTGCCGTCGTCGATCTCGTTGCGACGGGTGAGCAGGTCCTGGTCCCAGCGTACCGAGACGGCACCGCTGAGACCCTCCGAATCCTTGCCGTCGTAGCGCCACCCCTCCTGTCCGAAGGAGAGGCGCAGGTAGGCGTAGAAGTCCTGGTCGGCCCAGTCCGAGGAGCCCCAGCGGTCTCGATACCGCGTGGTGAGCTCGCCGCGGAAGCTCTGGGCCACGGCGGCCGAGGGGAGGATCACGAGCAAGAGGCAGAGCAGCGGCAGCTTGATACGCATGGCAACCTTCCGCGATTTGCAGAACGCGGCTCCCCCCTCCCGGCGAGCCGGGAGGGGGGAGTCGCAGAGTCGTCTACTTCAGTTTCATTCCGACGACGAGGTCGCGCTGGGTCAGGCGGCGGGAGAGCGTCGAACCGACCGCGTCCAACGACTCGTTGAGCACGTTGAGGACCCAGGTCGGGTTGTGCGCCCCATGGCTACCGTCGGCCTCGAGCAGCCCGTAGTTCCAGTAGGCCTTGGGCAGGCCCTCGCCGCTGACCGAGTAGATGGGCACCGGCTCCATCGGCATCGGGCGGACCACCATCAAGCTCCCCAGGCTGACGTTCTCGATCCGCGTCTTGTCCTTGAGAACGACGTTGATCGCCTGTCGGCCGTGGTAGTCGATGAGCTCGATGCGCTGGATGGTGCTCGCATCGGTGAGCTTCGTACCGTTCAGGTCGATGGTGTTGCCGGCCGCGATCTGCGCGGCCATCACCGACTTGAACTTCGTCGCGATCGCCGTGCCCAGATCCTCGATCATGGCGTCGAAGCCGCTCTCCAGGTTCCCGAAGTCGATGCCTGTGTGGCACTTGGCGCACACCTCGGCGCTAGCGTAGAAGGTGTGGTTGGTGCCACCGCCCTCGTAGGAGAGGTCCTCCGGAGGCGTGGTCGCCTCCATGTGGCACGTCACGCAGGTGTTGTGGATGAACGAGTGCCGCCCGCGCACGCCGGTGGTGACCAGGAATGCGTTCTGGCCCATCAGGACGTCCGCCTGCGGCCCGGGGTGGGTCGCACGATCGGGATCGTCGAGCTGGGCGAAGGTCTTGTCGTTGCGCAAGCCGCGGCGGGAGTTGTGGCAGGTCATGCAGATGGCGCCGGAGCCGACCCCGTTGGCCTGGAACCCCGCGTCGAGCATCGCGGTCTTGCCGGTGATGCGAATCTTCGCGTCGGTGCCGACACCCGTCGTGGTGCCCACGTCGTGGGGATCGTGGCAGGTGACGCAGGTCTGTGGGTGGGTCTCGTCCGGGGTCCAGGTGACCGCGACGCTGTCGCCGGGCTCCTTGCCCGGAACCTTTCCGAGGAGCACCGGCACCCACTCGAGGAAGCCGTTGGAGGTGTGGCAGCGGGCGCAGGTCCCGTTCTGGCCCTCATCGACGGCGAGCTCGTAGTTGGCGTGGCCTGAGAGCTGCCACTGCTGGAAGCGCCCGTGACGCAGCGGCTCTCCGTGGCAGCTACCGCAGAGGTCGGCCGAGAGGCTGATCCGCGGGTCGCCGACGGCCACGCCGCTGAGCCCGTGGGCCGGGCTCGTGTCGTTGGCGATGACCTGCGGCCCGTGGCAGTTCTCGCACTGGATGTTGGCTTTCTTGGCCGCGGCCGGGAAGTCGCGGAGCATCGTCGTCCAGTTCCCGGGCGACGGCCCGTGCAGCAGGTCGGAGGCCAGGAAGCCGAGGTAGTCCGGCGCCTCGTCGATCCCGTTGTTGGCGTGCGCCAGGTCGTATCCGACGGTGTGGCAGCTGAAGCAGTTGGTGCCGTAGTGGCCGGACGTGTTGAGGTTGTCCGTGAAGATGTGCGAATGCCCGGAGGCCGCCCACGGCGTGAACTTGTCGGGCGCGATCTCTCCGTTGTGGCAGTTCGTGCAGGTCGAGTCGGCGATCTGGTCGCCGTTGTGTTCCTGCCCCGTGATCACGCCGCGCCAGGTGCCGGCGTAGATGGTGAGCGTGACCGGCATGTTGGCGCCGGTATCGTTGACCTGCACCTCGTAGACGCCGGGAGCGTCGGGGGTGAAGTACGGCGAGCGGGTGTTGGCCGCGTGCAGGACCGCGTCGGATGCGAAGGGCTTGGAGGCGAAGCTCCAGTGGTAGTTGCCCTGGTCCTTGCCGAAGAGAAGGACCGGCTGGTTGATGGGTACGTTCTTGAGGCCGGTGGCGATCCCGAAGGGCAGCGCCACGGCGACGTTGACCGTGGCCTTGTACTCCCCAGAGGTGGTCAGCACCGTGACCTGGAGAGTGATCGTCTCAGCGTCCTCGAGGGCCAGCGGGCTGATCCCCACCACCTGCCAGCGGTTCTGCAGGCCGCCGCTGTACTCGTCGTCGTCCGCCGGCACGGGCGGCTCCGGCGGAATAGGCGGCTCGCTGAGCACCTCGATCAGGTGGGCGCGATAGGCGTCCGCGCTCGCCAGCCGCACGCGCACGGTGTTGTCGGCCAGCGGGATCAGCCGCGCAGGGGCGCCGGCGATCTGCTCCCAGGTCACCGAGCGCAGGCGCGAGCCATCCCGGATATCGATGTCGACTTCGCCACGCACTCGCTGACCCACCTGCGGGTTGCCCATGTAGCTGGCACTGACCACCACGTTGGGCGTCGCGGCGTACGTTGCCGGCACGACCAGCAGCAGCGCCAGCGCTCCGAGAAGCACGCTCATCGCGCCTCTCGACATGTTGTTCTTGCATCCGTTCATGGGATTCTCCCTATCCTCCGGGCGGGGTTGTCTGATGTTCTGAAGTTCGATTCCTTGGTTGCCGCCCGTTCCCGCTCCGCGCGACCCGCCAGCCTCCTGGCCGGGACGCATCTCGCCGGTACGCCGGGCACCCTGGATCCAACGCAACAGCCGTACCGCCCTGCCCCGCCCGACTACCCACCTCTAAGCCATTTGTTTTCAGGTCTTTAAGCTCGCCCTACCCGTTGTGATGGGGCCGTTTCCTGGGGGATTTCCCGCAGCGGCTGGGGAATTTGGCCCACCCCGTTCGGATGCCCCCCGCAACCCCTCGATCCCCTTCCCACCCCACGGGGGGGGAAGGGGACGCAGATCGACTGGATCTCCCCCCAACCCCTCGATCCCCTTCCCACCCCACGGGGGGGAAGGGGACGCCGATCGACTGGATCTCCCCCCAACCCCTCGATCCCCTTCCCGCCCTCCGGGGGGAAGGGGACGCCCCCTCCCGCTCTCGCAGTTCTTCGCCCTCGTCGGGGAAGTTCGGCGCGTCGGCAGGCGGGTGGGGATCAGTCCTCAACCCGGCCCCGGAATTGGGGCAACCTCCCCACCTCAGGCCCCCACCTCAGCCCAGGCTGCCGAACGAGTCTGTTCCGGAACGGGCCGCGGCCAGGAGGCCGACGAGGGCTTGCCGAAGAACGGCCGGGGAGGCGGGCTTGGGGAGGAACAGGGCCGTACCGCCGGCCGGCGCGAGGTTCGCCTCGAGCGCGCCTTCTTCCAGGCACGACTCGTAGAGCACCGGCACCGGCGGGCGCCGCTCGGCGCACAGTTGCTGGAACTGGGCCCAGGGAAGGCGGGCCCTGGGCACGCTGACGACCACGGCGTCGGGTGGATCGTCGCACACGCGGCGCGCCGCCTCCTTCAGGCTGCTCGCCGCCTGGACGCACGTGCCCGGAGGGGCGGCGCGCCCGACGCGCCAGGCAAGGATTCCACTCCGATCGACGATGAGGAGACGCACGGCATCCGGCTTCCGGCGTTGCCCGAACGCAAGGCGCGTTCCATGCCGAGCGGAGCAGGTGAGACATGTACAAAGGCCGGGTTCGTGACGAGTGAGTCAAGTTTTCCCGATCCATCGGAAACGCCGCTCCGATCAACCTTGACGATCCTCTGGATCTCCCCTCCAAACCCCCCGACCCCCTTCCTCCCCTCGCGGGGAGGCAGGGGGCGCCGCCACCCTAGGCTCTCGGCGGTTTGAGGCGAAGCTTCAGTGGGAGTCTGCGAGGCAGGTCAGTCGCCAGTCGAACCCGCGGCCCGGGCGGCGTCGCCGCGCAGGTCGAAGGACTTCAGCCGGTAGCGGAGCTGATCGCGACTGATGCCCAGCAGCTCGGCGGCGCGCGTCTGGTTGTCCCCCGTGGCGCGCAGGGCCCGGCACACCATCTCCCGCTCGAGGGTGGCCAGCGGCACGATGCCGGAGGGCAGGCCGCGGACGGCCGCCTCCGCGTCGCCCTCGGCAGCCGAGGCGTCCGTGGCCCGGTCGAGCACCAGGGAACGCGGCGACACCTGCGCGCCCTTCTCGAGCACCATGGCGCGCTCGACCACGTTGCGCAGCTCGCGCACGTTGCCCGGCCAGGAGTAGCCGAGAAGGAGGTTCTCGGCCTCTCGCTCAAAGCCGTCGAAGCGGCGCCCGAGCTTCGGTTGCAGGGTGTCCAGGAAGTGGTGCGCCAGCGGCAGGATGTCCTCGCTGCGCTCGCGGAGTGGTGCGACCGTGATGGGAAAGACGCTGAGGCGATAGAACAGGTCCGAGCGGAAGGTGCGTTCGCGCACCATCGACTGGAGGTCCCGGTTGGTGAGCGCGATGATGCGTACGTCGACGACGATCTCCCGGGTGCCGCCCACTCTACGGAAGCGGCGCTCTTCGAGAAAGTGGAGGAGCTTGGCCTGCAGATCCAACGGCAGCTCGCCGATCTCGTCGAGCACCGCCGTGCCCCCTTCGGCCAGCTCACAGACGCCGCGCTTGAAGCTCTTGGCGTCGGTGAAGGCCCCCTTCTCGTGTCCGAACAGCTCGCTCTCGAGGAGATTGTGGGGGATGGTGGCGCAGCTCACCTCGAGCAGCGGCCGGGACCGCCGCGCCGACAGGGCGTGGATGTGCCGGGCCAGCACGTTCTTGCCGGAGCCGCTCTCGCCATCGACCAGGATGGTCGCCACCTCCGAGCGCGCCACCTGCTCGGCCATCTCGAGCACCTGGCGGAAGGCCGGGGACTCGCCCACCACCGCCTGCGTCAGGCTGTGCTCCCGGGACCGCCGCGCCGCCTGGGCCTCGAGCTCTACGCTCCGCACGTGCAGCGAGCGGCCGATCAGCTTGACCAGCTCCGCCTGGTCCACGGGCTTGGAGAGGAAATCGAGGGCGCCCAGCTTCATTGCGCGAACCGCCTCGTCGACCTCGCTGAGGGCCGTCATGACGATGACGCCACTGCCCTCGAGGCGATCCCGGTTGTCGGCGTAGAAGTCGAGCCCGTGGCCGTCCGGCAGGCCGATGTCGAGCAGCACGACGTCGGGCTGGGCGCTGGCCAGGTGCTCGGCGGCGGTGGCCAGGTCGCCGGCCACCCGAACCTCGTGGCCGGATCGCTTGAGCTGCTGCTCTAGCGCCCAGCTCAGCAGCTTCTCGTCCTCGACGATGAGGATCAGCGCCACGCTCTCGCCTCTCCTCCCACCGTGGGAGTGGTCGCCTGCTCGGCGCCGGGATCCTCCTCTGCCAGGTCGGCTACCTGGCCGGCGCACTGTGGCAGAAGGATGACGAACGAGGTGCCGCGGCCCACCTCGGAGATCAGCTCGAGGCGGCCACCGTGCTGCTCGACGAGGCTCTTGGCGATCGCCAGCCCCAGGCCCGTGCCGGTGAACTTGGTGGTGAAGAACGGCTCGAAGACCTGGTCCAGGTTCTCGGGGGCGATGCCGTTCCCGTCGTCCTCGACCGTGATCGCCACGGTGCCCTCGTCGTCCACGCGATCGGCGCGCACGACCACGTGGCCGCCGCTCTCCGGCATCGCCTCGCCGGCGTTGTGCACCAGGTTGACCAGGACCTGGCGCATCTGGGCCGCGTCCAGCTTCGCTTCCGTCAACCGCTCCGAGGTCTCGACGCGCAGCTCGACTCTCCGCCGCTGGAGCGCCGGGCGTAACAGGTCGGCGGTCTCGTCGAGCAGGCGGGCGAGGTCGGTGCGGGCCAGGCGCGGCGGCGCCGGCCGCGCGGACTCCAGCAGACGGCGCAGGATGCCGTCGACGCGCCCGAGCTCCTCGAGCATCTCCCCATACAGGTGCTTCGTGGGCCCGCCGGGGGTCTCGTCGCGCAGCACCTCGAGCACGCCCTGGATGCCCGCGAGGGGGTTCTTGATCTCGTGGGCGAGGCCCGCGGCGAGCTGCCCGACACAGGCTAGCTGGTCGACGTGGGCCAGGCGCGTGACGAGCTGCGACTCGCGCTCGCGCTGCTCGCGCAGCACCTCGCGCAGGTTGCGGTGCACCTCGGCGGTGACCGGGTCGAGCGGCAGCGCCGGCAGGCTTGCATCCCGCCCGGCATCGGCGGAAGCGAGGTCGGCCCGTAGCTGGACGCCGGCCTTGGCCACGTTGCGTTGCACCACCATGGTCACCAACCCCAGGGCCACGACCCAACCCCCGAGCAGCAGCGCCATGCGCCCCCGCAGCCGATCTTGGGTCGCGGCGAGCGATGCCGTGAAATCGATGCGCACGGTCGCCGCCCCGAGGGTCGCGCCGAGGGTATGGCAGGGCGTACAGCGTTGGTCGGCGGTGATGCGCACCATGGCACGCGCCCACCGTTGTCCTCCATCGTTCACCACCCAGGCTTCGGAGGGCTCATTCCCGGCCAGAAACTGCTCGACTCGCGCCACCTCGGCGGGCCCGGCCGACGGCCCACTCGCGCCGAGGGGGGTGCCGTCGGCTCGATAGAGCCGCAGCCCCATCCCTCGCTGCGAGGCGAGCAGACGGGTCAGCGGGTGGGGCGTAGCTCCCATCCCTTCGAGCGGCATCTGCCGCACCGCCTCGTCGAGCTGGAAGCGCGCCGCCGTCGCGCTCGCCTTGGAGGCAGCGCGTTCGATCAGACCGAACATCGCCAGGTAGAGGACACCGAAGGCGACCAGGTGGATGCACAGCACCGCCCAAAATCGGGCGCGGGCGGGGGGTAGCCTCCTCCACCACTCGGCGCCGGCGCGCCACAAGCTGCGAACCTGTGTCCGGGAGCCCATCGAGAGTCACTATAGAAGAGGTCCCTCTCGAACGGACCACCCACAAAGCGGGGTTCTCGTCCCCCCCCATCCGACCGGGAGCCCACCCCGGGCGCAGAGGCGGGCGGGGGTAGGCACCGCGACGCGCTGGCGACCGGCGGCGGGAGACCCTCGGTCTGCTCGACGACGTGGGCCGCCACCTCCTCGGGCGTGAGCCAGACCGGGCGGAGCTGCTCGCCCGGATCGACCAGGTCGATGCGGCCGCTTCGCCCCGCCGGCACGAAGACCTTGCCCGACGCGGATTTCTGAGCCACGTCAGGAGCGCGGCTCGAGGTCGATCCGAACACCGGCGCGCAGGACGTAGATCGCCCACGGCGCGACCCGCGTCTCGCTCACCCAGTCCACGCCTTCGTCCCCGGTCGCCAGGGGCTTCTCCATCCACTCGACCTCGAGCCCCGCCTCGCGGTACACCGTGCGGTAGTCCTCGTCCGGCCAGAGGATGTCTTCGACCGGACGGCCATCGCTGTTGTCGGTGATCACGATCCGCACCACGTCCCCGCAGCGGGCCCGCCGGTTCTCGTCGAGGCCCCGGTTCGTGAAGGTGACCCACTCGTGGGTGTAGAGCTCTGGCGCCGAGACGATGTTGATCAGCTTGCCGCCGGGGCGGAGCAGGGCGCGGAGGCCGCGCAAGAGGCGGATCTTCCGGTCCCGGCCGGGGATGTTGTCGAACGGGAAGGCGGAGAGCACCAGGTCGACCGAGCCCGGGGCGACGGACGAGAAGTCCCCGTCTTCGATCAGCCGGTAGTCCCCGTGCGGATCCCGCTGCCGGGCGCGCGCCACCATCTCGGCGGAGACGTCCAGCCCGATCACCCGAAACCCGAGCGACTGGAGCAGCCGCGCCGTCCGTCCCGCGCCGCAGCCGAAGTCGACCGCCTCGTACCCGTCGACATGCTGTCGGAGGAGCGCGGGCAGGTCCCGAAACGCCAGGTGGTACGTGCCCCCCAGCCCGAGCTCGTCGTACGCGGCGGCCCGGCAGGCGTCCTCGTAGGTGTTCTGGAAGTCCATCCCGATCCTCCCTGGGAGCGCGGCAGATCGCGTTTCCGCCGAGAGGAACGTTGCCACAGATCGTGCCGGCCGGGAAGACCGTTCCGGCCTCGTCCAAATCCGCTGCGGCCCCACCGACCCCTCCAGCGAGAGGTCGGCGAAGCGGGGGATGCCGAGGGGCGACGGCTTGAAGCCGGTGATGCGGAGCGAGTAGACGTAGACCGTCGGGCCGTACATGAGCGGGAAGAGCGGCATCTCCTCGGCCACCGGCGCCGGGCGGTCGGGGCAGGACGGCTCCGGAGTGAGCCGGCGGCGCAGCGGAAAGGTCGCTCCGCCGTCGGTGGATCGGAAGACCGGCAGGCGCCACTCATGGCTGCCACCCTCGGCGAGGCTGATCTCGCCGAGGGTGAGATAGAGCGCGGAGCCGGCCGGCGCGGTGCCTGGCGCCTCGCGTGCGACCCATCCGATGGATGTACATTTCGACGACGACAATGTACTCTTCGTGCTGCATTCGTACTCGTCATGGCACCCTCCACCTGTGGCTACGAGCTGCCTCGTGGTGGCGTCTACCGCGAACGGCCGGCCGGTGGCCCCGCACCTCTCGACGGAACGGAGCCTGCCATGAGACTCGACGAAGAGACCGCCATCCCGTCGTCGCACGACGCCGCGCCGGCCCGCGGAGACCGGGTCGCCGAGGCCCTCCGCAGCCGTCGCCGCCGACTCGTCCGACTGGCCGGCGTCGCCCACGTGCGCTACACCGTCCGGCTCGAGCCCCCCGCGGACTTCTGAGAGGCACCATGGACTACCAGATCACCGGAGAGATCGCCCAGACCGCCAGCCTGACCCTCGACCGCGACGACCTGCTGTGGGCCAGCAAGGGGTCGATCGTCTCTCACAACCCGTCGATCGAGTGGGACCTCAAGATCCCCGGCGGCATCGGCGGGGCGCTGCGCCGTTCCCTGTCCGGAGAGGGGATCTCGCTGGCCCAGATCCGCCCGCTTGCCCCCGGTGCCCAGGTCGTCCTCGGCGCCAACGCCCCCGGCCACATCGCCGCCTGGGACCTGGCCGACGGACCGGTTCTCACCACCCGCGGCGCCTTCCTCGCCGCCTGGGGCGAGCAGATCGACATCTCGGTCACGGTCGCCCGGCGCGCTGGCGCCGCCTTCTTCGGCGGCGCGGGCCTCTTCCTCCAGCGCGTCTCCGGCCGGGGGACGGTCCTCGTCCACGGCAGCGGCGACTTCTCCGAACAGTCCCTCGCCCCGTCCGAGACCCTGGTCGTCAGCACCGGCAACCTCGCCGCCTTCGCCGACTCGATCGACTACGACATCCGCGCGGTCGGCAGCCTCAAGAAGACCCTCTTCGGCCACGAAGGCCTCTTCATGACCCACCTCCGTGGCCCCGGCAAGGTGATGCTCCAGACCCTCAAGCGGACCGCCGTCCAGCCGGCCGGCCGGACCAGGTAGGGGCTCGGCAGACCCCTACGGGCCCGCGGGCTCGGGGTGCTCGTCGAGGAACACCGCGACCTCCGCCTTGCGTACTTTCCCGGCGGCCACTCCCACCACGAGGCCGGTGAGCTCGTCTTCGCCGGCCTCGAGCCGCCGGAACACGCCGCCGAAGCGCTCGTGGATCTCCTCCATTCCGGAGCGGAGCTTCTCGGCACGGGCCGCATCGCGCCGCGGCGTGATGACGATCACGTCCCCGTCGGTCGACACCTCGACCTCCGCCCCCGGCTCCAGGCCGGTCGCCTCGAGCAGCGGACGATCGAGCACCAGCGCCACGCTGTTGCCGGTCTTCGTGAGCTTCTTGCGCATGGCTGGGCCCCCTCGTACGGGCAGACCACTGCTTATGTTCGTACGACACAAGAGAGGAATCCGAGCGAGCCGCAGACACCGTGAACGTCCAGATCACCGGAGATGGCGCCGGGACCGCGAGCCTGACGCACGACCGCGACGACCTGCTCTGGTCCAGCGAACCCCCTCAGTCGACCGGGACGGCGAAGGTGTCGCGGTGCTTGCTGATGAGGGTCCGCAGGTACGGTGCGATCTGGTCCACGCCGTCGAAGCCGGCTGCCCTCGCAGCCGCGTCCTTCTCCTCATCGGTCCTCGGCGAGCCTGCGGCGAACGCCGGAAGGTCGGCGTAGAAGCCGATGGTGAAGACGTCGACGTCGGAGCCCGAGATGCCCACCCAGATCGTGTTGGTGGGCTGCCCGGTCCGGGCCAGGTAGTCGTTTTCCATCCGCCGCTGCTCGATGAGGTCCGCCTTCTTGTAGGGCAGGGCGTAGAACATCTCGACGTGCGCGAAGCCGGCCGTGGCGAACAGCTTCTCGAGCTTCGCCATCGGTGGGCCGAGGGCGAAGAGGTCCTCCCGGAAGGCCGGCGCGTCGTCCAGCCACAGGCGGAGCAGGGCCATCTCCTCGGCCGCTGCCTGCCGTCTCGCCATGCGCTCCGGCGCCAGATACTCCTCGAAGCTCCCCCAGGGCTCGATCAGCAGGAAGTCCCACTGATCACCCTGGGTGTGGCGGAGGATGAACGGAGCCGGGTCGCCCCGCTTGACGTAGGCCGCCCGGATGTCGCGGCACCGTTCGAGCCAGGCCGAGAGCTCCCCGGGAGCGGCGCGGATCGTGAGCACCCGGTAGAGGCCCGGCTCCGCCGGCCCGACCGACTGGGCTGGCTGGGCTGGCTCGGCTGGCTCGGATGCGGCCGCGCTGGCGACCGTCAACAAGAGCGCGATCAGCGTGAGGAGTCGTTTCATGAGGCTGCCTCCAGTCGATTGGCACCAGTGTATCGGTGCCGGCCTCGGCCACCGCGCACGTCTGGAGCTCCTCCTGGAGCAACGCGTCCTCCCTCGGCGAGAGGTCGCGTGGCCCTGGCCGACCTCGAAGACTTCGCGATCGAGCGCTACCCCCACGAGCCACTGCTCGGGCGGGGCTGGGAGCTTCGGGAGAACGTCACCGCCTACGACGCTGCCTACCTGGTCCTCGCCGAAGCGCTCGACGCGGTGCTGGTGACCTGCGACCGACGGCTGGCGCGAGCTGTGCGCGAGAACGGCGGCATCCGCGTCGAGGTCGAGGCCTTCTCACCCTTCGGGAGCGCCTCCGAGGAGCCTGGCGGCTGATCTTGCGGTCATGATCAGGAGCCAACGGAATCGGGATCGGCGGCGATCGCTGGAGACACCGGAGCGACCTCCCAGTCTCCCGAAGACTCGTTCTGCCGGAGGCGGTACAGCCGCCCATCGTCCCCTCGGACGCGGAACCCCCGGCGCCCAGGCTCCTGCCACCGGGCCTCGATGGTCACGATCTCTACCTGGAGGCCAGCGACGGTGAACCGTCGCGGGCTCTCCTCGCCGCGATATCCGGCGTAGCACTCGACCTTCACGTCGTGTGTCGCAGGCTCGGTCACTGGGGAATGGTCTCGAGGTCCGTTCGCTGAGTCAACCGCTCGAAGCGAGAAGGGCTCATCAGAGGAGGGACGGCCGTGCGAGTGAGGCTAGGATCCCCGCGCCGATTGCGGAGAGCGTCCCGGGTCTGCTCGACCTCACCGGCGGTGAGACCTCGACGCCGCTCCTCCTGGCCCGTGGCAGCCTCACCGGCGAGTCGGAGGGGAAGGTGCTCTACATCCCGTTGCGATCGGGCGCTGCCGGCTCCCCCAGACGGTTGCCCCGGACTGGTCTTCCACCCGGCGACACGTGCTCACTCGAACCCCCCAAGCCGGCTCGTGTCGTCCAGGACGAGCCGACCGTTGCGGATCCGCGCCTTGAGGCTCATAGCGGGACAGTAGCAGCTCGTCGATTGGCCGCTGTGAAGAGAGGGCCGTGAAGCGGTCGGAAAATCGGTCTATATTCAGGGCGAAGAAACGAGGAGGCCGATCCACGATGCCCAAGACCCTGCACATCTCTGAAGACATTCTCCCCGTCGGCGAGCTCAAGACCCACCCGGGTCGCGTCCTCCGCCGCCTTCGCGAGGACGGGCGCCCCCTGGTGATCACCTACCACGGGCGAGCGGCTGGTGTCCTCGTCTCGCCCGAGGACTACGACCGCCTTCGGGAACGCGAGCGCTTCGTCGAGTCCGTTCATGAAGGCCTTGCCGACGCTGAAGCGGGACGGGTGATCACGGACGCTGAGCTCGGCGAACGCCTTGACGATCTCTTCGGTACCCTCGAGCCCGAATGAGCATCCGCTGGACTCGCCGAGCGGAGCAGCAGTTGGTGGAGATCGGGCGTTTCATCGCCCGCGACAGATCTCACGTCGCCCGGCGTTGGGTCGAGATGCTGCGACGGCGAGCAGTCGAGGCCGGGGAGCCATCCGCTCGCGGGTCGGATCGTCCCTGAGCTCGATCGGGAGGACATCCGCGAGGTGATCGCGCGCGGCTATCGCATCGTCTACCGCGTGGGAGACGCCGCGGTCGAGATCCTCAGCGTGTTCGAGGGCCACCGCCTCTTGCGTTCTGCTCTCGGTGATTCCGGCGGGGTCCTTGGAGAGGAAAAGAGGTGACCACGCTGGGTCTGGATCCGCACCTCGAGAAACAGCCCCGCGGCCCGACACTGACCGCGGAGCGTGGATTAGCTGGAGGCGATTGAGGGCTCGGCCTCCCTCACACCCGGGGCGCCAGGCGGCGGATCCGGACGTTGACCGCAAGGCCGGCAGCTCCGCCACCAGGGCGGGCGTCCTTCCGGGCGCAAGAAGGTATCCTCCCTCCACACCATGGCCCGCTTCGATCGCCCCGAACGCCCCGGCCGGCCCGCGCGCCGCTGGCTCCGCCGTGCCCTGATGCTCCTCCTGGTGGCCACCGCCACCCTGGCGCTCGCCGTCACCATCGCCTACCCGGGCTTCACCGGAAGCCTCTGGACCGAGGTCCGGCACGCCTCTTTCCAGGAAATGACTGAAGATTGGGGCTTCTTTTCCGCCTACTTCGTCCCCTTCGTCAGCAAGCTCCGCCCCGACCCTCAGACCGGCTACTGGGATCTCCAGCAGGCCGCCCTCCAGGCCGACCGGGGGACCGACCTCTTCGAACGGGGCCGGATCGCCTACCACCGGGGCCAGTTCACCGAAGCCATCGCGGCGATCGAACGGGACATCGCCGCGCACGGCGAGTCCGAGCAACGCCTCTTCTGGCTCGCCATCTCCTACCAGCGCCGGGCAGAAGCCACCAACTGCCTCGAACGCCTCACCGATCACGCGGCGACCACGGCCTCCGAGCCTGCCCACCGGCACCGGCCCGTCTGCACTCTTCCCCTCGAGACGACCCACCGCCAGACCGCCGACACCGAACGGAGCGCCGAGCTCTTCGAACGCCTCCTCGACCGCTACGCCCCGGACGACCCCCTCTACCGGTGGCTGCTCAACTTCACCCACATGACCCTCGGCACCTACCAGACCGTCCGCTACTTCCGGAACGAGTCCGGCCGCCGGTTCGTCGACGCGACCGCCGCCTTCGGCCTCCTGCCGGTGGTCGGAGACGAGGCCGTGATCGGCGCCTCGTTCGGCGACGCGGATGGCGACGGCTGGCCCGACCTCGCTCTCTCGAGCTTCACGCGGGGGCGAAGCCTGATCCTGCGCAACGTGCCCGCCGACAACGAACCGGCGGCAGCGGGGGCACCGGAGGCACCGGAGGCACCGGAGGCAAAGCGCCGGCGGTTCGAGGTCTGGCGGCACCTCGAGAGCCCCGACCCCGGGTTCACCACCTCCTTCGTCGACGTCAACCAGGACGGCCGCCTCGATCTCTTCCGGGGGAGCGACGGCCCCGCCCGCTCCGCCATGAGGAACGCCGTCTTCGGCGAGGAGCCGGACCGCTACGCCAACACGATCTACCTCCAGGGGGACGGCCCTGGCGGCGCCGCCTTCGAGCGCCGAACCGATCTCTTCGGCGGCGGCATGCCGATCGGCAGCATGGGGGCCTCCTATGGCGACCTCGACAACGACGGCTGCCCGGACTTCTACCTGGGGACCGGCAATGCAGTAGCGATCGTGCGGATCGAGGTCCGCTGGCCCGCCTCGGGCAAAGTGGTCGCCTGCCCGGGCGAGCCGGGGCGGACCCTCGTCCTCGGGGAGTGATTTCCTTCAATCCGTCCCCCAGCGAGTGGTTGGGGGGCAGCGTCTTCTTCCGCGACTGCCGGCCTCAGTCTCCCCGCCTCGCCGAAGGCGTCCACGTACCGGAGCGCCAGAGTGTCGTCGGGCACCAGCTCGGCTGGCACCACGAGGTCCACCGTCCCGTCCGGGTTGGTCCCACCCCAGACCGCCTTCTTGAGGTTCGACCGGCTGGTGCTGAGGGTGGCGAAATAGGTCCCCTCGCCGTCGGACTCCGCGCCGCCGGGCAGCCGGACCCGGTCGAACAGCTCCGGCTGCCCCTGGCCGACCGCCTCGGCGTCGGCCGCCTCCTCCACCCGGTAGAGCGCCAGCTCGTAGCCCCGGGCCCCGTCGGCCTCGCTCCACGGGAACGTGGGGCACCGTCCTTGAATCGTCAGCATTCGGCGCTCCATCGGCTCGGCCGGCAACTGCCCTCGACAACGCCCTGGCCCAAGGCACCTCCCATGCTCCGTTTCCCGAGCTGGATCGCCCTGCATCCTTCACCGGAAGCGCTGGTGGGGACGGTCGCGGCCCGTCGCTGCTGGCGGAGGGTCGTCTCTCCGTCTCGAGTTGGCGCGGGATTCGTTCCCGATCAGAGCCGGCGGCAGATCACGCTGGTGACGTCGTCCTTCTGGTCCGCACCGCCCGCGAAGCGCTGGAGCTGGACCCCGAGCCGCTCCAGGAGCACCGCCGGGCTGATGTCGATCTGCTCACGGATGAGACCCAGCAGCCGCTCGGTGCCGAACTCCTCGTCCGCTTGGTTGGTGGCCTCGACAATTCCGTCGGTCACCAGGACGAGCATGTCCCCGGAGGCGATGGGAGGAACCGTGAGGGTGTCGTAGATGCACTCCGGGAAAAGACCCAGAGGCATCCCGGTGCTCGGTAGCTCGCTTCCCCGCGCGGGGCCGGTCCGGACGATGTGGCCGGAGATGTGACCGGCGCTGGCGTACTGGACGGCCCCCGTGTCCGGCTCGAGCCGCGCTACCAGAAGCGTCACGAACTGGTTCGGGGCGAGATCGTCCAGGAGGATGGTGTTGAGCCGCGACAGGATCTCTCCCGGATCGGCCCCCTGGTGGATGAACGCCCGGACGGACGCTCTCAGCCCTGCCATGACCAGGGCCGCTCCAATGCCGTGACCCACCACGTCACCGATGACCAGGAACAGGCTCCCGTCACTCAGGGGCAGGATGTCGAAATAGTCGCCACCGGTCAGATGGGCGGGATGGGCGGCGGCCGCCACCTCGTAGCCCGAGAGCGCGCTCGGCACTCGGTAGAAGCGCCGCTGCACCTCCTGCGCCAGATCCATGTAGAGCTCGCGCTCCTGCGCCCTGCGGAGCTCGGTGACGTCCTTGAGCACCGACACGAAGTGCGTGATCTCGCCTGCGTCATTGGTCATCGGAGTGATGCTCTGCTGCGAGCGGTACAGCGCCCCCGACTTCTTCCGGTTGACGATCTCACCGACGAACGGGGTTCCCGCCAGCAGGCCACGCCACAATGCGCCGTAGAAGCGGTCATCGTGCACGCCCGATTTGAGCAGGCGGGGCGTGCCCCCGATCGCTTCCGCGGCGGTGTAGCCGGTGGTCACTTCGAAGGCGGGGTTGACCCACTCGATGATCCCGTGGCGGTCGGTGATCACGACAGAGTCCGCCGTTTGCTCGACCGCCCGCATCACCAGCCCGTGCCGCTGGCGGAGGGTGCTCACGCGCTCGACGCAGGCGACACAACCCCTGAACCCCACGTCGACCGGAGGGAAGTCGCGAGACCCCGACGAGCGCTCCCTCGCCGCGGCGCCGACACTCTCCTCGGAGACTTCGTGGACCGCCAGAACCGCTCCGCTCGGCGCACCGGTCCCGGAGAGAGGCCAACTGCTGGCGCACACCCATCGACCCGGTGCTCCGTTCGCGGACCGGAAGTGGAGCAGCTCCTGCTCCACCCGCTCGCCGCCCAACGCGCGAAGGACGGGCCACCGGTCTTCCGGAAAGGCGGTGACTCCGTCGGGGAGAAAGCAGCCCGCCGGGGGCACGTTGAGCGGAGCACCCTCGCCGACCGCCGTTCCGAGCAGGTGCCGTGCCCGCTCGTTCGTCAACTGCACCCGGCCGACGTCGTCGGTGACGACAAGGCCCTGAGTCGGCCCCGTCAGGACGCCCTCCATCGCCTGGTCCCTGGACCTGCGGGCCCTGCCGAGCCGCCGCTCCGCGGTTGCTTCCATGGTCTGTTCCTTCCGCTCCAGCTGGAGAGGGAGCCCACCCTCGGCGGTCGGATCCGTCGAGAGCGCGGACAATGGACGAGGGCTCCCCCCGCCGGATCACACTCCGGACGAGCGGCCATCGTCTCTTCGGTTCACTGTTCGCGGTTCCGCCAGGGGGCGTGGCGACAGGGGATGGGAAACCCGGCTGCCGCACCCGGCGCCTGGACGTTCAATGAACGTGCACCCTACCACTTCTGGACAACCCGTGCCGAGCCCTCGGCACGCGCACTCCTGGACCAGGCCTTGTCCGGCTGCCCCGCCGGGGACCGCACACGGCGGGGCGCGTTCAAATCGAGAGGCGAACCTGCGTTCAAGCTGAGACCGCAAGAGTGCGACCGCGAGAGTGCCAGGTTGGGGGGACGGCGTCCTCTGCCTCCCGGACGGGGCGATCCATCCCTTCCCAAGCCGCCGGTACCTCCCGCTTCCGGCACCCGCCCTATCGGCAATCACCACGGTGCTCAGGCACAGATCAGTGGGCAGGGACTTCTGGATCCGCTCCACCACCGGGGGGTAACGCCCCCTCGAGGAGTCGACACAGGCGTTGGTGTCCAGCAGGTCCTTCACTCAGTCGAAGTCCGGGCCGGCTTCTGCGGGCGGGGGCTCGTCCGGGTCAGGAAAGTCCCGCGCCGATCCGGCGAGGGCGAGGAAGCGTCGCGACCATCCGTGCCGCTCCGGCTCCAGGATGATTCTCTGGCCCTGCCGGTAGATCAGGACCTCGTCTTACC
>Ga0210074_1000156_pt1 | contig 27085 bp, 22 predicted proteins | sample China_Galinas_Co_FD_184860 | JGI IMG/M metagenome (GOLD analysis project Ga0210074, IMG submission 184860) | Wetland microbial communities from San Francisco Bay, California, USA, that impact long-term carbon sequestration -... | ecosystem: Environmental > Aquatic > Marine > Wetlands ... | reverse complement strand
CAATAGGATTATTAGATGATATTAATATTTTTTTTAAATCTTTTCATTCTAGAATTGATGAATTAGAAGAATTATTAACAAATAACAGAATTTGAAGACAACGTTTAGTAAACATAGGAATAGTTAGTTTAAAAGACGCATTAAATTGAGCATTTTCAGGCGTGTTATTAAGAGGTTCTGGTCTAATTTGGGATCTTAGAAAAATGCAATCATATGATGTATATAATGAATTAAATTTCAAAATACCTGTTGGTAGTAATGGTGATTGTTTTGATCGTTATTTAGTAAGGATAAATGAAATGCGACAAAGTGTAAAAATTATTAATCAATGTATAAATAAGTTAGAAATTGGGTCTGTAAATTGTATAGATTATAAATTTTTATCTCCTTTAAAAAACAAATCAAATTATACAATGGAAGAATTAATACATCATTTTAAGTTTTTTACTGAAAATATTAATTTATCAAAAGATGAAATTTATACTGCAGTTGAGGCTCCTAAAGGTGAATTTGGTATTTTTTTAGTTACAGATCATAATAAACCTTATAGATGTCATATAAGAGCTCCAGGTATTGCACATTTGCAGGGATTAAATTTAATGTCTAAAGGACATATGATAGCAGATGTTGTAACTATAATAGGTACTCAAGATATAGTTTTTGGAGAGATTGATAGATAATGTATTAATAACCTATTATGAAAAAGTCTATTATGAAAACTATAATATATTATTTAAAAAAAATTTTAACTATAATAATAATAATATTAATAATTGTATGTATAATAATAATAATATAATTTCGTTTAATTATTTAGAAAAAAAGGAAAAATCAATTAATATTTTTCATAAAAAAAAAAAAAAATTGAAATTAAGAAAATTAAAATATATTTTCGATAAAAAAATAATTTTTAATTATTTAAAGTATAAACATAGTAACAAAAAAATATAATAGTTATATGGATATTTTAGTACAATTTTTAGTGGACTGTTATGTCTCTCTCTTAAAATATATGAGTAACTTTGGTAAAAGTTTAGATAAACAAGCATTTAGCATGTATGAAGATCTTGATGTTTTTCTTGATTATTATAATCATGATTTTGAAAAGGTTCCAGAAGTTTGATTGTTTTGAAGAGTTTGAAATGCTGGTAAATTAATTATAAAGCACACTCTTATCACTACAATGTTTACTTTATGATTTTTATATTTCTTGTGAAGACAATGGTTAAAAATAATGAAATAATTAAAAAAAAATATGATATTTAAAATAATTTTTATATTATTAACTTTACTAATTATTCAATCAAGTTTATTAGTAATTAAAAGTACAAATCCAATTTATTCTATTTTTAATTTAATTTTAGTTTTTATAGGAGTAACTCTTATATTATTAATTCTTGGAATAGATTTTATTGCAATGTTATTTTTAATTATATATATTGGTGCTATTTCTGTTTTGTTTTTATTTATTGTTATGATGTTAAATTTGAAAATTGTAAATGTTGAAAAATATTATATATATTATATAATATTAGTTTTTAATATTGTTATGATTTTTGTTTTAATAATGTTAAGTATTTTAATTCCAATACCATTCTTACATATTTTTGTAAATTCTTTTGATTGAATTAAATATGGTTTATATTCACATATAAATTTAGAAATACTTCCTTATAGTTTTGGAATAAATAATAAAATTAATAATAATTATTTACAAGATTATGAATATATAGGTTATGGTGTGTCTAATAGTAAAGATGATAAATTTTCTCTTATTTTCTATGATATACCTCCACTTCCTACTCAATTATCGTTTGCTGAATGATATTTTTATTATTTTGATATAATTTCAATTACTAATATAAAAAGCATTAGTTTTTTGTTATATACAGAATATATTTATTTTTTTATAATTTCAGGTTTAATTTTATTAATAGCAATGATTGGAGCTATTGTTTTAACAAGTAAAAAAACAACAAATAAAGAAAAGATAAAGAATTTTTCTAATATTTCTCAAACAGACAAAACTATTGTTATTAAATTGTTAGATTAAAAAATCAATTTTTAAAAAAAAATTTTATTTTTCTTTTCTTTTATAAAAGAAGAAATAAAAAAAAATTTTTTTTATTTTTCTTTAATTCATTAATAAATAGAATAATGATGATAATTTGCTATAGCTGTAGAGGTACTAGTAGTCTGCAGTTAAAAAAGAAAGTAAAAAAAGGAAATAAACTTCTTTGTACACCTGATGAGTGTTTACTTTTAATCCTTTTAATAAGGAGAGAAATGTTTGCAGTTTTCAGGTTGAATTATTCTAGAAATACTGTAAATGCATACCAAGTATTTCCTTGAATAATGATATTATTTTTTATTTTATCAAAAGAATACTTCAGTTATGATGCAGAAAAGATTATTGTTTTAGCAATTTTATTCATTATTATTACTATAATATTTTTATATAGAGAAATTATAAATATAAAATTAGAATCAAAATATTATGATTCAGAATATTTTTGATATGAATTATTTTTAAATAAATCTGCAGTAGCTCGTGATTTTTGAAGATTAATGTTTATTTTTGTTGATCAAGAAGATGTAAATCATTCTAATTTAATTTTTTATGTTAATAATTTAGATATTTTTTTTTTAAGAAGGAAAAAAAAATATTATTTAATTTTGTTTTTTATTATTAAAACTAAATTTTTAGATATTTTAATAAAAAATAAATTAATAATGAAAAGATTATTTCATTTTATAAATTTTAAATTTTATGAAGTAGGAATGTTTTAATATTCAGTAAGTGCCGCAATTAGATAAATATATATTTTTTTTTGAAATAAGAAATTTGTCTATAGTTTTTTTATTTATTTATTGATTTATACGTTATACTGTTGTTTCTAAAACGAGTTTTTTTTTAAAATTCAAAAGGAGAAAAGAAAAAGAAATAAATTGATTGCAAATATATTTTACTAGACAATACATTGGTGTTATATTGTGATTATATAAAAAAGATTTTATGATGTTTAGAGATGTTCAAGTTATAAATGTAATGAATTTAGAAAAATATAAAAAATTTATAAATGCAAATTTAGCAAATATTTATAAAATATTTGATTTTTTTAAAATATATAATAATAATTATATATTGTATCATTATTGTTTTTCTATTTATAGAAATTTGTTAAGTTATATTTCGACAATAAATAGTTATATAGCTTTGGAAATTTATAATTTAGAACCATTTTATATTAATAAAATTCAGTTATATGATTATATTAAAAAAAATATTTATGTAGAATATTTAGGTTTAAAAGTTTTTGGTTCTTTAAAACAATTTTTTTTTATAAAGAATTTTGTATTTTCAAAAAAAATAAATTTTTCGAGATTTTGAAATTTAGAAAAATTATTATATAATGAAGAATTTATAAGATTATATTAGAAAAAAATAATATTGTGAATTATCAAGCATTAGATCAATTTCAATTAGAATTTTTTTTTTTTTTTAAAGAAATACCTATAACAAATTCTTTGTTTTATTTAATTATGATTTATTTTATAATTAAATTATTATTTAAACCAATTTTCCCTAAATGACGTCGTGTTCAACATGGAAGACGTATTGTCTTTATTATGAGAAAACATATTTATAAAATAAGAGGTGTAAAGTTAGAAATTTTGACCAGAAATAATATATTTTTATTATCGATAAAATTATATGAATTTGTTTTAAGTTTAGTTCGACAACAAATTGTGAAAAAAGGTATAAAATATTTTCCAATAATTTTTTCATTGTTTTTATTTATTTTATGTTCAAATTTATTAGGATTGGCTTTATATAGTTTTACTTTGACTAGTCATGTAACAGTAGCTTTTACATTAAGTTTTTCTTTTTTTTTTGCGGTAATTATTATAGGACTTCGTATTCAAAAAAAAAAATTTATAAATACATTTATTCCCACAGCTAAGATATCTAAATATTTATTACCTTTTTTGGTTGTTATAGAAATAATTTCATATTTTTCAAAACCTTTTAGTTTAGGAATTCGATTATTTGCAAATATGATGTCAGGACATACTTTATTAATTATTTTAGCAGGATTTATGTTAATTATTTTAGAAAAAAGTATGTATATTTTTTTATTTCCATTTTTATTACTTTTAGCAATTATAGGATTAGAAATTATGATTGCTATTTTACAAACATATGTATTTAGTGTTTTAGTTTGTATTTATTTGAATGATTCAATTGTTGGTGCACATTAATTAATTATGACTGCTTCAAAAAATAAAGTTTATAAAGAAGTGATAAAAAATCGAAGAAATTCTTTTTTTTTAAAAAAAAAAAGAATTTTTCCTAATTTAGTTATTAAATTTAATAGATTTAATAAATTTCTAAATCAAAATAAAGGTGTAAAGAATAGAATTTATTTTGATCATGAGAAATATTTTAAAATTAAAACGTACAAAAAAAATATAAAAATATAAAAATTAAATATTTTTATTTTGGATTTAGTAATTAAAGAAAAATAATTGTCATATTCAATATTTTTTATTTTTGAGTTTGATCCTAGCTCAGAGTGAACGCTAGTGATATGTCTTACACATGCAAGTTTAAACAAATATAAATTATTATTTGTAGCGTACCGGTGAGTAATGTTTAAGAATTGACCTTAATTTTTGGTAAAAATACCATATAATTAATATTTAATGAAAGAAAGGAATTAGTATTTTTTGAAAAAATATTAAGATTTTAGTATTTTATAGATTAAATAAGATTGAAATCGGATTAAGAAAAGCTTAAATAGAATTAGGTAGTTGGTGGAGTAAAGGTTTACCAAGCCGATGATTCTTAGTTGGTCTGAGAGGATAATCAATCACATTGGAAATGAAATAGGGTCCAAACTTTAAATACCATGAAGGCAGCAGTGAAGAATATTGGACAATGAACGAAAGTTTGATCCAGCAATATCATGTGAACGAATGAAGATTGTTTTTATTGTAAAGTTCTTTCAACAAAGAAGATAATGACTGTATTTGTAAAAGAAGTCCCGACCAACTTCGTGCCAGCAGTCGCGGTAATACGGGGGGGGCGAGCGTTACTCTACATAATTGGGTGTAAAGGGTATTAAGGTTGTTTGTTAAGTTTTTAGTAAAATTCTGAAAATATAATTTAGTAATATTAAAAATACTGACAAACTTTGAGTTTATCAGGAGATAGTTGTATGTTTAGTGGAGGGTTAAGTTATTTCGATATTAAAAAGACAACCAATAAGTGAAGACTACTATCTATGATATAACTGACACTGATATACAAAGGCTTAGGTAGCGAATAGAATTAGATACTCTAGTAGTCTATGCTGTGACCGTTGAATGTTAAATATTGGAATATATTTTTTTGGTATTACAGTTAACACGTTAAACATTCCACCTGGAGACTACGATCGCAAGATTAAAATTCAAAGGAATTGACTGAGAATCGTACAAGCGGTGGAGCATGTGGTTTAATTCAATATAAATCGATAAATCTTACCAATTTTGGATATAATAAGTTACTTAAAAATAATATTTTATTTTAATGTATAATTAATTAAAGAATTTAGTTAGTTATAGATCTTATTGCAGGTGTTGCATGGCTGTCGTCAGTTCGTGTTTTGAAATGTATGATTAATTTACCGTAACGGACGCAACCCTCGTTTTTTTTTTTTTTTAAAATCGCTTGTTAAAAGCAAATAGCTGAAAGAGAGGATGAAGTCAAGTCAGTATAATCCTTATAGATTGGGCTACACACGTGCTACAATGGTAATGACAAAAAGAAGCAAATATGTAAATATGAGCAAATCTTAAAAGATTATCTTAGTTCGGATTATTCTCTGAAACTCGAGAATATAAAGCTGGAATCGCTAGTAATCGTAAATCATCAAGTTACGGTGAATATGTTAACTTTTCTAGTACACACCGCCCGTCACGCCACGGAAAATGATTCTATATGACATTATTATTTATTTTCAGAATATTTTTATGTATTTATTTTTCTTTAATTTAAGAAATTTTATATAAAAAAAGTTTTGGATGAAGATAATTATTATAAAATTATGGACTAGGGTGAAGTCGTAACAAGGTAGCTGTAGGGGAACCTGTGGCTGGAGTAAAAAAAAAGTTAATTTATATTTAGAAGGTCTAAATATAATTGTAAAAAGAATCTTTTCGTCTATTTGGTTAGGACATTATGTTTTCAACATAAAAAGAGGAGTTCAATTCTCCTAAAGGTCTTTTTTTTTTTTAATTTTTTAATTTTTTTGTAAATATTCAGTTCTCACGAAATTTTTAAATAATAAACAAAATATATATATATATGTATAATACAAGGATTAAATAAGAAGTATAGTTGTAGATGTTGTATAATAATTTAGAGGCGTGAAAATGGCAATTAGGATTTCAGAAGTCTACAACTGCAATTTGCGATGGTATACATGAGATATATAATTATGTTTTTATTTATTTAATTTTTGTATTTTTTTTTTTTTATATGGTTTTACGATTAATTTTAAAAAGATTTTATTTAGATTTAATGAGAAGAGGACATCGTCAAAGTCGTGAAGATCAATTATATCTTTATCATAGAGTGAGTATTTTAAAATTAACACATAATAGTTTTTTAGAATTTATTTGAACTTTTATACCTGTTATTATACTATCAGTTATTGCTACACCTTCATTTGTTTTATTATATTCGATGGATGAAATTATTGAACCCTCTATTACTTTAAAAATTATAGGTCATCAATGATATTGAGAATATGATTATATTAATATTTGAGGAGATGTTAAAAATTACGAAAGTTGAATGATTCCCGAATCAGATTTAGAAAAAGGTGAATTAAGATTATTAGAAGTAGATAAAGCACCTACATTACCTGCGGATACTCATATTCGTTTATTGATAACATCTGCAGATGTTATACATTCATGAACTATACCTTCTGTTGGAGTAAAAATTGATGCAGTTCCTGGACGATTGAATCAAGGTACAATATTTTTTCATGTTACAGGGATTCATTATGGTCAATGTAGTGAAATTTGTGGAGTAAATCATGGATTTATGCCTATTAAAATTATATCAACGCTTTAATGAATCAGCAACGTCATTTATTTCATTTAGTTAATATAAGTCCTTGACCTATATTTGCAGGATTTTCAGCATTTATATTATGTAATGGTACAGTTGCTTTTTTTTATAATATGGAGCATGGTGGTTTTTTTAGTTTGTTTGGATTATTTTCTTTAATTTTTACTACAATTTTTTGATGAAGAGATGTAGTTAGAGAAGGAAATGAAGGACATCATACTTATGTTGTTCAAAGTAATTTAAGATATGGAATGATTTTATTTATTATTTCAGAAATAATGTTTTTTTTTGCATTTTTTTGAGCTTATTTTCATTCTAGTTTAGCCCCTACTATTGAATTAGGTTCTATCTGACCACCAGAAGCAATACATCCTTTTAATCCATGAGATATACCTTTTATAAATACTTTAATATTATTATTATCAGGTGTTACAATAACTTGAGCACATTATGCAATGATACATGGATTAAAAGATGAAGCTATTCAAACTATTATGGGTACAATCGGATTAGCCATTATATTTACATGTTGTCAAATGTGAGAATATGAAGAACCTGGTTTTAATATTAGTGATGGTATATATGGATCAACTTTTTATTTAGCTACAGGATTTCATGGAATTCATGTAATAATTGGTACTATATTTATTATTATAAGTCTTTTTAGAATTTATTTTGATCATTATACAATTACACATCATTTTGGATTTGAAGCTGCTGCTTGATATTGACATTTTGTTGATGTAGTATGATTATTTTTATTTATTTCCATTTATTATTGAGGTTCCTAATATAAATGTATTAAATAATAAGTAAATTATTAATATGGTGACACAAAGATGATTATTTTCAACAAACCACAAAGATATAGGAACATTATATTTAATATTTGCTATGGTAGCAGGTGTTATTGGAACATATTTTTCAGCCTTAATTAGATCTGAATTAAGTATTTGTGGTGACGGTATTTTTGATGGAAATTATCAATTATATAATGTAATAGTAACAGCTCATGCATTTATAATGATTTTTTTTATGGTAATGCCTGCAATGATTGGTGGTTTTGGTAATTGATTTTTACCTTTAATGATTGGAGCACCAGATATGGCCTTCCCTAGATTAAATAATATTAGTTTTTGATTATTACCACCATCATTTTTATTATTATTATCATCTTCACTAATTGAATTAGGAGCAGGAACAGGTTGAACGGTTTATCCGCCGTTAGCTTCAGTTGAATTTCATTCTGGTGGTGCGATTGATTTAGCAATTTTTAGTTTACATTTAGCAGGAGCATCTTCTATTTTAGGAGCTATTAATTTTATTACGACTGTAATAAATATGAAAATGCCAAATATGACATTTGATAGATTACCTTTATTTGTTTGGTCTATATTTATTACAGCATTTTTATTATTATTATCATTACCTGTATTAGCAGGAGCAATTACGATGTTATTGACTGATCGTAATTTTAATACTTCATTTTTTGATCCTGCTGGAGGAGGAGATCCTATATTATATCAACATTTATTTTGATTTTTTGGTCATCCAGAAGTATATATTATTATTATACCGGGTTTTGGTGTGATAAGTCAAGTTATTTCTGTTTTTTCAAATAAATATATATTTGGATATATTGGAATGGTATATGCAATGGTATCAATAGGTATTTTAGGTTTTATTGTTTGAGCACATCATATGTATACTGTTGGTATGGATGTTGACACTCGAGCTTATTTTACGGCAGCAACAATGATTATAGCAGTACCTACTGGAATTAAAATTTTTAGTTGATTAGCTACATTATGAGGTGGAATACTTTTAATGTATACACCAATGTTATTTACAGTTGCTTTTCTTATATTATTTACTTTAGGTGGTTTAACTGGTGTTATTTTATCAAATTCAGGATTAGATATTGCATTACACGATACTTATTATGTAGTGGCTCATTTTCATTATGTATTATCAATGGGAGCTGTTTTTTCAATGTTTGCGGCTTTTTATTATTGATTTTGACGAATTTCTGGAGTTAATTACTCTGAAAGTTATGCTCGAGTACATTATTGAGCTACTTTTGTAGGAGTAAATTTAACTTTTTTTCCTCAACATTTTTTAGGTTTATCAGGAATGCCTCGACGTGTATCTGATTATCCTGATGCTTATTTAGCTTATAATGAAATATCATCTTTTGGATCAATGTTATCTGTTGCAGCAACAGTTTGATTTTTTAGATCTGTTTGTTGACAATCTTTATTATATAATGGACATGATTTTGTATCACGAAAATATTGATATTATTTATTTACGATATGACCGCGTGATATGTTTCCTCGACATAAATTCTCACATGTAGCGATGCGAGATATGTGTGATACTCAATATCATTTACGTGGGCCATGAGGATATAAATAATTTTATTAAAAGATATATAAAAAAAGAAAAATAATATTTTTTTATATAAGTTTTAAAAAATTGAACGTATAAGAATTTTTAAATAAAAAAAAAAATATTTAATGAATATCTAGATATTAAATATATGAAAACAAAATTTAATTGAAAACTATAATAAATAAATGATAATGATTTATAGGTTTTTTTTTTTGGTAAACCAATTGATAATTAATTTTATAATTAGTTATTGAAAATTTTAGAAATAGTGAATTGAAACATCTTATTAACTATTAAAGAAAAAATTAACCAAGAAATCCTTAGTAGTGGTGAGCGAAAAGGGGGTAGAATAAATTTAAAAAATATATAATTTTATAAAAATAATAGATTTGAAAAAATTTAATTAAATAGGTTATAGTCCTGTTTTTATTATAAGATTATAATTTAATTTTTTATTTTTAAAATTATAATAAATTTTAGAAATTTATTAAAAGATTAGAGGTCCATCTTTAAATTCTATAATATTTAATAATCGATAGTGGATAGTACCGTGAGGGAATGATGAAAAGAATTGTTTAGAGTGAAAAGAATTTGAAATTGAATATTTAATAGCAATTAGAGTTTTTAATATGATGAAAGAAATGTTAAAAATAATAATGTACCTTTTGTATAATGGGTTAGTGAGTTATTTAAAATAGCAAGCTTAAATTAATAATTATAGGCATAGTAAATACAAAAAATTAAACATACTAGTTATTTTAAATAAACCCGAAATCAAGTGATCTAATTATGAACAGGTTGAAAATATTAAATTATATTGGAAGACCGAACTGATGTCTGTTGAAAAAGGCTCGGATGATTTGTGATTAGGGGTGAAAGGCCAATCAAACTTGAATATAGCTGGTTTTCTGCGAAATTTATTTAGGTAAAGCATTATATAAATATATTTTAGAGGTAGAGCTCTGATTGTTTGCGGGGAATTGAATAAATTTTACTAATTTCTTGATAAACTTCGAATACTAAAAAATTATTTATATTAGACAAACATAGAGTGATAAGATCCTGTGTTAAAAGGGAAACAGCCCAAATTAAAAATTAAGGTCCTTAAAAATTATTTAAGTGGAAAAGGATGTTTTATTATTATAACAACTAGGAGGTGGGCTTAGAATCAGCCATCCTTTAAAGAAAGCGTAACAGCTCACTAGTCTAATTTTAAAAATATTTTAAAAATCCCAAAATGTATTGGGACTCTTATAATAATTAACCGAAATTTTAAATAAAATAATATATAATTTATATAATTATTTTATGGTAGCAGAACGTTTTGTGAATTTTTTAGATAAATTGATAAGTTTATTGTAAATATCAAAAAAGTATATACTAACATAAGTAATGAAAAATAATGTGAGAATCATTATCGCCGAAAGTTCAAGATTTTCTATGTAATATTTAGTTACATAGAGTTAACCGGTCCCTAAAATAAAAGTGAAAACTTTAATTGATGGGTATTATTTTAAAAATTCTAAGTTAAGTTGTAAAGTGATAAAAAATATTTAATTTGTATTTGTATGTTTAATAATAATATATATATATATATATTTTTTCAGGAAAAAACTTAATTTTATTTAACCGTATTAAAACCGACACAGGTGGACTGGTAGAGTATACTAAGGCGTTGAGATAATAATATTGAAGGAACTCGGCAAAATAACTCCGTAACTTCGGGATAAGGAGCGCTTTGTATAAAGTATAAAAAAATGGGGGGAGCGACTGTTTATTAAAAACACAAGACTCTGCTAAATTGTGAAATGATGTATAGGGTCTGACACCTGCCCGGTGCTGAAAAGTTAAATAAGAAGGTATTTTTATGCTTTTTTTATAAGCTCCAGTAAACGGCGGCTGTAACCATGACGGTCCTAAGGTAGCGAAATTCCTTGTCGGGTAAGTTCCGACCTGCATGAATGGTGTAACGACTTCTTCGCTGTCTCCAATATTAACTTAATGAAATTGAAATTTTTGTGAAGATGCAAAATAATAATAGCTAGACGGAAAGACCCCGTGCACCTTTACTGCAATTTTATAGTATTGAAAAAAGAAATATATTTAGATGAAATAATATGTTTAGGATATTATATTTATAATTAAACATAATTTGAAAGATTATTTTTTTTTTTTTTTTTAATTAATTAAAAAATATTATGAATAGTTTTTAAAAAAAATTATATGATGGGTAGTTTGACTGGGGTGGTCGTCTCCTAAAAAGTAACGGAGGTGTGCAAAGGTAAGTAAAAATTAATTTTTATTAATTTTAATGAATATAATGGTTTAAGCTTGCTTGATTGTTTAGATTGACAGATTAAACAAGGACGAAAGTCGGTCATAGTGATCCGATAATTACTGAATGGAAGGATTTTCGCTCAACGGATAAAAGGTACGCCGGGGATAACAGGCTAATGATTCTTTAGAGTCCCTATCGATGGAATCGTTTGGCACCTCGATGTCGACTTATCATATCCTGGAGCAGAAGAAAGTTCCAAGGGTTCGGCTGTTCGCCGATTAAAATGGTACATGAGTTGGGTTTAGAACGTCGTGAGACAGTTTGGTCCCTATCTACTATTAATGTTAGAAAATTGAAAAAATCTTATCTCATTACGCCAGGACCAGAAAAGATATATCTATAGTGTTTCAGTTGTTACTGTTAATAGCAATACTGAGTAGCCACATATAAAGATTAAAACTACTGAAAGCATATAAGTAGGAAAAATATTTTGATATTAATTTTCTTGAAGATAAAGAATAGATTATTCTTTAATTAAGTTGAATGTGTATTATAAGTAATTATACAGAGCTAATCAATGTTAATTATTAAAAATTTTATTTATAATATATATATTTTTTTTTTATTTTATGGAATAGTTTAGTTGGTTAAAACATTGATCTCATAAGTCAATAACGAGAGTTCAAATCTCTCTTCCGTCTATAAAAATTTATTAATACTTCTTAGCTTAATTGGTAGAGCAATTATTTTCTAAGTAATAGGTTATAGGTTCAAGTCCTATAGAGGTCTTTTTTTTGTTTTTTATGTTGTTAACCTAAATATATAAAGTTTAACTCATGCAGAACTAAATAGCTCCCTTTATGTTTAGACCATACATACTACATAATATAATGTGGGAATCATGGTAATCATTGGAATAAGGGGGGGTGGAGTAAGGTAACTCAGTGAGGTTCATAGTCTCAAAGATATAGGTGCAAATCCTATCCCCTCATAAATATGTAAAAAATTATTTGTTTAGGTAACATAATGGTAATGTATTTGATTGCAAATCAACTAATAGTAGTTCGATTCTACTCCTATACTATTAAAATTATTTATATTTTATTTGAGGATAATTTAGTTGGAAGAATATTAGTTTGTGACACTAAAAGCATGGGTTCGATTCCCTTTCCTCTCCATATATTAATATTTTATAATTTAAGGTTATTTACATTTAATTTAAGAACCAATAGCTCAGTTGGTAGAGCGTGTAGCTGTTAACTACGAAGTCATCGGTTCAAATCCGATTTGGTCCTTTTTTTTTTTTAGTAAAAAAAATGAACGTAACAAGAATGAAGCAGTGGGGGCGATGGTGTAGTTGGAAGCATATGTGCTTTGCAAGTACAAGACACCAGTTCAAGTCTGGTTCGCTCCACTATGATAGATAAAATGAGTAATGATACTTATATGACATGGTGTAATTTGGTAACATTTTCGTTTTGGGGACGAAAGCTATCAGTTCAATTCTGATTGTCTTGACGGTTATTACGTTTATTTTTCATGGTCTAGGTATAATATCTGCTGTGTAGCTTAGTTGGTAGAGCGTTCCTCTTTTAAAGGAAAGGTCCCAGGTTAGAGTCCTGGTGCAGACATTGTCTGTAAAAAGAGGAAAAAAATACTTAAGAATAATTTAATTGATAAAATGTTGGTCTTAAAAACCAATCATAAAGGTTGAAATCCTTTTTCTTAAGTAATGAAATTGATAAAATATATTATATTATAAAAAAAAATATGAAAAATATGATTTTATCTGATTATTATAAAAAATTTTTATTAAAAAATATAAATTTTTCTGAATTATTATATTTTATTGAAGGAAAATTAAGTTTTTTTATTGTGTTAATTTTAGTAATTTTTACAGTGTTGGAATTTTATTATTCAAATGAAAAATTGAATAAATTATGTGGATTTATAACTATTTTAAGTTTATTTCAGATTTTATATTCTTTAATTATTTTGCAATTAGTTATTGTAAATGGAGTTTTTTTTTATTTTGAATATGAATGAAATTATTTTACAAATTGATTTAAGATTATTGTTATATTGGTTAGTATGCTTTGTACTTGAGTTACTATTACATTTTCTTTTGAGGAAAAAATTATTCATTGAGAATATTATATATTAATATTATTATCGTGTGTAGGAAATATGTTATTAGTTTCATCTTGTAATTTGATAATTATATATTTAGCTATTGAATTACAAGGGTTATGTTTTTATATTTTAGCATCTATAAAAACACAAAGTAATTTTTCGACAGAAGCAGGTGTTAAATATTTTGCACAAGGTGCAGTGGCTTCTGGTATTTTTTTATTAGGATCTTCTATTATTTATTGAGCATTAGGTACAACTAATATAAATTCCATTTATTATATAATAAATTTATTAACTATAGATAAAAATATAGAATATATATATAATTATATGAGTGTTTTTTTATTGGGAATTTTATTAGTTATAATTAGTTTATTAATGAAATTAGCAGTTGCACCTTTTCATATGTGAGCGCCGGATGTTTATGAAGGGGTACCTACTTCGGTTACATTTGTTTTTGCTATTTTACCAAAGATTAGTTTACTTGTGTTGTTAATTAATATTAATATAATATTTTTTGAATATTCTTTTTATTATATTGGTTTTATTTTGTTAATTTGTGGGTTTTTTTCAATTATAATTGGTGTATTTGCAACATTATATCAAATTAAGTTGAAACGATGATTTGCTTTTGCAGGAATAACACATATTGGTTATATTATGTTGATGATGGCTATGTGTAATATTATTAGTATAAGAATTCTTTTGTTTTATTTAATTGTTTATATAATTTTATTAATTTGTATTTTTAATTTTTTTTTTTTATTAAAAAAATATAGTTATGATAGATCTAAAATTGTTACTATTAATGAGTTAATAATAGTTTTTGAAAGTAATAAAATTATTGCCATTTTTTTCTCATTAATTTTATTATCACTTATAGGTATACCACCTTTAATTGGTTTTTATAGTAAATATTTACTTTTTTATTTATTTATTAGTGAAAAATTATTTATATTAAGTTTGATTTTAATTATTTTAAATATTATATCAGGGTTTTATTATCTTCGTTTAATAAAAAAAATATTTTTTTTTAAGAAAAATGATAATATTAAAGGTTTTTTAAAAAAAATAGATCATTTTGATGCTTTTTTTTTAAGTATTATGTTTTTTATTAATGTGTTTTCTTCTATTTATATAGAGGAAATATTTTTAATGGTTGCAATTTAGTTTATAAAAATAAATATATATATATATAACAATATCTTTATGGAAAACTTTATAATTATAAAATTTTTAATTATATCAATATCTTTATTTTTGATAGGAATTTGAGGTATTTTTTTAATGAAAAGAAACATTATTATTATTCTAATGTCAATAGAATTAATGTTATTGTCTATAAATTTAAGTCTTATTATATTTTCTCTTTTATTAGATGATATATTAGGTCAAATTTTTTCTTTATTTATTTTAACTGTTGCAGCTGCTGAAGCAGCAATAGGATTAGCTATATTAATTGTTTATTATCGTATGAAGGGAATAATTTCCATAAGTTTTATTAATACATTAAAAGGATAAAAAAATTTATTATGTATTTACTTATTATATTTTCACCTTTATTAGGTTTTTTTTTAACAAACTTTTTTTCAGGATTTTTAGGTAAAAAAGGTATTAACTTTATTTCATTAATGTTTATCACATTAACTTCTGTGTTATCATTTTTTGCTTTTTATGAAGTAATTTTGTCTCACAATGTTTTTTTAATAAAGATGGTTATTTGAATAGAATCTAATTTATTAATTGTTTCATGAAATTTTTTGTTTGATAATTTAACAGCTATAATGTTGATTGTTGTGACATTTATTTCAAATTTAGTTCATTTTTATTCAATAGGGTATATGTTTTTTGATCCACATTTATCTCGATTTATGTCTTATTTATCATTATTTACTTTTTTTATGTTAATATTAATTACTGCAAATAATTATATTCAATTATTTTTTGGTTGAGAAGGTGTTGGTTTATCTTCTTATTTATTAATAAATTTTTGACATACAAGAATATTAGCAAATAAAGCTGCTATGAAAGCTATGATTGTTAATCGAATAGGTGATTTTGGAATATCTTTAGGTATTATTTTTATTTTTGTAATTTTTTATACATTTAATTTTTCTGTTATTTTTACATTTGTACCTTTTTTTATAAATGATAATTTTATTTTATTTTCTTATGAAATTAATGAATTAAATATAGTGATAATTTTATTATTTTTAGGTGTTATTGGAAAATCTGCTCAAATAGGATTGCATACTTGATTACCTGATGCTATGGAAGGTCCTACACCAGTATCAGCATTAATACATGCTGCAACTATGGTTACTGCAGGTGTTTTTGTTATTTTACGTTCTTCTCCATTATTTGAATATTGTAATATTGGATTATTTGTTATAACAATAATAGGTTCTATTACTACATTTATGGCTGCCAGTATAGGTGTTGTTCAAAATGATTTGAAAAAAGTTATTGCCTATTCAACTTGTAGTCAATTAGGTTATATGGTTTTTGCGTGTGGATTATCTAATTATTCAGTAAGTTTATTTCATTTAATGAATCATGCATTTTTTAAAGCTTTATTGTTTTTAAGTGCAGGATCTATTATACATGCTTTATCTGATGAACAAGATATGCGTAAAATGGGAGGTTTGTTAAAGATTGTTCCTGTTACTTACGTAATGATTTTAATAGGGTCTTTATCATTAATGGGATTTCCGTTTTTAACAGGTTTTTATTCTAAAGATATTTTATTAGAATTAACTTATGGTTTTTATTATTTTAGTGGTTTTTTAGCTTATTGATTAGGTATTTTTTCAGCTTTTTTAACATCATTTTATTCAATGCGTTTAATTTATTTAACGTTTTATAATCTTCCAAATTTTCATTTTTTTGTTATAAAACAGATACATGAGTCTTCATTAATAATGATTTTTCCTTTATTAATTTTAAGTTTAGGAAGTATTTTTGTAGGATTTGTGACAAAAGATTTTTTTTTAGGGTTAGGAGTAAATAGTTGAAATTATTCGTTTTTTCAAATGATTAATTATATTTCTTTTTTTAATTCTGAATTTTTATATTATTTTATAAAGATTTTACCTGTAATATTTAGTATAAATGGTGTGTTATTATCATTATTAATTTATAATTTTTATAAAAAAGAATTGGCAAGTTTATCTTTTTATGTAAATTTTTATTATTTTTATAAATTTTTTAGTAAAAAATGATATTTTGATATTATTTACAATAAATATATTGTTTATGTTTTATTAAATTTTGGATATTATAAGTCTTTTAAATTAATTGATAGAGGTTTTTTTGAATTATTAGGACCATTAGGGATTGTTAGAATTTTAAATAATTTTAGTATTTATGTTTCATTATTACAAACTGGTTTAATATATCATTATATTTTAATAGTATTTATTAGTCTAATTATATTTATATTATGATATGCTAATATTTTTGTTAATTTTTTAGAAGAAATTTTTCTTGTTTTTATAATTTTTTTTTTGCACTCGTTAAAAAGTGTATTTAATAGTAACCTGGTAAAAAATAAAAAAAGTTAAATATGGATTGAGTATTTTATTATTTTTATTATTTACCTAGATTTTTTCAACAAGAAATTTTTTGTTATTTACCTAAATTTTTTCAAAAGGAAATTTTATGAATTCTTCAAGGTACTTTACCTCAAGAATTTTGAACTTATCATATGATGTATATGCATAACTTTAAAACTGGTAAGTACCTTGTAGGTTGAAATAATGATATTATTGCTACAAGATCAGAACGTTGGTCATGGTATTTATTTGAGTTTAAACATAAGTATAATTATTACTTTGATTTGAGTTCTTTTCGAAGTAGTAACTTGGAGTACTGATTAGCCTGGTATGAACAATCTGATACCTTAGTTCGAATAGCTCGTAAATCAACAAAAAGACATTATCACTTAGGTGAAGGATGAATAAACGTACCCCAAGTATACTGGGTGATTGTATGGAAATGAGAAAAGACATTGTACACTGATCATCGTGTTTATTGAACGGCCGATCTCCCTAAATTTTCAGGTATTCCAGGTGTTTCTAGTGGGGTATACTTACCTCCTGAAGATAGGAATTTACTGTTTAAGTTCCTGAAAGTAAAACCCTTTAAGTATAAGGGTTTCCTTTCGGATTTGTCGAATATATATGAACGTAACGTAATATGAAGAAATAATGATGATGAGGAAGGACTATATTATTGACAAAGAGGATTTAATGTAGTGCGTGATTATCGTCCTCATGTTGAAAATTGAAAGAAGGATCAGGTTAAACCGGGTTTTTATTTAATTGAAAATCCAGTTCTTCCTGGATTTATGGGTTGATATTTAATGAAGAAAGTAGGTCAAGGATGCATTGCTACAACTCTTGCAATACCTTCTGCGATTCCTTCAGTCCTTTATTTTGTTGTAAATAGCCTTAATATGCAAAATTGGGGATGATACACAAATGTTCCAATCACTTTAATAAATGTGTTATACCAATTTTGATTATACCCGTTAAAATATTATATTCTAAGACCAAATGAATGATGATGAGATTGAATGTCGGTACCGTACAGAATGGTAGAATCTTATAGAACTAGAAATACATGAAGAAAAGTTTGAAGAAGTTATTGACGTTTTGAAGAATGAACTGGTGGTAGGAGATGAGAAAATTTTGATAGGTTAAGTTTTTATATATTAGATATACGTAGAATGGAGGAACCTGCATGATGACCATGAATTCATAAAACTAGATATTGTTGGACATGATTGAATATTCCATATTATATAATGCCGTCTTATGATAAGAGAAGATTGAAACTTAATAAATTTCACATACCTTGAAATTTAGGGTTCAAATATAGTCGACATGATGTACATTTAAGATGAATAGAAGGTCGTAGTTATATGCTGAGAGAATGAGATCAATTTTTTATTTATCTTAAATATTTTAACAAACAAGCAGCATTTAAAGATCAGTTACATTCTCCACTAAGAGTAACACAGTATGCTGGTGTACATAAGTATTGACGGGATTTTAATAAATATAAAGAGGATCATTTATTTAGAATGGTAAGAAGAGTTGATTCTAAAGCTATAACGTTCCAGGAACATCCTATTTATCTATTTTTAAAAAAAAATATGAAAATAGTTTGAAGATGACTTATGTATAAAAAGTATCCAAACCCTTCTGGTCAATTACCGCAATATCAATATGTTTATGCGCCACCTGAATTTATATTGTATTTGGAATCGGTTTGGATAAATGTTATGACTACTATTATGGAAAGTTCACTTTTTTTTTACACAAATTTAAGTGTTCGTTTTATTCTTTCAAATCTTTTTGTTATATTTAGTTATGTTAGAAATTTTTTTAATGATAGTATAGATACTATTGTTTATATATTAGATAAAGTGTTTAATTATTTAATAAAAAAAGAAAGAGCACAAACAATTTATGAAAAGTGAAGGACGGATGATAAACCTATTGATCAGTATTTAGTAGAACTTTGAAATAAGGTTATAATAGAGGATTTTAAAGAAGTACGAATAGTTTGAGATTTTGAAATGTATTGTCTTAATGTATTTGTTATGTTTGCTTTTCATTATGCAGTTTTACATTTTTTTTTTTGATTTATACGTAGTACAATAACTTTTTTTTGATGGATGATGATTATCGGCATTCCGGAACTTATGGATGAAAAGCGATCTATAAAAGAGAGAGTTTTTTCATGATTTGTTAGACCTTATTATAATTGATTATTAGAACGAAGTATTATACGTTATCTTTGGGTAAAATATGATGTAACTTATGAACGTTTGGTTCATTATCCAACTACAGTATTTATACATTATGTTATTCTTTCTTTTTTAGATCTTTTGGTTTATGCACCAAATTCTTATTGGGCTTGGGTTCATAGATTGGATGATGGAAGGAGAGTATTTTTATATAAGCTAGGTGTGTTTGATGTTTGTTGACAAAAAGATTGAGTAGAAACAGAATATTTTAGAGAAAAATACTGATATGGTTGAACAGTAAGTCATTCTTTTCAAGTTATGATATACATAATTTTGTTATATCATTTTTTTTTTTGACTTAGTTTTATATTTAAAAAGTTATATTTTTGAGGAGATAAATATGATGAGTACATATTTTTTGGTTTTATTACAGCAACATTTTCGTATGAAGGTCGTAATTGATTATTATATAGTAAACGTTTTTGGTCAGCGCTTGAGATACAATGACTTGTTCAAGCTTGATATATACCATGGGTTATATTTTTATATTTTTTTTCTATTTTTATAAATGAAGAAGAAGAGTGAGTACATGACCCTGTACATAGAGCAATAAACTTCCCTTTTACCTGATGATTAGAATTTGGTTGGCATGGTCAATGAGAGCAGTTTATAGAAAATAGTCCTTGTGATCTTAATTGAGAATTTAGAGAATTAAGATATTTAAGTAAAAAAAATGGATTTTCCTATGAGGTATCGATTATTAGATTTAAGGAATTTACAAAAAAAGAAAGAGCTAAATCTATTGATAAAAAAAGGGTTTATCAATATACTTTTCAAGATTGAAAATATATGCTGGAAAGACATTCTAGAAATCATGTATTATTTGATTTTACTGAAAATGTTACACAAACTAGTCGTTGAGAACAATTAATGGTGGCAGGAAAAGGAAATCCTTATGGAAATTATGATGTAAATGAATTTACATTATATGGATTATTACCAAAGATACATAATTTTGTATTTACAAAATTATTATCAAAAGATTATTCTCATTGATTAATATTTAGATTATTGATACCTAGAGTTATAACTTTACCTTGACAGGATGGAATATATTTTAATTTACGTATTTTTGGATTTACATTATTTCGGTTTCGTATACAATTCACTCGTGATTTTCTTGATTTCACTTTAACACCTATATATTTGTTTATAAAAAATCCAATATATACAACTTTAAATTATGAATCGCCTTGAGTTATGAAAAATTGATATGATTTAGATGCAAAAGGTATGAGTTCAGGACTAGAACATAATCCTGATGCAGATTCAATTTATTTTTATTATATGCTTCAAGATGAAGATTTAGAACGTGCTGCTTATAGATTATATGAACCATTGTTGATAAAATTTCATAATGATAGATTACAAATGATACTTGGAGATAATCATTATGGAAGTAGGAAAATTTTTTTCGATGGTCATACTGTTATTTGAGATCTTATTAAATATACAAGATCTCGTAGTTTATTTATGATATTTAGAATTAAGTTATGAAATTATTTGGGTATGGATTTTTCAGCTCGACGAATTCAAAATCGTCAAAAATTTAAAACTTTTATGAGTTTGTGAAATAGATATACTTTGGTTGAACATATTTTTTTTAGGAAAAAGCTTAAAATGAAAGAGTTTCAGTTACGTTTGGAAATGGAAGAATTAGTTAGAGTTGATGCTATAAGGCATGATGTAGATCGACGACGATTAAAGACTGCTAATAGAAAACGTATATATTAAAGTTATGCAATTTTCTTGATTATATACATATTTTATGAGTATATTTTTATTTTTTATTTTTTCTTTATTTTTAATTTTTTTGTTTATACCAGAACATAGATTTGTTTTTATAAAAAAATTGGCATTTTATTTTACTAATTTTATTTTTTTATTATCGTTATTATTTTTAATTTTTTTTAATAATGAAATTAATCATTTTCTTTATATATTAGATTTTCCGTGATTTGACAGTTTAAACATTTCTTATATTGTTGGAATAGATGGTATTTCTATATTTTTTATTATATTAACTACTTTTTTAGTTCCTGTAACTATTTTAGTTAGTTGAAATAGTATTACTTATAAAATTAAAGAATTTGTTATAATGTTATTGTTATTAGAGTTTTTATTAATTAATGTTTTTTTTGTTTTAGATTTATTATTTTTTTATGTATTTTTTGAATCAATATTGATTCCAATGTTTTTTATTATGGGAGTTTGAGGCGCACGTCAGAGACGTATACATGCTACTTATCAATTTTTTTTTTTTACATTATTGGGTTCTGTAATTATGTTATTAGGTATTATAATATTATTGTTAAATTCAGGTAGTACTGATATTCAACTTTTATCTCAAATAAATTTAAGTTATAATCGTCAAATTATTTTATGATTAATGTTTTTTGCTTCTTTTGCAGTTAAAATTCCAATGTTTCCAGTTCATATTTGATTGCCAGAAGCACATGTGGAAGCACCTACGGCTGGGTCTGTTATTTTAGCTGGTGTATTACTAAAATTAGGAACATATGGTATTATTCGGTTTATTATACCAATTTTTCCGAATGCAATGCTATATTTTGTACCTTTTATTTTTACTTTTTGTATTATAGCGATTATTTATTCGTCATTAACAACTATTAGGCAAATTGATTTGAAAAAAATTATTGCTTACTCGTCTGTAGCGCATATGAATTTTGCATTATTAGGTTTTTTTTTTAATAATAATCAAGGTTTAGAGGGTAGTTTGTATCTTATGATAGGTCACGGTTTTATATCTAGCGCTTTGTTTTTGACAATAGGTATTTTATACGATCGTTATCATACTAGAAATATCTTGTATTATGGAGGTATAGTTCAATTTATGCCTATTTTTAGTTTATTTTTTTTTTTATTTACATTAGGAAATGTAGGATTTCCAAGTACTGTAAATTTTGTTGGAGAATTTTTAATATTAATAGGTTTATGAAAGGTGAATGTAAATATAGCAATTATTTCTGCTATTGGTATAATATTAAGTATTATATATGCTATTTGATTGTATAATAGATTAATTTTTGGTCAGTTTAGATTAAATTCTTTGAAAAGATTTTCTGATTGTTCATTTCGTGAATTTAATTTATTGATTCCTTTTTTTTTTTTAATTTTTTTGTCAGGTATTTTCCCAAATTATATATTGCAAGAATTAAATATTAGTGTAAATAATTATATATTGTATTTTTTTTAGTATGATAAATTAAAAAAAAAAGAAATGTTATTGAGTGGCTGAGTGGTTGAAAGCGTTGGTTTTGAAAACCATTATATTATGTTTGAATAATATCATGGGTTCGAATCCCATCTCAATTATTTTAAAATATGAAAAATATGAAAAGTTATTAAATATTATGAAAATGTTGTTTCAAATTCATTTATATGAATTAAAAATTCGTACTTTATATCTAATTATATCTTATTTGTTATGTTTTTTAATTTGTTTAATTTTTAAAGTTGAATTATTTTTTATAATATCTAAAATTTTTTTACAATTTAATACAGGTTTTATTTATACTGATATAATGGAACCTTTTATGGTATATATTAAATTATCGTTATTTTTTTCATTTGTCATTATTTTGAGTATTTTTTTTTATTTTTATAGTTTTTTTTTTTTTAAATCTTTTTATATGAATCAAATTAGAATTGTTTTGTTTTTATTTTTTTTATTTTATTTGTTTATTGGTTTTTATTTTATTTTATTTTTTAAATTTTTTATTCCTGTTGTTTTGAAAATTTTTTTTTTGTTTGAAAGAATTGATATAAATTCATTATTAATGATTTCTTTGGAAGCAAAATTGAAGGATTATTTAAAAAAATTTTTTATTTTCATTTTTGTTTCACTATTAATAACACATTTGCCTTTATTTTTAATGTTATATATTTTAAAATTTTCAAATATTAATAATATTAAGTTTAGAAAATATTTATATATTATTATGATTGTGGTTTTCTTAATTGTAGCTCCACCTGATATATTTTTACAAGTTTTAATTTTACCATTTTTATTTTTTTTTATTGAATTTTTATTTTTTTATTTTTGTTTAATTTATATTTTATGAAAGTAAATGAGATGGCCGAGTGGTTGAAGGCGGTAGACTGTAAATCTATTGAATTTTATATTCATCGTAGGTTCGAATCCTTCTCTCATCATTAAAAGAAAAATAAATTTATTTAGTATATTATTAAGATTATTATCATTATTTAGAGATAAAAGTATATAAAAATTATATTAATATATAAATTATGTATAATACTTTTTCTTTAAATGATGCTATTTTAGTAGCTTCTAAAAATATAGGAGCAGGTGCAGCAACTATTGGATTAGCAGGTGCTGGTGCAGGTATTGGAGCGGTTTTTTGTGGTTTAATTATTGCTTATGGACGTAATCCCTCGTTAAAAAATGAATTGTTTAGTTATACTATTTTAGGTTTTGCCTTAAGTGAAGCTACTGGTTTATTTGCCTTAATGATGGCATTCTTAATTTTATTTAAATAAAGAGTCTCATTATGGTGAAAGAAACCAAACGTACTGAGAATGAATCTAACAAACGAAATGAGAATGAGTATCGTCAACAGATTTATGGTTTACATATATATAGATTAACAAGAAAAGATCAACTTGGAATATTTATTGTTTGTGCTTTAATTACGTGATATACACGTCTAAATGATTCTTTTGATTGATATGAAGGACAAACTATATTTGATCCTATGACTTCTGGAGTTAGGGTCATGACTTATAAAGTGGAAAGAGTTAATGATTATTTTTATATTAGAAAAAGTAGAAGACGAGTGTATAGAAGAAGGATAGTAAGATTAGTGTTTAAATATTGAAAAGGTATTGATTCAAATATTCATTGAAATTATCAAAGTTATAATAACAAAGGTTGAATAATGTATATGGGAACTCTTTTTACGGTTGGTGCGATAAATTATTGGGTTCAAAATTCTTAAAGTTCTTTTTTTTTTTTTTGGAAGGATGACTGAGTGGTTGAAGGTATCAATTTGCTAAGTTGACATACTATTTAATAGTATCATGGGTTCGAATCCCATTCTTTCCATAATAATGATATGGTGAAATTGGTAGACACGTTGGTTTTAGGTGCCAATGATATTTTTTATCTTGAGGGTTCGAGTCCCTCTATCACGATTTATATTTTTTTTTTTGTAGTTAAATAACACTTGGTGGAATTGGTAGACACGATAGACTTAAAATCTATTCTGCAATAGTAGGTATCGGTTCAAGTCCGATAGTGAGAAATTTTTAATAATATGAATAATAATTTAAGTTTTTTATGTTAAAGAATTTAATTAGATTAAGTATAGGACAATTAATGTTGTCAAATGTGCATGTTAGTGATTCGAAAAATTATTTAAATGAAAATATAAAATCTTTTTTATTTGGTTTTTATCGTTCTTTTTGTATGATTAATTTATATTATGCTAATTATCAATTGCGATTAGTATCTAGATTGATTATGCGTTTTACATTTTATCGTCAAAATATTTATTTTTTAAAAAGTACAGGATTTGGTCCTTTTAAAAATAAATGATTTAATATACAAATAAGTAATTTTTTAATTTATGATTTTGATTGAATAGGTGGTTTTTTTACTAATTTTAAGTATGTTCGTCGATATTTTACGTTGAGAGAAAGTTTTGAAAAAAAAGAAATAAATAAACTTATAGGTTTAGATTTATTATTAAAGGAACAAAAATTGAGATTATTGAGTTTATTTTTTTTACCGTCTTTAATTGTTTTTTTTGATAATTATAATTATGATGCTTTAAAAGAAGCTTCATATTTAGGAATTCCAACTATAGGAATTGTAGATATTAATTCGATACATTTGAATATTTTGAATTATGCTATAGTTGGTAATAATAAAGCATATAGTTCTTTATTTTTATATTATAATTTGTTTTATAATTCTATTTTGAAAGGTTTACATAAAGAATATTTAAAATTATCAATATTACATGAAACAAAATAAATTTAGAATTATACAAAGATTTAATGAAGATGTATTGGGTTATTTTGCTCGACGATCCCTTGGTAAATGAAGAAAGAATAGAACATCTATTTATTTAAAATATGTTTTAAAAAGAGATCGTAGATATAGAAATTTATTCCGTCAGCGTAAATATAGAAGATTATTTTTTAGAAAAAGAAAAATAATAATGCGTTTATCAGGTTGATATAATCGACGTAAATATAGGCGGTGACGTTTTTTTACTAAAAAACAATTGGAAAGAAGAAGAAAAAGAAGAAGAGATAAAAGAAGATTAAAAAGAAGATTAAAAAGAGAAAAAATGAGGAAAGAAAGTGGAAAAAAGGAAATTTTTCGTATTCCTATGGTAACTCCCCCAAAAATTGTAGGAGGTTTAGATTTTGTTTATCATTTAAATATTGCTAATTTCTTTGGTGAAGGTATAAATGATAATAAAAATAAGGTTATTCGTAAGGAGAAAAAGATGTTAAAGCGAAGACCTCGAAGATCTGGGTTGAAGCGTGATATTTTATTTTTGAGACAAAAGTTACGTAAATTTTATGAATTTAAAAGTTTTAAGAATTTTAAGTTTTTATTATATTCTAAACTTCATTATAAGAAAAATTTAGGATTATCTTATATTTATTTATTAGAAGGTCGGTTAGAGGTTGTTTTATATCGTGCGAATTTTTTTGTGTCTATTTTAGCTGCTAGGCAAGCTATAACACATTTTAAAGTATTGGTAAATGGTTTTATTGTGAATAAACCGAATTATTTATTAAATGTTGGAGATATTGTTACATTAAATAAAATAGGAAAAGATCGTTTTTATTTTTATAAAAAATATTTAAGATGAAGAACTTTTAGGAAATATAAAAATATTTTGTTGAATTATCCAAAATATTTAGAAGTTAATTACAAATTGTTATCTGTTATGTTTATAAAAATACCTCAGATTCAAGAAGTTCCGTTTCCATTTTTATTGGATTTAGAATTAATGCAATATCGTTTTAAATAATAAAATAGAATTTTATGATTTTTATAAGATTAAAACGAGTGTTATCAAACAAAAAGCAATTGATTTTTCATATTGTAGTTGAATCTACAGTTTCATCAAATAGAAAATTTATTGAAAAAATAGGTTATTATAAACCTAAATCTGATTTTTGAGGAAATAGATATTTATTTATTGATATTGATAAGTTTTTATATTGATTGTGTAAAGGTGCAACGACTAGTCGCACAATTTTTTCTTTAACTAAACCTTTATTAATGTTTTACAAATTAAAATAAAAATACTTGGTTATAATGATAATGACTAGA